>Ga0056909_1000029_pt1 | contig 311035 bp, 283 predicted proteins | sample EBPBio102011_DNA_FD_62115 | JGI IMG/M metagenome (GOLD analysis project Ga0056909, IMG submission 62115) | Wastewater treatment Type I Accumulibacter community from EBPR Bioreactor in Madison, WI, USA - Reactor 1_1/10/2011_ DNA | ecosystem: Engineered > Bioreactor > EBPR > Anaerobic-Aerobic >... | reverse complement strand
TGCCCGCTCGAACCACGAAACCAACATCCAAGGACCCCGCGCTCACAACCGAAGAGTCCTCCTAAAGAATCCCTTTCAGCGCATCGCGCTACCCAAATCATTCAAATGCGATTCCCCTGCAATGGGGGTGGTCGCCGATGATCACCCGTGGCAGTTATCGCGTCGTCCCGCCGCGACGACCAGGGCTGGTCCCTCCGAGCGGTGCCGGCCATCTTCCGATGTTCCGCGGGGCCGTCGTCAGTGGCCGTCTCCGGCGAAATGGCGGCGGACGACGGCGAGGAACGCTTCTCCGTAGCGGTCCAGCTTTGCCTGGCCGACGCCGTAGATTTCGCGAAGCTGCTCCAGGCTGACCGGCCTCAGGCTGGCCATTTCCAGCAACGTCCGGTCGCCGAAAACGACAAACGCAGGTTGCCCTTGCTGACGGGCAAGGTCACGGCGCAGGGCTTTCAGGGCCGTCAGCAGATCGGCGTCGGCGGCGTCCGGGCGGCCTCGGGCGGTGGATCCGGGGGGATGCGAACGCGGCGTCTTCGGTCGCAGGACGTCCTTGCGGAGCTGGATCGCCTCGTCTCCGCGCAGGACCCGGCGCCCCGTCTCCGTCACCCGCCAGCGACCGTGATCGGCGATCTCCAGGGAGATCAGGCCCGCCGCATAAAGCTGGCGGAAGATCGACCGCCAGTTGTCCGCGCTCCGATCACGCCCCACGCCGAAGGTGGGCAGGGTGTGGTGTCCCCAGCGTTGAAGGGCCGCATCGCCCGCACCCGTGAGCAGGCGGATGAGGTGCTCCGTGCCGAACCGTTCGCCGGTCCGCAGGATCGCCGACATCACCTTCTGCGCGTCGATCGAGCCGTCGAACACCTCGATCCCCCCTTCGCAGAGATCGCAGGTTCCGCACGGCCCGGCTGATTCGCCGAAATAGCCGAGCAGCGTCTGGCGCCGGCACCGGGGCGCTTCGCACAGCGCGACCAGCGCGGAGAATCGACTACGCTCGATGCGCTTGCGTTCCTCCGGCGCATCGCCGTCCTCGATCTGCGAGCGGCGCAGCCGCATGTCGTCCAGGCCATAGAGCGTCAGGGTATCGGCCGGAAGGCCGTCGCGGCCGGCGCGGCCGATCTCCTGATAGTACGCTTCGATGCTTTGCGGCAGGTCGGCATGGCAGACGAACCGCACGTCCGGCTTGTCGATGCCCATTCCGAAGGCGACGGTGGCAACGATCACCGCGCCGTCCTCCTGCAGGAAGGTGTCCTGCGTGCGGCTGCGCGTCCCGGCGTCCAGGCCGGCATGATAGGCCAGTGCCCGGTGGCCGGCACCGCACAGCTGCCCGGCCAGGGTTTCGGTGCGCTTGCGCGAGGCACAATAGACGATGCCGCTCAACCCCCGGTGGGTCGCAACGAACGCTTCGACCTGGCGGCGGGTGTTCGCCTTCGGCTGCATCGCCAGCCGCAGATTCGGGCGATCGAAGGAGCGGACGAAGCTGCGCGGCGTCGAGCGGAACAGCTTCTGCAGGATGTCGCCGCGCGTCGGCGCGTCGGCGGTGGCGGTCAGCGCCAGGGTTTGCAGCTGGCCCAAGGCATCCCGCACCCGCCCCAGCGCCAGGTATTCGGGCCGGAAATCGTGCCCCCACTGCGAGACACAATGCGCCTCGTCGATCGCCAGCATCGATGAGCCGGACTCACGCAGCAGGGCAAGCGTGTCCGGGCGAACCAGGCGTTCGGGCGCTGCGTAGAGCAGCCGCAGGCGACGGTCGCGCAGCGCCTGGCAGACGCGGGCGTTCTCGTCCGCATCGTTGGCGGAGTTCAGGCTTGCCGCCTCAACGCCCAGGGCGCGCAGTTGTCCCACCTGGTCGCGCATCAGGGCGATCAACGGCGAGACGACGACGGTCAGGCCGCGACGCACCAGCGTCGGCAACTGGTAACACAGCGATTTGCCGCTGCCGGTCGGCATGACGGCGAGAACGTCCTCGCCGCCGAGCACGGCGCTGATCACCTCCCCCTGACCGGGACGAAAGCCATCGAAGCCGAAGACCTGGCGCAGGACAGCCTGCGCTTCCTGTAATGCCGGCGCGGTTTCAGACACTGCCGATCTCGTTGGTGAAGTCGACGGTGATGTCCTCCTCTCCGACCGTATACTGGCACGCCAGACGAAACCGCCAGCGGCAGCCGCCCGACGCGCTGTCTTCAAGCCCTTTGCCAAGCTTACCGATGGCTTGCAGGAAAAAAGCTTCCTCGAAGGTCAGCTCAGGATCGAAGTCTTCGCTGGGGACTTCAACACGGACGATGCAGGCGCCGCAGCCGCCCGCTTCGCAGTTGAACAAAATAGGAATCCCGTGATCCCTGGCGATCGCCAGCAGCGTGCGGCCGGCGCGCTGTTCGCCGTCGAGCCGAATCGTGTCGATGAAGCCCGGCGCGATAAAGCGGATCGTCCCCATCGTTGTCCTGAACTCCGCTGCGTTCAGACGATGGCGTCGCGGATCTCGTTCAGCAGGGTGGTGTCCGCCGCAATCGTCGCGGCGGCCGCCAGGTCGGTCCAGAAGGCGGTTTCAGCGGGCGTCAGGCTGGCCCAGGGAGCATCGTCGTCATTGTGCAGCTTGCTCCAGAGAACCCGCGCCACCTCCTGAACCCGGCCCAGCTCCGGCGGCGCCTGGAGCAGGACGCAAAGCCCGGAGCGCAGCACCGATGCCGCGATCGCCTCGGTGGTCGGCTCATCCCGGCCATCCGCCATGGCCATCAGGATTTCTCCGAGAGTATCAGCGGCCGATTCCACGGCTACCGTCCAAGTTGACGTCATCGAGCTCTCCAACTTCTGCCTGTTTCAGCCGGACCGCGCACCGTCCGTCGGCTTCACCGAATCCAGCAACGAGCGCACGCTGGGCAGGATCCGGTCGACAATCACCTTTACGCCGCTGGCATTGGGATGAATGCCGTCCGCCTGGTTCAAGGCCGCATTGCCAGCGACGCCGTCGAGGAAGAACGGATAGAGCAGCACGTTGTGCTTTTTCGCCAGGCGCGGAAAGATCGAATCGAACGCCCCGGCATAGTCAGCTCCCAGATTGGGCGGGGCACGCATGCCGGCGATCAGCACCGGAATACCGCGCTCGCGGAGAATGGCGAGCAGACGGTCGAGGTTGGCCTCGGTGGTCTGCGGATCGAAGCCGCGGAGTGCGTCGTTTCCGCCCAGCTCGACGAGGGCGGCGTCGGGCTGCTCGGCCGGTGCCGAACCCAGCACCCAGGGCAGGCGCGCCAATCCGCCGGCGGTCGTATCCCCGGAAACGCCGGCTTCGACGATCGTTACCGACACGCCCTGCGCCTTCAGGGCGGCGGAGAGCTGGGCCGGGAAGGCGTCGGCCCGAGGCAGGCCGTAGCCGGCGACGAGACTGTCCCCCAGCAGCAGCAGTCGTGCGGGCGCCGCTTCGGCCGATTGGGCCGGGGATGCTCCGGTCAGCACCAGCAGAACACCCAGCATTGCGTTGACAAGCCGCCGCAACCCTCCATATGGCGAAAGACTGTGCCGTCGCACGGACCCTGAAACCGCATCCCCTGGCCATGCCATCAGCACGTTTGCCAACCTCGCTATCCCCGTTGCACACCGCTCCGGCGCTCGCGTTGCGAGAGGTTCACCTGAGCCTGCAGTCCACCATCGGTTCCGTTCACATCCTGCGCGGTATCGACCTCGACGTCGAGGTGGGCGAGACGATCGGTGTCGTGGGACCGTCCGGGTCCGGCAAGACCAGCCTGCTGATGGTCATTGCGGGATTGGAACAAGCCACCCGCGGCACCGTGTCGGCGGCCGGCATGGATATTACCCGGCTGAGCGAGAATCGGCTCGCGCATTTTCGACGCGAGCATGTGGGGATCGTGTTCCAGAATTTTCATCTGATCCCGACGATGACCGCGATCGAGAATGTAGCCCTGCCGATGGAGCTGGCTGGCGACCGTGACGCCTTTTCGCGGGCCGAGGCCGCACTCGTCGCCGTTGGCCTCAGCCATCGGCTGCACCATTTCCCCTCGCAGCTCTCCGGCGGCGAGCAGCAGCGGGTGGCACTGGCCCGCGCGTTTGCCCCCGAGCCGACGCTGCTGCTGGCCGACGAGCCGACCGGTAACCTCGACGGCGAGACCGGTGACGAGGTCATTAACCTGCTGTTCGATCTGCATCGGAGGCGAAGAACGACCCTGCTGCTGATCACCCACGATCCGGCCTTGGCCGACCGGTGCGAGCGCATCGTCGAGCTGAAAGATGGCCTGATCGTCGGCGATCGCAAAGTCCCTGGCCGGCGTCCGGGCGCGCAGGCGGCTCTGTGAGCGCCGCCGACTGGGCTCTGGCGCTGCGGCTGGCCCGACGGGAACTCAGGGGCGGCCTGCGCGGCTTTCGCGTGTTGGTTGCCGCCATCGCGCTGGGTGTGGCGGCGATTGCGGCGGTGGGCAGCGTCGGCGGCAGCATCAAAAGCGCTCTCCAGCACGACGGCCGGCTGCTGCTGGGCGGCGACGTCGAGGTGCAACTCGTACAAAGGCCCCCCTCGGAGGGGGAAGCGGCATGGCTGCGGGACGTGGGCGCGGCTCATTCGCAGGTGGCTGAGATGCGCGCGATGGCAACCGCGCCCGATGGCGACGACGCCCGCGCCATGGTCGAACTCAAGGCGGTCGATGGGTTCTACCCGCTGCTTGGCTCGGTCGAGCTGCAGGGGGAGGGCGCGGCAGAGCCGCTTTCAGCGCTGCTTCAGGAGCGCTTAGGGGTCTGGGGTGCTATCGCCGAGCCGGCCCTGCTGACTAAGCTCGGCCTGACCACGGGTGATCGGATCCGGGTCGGCACCGCCACGTTCGACATCCGCGGCGTCATTGCTCACGAGCCCGACCGGGTGGCGAGCGTGGTCAGTTTCGGGCCACGGCTGCTGATTGCCAGCGATGCGCTGCCGGCAACCGGCCTTGTGCAGCCGGGCAGTCTGGTCCGCTGGAAGACGCGACTTCTCTTGCCGTCGGCAACGACTCCGGCCGCATTCAGGCAAGCCGCCACCGAGGCCTTCCCCGAGGCCGGATGGCAAATCCGCTCGACGACGGACGCCGCCCCCGGCGTGGAGCGGTTCGTCGATCGGCTGACGCTGTTCCTCGGCTTTGCCGGGGCCGCGACCTTGCTGATCGGCGGACTGGGTGTTGCGGGTGCTGTCGGAACCTACCTGGAACGCAAGATCCCGACCATCGCCACGCTCAAGTGCCTGGGGGCAACGGGCGGGCTGGTGTCGCGGGCCTATCTCGTGCAGGTGCTGGCGATTTCCACGGTCGGCATCGCCATCGGCCTGTTGCTTGGCGCCCTGTTGCCGCTGCTGGCCTTGCCGGCCTTGTCCGCTCTGCTGCCGGTGTCGGTGGAGTCGGATCTGGCAGCAGGCCCCTTCCTGCAAGCGGCTGCCCTGGGGTTGCTGACAGCGCTCACCTTCGCGCTATGGCCCTTGGGTCGCGCCCGCGCCGTGCCGGCTGCGAGCCTGTTCCGGCAGGCGGCGGTGCTCGCTCCCGCACGCATCGGAGCCGGCGATCTGGCGGCGACCGGCGGCTGCGCGCTGGCGCTGGCGGCATTGTGCATTTTCACGACGGAGGATCGCGGCTTCGCCGCATGGTTCGTGGCAGGAGCCTTGCTGACCCTGCTGGTGCTGCGGGCCGCCGCGCTGGGCGTCTCCGCGCTCTGCCGAAACCTGCCGTCGCCGCGCTCCCCGGCATTCCGGCTCGCCATCCGCGGGCTGGTTCGACCGGGGGCGCCCACGGCCAGCGTCATGATGTCGCTGGGGGCGGGGCTAACCCTTCTGGTGGCTGTCGCCCTGATCGACGGCAGCATCCGCGGGCAGATCGATCAACGGCTGCCCCAGCAGGTACCGGCGTTCTTCTTCATCGATATCCAGGATGATCAGGCGGCGGACTTCGACCGCCTGATCGCGTCGGACCCGGGCGTGACCGACTTTCGGCGGGTGCCGTCCTTACGAGGACGCATCGTCGCCATCAAGGATGTGCCGGTGGAAAGCGCCGTGGTGGCACCCGAATCGGCTTGGGCGATTCGCGGCGACCGGGCGCTGACCTACGCGGCGGCGCCGCCGGAGGATGCAAGGATCACCGGCGGCGCCTGGTGGCCTCCCGATTACGACGGCCCGCCGCTCGTTTCTTTCGATGCCGGGCTGGCGCAGGGGTTTGGAGTCGGTATCGGCGACCGGCTCACCCTGAACGTGCTCGGCCGCGAACTTCCGGTCCAGATCGCCTCGTTACGGGAGATCGAGTGGCGGGCGGTGCCGTTCGATTTCGCGCTGATCCTGTCGCCCGGCACGCTGGCGGGAGCACCGCATACACACATTGCCGCCGTCTACGCCCCGGCCGAAGCCGAGGACCGGCTGGAGCGCGCGGTGACCGGGCGCTTTGAGAATGTGACGGCCATCCGCACCCGCGAGGCGCTCAGGGCGGTCGAAGGACTGCTCAGGCGGATCGGCTGGGGTGCGCGGGCGGCGGCCGTGGTGACGGTGGTGGCGGGCGTCCTCGTGCTGGCCGGAGCCATGGCCGCCGATCACCGCCGCCGGCGTCGGGAAAGCGTGATCTTCAAGGTCCTGGGGGCCGGCACCGCGCGGATTGCTTCGATCTATGCGATCGAATACGGCCTGCTCGGGGCGGTCACGGCGGTGGTTGCGGCATTGTTGGGAACGGCGGTCGCCTGGGCGGTGGTGACCAAGCTGATGGCCCTCGATTGGGTCGCGAACCCCGGCCTGACGGCCGGAACCGCCGCGCTGGCCATCGCGTTGACGCTGGCCGTCGGTTTCGCCGGAACCTTACACCTGCTGCGGCAGAAAGCCGCCCCCCTGCTGCGCAACGACTGAAGCGAGGAGAGACGTGCGCTCGTTACTTGCAGGCCTCGTCGATCGCCTTCATGCCCGCCGTAAATCCGGCCAGGGAATAGGTGTCGGTGGTGACCGTTCCCCGGGTCGATGTGCCGCGAACGATCATTGTCCGCCCCGCCTTCATTGCGGCGACGATCTCCCGATCCCCGGCGGCATCATAGGCCCAGGCGTTGTCGCCCCGGGTAAACAGCTTGAAGGCCTTCCCGTCGATATCGAGGGCGGCGTCCTTGCCGTCGGCGTAGGTGTAGCCGGTGGCGACGCTGACCTCGCTCGTCACCTTGTCGGCGGGGCGGTGGGTGACGAGGAAGTGGATGTCGCCGCGCGAGGTGTACTTCCCCTCCGCCTTCTTCGGGACCGAACCGACGTAGCACAGCTTCTTGCTGCCGCTGCCGTCCACTACGGCGGTCCAGTCGCCGAACGTACCGAGGGAGCGCTGCTGAGCCGCAGCGGAATGCACACCGGCAAAACCGAGAGCGAGGGCGACCCCCAACTTGAGAACAAGCGAACGCGTCATGACGCGACGTGATACTGAGGATGCGGGAGCTTGCCAAGCACCTAACCCGCCGGACGCGGCACCGACACGGCTAAGTGAAAGCGGCATGGTCAAAAAAAATGCGGAGGCCAACCCTGTGCTGGTCGAAATTACCCGCGGTGAGCTGGTCGAAAGCCGCCATCGGGGTGCGGCGGCGGTCGTTGATTCGGCAGGCCGGCTGGTTGCGGCATGGGGAGGGGTGGACACGCCCGTCTTTCCCCGCTCGGCGGTGAAGCCGTTTCAGGCGGTGCCGCTGGTGGAGAGCGGTGCCGCCGACGCCTTCGGTGTCACATCGCAGGAACTCGCACTGGCGTGCGCCTCTCACGGTGGCGAGGCCGTGCATGTTCTGGGGGTGGAAGCCTGGCTGCGCCGTCTCGGGCTGACCGCCGGGCACCTGGTCTGTGGTCCGCATTCTCCGCTGGATCCGGTTGCGGCGGCCGACCTTCTGGCGAGAAGCGAGCAGCCGACCCGCCTGCACAACAACTGCTCCGGCAAGCACGCCGGCTTCCTGACGCTGGCCGGACATCTTGGTGTTCCCACAGAGGACTATGGCGATCCCGGCCATCCGGTACAGCGGCGGGTTTTTGGCGTACTCGCGGAGATGACCGGGGCTGACGCGGACCACGCCGTCGTCGCCGTGGATGGCTGCGGCGTTCCGGTCATGGCGATGTCTTTAACAGAACTCGCACGGGGCTTTTCCCTTCTTGCCGATCCCGACCGGTTGCCGGCCCTGCGCAGCGCCGCGGTCCGCAGAGTGTGCGGGGCGATGACGAGCCATCCGCTCCTGATCGGCGGAACCGGCCGCTTCGATACGGTCGCAACCGAGGCGGGACGCGGCGCGGTGCTGACCAAGGGCGGCGCGGAAGGGGTTGCCTGTGCCGCGGTGTCGGGCCTGGGGCTGGGCATAGCCGTGAAGATCGACGATGGCGGCAAGCGCGCCGCGGAGGTCGCGCTGGCAGCGCTTCTGCTCCGCTTCACCGCCGCCAACGGGCTGCTGCGGCAGGCCCTCAACGGCTTTGGCACTGTCGTCCTGCGCAACACGTGCGGCGAGGAGGTCGGATTCATCCGGCCGGTCGCCGGCTGGCCCGACTGAGCCCCTGAGTTTGGCCGGCCATCCGGCCCTACCCGGGGCGGTTCCCGTTGACCGTTCCTGTCCGGGCGGGCAGAAAAAGGTGTCGGCGATGGAGGAAAGGGAATGCGGGCTGTCGTTTGTAAAGCTCTTGGCGACATCGCGGATCTCGTTGTCGAGGACATCCCGAGTCCGCCCCTGGTCCCGGGTTCGGTTCGCATCGCCGTCGACGCGGCCGGGATCAATTTTGCCGACACCCTGATCGTCGCCGGCCGGTACCAGATCCGGGCGGTCCCACCGTTCGTGCCCGGCTTCGAGGTTGCCGGAACGGTTGTGGAGTGCGCTCCCGGCGTCGAGCGGTGCCGGCCCGGCGACACTGTGATGGCGCTCGTCGAGTATGGCGGGTTCGCCGAAGAAGTGGTGGCGCCGCAGGATTGCGTGTTCGTGCTGCCTGCGGGTGTCGATGCCGTTCAAGCCGCCGGGTTTGCCGTCGCCTACGGTACGTCTCACTTCGGACTGAAGTACCGGGCCGGGTTGACCAGCGGCGAGACGGTGCTGGTGAATGGCGCGGCCGGCGGCGTGGGGCTGACCGCCGTGGAGATTGGCAAGCGGCTGGGCGGCGTGGTCATTGCGACGGCGAGCAGCCAGGAGAAGCTCGCCATCGCCAAGGCCGCCGGAGCCGATCACGCTCTCGATTCCCGAAGCGAAAATCTGCGGGAGGAAATCAAGGACCTGACCGGCGGCCGGGGCGTCGATGTCGTTTACGATCCTGTCGGCGGCAAGCTGTTCGAAGCCTCGCTCCGCGCCACCGCGCCGGGGGGACGTGTTCTTCTGGTCGGCTTTGCGTCGGGGGGGGTGCCGCAAATCCCGGCCAACATCCTGCTGGTCAAGAACATCAGCGCCATCGGATTCTATTGGGGCGCATTCCGGAGGCTGGACCCGATCCGCATGCAGCAGTCCTGCGAGGAGCTGGTGAGGTGGCTGGGCGAAGGCTCGGTGCGGCCGCACATCTCGGAGGTTTTTCCGCTGTCTGACGCCGTTGCGGCGTTGCGGGCGCTGAAAGATCGGCGAACGACCGGCAAGGTGGTGCTGAGAGTTGGCGCCTGACGGAGGCCTGTTTGGCGCCTGGCGGCCGGCCTACGGCAGCAGCGCGAGGCTGGCGATGGTTGCTGTCGTGCTGTGGCCGGGCTCCAGGCGGGCAAGATGTACGCGGCCGCCCGAGCCTTGCACCTCCTTGGCACCGACAACCTGCTCCAGGCGGTAATCGGCTCCCTTGATCAGAACGTCCGGACGCACGGCGAGAATTGTCTCGATCGGCGTGTCTTCGGCAAAGAGCACCACGGCATCGACGCTCAGCAGGGAAGCCAGCACGGTGGCGCGGGCCGCCTCCGGCTGCACCGGTCTGCCCGGTCCCTTCAGTCTGGCGACGGACGCGTCGGTGTTCAGCCCGACGATCAGCCGGTCGCATTCCGCCTTGGCTTGTGCCAGCAGCGAGACATGGCCGGGATGGATCAGATCGAAACAGCCGTTGGTGAAACCGACGGACAGGCCCTGCCGGCGCCAGACGGCGACGCGCTCGGCGATGGTCGGCGGGTCACAAACCTTTGCCTCGAAATCGTGCAGGGAACTCCGACGGGTCGCGTTGACCAGTTCCGAAAGGCGGACGACGGCGGTCCCGACCTTGCTCACGGCGATTCCCGCCGCCGCGTTGGCCAGCGCCGCCGCTTCGGACAAGGGAGCGCCTGCGGCCAAAGCCGCCGCCAGCGTTGCGGCAACGGTGTCTCCCGCGCCCGAGACGTCGAAAACGTCCCGTGCATCGGCCGGCAGCGCCAGCGCCTCGTCCGCTTCGTCGATGAGCAGCATGCCGTCCCGACCCAGGGTGACGAGCACCGCGGAGAGATCGAGGCGGCTGCGCAGCGCCCGGGCACACGCCGCCTCCTCGCCGCGCGCGACGGCACCTCCGGAGGCGATGGCGAGCTCCTGCCGGTTGGGAGTGATGATGCTCGCGCCGCGATACCGGCCGAACTCGGCTCCCTTCGGGTCGACGACGACGCAGCCTCCCTGGGCGCGGACGAAATCGATCAGTGCGGGCGCGACGTCGTCGAGGAGAACCCCCTTGGCGTAGTCTGAAAGGACAACGACGGCGGGCAGGGCGTCCCGCCAGCTGGTCACGGCGTCGAGCAGCGCGCGGGCCGGCTCTGCCGCCAGGGGAGCAAGGGTCTCCTGGTCGGCGCGCAGAAGCTGCTGTCCCTGAGCGAGAAAGCGCGTTTTGACTGTCGTGGTGCGATGGGGATCGACCAGCAGCGTTGCACGTTCGATGCTCTCCAGCGACGCGAGCTGCTGTCGCAAGGTAAGCCCGGCTTCGTCATCCCCGATGACCGAGGCAAACCGGATCCGCGCTTCCAGGGCGGCCAGGTTCCGGACCACGTTGCCGGCGCCGCCAGGCATTGCGTCCTCGCGCGCGACGCGCAGGACCGGCACCGGTGCTTCGGGCGAGGTCCGCTCCACGCTGCCGACAATGTAGCGGTCGAGCATGACGTCGCCGACACAGCCCACCCGAGCACCCGACAACCTCTCGACAAGGGCCGCTTTGCTTGGCAGATCGACGCTCATGGCAGACCCAGCGCCCGTTCAAGCGCCGCGCAGAGCATGTGGCCCAGAAGGATGTGCATCTCCTGAATGCGGGCCGTGGTAGTGGAGGGGACGATCAGTACGGGATCGCAGAGGTCGGCGATGCGTCCGCCGTCGCCGCCGAGAAGGCCGGCGGCGACGCATCCGCGATGCCGCGCGGCGATGAGTCCTCGAGCCACGTTGTCACTGCGCCCCGATGTGGAGATGCCGATGCACACGTCGCCGCGCCGGCAGAGAGCTTCGACCTGTCGGGCGAAAAGATGCTCGAAGCCGAAATCGTTGCCGATGGCGGTCAGCACCGAACTGTCGGTGGTCAGGGCCAGTGCCGGGATCGGGCCCCGATCGCGGGCGTAGCGGACGGTGAGTTCGGTCGCCAGGTGCTGGGCATCGGCAGCACTGCCGCCGTTGCCGAAAAAGACGATCATCCCGCCGGCACGGCTCGCGCTGGCGCAGACCTCGACCAGCCTCAGGAACGGGCTTCGAAGTTCCGCGCGGGCCATCGCAAGCACGGCCCCGTGCTCATCGAAGTGGCCATCGAACAGCGCGTCGGAATTCATCCGCGCAACATACCATTGTGCCGGCAGGGGCGTAAGCCGGTGTGCCGCCGGGGTCAGTCGATGCGAATGGTCATGCACTCCCGGGTGACGACACAATTGGGACAAGCCGCGTGCGCCTCGGCGGCAATCTTGTCCATCAAGTCGTCCTCGTGGTCGGGATCATGGTGAAAGATGGCGAGTTGCTTCGCGCCGGCAAGTCGGCAAAGCCTCAAGCCTTCATTCCACGTCGAATGCCCCCAGCCGATGTGTCGGGGAAACTCTTCCTCCGTATACGTGCTATCGTAGATGACCAGATCGGCGCCTTCGATCAGGCTCAGGATGTTCTCGTTCGTTTGGCCGGGAACGTGTTCGGTATCGGTGACGTAGCACGCGACCTTGCCCGCATACTCGATGCGATAACCCGTGGCCCCGTTGGGGTGGTTGAGGGGTCGCGTACGCACCCGGACCCCCGGGAACAACACCAAGTCCTCGCCGGCCAGGAAATCCTCGCACTCGACAATCGCTTTCATCGCTTCCAGCGGCACCGGGAAAACCGGCTCCCGCATCTGCTGTCCCAGCACGTTGGCTATGCTGAGTCCCTGGCGCTTCAGATGGCCAGCGTAGATGTGCATGCGGCACTTCGGGTCATAGGCGGGCCGGAAGAACGGGAAGCCATTGATATGATCCCAGTGGGTGTGGCTGAGCAGCAGATAGATCGTCCGGACGTCATCCGCCCTGAAGACTTTGCTCAGCGGCCGGATGCCGGTTCCCGCATCGAGAATAAACCTCTGGTCGCCGGCGCCGACCTCGACGCAGCTGGTATTGCCGCCGTAGCGGACATGACCGGGCGAACAGCAAGCAACGCTGCCGCGCACGCCCCAAAACTTCACGTAGAACATGCGCCCGCCATCATCGAAGATCGCTCGATTCGCCGTCGTGTCGTGCGGATGACACCGACATCACAGATGCCATAAGAGTGATACAGCACGCGCCAAACTACAACTGTCAGGTCCATCAGGGCTGGATCAGCAACCGGGTGCCGGGGGAGAAAGCAAAGAGATCAGCCGCCCGTCCGCTGTTGACGGCGATTTCGACCAGTCCGTCGGCATTCTCGTACCAGAAGGGATGACCCTTCGGGACCTCGCTGAAGGTGCGGGCGCGCTCACATGCCGTGCTCCCCGCGACGATGGTTGCCGATGCGGGAACGCTCGCCGCCCGCAGTCCGCTGACCGCATTCCCATAGCTGTCAAGATAGAGGATCGCCGGCAGATCGTCCGGCCACTCGGGCCGTCGCAGCGATTCCGCTGGGACCTCCCCGCCGGGAGGCGGTTCGCCGAGCGCCAGGCGGGCGGCGACAGGGGCAAAAAGGTCCCGCCCGTGGAAGGTATTGGACAAGCGGTGCGGGCGCCAGTCGATCTGCCAACACAGCACCGGCGCGACCGCCCGGCGCATGACCAGCTCGAAGAGGCCGTTCTCGGGTCCGACGAACCACCGGTCGTCGGCCCGGACGACGCACGGCAGACGGTCGCTGCCGACGCCGGGGTCGACAATGACCAGAAAGACCGCGCCCGCCGGAAAAGGCCGCGCATAGGCGGCGAGCAGGTAAGCAGAGCTGCGCGGGTCGAAAGCGGGGGCGTCGGAGAGCAGATCGACGACGGGAACACCGGGGGCGTGGGTGTGGAGCACCGCCTTCATCTGACCTGTATAGGGACCGCGCAGGCCAAAGTCGGTGAAGAGGACGATCATCGCGAAGCTCATCCGAGCTGGTTTTACCTGGGCACTGGCCTTGGTCTTGCATACATCTTTGTCAGGTCGGGCCAGTTGACCGAGCACCGCCATCAGGAGGTTCGGTGGGTTGATGGTGCGATCAAAGAGGCTCAAGGAGGCATATATGGTCAAAGCGCAGTATCGCTTGCTGTCGTGGCGGCTGACGACAGCGGAAATCACCTATCACCTCCCCGATTACCCGAACCTCTTGCAAAACTATGTTTGGCAGGAACTGGACCAGATTCCGGAGTTTCCCGTGCTGAGGCGCTTTCTCGACTTCTGGAGCCGGAGCCTGGAAGGCCGTCTCCACTCCGTCAAGGTGGCGGCGGCGGAAGTGACCAAGCCGGCCGAGTTCCGCTTTGCGGACGGGCTGATTATCCTCCAGTAGGGCGCGCGTGGTGTCCGACAGATATTAGAGAGTGGCCGGCGGCCGGAGCCCTATGGGCGTTCCGTCCGCCGGTATCTCGAGGCCAAGAGGCGGTCCACCCGACCGCGCTCAGGCGACGGCAGCCGTCGCGGGGCGCAGGGCCAGCTTTTCGATCGCCTTCTTCACGCGATCAAAGGCGCGCGACTCGAGCTGCCGGACGCGTTCCCGGCTGATTCCGTATTCCGTGCCGAGCTGCTCAAGCGTCTTGGGTTCGTCACTCAACTGCCGCTCGGTCAGAATGTGCCGTTCGCGCTCAGGCAGTGTCTGCAGCGCCTGTTTCAGCAATTCGAGGCGCCGGCTGTTTTCCTCGTTCGAGGCTGCCAAGGCCTCCGGGCCCGGCGATTCGTCGACCAGCGTTTCCATGAACTCGGCGCTCTCGCCATCTTCCCGGCTGCGCGGTGCGTTGAGGGACACGTCGGGAGAGCCGAGCCGTCGATCCATGTCGATGACGTCCTGGCGGGACACGTGCAAGGCCTCGGCCACCTCATCGGCGTGCTCCTCGCTGATCGGGCCGTCGGTCATGATGCTCAACTCGCGCTTGATCCGGCCCAGGCTGAAGAACAGTTTCTTCTGGGCGGCGAGTGTTCCCATCTTCACCAGCGACCAGGAGCGCAAAACGTACTCAGTGATCGCCGCACGGATCCACCACATGGCGTAGGTCGCGAGCCGGAACCCTCTCTGTGGCTCGAATTTCTTGACGGCCTTCATCAGGCCCATGTTGCCCTCGGCGATCAAATCCGCCATTGGCAAACCATAGCCGCGATAGCCGGACGCAATCTTGGCGACAAGCCGCAGATGGCTGGTCACCAGCCGATGAGCGGCGTCGACATCGCCTTCTTCCGACCAGCGGACGGCCAGCATGTACTCCTCTTCCGGTTTCAGCACGGGAAATGCCCAGATTTCCCTGTAATATCGTGACAGGCCGCGATCCGAGTCGATCGAAGGCAGGTTCAGTCGTTTCATGAGTTCTCTTCCGCAGCTTATGTGATACGGCGCGGCGGCCGCGACCGGCGCCACGCTCCAGGCGACTCAACTCCGGGGAATTCGGTCTACGCGGGAGTATTCCGCACGGACTGAGCGCTACTGCGAAGCAGAGGGGGTTGATAAAGCGTACTCATTGGCATAATTCTCCATCGAAGCAATTTTGCCGGCGCGACCACGATTTCGTCGGTCTTAACGGGCGACCCGTCCTGGCGTCTCCCGAGTGCGCGTGCGAATTATAATAGACTTTCCGGCGCAAAATTCAAGAGCATCCCCCCTCGGCGGGTGTGCAGGGGCGGTTGCGGCGGGCGCATAACGCGGACCGCTGTCATGGCGGACGCGGTCTCGACACGTGCTTGCCGTTGCCCATCAGGCTGCTTAGTGTGCGTCGTCAACCCTCAGAAAAAACGGGACGACGAGAATGGGTCTCTTGCGCGCCTTGCTGTTCTTGATTGTCGTGGGCTCGCTGCCCGTCGCGGCGCAGACCGCCTCACCGACCGGGGTAATCGAGAAGCTGCACGAAAAGTTGATCGAAATCATGAAGCAGGGCAATCGCCTGGACGTTGCGGCGCGCTACCATGAGCTGCAACCGATTTTGGAAAGCACGTTCGACTTTGAACGGATGATCGCAGCAGCGGCCGGCTCTTTCTGGACACAGGCGAGCGAAGCCCAGCGCAAGCAGTTGCTGGACGCGTTCTCAAGATTGAGCATCACCACCTACGCCGTGCGCTTTAACAACTGGACAGGCGAGAGCTTTGAAACGCTGGGCACGCGCCAGGGGCCGCGCGATACGGTGCTGGTGGACACCCGCCTGAACCGCCCCAACGATCCCGCGGTGCCGATCACCTACGTCATGATGCAAACAGACGGGCAATGGCGCATCGTAGACGTGCTGCTCGATCGTTCGATCAGCGAGCTTGCGGTGCGCCGCTCGGAATACAGCCAGGTTCTCCGCTCCGGCGGGACGGAGAAGCTTGCCCAGGTCCTGGATCAGAAAACCGCAGAGCTGCGAGCTCCATGATTGCGACCGGACGGTCGATGGCTCGGTTAGCGATACTGATCGCCTGATGCCCGGGCGCCGCGATATCAGGCGGCGCTTGTTTCGCTGCTATTTGGGATCGAGAATCTGCTTGCCGCGGTACATGCCCGTGGTCAGGTCGATATGATGCGGACGGCGCAGCTCGCCTGAGTCCTTGTCCTCCACGTAGGCGGGAGCCTTGATCGCGAGGTGGGACCGCCGCATGTTGCGACGGGAGGGCGAGGTTTTCTTCTTGGGAACCGCCATGCTCTTTGCCTTTCGGGGTGCGGATAAGTGCGCGCCGCCGTTCGATGGCGCTGCCAGCAGCCGTTATATACTGCGGAAGCCCGCGGAATGTGAACTGAAAACCCCGATGCTTCCGCCCCGATGCTTTCGTCGGGGCGCTTGCCGGGCCATATGGGGCGTGACATATCACGCCGTTGAAGGGACGAAGGGAGTTTCCCATCCATGCCTGCCGATGCTCAGAAGGCGGCCTTTGCCGCGCGCACCACGGTCGAACAGGTGGAGGAGGGAGCCGAACTTGCGCCCAGGTTCGATGCGGAGGGCCTGATCCCCGCGGTGACCACCGATGCCGACAGCGGCGAGGTCCTGATGCTGGGCTACATGAATGCCGAAGCGCTGGCTCTGACCATCTCGACGGGGGAGGCGCACTACTGGAGTCGCAGCCGGCAGTGCCTGTGGCATAAGGGTGCGACCAGCGGGCTGGTGCAGACGGTGGTCGAATTGCGTATCGACGACGATCAGGATGCCGTCTGGCTGCGGGTGAGAATCAGCGGCGGCGCCAGTTGCCACGTCGGCTATCGGTCGTGCTTCTATCGGTCGGTCCCGCTCGGCGACGCGGCCGGAACGGCGCTCCGCTTCATGGAGTCGGAAAAAGCATTCGACCCGCGCGAGGTTTACGGGGATGCGCCGAATCCGACGCGCCTCTGAGCCGGCAAGCGCGGTCGGCCCCGTCCTCGCGCGCCGTCAAGGCTGGCAGGGGACTGGTGGCGAAAACGTCACGGTTCAATAACCCTAGTGAGTTCAAGGTCTAATCCCAACTTGCATGCCGCTCGCCGGCACGTATGGTGCGCGGGTAGCGGATGCTCGATCCGTATCGAGGAGATTGAGAGGGGTGTTGCCGCAACAGAAAAAGCCATTGCGCGTGCTGATGGCCAAACCGCGCGGCTTCTGCGCCGGTGTCGAACGCGCAATCGAAATCGTTGAGCGGGCGTTAGCTCTTTACGGTCCTCCCGTCTATGTGCGGCACGAAATCGTCCACAACAAACACGTGGTCGAATCGCTGCGGGCGCAGGGAGCCGTCTTCGTCGAGGAACTCTACGAAATTCCCGAGGGCGCCGTAACCATCTTCAGCGCCCACGGCGTTTCCACCGAGGTGGAGGACGAAGCGGCCCGCCGTAATCTTCCGGTGATCGATGCAACCTGCCCGCTCGTCACCAAGGTCCACAAGGAAGGGCGGAATCACGCGCGCAAGAACCGCGAAGTCATTCTGATCGGCCATGCCGGGCACCCGGAGGTCGAGGGCACGCAGGGCCGGATCCCGGGCGGTGTGCACCTGGTGTCGAACACGGAAGACGTCGCGAGCATCACCGTGCGCGATCCCGAGAAGGTGGCGTATGTCACCCAGACCACGCTGAGTGTCGATGACACGCGGGACATCATCGAGGCCCTGCGCCAGCGGTTCCCCCGGATCACCGGACCGGATGTGAAAGATATTTGCTACGCCACGCAGAATCGGCAGCAGGCGGCGCGCGATCTTGCCGCTCAGGTCGACATGCTGCTGGTCGTCGGGGCCAAGAACAGCTCCAACTCCAACCGCCTGCGCGAAATCGGAGCTGACTTGGGAGTTCCAAGTTACCTGATCGACGACGCCCATAGTCTTGACCCGGCTTGGCTCGACGACGTGGGGACTGTCGGAATCACCGCTGGTGCTTCGGCACCGGAAAAGCTCGTTCAGGATCTGATCGACAGACTCGGCGACTTTGGTCAGGTGACGGTCGAGGAACTGGCCGGTGTCGAAGAACACATGCAGTTCAAATTGCCGCGCGAGTTGACGGCGACAGCCGCTGGCGCGAGCTAGACCAGGGGGCGAAAGATTGTGGCTGTTCCTGCACTTCAGCAGTTGCGCGTTGGCGCGTATATCGTAGGAAAGAAATTACGGGGCGTTGAAAAGTATCCGCTGGTGTTGATGCTGGAGCCGTTGTTCCGCTGCAACCTCGCGTGCCCCGGCTGTGGGAAGATCGACTATGAGGAGCCGATCCTCGACAAGCGGCTGAGCGTGGCGCAATGCTTGGCGGCCGTCGATGAATGCGGCGCGCCGGTCGTCTCCATTCCCGGCGGGGAGCCGCTGCTGCACAAGGAAATCGATCAGATCGTCGCGGGGATCGTCGCCCGCAAGAAGTTTGTCTATCTGTGCACGAACGGCCTGCTGCTGGAGAAGAGGCTTCACCTTTTCCAGCCGAGCCCCTACCTGACCTTTTCCGTGCATCTGGACGGTCTGGAGGAGAGCCACGACAAGGCGGTCAACCAGCCCGGCACGTTCAAGCGGGCTGTTGCGGCAATAAAAAAGGCGCGGGAGGCGGGCTTCCGGGTCAACGTCAATTGCACCCTGTTCAACATCATGAAGGCGGAAGACGCGGCGCGGTTCTTCGACTTCTGTGCCGACGAACTCGATGTGGAAGGCGTCACCGCTGCTCCCGGATACGCCTACGAGCGCGCGCCGGACCAGGAGCACTTCCTCAACCGCACGCGGACCAAGCAATTGTTCCGGGACGTTCTGAAGCTTCAGGGACGGAGCAAGTGGCGATTCAGCCAGTCGGCGCTGTACATGGATTTTCTTGCCGGAAATCAAGCCTATCAGTGCACGCCGTGGGGGACGCCGACCCGCAACATCTTCGGCTGGCAGCGCCCCTGCTACCTGCTCGGCGAGGGTTACGCACGCAGCTTCAAGGAGCTGATGGAAACGACCGAGTGGGACCGCTACGGCACCGGCAACTACGAGAAGTGCGCCGATTGCATGGTCCACTGCGGGTACGAAGGAACGGCGGTTGAGGATACGCTTCGGCGTCCGTGGAAGGCGCTGATGGTCAAGCTGCGCGGCTTCCGCACCGATGGGCCAATGGCACCGGAGATTTCGCTCGATAAGCAGCGACCGGCCGAATTCATCTTCGAGAGCCTGATGAAAAAGGTGGTCGTGGACGCCGAGGGCCCCACCCGCTCAGCCAAGAGCAAAAAGCGGGCCCGCATCGAGAGCGACGCGGCGTAAGGCGGTCATCGCCGCGCGCTCGTTCAGGGCAAGCCGCAGGAGCGTTGGCAGGTCTCGCGCGTGTAGGGCGAGACCGGCCAGCAGGCGGGCCGCCTGCGGCCTGCCGTGGTTGTCGAGCGTGGCGGCGAGCCATTCCGGGATCGCCTGATCCAGCGGATCGATGACCGCTCTGACAGCGATGAACGGCACCTGCGCTTTCGCTGCCGCCGAAGCCACCGCCAGGCTTTCCATATCCACGGCGTCGGCATTCAGCCGGGTCCCGTAGTCCTTCTTTTCAAGCGGGGTGATGAGCGGACGATCCAGGCCGAGGAGGCGCGATTGCCTGATCTCGCCGGGGAACGTGCCGTGAAGCGTTTGTTCGAGGGTTTTTCTCCACCCCGAATCGGTCGGCCAGAGCTGGCCGTCTTCGCCCACGACCGCATCAGCGACCACGATGCCTCCCGGCCGCAGGTCCTCCGTCAGCCCTCCGGCGAGGCCGAAGCTCAGGAGGGCGCCGCAGCCGTCGGCGAGGAGCCGGGAAGCGGCGAGGGCCGCCGCCTTTGGGCCGGGGCCCTGGCAGTTGACCGCCGGTCTATCGGCGGCCGGGAAAACGCCGAGGCAACCGGCCTCGCGCTCCAGACCGGTGACGACGCCCAGCCGCATGCGCCTAAATGCCGAAGCTGGGTGTCTTCTTGTCGTTGCTGTGCTGCAGGTTGCGGTAACGCGAGAGCGCCCATAGCGGGAAGTAGGCGCTATAGCCGTAGTACTTGAGGTAGAACACGCGGGGGAAGCCCACGGCGTTGTAATACTCCTCGGACCACTGGCCACCGGTGCGCGGCGCCGCCAGCAGGTAGTCGATCCCCGAGCGAACTTCCGGGCTGTCCACCTCGCCCGCGGCCATCAGCGCCAGCAGCCCCCAGGCCGTCTGGGAGGGGGTGCTCGTCTTGACCTCGGCGCGACGCTCCGGCCAATAACTGGCGCAGTCTTCGCCCCATCCGCCGTCGTCGCGCTGCCGGCTCTTGATGAACGCCACCGCCTTGCGAATGTACGGCGCCTGCATGTCCTCGCCGATGGCATTCAGGGCGACGAGGACGGACCAGGTGCCGTAAACGTAGTTGGTTCCCCAGCGTCCGAACCAGGAGCCGTCTTCCTCCTGCTGGTCCTTCAGATAGGCTATGGCGCGCGCGACCGATGGATCATCCCGCCGGCAGCCCAGCTGTGCCAGGAAGCCCAGGCACCGGCCGGTAACGTCGGCGGTCGGCGGGTCGAGCAGGGCGCCGTGGTCGGCGAAAGGAATGCTGTTGAGCACATAGTGCTCGTTATCGACGTCGAAGGCACCCCAGCCGCCATTGCGGCTCTGCATGCCGACGATCCACTCGCGCGCCCGTTCCACCGCTTCGGCATTGGTGACTTCGTTGGCACGATGAAGAGCCATTGCGACCAGGGCGGTGTCGTCCACGTCCGGGTAATGCGGATTGCGATACTGGAAGGGCCAGCCGCCGGGGCGGACGTGGGGGCGATTGACGCTCCAGTCGCCCTGTACATCCAGAACCTGCCGGTCCACCAGCCACCGGCAGCCGGCCTCGACCGCCGCGTCGTCGGGCGAGGCGCCGGCTTCGAGCAGGGCGTGCAAGGCAAGGCCGGTGTCCCAGACCGGGGACAGGCAGGGCTGGCAATAGGCCTCGGTTTCGCGCACGACAACGTGCTTGTCGATCGCTGCCCGGGTGGCAACCACGCTGGGGTGATCGCGGGGGTATCCCAGGACATCGAACATCATCAGCGCATAGGCCATGGCAGGGAAAATGCCACCGAGCCCATCTTCGCCATTGAGCCGCTCTTCGACAAACTCCACCGCCTTGCGGATGGCCAGGCGCTGGACCGGTTTCGGGAAGAGCGGGTCGAGGATGCGGCCGACGCGGTCGATGGCGAGGAAAACCTCGCCGGCAAGCTGGCCGGTGGGATTGTGCTGGTAGTTCGTCACGCTTTCGGGCGGCGCGACGAACAGCTCGCGGATGTCGATGCCGCGCGGGTTGCGCGCCTGCGGCTTCAGGGCCGCCAGGACGAACAACGGCACCATGACCGTCCGCGACCAGTACGACACCTTGTCGATATGGAACGGCGCCCACTTCGGCATCAGAATCGCTTCCGGGCGAATCCACGGGGCGGCCCGCCAGGGGAGTTGGCCGAAGAGGGCGAGCTGAATGCGGGTGAAGACGTTGCACCGGGCCGCGCCGCCGGCCTCCAGGATGGCCTCGCGCGCGCGGACCATGTGCGGCTCCGTCGGCGCATCCCCCGTCAGCTTGAGCGCATAATACCCCTTCACCGAGCAGCTCAGGTCGAAGTCGCCGCCATGATACATGGCCCATCCGCCATGCGCGCCCTGTGTCCGGCGCAGATAGCTTGCGATCTTTTGATGCAGAGCCTGGTCGATATCGTCGAGGAAGTGGTGGAGCAGAATAAACTCACAAGGAATCGAGGCGTCGGCCTCAAGCTCAAACACCCAATGGCCATCGGCGTCCTGCCGTTGCGTTAGCCAGGAGGCGGCTTCAGCGATCGCCTGATCGAGTTCGTCGTCGATGGGAACGCGCTTTGCGGCGGGCGTCCCCATTGTCCCTGTTCCCCTCCAGATATCCCCTCGGCGACATTCTGCGGAACCGTCCACTGTCACTCCTATGTCACAGTTACCGCCGCTTGGTGACGTGAAATAGCCACGGTGTCAAGCGCTCGGTGCAGTTGCGAACAAGCGCGAGGCTGCGGTGTGACCTGATCGCACGCTTCCTTCTATGGTTGCGGGAAGGCCCGTAGCGGTCCAATCACCGGCAAGAAAGAGGTTTTTGAGCGTCGTGACGCAGCCCGGCCGTCGCCGCACTTCGGCCGGGGTCTGGGCAAACGTCGCCCGCTTTTCCTTGATCACCCGCCACGGCGGCAAAGCCTCTTCGGAAAGTTGCAGCGCCTGGCGGACCTCCGGCCAGAGGCGCAGGGCGATGGCTTCGTTCCCTTCCACGGCAAGGTCATCGGCGGCGCTGATCGTTACCGAGGCGACGTCGTCGCGGGTAAAGATCCAATGCGCCGAGGCCCCGATCAGGCCGACGATCCCCGCAGAAGAAACGGGCCGGGACAGCCGGAAGTGCGCATTCACGATGGCCCGGCTTTCCTGCGGCACCTGGAGTCCGCTGCGGAGCCCCGCGGCTGCCCAGGGCGGCACCGCCAGGATCACCGCATCATCATCGCCAAGGTCTACGCGGCTTTCGCCCCCGGGGGCAAAGCCCAACCTGCGAACGCGCTCACCGTCGGTCTCCACGTCCCGCAGCCGGGTGTGAAACCGGACGTCCGCCTGGCGTCCGCGGAGGAAGGCAAGTGCCGGATCGACAAGGGTGTCCGCCAGCCCGCGCGTCGCCATCCGGGGGCGGCAGGCGGCTTCACCGCGACCGAAGGTTTCCCTCAGAACCGGCCACAAGAGATTGGCGGAGCCTTCGGAAGGAGGGGTGTTCAAGACCGAGACGGCGAGCGGCTCCCAGAAGCGGCGATAAAGAGCGCTACCGTCATCGAGGCAGTCGGCCACGGTTCGGTCGGGGCCAGCCAGGGCCAGTCGAATCGCTCCCAAATAGTCGCGAAACCGGGTTCCGGGAATGCGGCGCTCGGCCGAAAGCAGCCACCAGGGAAAAACCCCGGCTCCGGGCCGTACCGTCCAGCGCTCGCCTGTCTGCAGATCGACAAACGGGAAGGCCGCCTGCGCGGGACCGGACAGCCGGTCCTCTGCACCGATTCTGCGCAGGTAGCGCATCAGCGAGGTATTACCGGAGAGAACCAGGTGATTGCCGTTATCGATGGTCCGCTGCAGGGTTTCGTCGAAGAACGAACGGCAGCGGCCGCCGGCTTGCCCCGCTTGCTCATAAAGGCTGACCGGCCGCCCGGCCGCAGCCAGTTCCACCGCGGCGGCAAGCCCGGCAAGCCCGCCACCGACGATATGAACGCGGCCGATCAAAGTCACACCGTTCCGTACCGCAACGCCACCCAAAGTTTTTCGGCGCGCGACACCGAAACCGGCTCGGCCCAGCGGCGCCAGCCGCGGGCGACCAGGCGATCGAACGTCCGCCGGTAAACCTGCATCATGATCACCGCGGGCCGTACCCGTCTGCGATCGCATTGGGCCGCAATGCCCGCGGCCTCGTCAAACCTTCGCTGGGCACGAGATGCGATCTGTTCGCAAACGTCCTTGATCGCCGGATGGCGGAGAGTTTTCTCAGCGTCGGCCGACGCGGCGATGCCACAGTGACGAAGCAGCTCGTCAGGGAGGTAAAGTCGATCCCGCGCCGCGTCCTCCTTCAGGTCCCGCAGGATATTAGTGAGCTGCAGCGCCTCTCCCAGAGCACCTGCGAGCGGGTCGCCGAAGGGATCCGCCACCTCGAAGATGCGCACCGACAGACGCCCGACGGCGCAGGCCACCCGGTCGCAATAAAGCGCGAGTTCGGCCAGGTCCTTGATGCGGATCCGCGGCGCCGCGTCCATCTCCATGCCGTCGACGACGGCGAGGAAGTCTTCGCGACGCAGGCCGAAGCGTGAAATGGGATCGCGCAGGGCCAACCCGACCGGATTTTCCCCGCCCCCGGCGTAGAGGCGGTCGATCTCGTCGCGCCATTCCTGCAGAGCGAGCCGCTTCTGCCCAATTTCTCCGGGCTCATCGGCGATATCGTCAACCTCGCGGCAGAACGCGTAAACCGCGAACATCGCCTGTCGTTTGGTGCGGGGCAGGAACCGCATCGCCCAGTAAAACGACGTTCCTGAGCCGCGTACGATCTGCTCGATGCGCTCGGCCGAGGCCCCGGTCGCTGGCTCAGGTGGGCTCGTCGCAACGGTACTCATTCGGCGTTGCCGTCCGCAGCGGCGGCCTCCGGGCGGGACCCGTCATTCCCCTCGCAGAAGGGAAAGAGATTCTGAAAAACGAACACGAAGGGAGGCACCAGCAGGCGTTCCAAAATGTCCCACGACGCAATCGAACCACAGGCAACACCGATCGCTCCTGCTCCCCAGAGCCGGGGCGCCGGCCGCGTCAGATTGCCCGGATCATGCTCGATCTCGGCGTCGGTAAGCAAAAGGAATCCATTGCCGGAGCCGAATCACGATCGGGACCGGGCGACTTCAGCCCGTAGAGAAACCGTCGCTCTAAGCGCCAGCCCTGGTGAAAGCGGCGCCGCGGGCGCAGCACCACAGGAAGGCGGCCTTGCCGAGAGCGACCCGCCCGGCCAGCGGATCTTGCCGCCGCAGCCGTCCCGACAGGGCGCGAGCGATCGCGAGAATCGCCCCCGACTCCATGGCCAGGCGGCGGGAACGAAGGCCACCCGGCAGTGCCTGAGCCTCGTCGAGCAAGGCATCGGTGCCGTCGAGACAGCGATCGACCACACGACGAAGCCCCGTGGTCAATGCCGGGCGATCGAGATCGCCAACGGTGGCACCCTCGGCGCTCAGCCAGTCGCCCGGCAGATACACCCGGTCGAGGTCTCGGTAATCCTGCGCACAGTCCTGGAGGTGATTAAGAACCTGCAGAGCGTTGCAAAGGGCATCGGAGGCCGCATAACCGCTGCGATGGCCGCCGTGCAGGTCGAGCAGGAACCGGCCGACGGGTGCGGCGGATCGGTTGCAGTAGTCGATCAAATCCGCCCAGTCCGCATAGCGCCCCTTCACCGCGTCCTGCTTGAAAGCCGAGATGAGGTCGAGGCAATGGCGTAACGGAATGCCGGTTTGCGACAGGCTCCGCCGCATTGCCTGCGCCTTGGCGAACCGTGCATCGTCCTGCAGCTCCCCGTTCAGGGCACGGGCGAAGCCGTCGAGCCGGAGGATCTTGTCGTCGGGCTCCAGCGTGGGGCTGTCGGCGATGTCGTCGATCGCGCGGGCGAAGGCGTAGAAGACCGCGACGTGGGGCCTCAGCTCGCGAGGGAGAAGGAAGGAGCCGACGGGGAAGTTCTCGTAGGCGGCATCCTTGCCGGAGGGCGCTTCTACGGCGCTGGGCTGCGCAGACACGATGCTGATGACCGAAGCGAGGAGATCAAGCCGGCTGCCGCACGCGGCGGCGCATCTCTTCGATCAACCCGGTAACGGTTCCGCCGTTGTTACGGATCACCGAGGCGAAGTCGGAGCGTTGCGTCTGGCTCATGCTGACCCCTTCGACGAGAACGTCAACGATCTTGAAGGACGGCGGCACGCGGCGGACTCGCCAGGCAACCTTGACGGGACCGGCGGCCGGCCGGGTGATCTCCGAGTAGACCAGAACGTCGCCGGATTCCGGATCGACGACGTCGTTGGTGACGCGCAGCTGCTCGCCGGAATACCTGCTGAACCGATCAACGTAGGTTACGACGATCAGCTCTTCGAACAGGCGCAGGTATTCTTCGCGTTCCTCCGGCGTGGCGCTGCGCCAGTATCGGCCGAGCACGAACTGGCCGATCGTTGGAACGGCGAAATTGTCTTTCAGCAGGGCGCGCGCGCGCCCTTGGCGTTCGTCACGCGAAATGCCGGGCGCTGTCCAGGCGGCTATCGCCTGCTCCGCCAGGCTCTCAATAAAGGCCTTGCCCTCGCTCCCGTCATCGGCGGCGCCGACGGGCCAGGAAGCCGCAATCAGGACCGCCGCACCGGCGGCGAGGATTCCTCGCCGCGTCGGTCGAAACCGGCGGGAGGTGTCGATTTTGCGGAGGTTGTACCGTCCGAAGGCGGGTCGATCGATCAAGTCATACTCCAGCGCAAGACGCCTTCGGGGCCAGTTTGGCTGCCCCCTGCTCCTGGCCGACATCCGATGAGGTAGCGTGAGCTCGTTGCTATGGCAAGCGCCGCCGCGGGAATCTGTCGGAATACGAACCCTTTGCCCATCCATCGGGAAGCTCGCGGAGACGCCGGGAAGATCCGGGGAAGATGCCGGTTCGGCCCCGGCCCGGCCGGACCCGGGTATGCTGGGAGCAAGCTTTGAAGATCCGGGCCGGCGATGGAACGAAAGTATTCGCGGCCGCGTTTCTGCAATTAATAGTTAGTTCCGGTGATGCTATAATGCCGGACGGGGACTGGAGGATCATGCGCCGGTAGAGAGCGGCTAGGCGAACGACGGGGGCAGCCGGAAAAAAACATGCTGGCGCAAGACGCGGTGCCGCCTTCGACGAGCCGCTCACGGGTAGGGACGATCGTTCATGTATTTGCCTCAGACTCTTCCGCTCTGCGAGCCGCACGTGTTCAATTGGGTGGGGGCCAGCGGAAGGCGCTACGAGTTTGCTGTCTCACGTCCGTCAGCAACCTGGCTCGATCAGGCGGCCATCTTCGTGCTCGTCAAGCGCAACGGCGACGAGATGGAAGTGTTGTATGTCGGCCATGCCTGCAGCCTGCAGCAGCGCTTCGGCTTCGCGCGCGAGCGCTGTCCCGAGATTTGGCGGCGAGCATTGGCGGCCGGCATGACTCACATTCATCTTCGCTTCGAGGCCTGTTCCGAACGGGAGAGGCTTGCCGAGGTACGGGATCTCAGGGCAGCGCTGCGGCAAACCCTCGATGAGTCGCGGGAGCCGGAGCCGGACTGGCCCGGTCGGGATCCCGAAGTCGAAAGGCCATCAGCTGGCGCGGACGATGTGCTCGTTCCTTTCCGGGCCAAGCTGAAGGCGACCCGGAACCGGGATCCACACGTTGATTTGGACCCGTTCACCACGGACTCGCTGCCGAGCAATCTGCCGCTCGGCCACGCGTTTGAGCCGCCGAAGCTGCATCGTCCCGATCCTGCCCGCGAACCGGCTTTCGATGAGGGCGCAGCTGGGGAGGACGACGTCATCATGATTCGGGAACACGAACGGGAAGACAAGCCGGAGAGCGCGGGCCAACAGCTGGCCGGTGCCGTCGCCTTGCCGGCACAGCCCGAAGTGAAGGCGGATGTGGTGGATGAGCCGCGATTGGAGACCGTACCGGCCGACGCCGTCCAGCGACCGGCTGTTGCCGACGATGAGCCTGCGGCTGCGGCGCCGGAGGTTGGTGCGGCGGTTGCCGTCGTCGCGTCGGATCAAGAATCCGGTCGGGAATCTCGTCGGGAATCTGGCATTTTCTCGCGGCTCCTGGGCGTCGCTACGGCTCGTTGCAGGCAGTGGCTCAGTGCTCGGCCGGAGTCGGTCCCGCTCTCCCCGACGAGCACGATTTCACCGGAATCGAGCTCTCTTCAGGACCTGCAGACGGCGGGCTCGCTCGGACAAGTGGCACCAGAAGAAAGCGGCCCGTTTGCTGAAATTTGCGAAGTTCAACCAACCGCCGAAAGGGTGGCCACCGGCTCGCCGGCCGAAGTCCTTCAGGACGGCGCCGAGGTGGCGTCGGCCGAGCTTCCCGCGGCTCCAGTCAGCGGGTCCGAAGAACAACCGGCCATCGTGCTGGCGATGAAGGAAGAACCGTCTGCAGTGGCGGAGGCGCCGCCTGCAGTGGTGGAGGAAGCGCTGGAATCACCGACGGCGCATCCCGCCGTCGGCCCGGAAGTGCGCCTGGAGTCCGTCCGGGCGGTTAAGCGCAGCCTCGATCTGGAGCCGTCGGGTCCCCTCGTTCTCTTCGCCGGGGCGCTTTCGTATGACGCGGGTGCAGATATTTTCGCCGACGCCCTGATCACCGTCAGCAGCGGCGATCCATCCGCGCAGTTCTTGTTCATCGGCGAAGGTCCGTTGCGGGGAGAACTGCAGGAGCGCCTGCAGGCGTCCGGGCTTGGTGGACGATGCCGCTTCGTCGGCGATGTGCCCACCGAACGGTTCGAACAGCTTCTTGAAGCCTGCAATTTCGTCGTCATTCCCGCGAGAGTATCGCAGAGAGAGGACTTGGCGCGGCACGCATTGCTGTTCGGCAAGCCGGTCCTTGTTACGCACCAGTCTGGCATTCAGTGCGTCGAGCATGGCAAGACCGGCCTGATCACTTACGATAACCCAGGGTCCTTCGTCTGGGGTATCCGGGAGCTTCTTGGACCGCTCGGCGTGCAGCTTGGCGGCATGCACGCCGTCGCCGCCTGAACCCCACGGTGAGCCCGCCGCCGGTGATTCCGGCGGCGGGCGATAATCCGCAACGGGTGGTCCGTCACGGCACCGTTCGATGCTGGGAGCGGCTTCAGGCCGCAGAACGACGGCCGCGAGGGCCCGCGAAGAACCAGATAATCAGGCCGACAAGCGGAAGTAAGAGAATCAAAAGCACCCAAAGTACCTTGCCGCCGGTCGATGCATCGCTTTGAATGACATTGATCACCGCCCAAATATCGAGGGCGAGAATGATCAGGCCGATAATCCCACCATAATCCGACATGCAACCTCCTCCTCAATCGCTGTGCGAAACCGTTCATTCCGCACCCGTGGTCCTGTCGATACCCGCGCAGGGCCGTTCGACCTTGGTAAAAAGGCGGCATCCGCAACGCGGTTCCACACTATAATGTAGCGCAAGCGCGCTTATCACCCTAATTCAGGCGCGGGCAGTGAGCGCGCCGCTTCCTCGGTGGCCAGAACCAAGGCGACGAATTGGGCGATAAGTCACGGCATGCATGAGCACTGGCGAGCTACTCTCTGCCTCACCTGGTTTGTTGCAGGGATCGCTGTCTCCGCCTGTCAGAGCGTCGAACCGCCGCGTTCTTTCGAGGCACCCAGTCCATTTGCCGGACCCGAAGCGCAAAACATGTTCAGAGCCGTTTATGGAGTCGTGGATGAACGGTACATCGATTCCGTAAGCGCCGAGCAGGTTGCGCTCGCCGCGCTGAGCGGGCTTGCCACGATCGATCCTGCACTAAACGTCGCCAAGGTGCACCACGAGGTGGAACTGGATGCGGCGGGCCGGCGCGCCGTGTCGTGGCCGACACCGACGTCGCGCGACGTCGATGGCTGGGCGCGAACAAGCGTTCAGGTCTGGCGGGCAGCTCGGGAAATTTCCCCCCACCTCGCCGCCGCCCCGCAGGAAAGCGTCTATGAAGCCATGTTTGACCGCGTGGCGGCTTCTCTCGATGCCAACAGCCGGTATGCCACGCCTGCCGAGGCGCGACAGAACCGCCAACGGCGCGACGGCTATTACGGCATCGGCATCTCGGTTCAGATGGCGCCAGACGGTCCGGTCATCACGGAAGTGACAGGCCGGAGCCCGGCGGAGCGGGCGGGATTGCGCGTAGGCGACGTGCTGGTGCAGATTGATGGAAGGCCCGTATCGGGATTATCCGAAGCGGAGCTGGACTTCCTGCTGCAGGAAGAAGTCAGCGGACGGCTGAGAGTGACGGTCCGTCGTCTGGGCCGATCGACGCTGAGGTTCGTCGTAACGCGCAGCTATCTCATTCCGGACATGGTCAAGGAGCGCTATGAGGATGGCATCCTTTTCCTGACGGTCCTGCATTTCAACCAGGACACAGCAGACCACATCGCCCGCACTTTGAATGAACTGATGAAGCTTCCAACAGGACAGCTTCGCGGCATTGTGATGGATCTGCGTGGCAACCCGGGAGGGTTGCTACAGCAGGCGGTGAAGGTCGCCGATCTTTTCCTGGACGACGGTCCCATTCTGGAGACGCGCGGCCGCCACCCCGACAGTGTTCAGGATTATTTTGCGGGCGGAGATGACGTCTCGAGAGGCCTGCCGCTTGTCATCCTGATTGACGGGAACACGGCTTCTGCAGCCGAATTGACCGCCGCCGTGCTGCAGGATCGTGGTCGGGCAATCGTTGTCGGCAGCACGTCCTATGGTAAGGGCACGGTACAGACGGTCGTGCCGCTGCCGAATGGCGGCGAAATCGGACTGACCTGGTCCTATGCGGTCTCGCCGACCGGCATCAGCCTGAGGACGGGCGGAGTGCACCCGCGCCTCTGTTCGGTCGGCCTCTACGTTATTGATGCCGATGCATTCGATAAGTTTCTGGCGAAGGCCTCTTCAGCCGAGGCGGTCATGAACGGCCTCGGATGCCCGCCCGAACGACGCGATGGGCCGGTGGACCCGGCCATTGCCCGCCGTCTGCTCGACCAACCGTCGCTTTTTGCCTCAGTCCTGAAGCCGGAATCGCTCATGGCGCAGATGCCGCCGGGACCTGTCCCTTGACAGCCGGACCGGGACGCGTATCGTGCGCCGGCGGTCGGCATGCCCGACCTTCCAGCGAAACGATGTGAGCCGAGGATGGCTAAACCAAATACAATCCTGATCAAGCTGGTCAGCACCGCCGGCACCGGATTTTTCTATGTTGCCAAGAAAAATCCGCGCACTGCAACGGAAAAGCTTGAATTTCGCAAGTACGATCCGGTTGTCCGCAAACACGTGCCGTTCAAGGAAGCCAAGATCAAATAATATCTGCGGGGTAATATTTACGGGCGCGAGCGGTTCAGCCGCGCACCTCCTCGACCATCAGCTTGAGACGGGGCACATCGCGGATGACCAGTGCCGTCCGCGTTCGTTCGACGATTCCCTTGCGGGCCAGTTCGTTGAGCACCCGTGCGACCGTTTCCCGAGTTGTCGATACCCGGCTGGCGATATCGCTATGGATGGGAATGGGCTCGATGATGGCGGTCTTGCGCGGCGCGTTGTCGCTTCGCGCCTGGCGGAGGAGTTCCGCCTGTACGCGGTTGTTCGCCGCCAGTGTCGACAGATCCATAATGCGTTCATCGGCGCGGCGAACGATGTGTGCCAGCCGGCGCATGACCCGCAAGGCAACCTGCGGATGGTCCGCCAGTATGGCGAGAAATGGCCCCCGCGGCAGCGAGAGGACGAGCGTGTCTTCGGTTGCCATGACGCCCGCCGATCGGGGTCCGCCATCGAGAGCGGCAACTTCGCCGAAGTAGTCGCCGGCCTGCAGGTCGGCGAATGTTATTTCACGTCCGGACATGGAGTAGGTGACGACGCGCGCGCGCCCCCGAATGATAAAGAACACATCGGACGAGATGGCATCACTGTCGATGATCTGTTCCTGCGCCGAATAGCGACGGTACCGACAGGATTGCTCGATCTGAGCCAAGGTGGCCTTGTCGAAATCCCTGAACAGGTCCACGTCCGCAAGGGCGCACCGCCCGTTGGCGGCCGTCGAGGCAACGCCACCATTTTGGCGGGTCGCTTCTTCGAATGCTCTGCCTGCCAGCATGCAGCGCCCCTTCCTCGCAATCGGGTAAGTCGTACCCTTATGAGAGTAACAAAGGTTGCTTTATGCTCTCTTAACGCGCAGAGGGTTTCGCCTGCGTCGCGCTTCAGCCTCCGGATGACGCCATCTCAGCGAAAAACGACTGTCTTGCCGTCATTCAGCAATACGCGGTGCTGGATATGCCAGCGAACCGCACGGGCCAGGACAACGGTCTCGATGTCTCGCCCGACGCGGGCCAGATCCCCGGGGCCAAAACTGTGGTCAACCCGTTCGACAGCCTGCTCGATGATGGGACCCGCATCGAGATCGGCAACGACGTAATGGGCCGTTGCGCCGATCAGCTTGACACCAAGATCGTGGGCCTGATGGTAGGGGCGTTTCCCCTTGAAGCCTGGCAAGAACGAATGATGAATATTAATGCAGCGGCCGCGCAGGCGGTCGCAGGTGCCCGGTTGCAGGATCTGCATGTATCTGGCGAGGACCACCAGGTCGATTTCCAGTTCCCGGACCAGATCGAGGATTTTTGCCTCCTGCTCCAGCCGGGTTTCGGCAGTTACCGGCAGGTGGTGAAACGGAATACCGTGCCACTGGGCCAGCGGCTCGAGGTCGGGATGGTTGGAAACCACTGCGGCGATATCCACGTGCAGATCGGCGGTGCGGTATCGGTACAGCAGATCGTTCAGACAGTGGTCGAGCTTGGAGACAAGAACGAGCAGCCGCTCCGGACGCACGGCGTCGTGCAGTCCCCAAACCATGTGGAAGCGTTCAGCAATGCGTGAAAACCGCTGGGCGAACCGATCGAGCGGTGGTGTGGCAGTGCCTGTCCGGAAAACGGTGCGCATGAAAAAGCGTAAGGTCCGCGCATCGCCAAAGTGGGAGGATTCGGTGATGAAGGCATTGTGGTCGGCAAGGAACCCGGCCACCGCGGCAACAATCCCGGTCCTGTCCGGACACGCTATGGTCAGGATGTATAGCTGGTCATCGGCCACGACCGCGTCTCCGCCCACGTTCAAGCCTGAACGGCGACACCGCCCCGCCGGGTATCGCCGACACCGTAAAGAGTGCCGCCCGGGTCGCGCCGCGCCAGGTGTACGCCGCCGAAGAACAGATTCTTCACAGGCCAGGCTTCGACACGGAGGGCTCCGCCAGAGCTTGCGGCGTCCAGGACCTCTTCCCGGAAACCTGGCTCTGCGCTGAGGGTCTTTCCCTCCTGGTGCAGCCGCGGGGCGCTGACCGCATCGTCCGGATTCATCCTGAAGGCCAGGAGATTGAGCAGGACTTGCAGCATCGCGGTGCGAATCCGATTGGAGCCGCCGGACCCCAGCGCCGTGACGCCGCCCGTCGTGTCGCGCACGATGGCGGGCGTCATCATGGACGAGAGGCGACGGTCCTGTTGCCAGGTCCCGCTGCTCAGCAGATCGCTTTCGCCGAGCATGTTGTTGAGGATGATGCCGGTCTGCGGAAGAACATACGCAGATCCCTCGCCGTTGGAGACCGAGAGGCTGGCGACGCCGCCCGCCGCGTCGACAACGCTGATCTGCGTCGTTCCGCGCGCGGTGGCGCTCACGCCAGAGACCTCATTTTGCCACCGCTTGATCAATGTGGCGTCCAGCAGCGCTTCTGCCGCCGCCGGTTCCGCCAGTCGCTCGTGAATCCGCTCCTCCAAACGGGCGCGTTCCGTTGCCCGCATGACGGTGATCAGCCGGCTCAGGTGCGCGGCCGACCCGAAGTCGTCATCGATACGCCCGAGGGCCTGCCACAACGCCAGCCCAAATCCGACCAGAATGCCGCCCGAGGATGGCGGAGGGTTGAGCAGGATGTTCGTCTCCAAGAAGGAGAGGCTGAGTGGAGTCCGTCGCTCGACCTGATAACGCTCCAGATCCGTGCGCGTCAGATGTCCCCCTTTCGCCTCGCTGTCGTCGCTGAGCAGCCGGGCCATCTCGCCGCGATAAAAAAGATCCTCGCCTTCGGCGGCGATCGACTCGAGCGCGTCCGCCAGTTGCGGCAGGAGCAGGCGATCACCTTCGCCCAGCAGGGCGCCGCCGCTGGCGGGGTTCGCGAACAGGGCGCGCATCGCGGGATCGGCTTCGACGATGGCCCGGACGACCCGCAAGACATAGGCCTGCATGCCGTCCAGCAGAACGCCGTCGTGGGCCAGAGCCACGGCGGGTTCGAAGAGTCGGCGGATCGGCATCCGGCCGAGATCCCGATGCGCCGCAAAGATGCCCTTGACCACCCCCGGCGTGGCGATGGTGCCAAGGCCGATGTGGAACGCCTGCGTCGCAGGGCCGAAGTCAGCCGCCACCTCCCGGAGATCGGTATCGCCGTCCGGGCGGCGCTGCCGCGGGGTCTGCACGAAGAAGTCGTAGAGGAGGGGGCGCCCGGCATGGTGGCCGTCAGCCGGCAGAGCCATGAGAAATCCGCCGCCGCCAAGTGACGCCAGGATCGGTTCGGCGACACAGGCGGCAAGCAGACCAGCGAGGGCTGCATCCACCGCGTTGCCGCCTTCGGCCAGGACCGCGCACGCGGCAGCGGTCGTCTGCGGATGGCCGGCGGCGACCACCCCTCTGCTTGCCACCACGTCGCTGTCCTTCCTCTCCGAGAAATCGCTGTCGTGGGTATCGATCGGCCGGTGCGGTGTCAACCGGATGACGGCGCCCGTGTGGAGCATCCCGGCGGCGGCCACCGGTTGACGGCCGGGACGTCAGCGCAGATCATAGAGTTACGCAAACGCCGTCCGGATGCGCAAGCCGCCGGCCGGCACGGGAGCATGCGTATGATCCGAATAGTCGCACCGTTGCTGGGATTGTTAATTGTGGCAGGCATGTCGGCACCCGCCGCGCCGCAAGGTGTCGATCAGGGACTCCTGAATGCGGTTACCTTTCAGCCGATTCCCCAGGCGCAGGCCATTGAGGTGCGGGTACTGGACAACTCGGACGAAAACCTGGCCGTCCTGCGGGAGCTGGAAGAGGCGCTCAGGCAGCGGGGGGTGCGGGTGGGCGGGGACGAAGCACCCCTGCTGCTGTCGATCGACACCGGCGACAGCGTCGGCGCCTGGACCGCCCCCGGAGTGACCGACCAAATCCGTATGATGGACGACCGGGGTCGGCTGTTTCCCCAGGGCGAGCTGGATATGGCGCGCCAGGCGCGGCTGCCGCTCTCCGGCACGACCGTCGTCACTCCGGCTCAATATCGCCTCGGGCTCACGCTCGACACCCGGGCGACCGGCACCCGATTGTGGCAGGGATGGGCCATCGCCGATCTGAGCCAGGGGGAGCCTTCGGAGCTGGCCGCGGCCATGGTGCCGAAGCTCGCCGATAGCCTCGGGCGTACCGTCCGCGAGGAGCCCTTCAACCTGCAACCCTGACGCCCCGGTCACATTCACCGCCGCGGGTGACGATTTCGCTTCGCCTGAACCCCCGGCTCCGTCTACAACCCGGCCCGGGCGCCGCGCGGGATGGCTGTATTCCTGCCCGACGGGCGTCGGGCTTATTGAGTCGGATGAACCATGCAAACGCTCGCTGCAGCCCTGCTGCCGGCCGGTCTCATGGATGTTCTGCCGCCTGCCGCCGATTTCGAGGCGCAGACGGTCGAACGTCTGATGCGGCATTTTGCCGGCTTCGGCTATGAGCGCGTCAAGCCGCCCCTCATCGAGTTCGAAGAAACCATGCTGGCCGGCTCTGCCGCGGCGCTTGCCGCCGAGACCTTCCGGCTGATGGATCCGGTCTCGCAGCGGATGCTGGCGCTGCGTCCCGACATGACGATGCAGGTGGCGCGGATCGCGTCGAGCCGGCTGGCGCACCGGCCACGCCCGCTGCGCCTCGGCTATTCCGGGCAGGTGATGCGGCTGCGCGGCACCCAGCTCCGCCCTGAGCGCCAGTTCGGCGAGGTGGGCGCCGAGATCGTCGGCAGCGATGCCGCGGCGGCGGATGTCGAGGTGATCGTGATGGCGGCCACCGCGCTCGCCGATCTCGGCGTCTCGGGACTGACGGTGGACCTCGGGTTGCCGACGCTCGTGCCGGCCATCCTCGCCGACGATCCCGTCGCCCCTGGGGTCGAGGACAGGCTGCGGCTGGCGCTCGACCGCAAGGACCTTGCGGCGATTGCGGCGATGGCGCCGGTGCTGGGCGACGCGCGGGCGGGCCTGCTGACCCGGCTTGTCGCCGGCAACGGTCCGGCGGAAGACGCCTTGCCGACGCTGCTGTCCCTCGATCTGCCGCCGGTCGCTGCCGCCGAGCGCGCCCGCCTCGTCAGTGTGCACGAGCAACTGCGTCATCAGTTGCCGTCGCTGACGCTGACCATCGACCCCGTGGAAAACCGGGGCTTCGAGTATCACAGTGGCGTCACCTCTGCGCTGTTCGCGGCGGCGGCTCCCGATGAAATCGGCAGGGGCGGGCGCTACCGGACCGAAACCGGCGAGGCGTCCACCGGGGTCACCTTGTTCATCGCGTCGGTGATCCGGGCGCTGTCGTGTCCGGAGCCACAGCGCCGGTTGTTCCTGCCGCTGGCGACCGACCCGCAGACCGCGCGCAAGCTGCGCGGGGAGGGGTGGATCGCGGTCGGCGCGTTGGAGGATGGCATCGATATCATGGCGGAAGCGCACCGGCTGGGCTGTACGCATGTGCTGATCGAAGGCGCGCCGCGGTCTCTCCAAGCCCTCGTTCAGCGCGCGGAAAGGGGCTGACGGCATGGCCAACGTCGTTGTTGTCGGCGCGCAATGGGGGGACGAAGGCAAGGGCAAGATCGTCGACTGGCTGTCGGAGCGGGCGCACGTCGTGGTGCGCTTCCAGGGCGGCCACAACGCCGGCCACACGCTGGTTATCGACGGTGTGACCTACAAGCTCAGTTTGTTGCCGTCCGGCGTCGTCCGGCCCGGGCGGCTGTCGATCATCGGCAACGGCGTCGTGCTCGATCCGTGGGCGCTGCTGACCGAGATCGAAGCGCTGCGCGGCCAGGGCGTCCACGTCGGTCCCGACAACGTCCGGGTCGCCGAGAACGTGCCGCTGATCTTGCCGCTGCACCGCAATCTCGACGCCGCGCGGGAAAAGGCGCTCGGCAGCGCGCGCATCGGCACCACCGGGCGCGGCATCGGTCCGGCCTATGAAGACAAGGTGGCGCGGCGCGCGATCCGCCTGGGCGACCTTGCCGACGCGTCGGTGATCGAGGCAAAGCTCGATGCCCTGCTGCTGCACCACGGCGCGCTGCTGCGCGGCATGGGGCTGCCGGAGGTGGACAAGGCGTCGGTGCTGGCCGACCTGATCGAGGTGGCGCCGAAGGTGCTGCCATACGCGGATACCGTGTGGAAAACGCTGGACGAGGCCCGTCGCACCGGCAAGCGCATCCTGTTCGAGGGCGCGCAGGGCACGCTGCTCGACATCGACCACGGCACCTATCCGTTCGTCACCTCATCGAACACCCTGGCGGGCCAGGCCGCCGCCGGCTCCGGCCTCGGACCGGGCGCGCTGAACTACGTGCTCGGCATCACCAAGGCGTATACCACCCGCGTCGGTTCCGGCCCGTTCCCGACCGAACTGACCGACGAGACGGGCCGGCTGCTCGGCGAACGCGGCCGCGAGTTCGGCACCGTCACCGGCCGGGCGCGGCGCTGCGGCTGGTTCGACGCGGTGCTGGTCCGCCAGGCGGTGAAGGTCAACGGCATCGACGGCATCGCACTGACCAAGCTCGACGTGCTCGACGGGCTCGACGAAATCAAGGTCTGCGTCGGCTACCGGCTGGATGGCGAGCCCCTCGACCACCTGCCGGCCTCCAGCGTCCGGCAGCTGCGCGTCGAGCCGGTCTACGAGGTGATGCAGGGCTGGAGCGACAGCACGCGCGGCGCCCGCTCCTGGGCCCACCTCCCGGCCACCGCGGTAAAATACATCCGCCGCATCGAGGAGATGATCGAAGCCCCCGTCCACCTGCTCTCCACCAGCCCCGAACGCGACGACACCATCATGGTCCACGATCCCTTCGTGGATTGAGGAGAGGGGCTTCGGAAAGCTCGTCATCGCGAGCGAACGCGAAGCGATCCACTGTCCGAAGGCTGCTGCGGGTTTCCGGCGCCGGCGTCAAGACACTCGGGTGCTCACCGCAGCGTCATTGCGAACCCGCGAAAGCGGGTGTGGCAATCCAGTGTTTGCAATGGGTTGCCAATACTGGATCGCTTCGCTGCGCTCGCGATGACCGGTTTTTCGAGGCCTCCAACTGACCAGGCGACACGTTATCCCCGGACTGCGCTGCGGTTCATCGTGACTATGCTTGCTGAAGGTTGGAGCTATGATGACGCCGAAATACGAGGTTATCATCTATTGGAGCGCCGACGATCAGTCCTTCATCGCCGAGGCGCCCGAACTTGCTGGGTGCATGGCCGACGGCAAGACCCACGCCGAAGCACTGACCAACCTCGAAATCGTTATGGCCGAATGGATCGAAACGGCGCGGGAGAGCTCGGTCGTCCAATCCCGGAACCCCGCGGCCGCCTGATGTTCGCATAACGGGGCGACTCCCGGCGGACTTTGTCATCGAAGCAGCCGCACCACCTCGTTTCCACCAGCCCCACGCGCGATGATACCACTGTGGTGGATGATCCCTTCGTGGATTAGAATGGGCCAGTTGGGTTAGAAGACCGGTAAGCGTTGTGGATAAGGTCGAGCAGGCAGCCGAAGTTTTCTGGCAAAGCTCTACAGGCTGCGCTCAACTGGCGGCGCCACGGCCGAAACATCCTTCTATTCCTCCCTCGAAGAGCTGCTTAACCAACTCGGGGAAGACTTGCGGCCAAAGGTCTTCTGTCTTTCCCAGCTCGCGGACCAGGGTGCTGGGCATCCCGACTTCGGGCTCTTCACCGCGGCGCAATGCCAGCGCGGTCAGCCCAGGCCAGGCGCCTTGCCGGAGCGCGGCGTCGTCAAGGTGAAGGCAGTGAGCGAGGACGCCTGGTTTACCGCCCAGCAAGCGTAGCCTGGATGGAGCACAAGCGAAATCCGGGAACGTCTGGTCAGTCGCCGAACGTTCCGTCCTGATCGCGGCCCCTCCAGCATCGGACGATGACCCCACGTCTCGCGTAAGCGTAGATCACCGACCATCGCCAGTCGAAGGGATCGGCGACGAGGCCATGCTTCACCGGGTTGTGGCTCGCCAGCGGCCTGAATAGGAACGGTGAAGAAGCAGGCGGCACGTGGGGGGAAGCCGGGGGCGGCCGACAGCATTACATCAAAACGGTTGTCGAGGTCCGCGAACTCCGGTCGGCCAGCGAGAGCGCCATTGTGTCGGCCTGCCCATCGTCAATCTTTCTCGAGCTCGGCGATGAGCGGTTCGAGTTGGGAGATCAACATTGGTGCGAAGTCACGCGCTGTCGTGAAGATAATGTCGATGCGTGTCCCGAGGTAGTCGTGCGCCAAGCGGTTCCGCATGGCAATGATCTGCAGCCAGGGAACATGCGGAAAACGCTCGCGGATGCTATCCGGGACCTGCCGCGCCGCCTCCCCGATCACCTGCAGGGCATACTTCACTGCGTACTGGCTGCGCGTATCCTGGACAAAAGCGTCCAATGTCATTCCCGCCACGAAGCGCTGTGCGGCCCGGGCATGATCGAGCATGTCGTCCAGGTAAAGCACCGCATCGCGCGTCACACGGGGACCGCCTCGGCGAGGATGCGGCCGCCGATGCGGGGTTTCAGCGCATCCTTGATCGCCACCTCCACCGGAACGCCAAGGCTGTCGCTCAATTCCGCTTCCAGGCGGGCAAGATCAATCAGCGTCAGGCCTGGCCCCAGCTCGACGATCAGGTCGAGATCACTGTCGGCCCGCTGCTCGCCGCGGGCATATGAGCCGAAGACGGCGATCTCACCGATTGGGTAACGTCTCTTCAGGTCCGGCTGTAGCCGGCGAAGATCCGCAAGAATTGTATCGAGGCTTTTCAACGCCGTTCTCCGGGAGGCGGCGGACACCCGTCCTTGGGATATTGTCCTCCGAAACGAGAGGGCTCCGCTATCGTTACTGTGCATCCCAGGGCTTTTTGTCCCCCTCAATCGTCCGCCCGGAACGCGGCCGGCAGGTGGCGGGGGAGGCGGCCTTTGCCGACGAGCATCACGTCGAAGCGGATGTCGTGTTGCGCCAGGTCGGGGCGGGCGGCGAGGAAGGATTCTGCGGCACGGACGATGCGCCGGCGCTGCTGTGCAAGCAGCGGTTCGGTCGCGGCGGCATCGGAGCGCGCCTTGACCTCGACGAACGCCAGCGTGCGGCCGCGCACCGCGACCAGGTCAATTTCGCCCGCTCGGGTGCGGACGTCGCGAGCGATGATGCGCCAGCCCAGCAGGCGCAGCCGCCAGGCGCACAGCGCTTCGCCGATCCGGCCGAACCGCCAGGCGAGCCGGCGTTGCCGCCGTTGGGTTCCCGCCCCCCTCACCGGCGCTTGTCCCGCAGCGCGATCGCCCGGGCGTAGAGAATCCGCCGGGGCAGCCCGGTCGCCTGGGCCACGCTTGCCGCGGCGTCGCGCGGCGAGGCGCAGCACAGCGCCTCCTGCAGCAGCCGGTCGGCTTCGTCGTCGCCCACCGGTGGCGGGGCCGCCGGTGGGCCCACGACCAGCGTCACTTCGCCTTTCGGCGGGCCCGCCGCCCGGTAGTGCTCCGCGAGCTCGGCAAGCGGGCCGCGCCGCACTTCCTCGAACAGCTTGGTCAGTTCGCGCGCCACCGCGGCCTGGCGCGCCCCCAGCACATCGGCCATGTCGGCCAGGCAGGGCGCCAGCCGCCGGGGCGATTCCAGCAGCACCAGCGTGGCGGGGACGCCGGCCAGTTCCGCAAGCTGTCGCCGCCGGGCCGGTGCGCGCTCGGCAAGGAAGCCGGCGAAGAGGAAGGGCTCCGGCGGCAGTCCGGAAAGCATCAGCGCCGTTGTCACTGCCGACGGACCGGGGATCGCATGCACGACCAGACCCGCCTCAAGGCACTCGCGGACAAGGCGGGCGCCGGGGTCGGATACCAGCGGCGTGCCCGCGTCGCTGACCAGGGCGATGCGCTGCCCGTCCGTAATCCGCTGCAGCAGCGCCGGGCCGGACCGCCGGGCGCTATGCTCGTCGTAGCGAAGCAGCGGCCGCGACAGGTTGTGGATCGCCAGCAGCTTGGCGGTGACACGGGTGTCCTCGCAGGCGATCGCGTCAACGCCGGCCAGGATCCTCAGGGCGCGCAGCGAGATGTCGGCAGCATTGCCGATCGGCGTTGCCACCAGATACAACCCCGCTGCCAGTGGTTCACCCAGCTTCGGTGATTTACTTGAGCGATCAGGCTCTCTAGGTATCTGGCAACCGCCGTCATCGTCCACAGCAGGCTGGGACTTCTGCAATGTGGCTTCGGCCCGCCCGCCGGTTTGTCGCCGTCGCTTTATCACTGCTGCTGATCTCTTTCGCACTCTCGGCCTGCGAATCCCTGAAACGCGCCACCGGCTTGCCGGGAGAGGCCGACCGTCAGGCGTCGGGCTCCCGGAAACCCGGGCCCGTGCAGCGGACTCCATCGACCGGGGTGACGGTGGTGCCGCCGTCGGGCGAGCCGGAGGTTATGGAAAACGTCCCGCCGGCCGAGGAACAGCCGGTCAAGGTGGCGCTGCTGGTGCCGTTGTCGGGCCGTCTCGCCAGTCTTGGCAAGGCCATGTCCGACGCGGCGCAGATGGCGGTGTTCGACCTGGCAGACGCACGCTTCCAGCTGATGCCGATCGATGACTCCGGAACACCCGACGGAGCGGCTGTAGCGGCACGCCGAGCGATAGCCGAAGGTGTGCAATTGATTATCGGCCCGTTGCTTGCGACATCCGTGAACGCCGTGGCACCGCTTGCGTCCGAGGCCGGCATTCCCGTCATTGCCTTTTCCAGCGACCGCAAGGTGGCGCAGCCGGGAGTTTACATCATCGGCTTCACGCCGGATACCGAGGTTCAACGCGTCGTCAGCTTCGCTGCGCAAAGCGGCCTTTCCCGGTTTGCCGTGGTTGCCCCCGACAATCCGTATGGTCAGGCTGTCGTCGCGGCCGTGCGCGGTTCCGTGGATCAGTACGAGGCCAAGCTTGCCCGGGTTCAGCTTTACGACCCGGCCACCAAGGACTTTGCGCCGGTCGTCCGGAAGCTGCTCGGGTTGCCGGAACCGGCCGCCGCCGCAACATCGGCGGCGGGGGCAAGCCCGTCTTCTCCCGCGCCTCCACCGGATGGTGGTCCACCAGTGGCAACGGCGACGGTCGTGGCGCCGCCGGCTGGCGGTGAAAGCTCGTCACCCCCGGTGCTGGCACCCCCCCGGTTCTTTGATGCTCTTCTGTTGGCGGAAGGAGGGCCGCAGCTTCGCAGCCTTGCGACATCGCTTTCGTCGATGGGGATCCGGTCGCCCGTGGTTCAGCTTCTGGGCACCGGCAAGTGGGACGAGCCCGATATCGGCAACGAATCGTCGCTCTACGGGGCCTGGTTTGCCGCGCCTTCGCTTGCTAACCGCGGCGATTTCGATGTCAGCTACCGCCGGTCGTTCGGACAATCGCCGCCCCGGCTTGCGACCCTTGCCTACGACGCTACCGCCCTGGCTGCTGTGCTGGCCCGCGGCCCGCAGCGCGATCCGTTCAACCGTTCCGTGCTCGAGGACCCGAATGGCTTCTACGGCCGCGACGGCCTCTTCCGGCTCGGTTCTGACGGTGTTGCCGAGCGACGCCTCGCCATTCTTCGCGTCGATCGCAACGCCGTGATCGTCATCGACGAGCCGGTCCCGACGTTCGCCGCCGGGAGCTGAACCCTGCCCCGATCTGAAGGGCGACCCCGTTAGAGTTCCGGTTCAAGCGCGTCCTTGCGCAGCGTCGCAGATGTTCTGCCTGTCCGCGATGAGCCCCGCCCGACGTTCAAAAGCCGAGACCATCGACGACGCCGTAGGGATCATCAGCATGTCAAAGGCAGGCGCCAGAACGAAGGACCCGATACGAAAGTCGAGCACAAAGTCGATCCGGCAACCCCCGTCATGCGCCGGGTGGAATTCCCACATGATTTCAAAGTGGTGGAAAAGTTGGTCACGGGATGTGACATTGATCCGGCGCGGCCGTTCGAGCCTCGTATGGGTCTGGAAGTGCCGCGCCAGAAGGCCCATTCCCACCGTCTGTTCGGTGTCGTAGCCGTCGTCGTCGCGGCAGACGACACGCGCCTCCTGCCAGGACGGCAGAAACTCCGGGTAGCGCTCGACGTCCGCCACCAGTTCGAACACTTGTTCGGGAGGAAGCCGGATGTCGCGCGTCTCGCGGTGAATGGTCATGGGTCAGCCCTCGAAGCGAACAAGAATATTCGCCGGGAGCGAAACCACAAAGCGGAATTTTGCGCTGCACAAAGACCGTTACCGGTTGCGATCGGGCTCGTGTACGTCCGCTCAGGCGCGCTTGCGGACATTACCGCGGGCGAGGTAGGGAGCGAGATATTGCCCGGTGAAACTGGCGGGGCTCGCCGCCACCTGCTCGGGTGTGCCGGAAGCGACCAGCAGACCGCCGCCGGCACCCCCCTCGGGCCCCAGATCGATGATCCAGTCGGCGGTCTTGATCACCTCAAGGTTATGCTCGATGACGATGACGGTGTTGTTGTTCGCCACGAGGGCATGCAGCACTTCGAGGAGCTTGCGGACGTCCTCGAAGTGGAGGCCGGTCGTGGGCTCGTCGAGGATGTAGACGGTTTTGCCGGTCGCCCGGCGGCTGAGCTCTTTTGCCAGCTTCACACGCTGCGCCTCTCCACCGGAGAGCGTCGTTGCCTGCTGGCCCAGATGGATGTAGCCGAGGCCGACCCGTTGCAGCATGGCCAGCTTGTCGCGGATGGCGGGGACCGCCTTGAAGAACTCGGCACCCTCTTCGACCGTCATGTCGAGAACCTCGGCGATCGACTTTCCGCGAAACGCGATCTCAAGGGTCTCGCGGTTGTAGCGCCTGCCCTTGCAGACGTCGCACTGCACGTACACGTCTGGCAGGAAGTGCATCTCGATCTTGATGACGCCGTCCCCCTGACAGGCTTCGCAGCGACCGCCCTTGACGTTGAAGGAGAAGCGTCCGGGCCGGTACCCGCGTGCCTTTGCTTCAGGCAGTTGTGCGAACCAATCGCGGATCGGGGTGAAACAGCCCGTGTAGGTCGCTGGGTTGGAGCGGGGCGTCCGCCCGATCGGCGACTGGTCGATATCCACCACCTTGTCGATAAGTTCGAGACCTTCAATCCGATCATGCTCCGCGGCATGTTCGCGCGCGCCCATCAGGCGGCGGGCAAGAGCCTTGTAGAGTGTCTCGATCACCAGCGTCGATTTTCCGCCGCCCGACACGCCGGTGACACAGGTGAAGGTGCCGAGCGGAAACGATACGGTCAGGTTCTGCAGGTTGTTGGCGCGGGCGCCGATCACGGTCAGCGACGGACCCTCACGCGGCCTGGCGCGGTGCTCGGGGCGAGGGACCTGCCGGACCCCGGCCAGATACTGGCCCGTCAGGCTCTCCGGCGTCGCCATCACCTGATCGGGAGTGCCACGGGCAACGACACGGCCGCCTCGCACCCCGGCCCCCGGGCCCATGTCGATGAGGTAGTCGGCGGCGCGGATCGCGTCCTCGTCGTGCTCGACGACGATCACCGTGTTGCCGATCTCCTTGAGACGTGTCAGCGCCGCCAGCAGCCGGTCATTGTCCCGCTGATGCAAGCCGATCGACGGCTCATCAAGAACATAGAGCACGCCGGTCAGACCGGAGCCGATCTGGGAGGCCAGCCGGATGCGCTGGCTTTCGCCGCCCGAGAGTGTTCCGGACGCCCGACCCAGCGTCAGATAGCCGAGGCCGACATTGGCAAGAAACCCGAGGCGTTCATTGATCTCGCGTAGGATGCGCCGGGCGATCTCGCGGCGCTGAGGATCAAGTGTTGGATCGAGGCCGCCAAACCATCGTGCGGCAGCTTCGATTGACATCTCCGTTGCCTCGCTGATGTCGAGCCCTGTCACCTTCACCGCCAGGGCCGCCGGCTTCAGCCTCCTGCCGGCGCAGGTTTCACAGCGGGTCACCGTGTGGAAGCGGGAAAGCTCGTCGCGAATCCAGTTGGATTCCGTTTCCTTCCAACGCCGCTCCATGTTCGGGATGACCCCTTCGAACGGCTTTTTGACCTGATAATCCCGCACGCCGTCGTCATAACGGAAGGCGAGTGCCTCCTCGCCGGAACCGAACAAGACGATGTGACGCACCTTTTCCGGCAATTCGCGGAAGGGCGTCGTCAAGTCAAAGCGGAAGTGCCGGGCGAGCGCGTCCAGCGTCTGCCGGTAATACTGCGACGTGCTGTTCGCCCAGGGCGCGATCGCCCCGGCCGCGAGCGACAGCCGGTCGTCGGGAACCACGAGATCCGGGTCGAAATACATCTCGGTGCCGAGCCCGTCGCAGGCCGGGCACGCTCCGAAGGGATTGTTGAACGAAAACAGCCGGGGCTCGATCTCGTCGATGGTGAAGCCGGAGACCGGGCAGGCGAACTTGGCCGAGAACGTGGTCCGCTCGCCGTTGTCGGCGTCCTCGGCGAAGACGAGGCCGTCGGCCAGTTCAAGCGCTGTCTCGAGGCTTTCGGCGAGCCGGGGAGCGATGCCGGGACGGACGACGATGCGGTCTACGACAACCTCGATCTCGTGCTTCTTTTTCTTGTCGAGTGCCGGGACCGCGTCGATGTCGTGCAAGATGCCGTTGATCTTGACGCGCTGGAACCCCCGCCGCTGCAGCTCCCCCAACTCCTTGCGGTACTCGCCCTTGCGGCCGCGCACCACGGGAGCCAGGAGCAGCAGCCGCCGCCCCTCCGGCATGGCCAGGACACGGTCGACCATCTGGCTGACTGTCTGGCTCTCGATGGGCAGGCCGGTCACCGGCGAGTGCGGCACGCCGATCCGCGCCCAGAGCAGCCGCATATAGTCGTAAATTTCGGTCACCGTCCCGACGGTCGAGCGCGGATTTCTGGACGTGGTCTTCTGCTCGATGGAAATTGCCGGCGACAGGCCCTCGATGCTGTCGACGTCGGGCTTCTGCATCAGCTCGAGAAATTGCCGGGCGTAGGCCGACAGCGATTCGACGTAGCGGCGCTGGCCCTCGGCGTAGATGGTGTCAAAGGCCAGGCTGGATTTGCCCGAGCCGGAAAGCCCGGTGATGACGGTCAGCTTGTCCCGTGGGATCTCGACGTCGATGTTCCGGAGGTTGTGCTCGCGGGCACCGCGGATGACGATTTTGTCCATGCCTGTTCCCATGGAGGGTCAGGCGACTAAGATAGGCCGTCTGACGGCGTTGCCATAGCTTGCCGCGATGAGACGCGTGCAGGACGGCACGGCAGTCCCGCCGAGTGGAAGCAGCAGTGCGCGGTTGCGGCTGCCGAGCCATCCCTGCCTCCTAGCCCAGAAGCGCGCGTCCATCCAGGGGCCGGGCTACACGTCCCCGCAGATCCCGGCGACGTCAATTCGGCGGGGCGGAACCCGGCGTCGGCCGGGTGCATTCGCTGGTGGCGGGCGCAGCGGCTTTGGTTGTAGTCTCGCGGCGATGCGCAGGCATGGCCGTGCCAAACGAAGTCTGCGCGCGTTCTGAACCAGCGGCGAAGTGCGATGAAAGCAGATGGCAGGATCAGTCAATAAGGTCATTCTTGTCGGCAATCTCGGTCGCGATCCGGAGGTTCGCAACACCCAGGATGGGGCGAAGATCGTCCATCTTTCGGTTGCGACCTCGGAGAGCTGGAAGGATCGCGGCTCTGGGGAACGCAAGGAGCGGACCGAATGGCACCGCGTCGTGATCTTTAACGACAGGTTGGGGGAGATCGCGGAGCGCTATCTGCGCAAGGGCTCGAAGGTGTATCTTGAGGGCACGCTGCAGACGCGGAAATGGGCCGGCCAGGACGGCCAGGAGCGATACACCACGGAAGTGGTGCTGGGCCGCTTTCGCGGCGAACTGACTTTGCTGGATGGTCGTGGCGAAAGCGGCGGAGGCGGCTACGGGGGCAGCAGCGGCAGCGGCTGGGGCGGCGGCGATGCTTACGGATCAGCGGAGGGGTCGCGCGGCGGTGGCGGGCGAGCCGACCCGGCCGGACCTCCGCCGGACTTCGACGACGAAATTCCTTTTTGAGCGGAACGCTTCCGGCGACCCTGTTTGGCCGGCCCGTGCCGGATCCGCTGCAACGGAGCATGTCCAGTCGGTCAAATAGGCCCTTGAGCCGCGCCGAGCTGAAGTCCAAAACCCGTCCTGGCGCGGGACGGGGGCGGACAGGCTGAAGCGCGACTCCCGTGCTCGATTTACCGCACGCCCCGGCACTGACGCCTTGAGGGATCCGGATGCCAATGGTTCACAGAGCAGCTTTTGCAGCCGAGCAACCCACCGCGAAACGCCAGCGGTTCGGGTTTGTTCAGCTTATTATGATAATCACAGTTGTTATACAGTATTTGTATATTTTCACATTTAATTACGCCCCGGAGACCGTCCGGTTTGTTCTGCCTGGAGCGCTGCTGGCCATTCATTTCGGAATGTTTCCGTACGCCTTGGGCAAAAAAGGGCAACTCTGGCAGGCTCTAATACTCGCATCTATTGCCATGACCATGGCATCTTGGACGATTGCACACGGAATTCACTCAACGACGGTGGAGATGACGGTTGCAGAACTGTTGCGGAGCGTGGCGCTGTTCGTCATGCCGGTATGGCTGTTGTCCTTCCCGGAGCATTTACCGCATCGTGTTCTTTCGATTATTGCGATAGTAAGCATTTTGCTCGGCGGACTTGTCGCTCTGACCGCGGCTCCTGTTTATGTCAGTGGCACTCCAAGGCTTGGGTCGATCACGGGCGGCCTGACGCAAATGCATCCAAGTGCAAAATTTATGGCGTTGCAGTTACTTGTTGTTTTTCAATACTATTACGCTCGGGCCCTAAGCCCGAAAATTGCTCTGCCAGTTATGGCGTTCGCTGCCGCGATACTCGTCGGGTACGGCGGTAGAAATGAGATGCTATTTGTTTTGGCTTATTTCGTTGGTCTTTTATATTTTAGATATCGGGGCGTGTTCGCGATCAGGTGGGCCCCTCCGGTGTTGATCCTGCTGGCCATCGTCATTGCCGCGGCCGCCCTGCATCTGGGGGACAACGTGCAGAAGTGGGGAAGCGGTCGCATCGGTGTTTGGGAACATCGTCTTGGCCTGATCTGGGGCCGGGACCTTCTGACTTTCTTGTTTGGTGGCGGCTTGGGGGCGGACCAGATTTGGAATCCGCAGTGGTGGTGGATGGACGAAGCCGCCGCCCACAATGACTTTCTGCATATCACAATGGAAAGTGGGTTGGTGGGCCTCATCGCCGCCATCATATTTATTGCAGCTCTGCTTATGCGCATGCCTGGCAACAGTAAGTCCATTGTGGTGGCGCTGATTGTTGAATCCATGTTCAGCAATGGGCAGTTCCAATCACCCCTCATCGCGTTGAACTATTTTCTGCTGGCGTCGATTTCGATCGTTTGCTGGCAACGGCGGTCCGCGCTTGATGCCTTGCGCAAGAGTCGGGAACGACGGCGTTCTCAACCGGCGTTGACCGTCGAGACCCGCGCGTGAGCTCCGTAAGACGAAGACGACCGGGAGCAGCCGCGGGATGCGGGATATCGCCGATTCCGGCGGAGCGTGCCAAGGCGTGACGGTCTGATGGGCACCACCGGGGAGCGGCTGCGCGCGGCATTTCGCGGCTCTTTCCTGCGCAGTCTCGCTATTCTTTCGTCGGCGGCGGTGATTCAGAATGCCCTGGTCCTGGCGGCATCACCGATTCTGTCGCGGCTGTTCACGCCGGACGAATTCGGGATCGCCGGGCTGATCTACGCCATCGCCGCCGTGCCGATGACCGCCGGAAGCGCGCATTATTATCTTGCCGTCACCCAGACCGCGAAGCGTGTGGAATGGATCAACGTGATCGCGCTTTCCATGTTTTTTATCAGCCTGACGTCCGTGCTTGCCGCGATCATCACCGTCATTGTTCATTTTGATCTGCTTCAGACCGGCGATACCGGTGGCCAGCTTGGCAGCCTGATCTTCTGGATTCCCGGGTCGATCTTTCTGGAAAGCAGCCTCAACATCGGGCGGATCTGGGAATTGCGGCGGGCAAACTACCGGTCGCTGTTCCGCAACCGCCTCATCGAGACGGTCTCGATGATCGCCGCCCAGGTGCTGGCCGGCTTCCTTGGCGTCGGCCCGGTCGGCCTGATCGTCGGGCGTATGCTGGGTATGGGGGCCGCCTGCGCCGATGCCTTTCTCGGCATCATCAGGAGTATCGGCCGCAGAGGCCGCCGCGCTCTCCATATCGGCAAGATGAAGCAACTCGCCCGGCGGTACTGGCGGTTCCCGGCGTATACAACGCCTGCCGAGTTGCTTGGCTCATTGAGCAGGCAGATCCCGCCGCTCTTTCTGGGCGCCTATTTCACCGTGGAAGCCGTCGGTCTTTACTGGCTGGCCAACCGCGTTCTGGAACGGCCGTCGCTCCTGTTCGGCAGAGAGATCAGCAGGGTGTTGCTGCAGGAACTCGCTGATAAGCAGGACAGCAGCAAAGAGTCGCTGGCCCTTCTGGCCAAAACCACGCTGGCATTGACAGCGCTCTCGTTGCCGCCCTTTTCATTCGTGATTTTGCTGGGGCCCTGGGTGTTTTCGGTCGCATTCGGCGATGTCTGGCTGCATGCGGGCGATTATGCGCGATGGATGTCGTTAATCTCCTTCGCGCAATTGATCGCCCTGCCGTCGCGGACCGCCGCCCTGTTCAATGGACTGCAGAGGATGCAAGCCCTGCTGGAGACCGGGAGGGCGCTGGCGGGTGCGGCGGCGATTGCGGTCGCTGCCGAACTCTCGGGCGACGACATCATCGCGATGGCGGCATTTTGCGTGGTGCAGACGGTCATTGTTCTGCTCTTCGTCCTTATCACATTCCTTGTGGCCTGGAAGCGCCGGCCGCCTCGCGCCGATCTGAACCCTTGAAGCGTCCGGCAAGACTTGCGCCGCGGCTGCGGCCGGACGCGTCCGAATCGCAGGCCGCGCGGTGGAAGACGGCTGATTTGACCTCGACCGACACCGAAATGCTGGTTGCCATCCGATTTTCCAACTATAAAAGCGGCGGCCGGTCGGGCGGTGAGCGTGCCGGACGGCAGCATTCGTGACCCGGGCGCCCCCTTACACCCAGTCGACAAACGCGTAGGATGAAGCCATGGATGCCGACACAAGAGTAACGCCGGCAAACAGCGTCGCCGCAGGGAGCGATCAGCCGGGGCCACGCTGCCGGTTTTGTGGCTCGACGCACCTGAAGACTTTCGTCGATCTCGGAATGTCGCCGCTGTGCGAGTCCTTCGTTCCGGCGGAGAAGGTGAACGCAATGGAGGCGTTCTACCCGCTGCACGCCCTGGTCTGCCAGGAGTGCCTGCTGGTGCAGCTCGAAGCCTACGTGTCCGCGTCAGAAATTTTCAGCGAGTACGCCTACTTTTCCTCTTTCGCGGACAGCTGGGTGGCGCACGTCGGCCGCTACGCCGAGCACATGATCGCGGACTTCGGCATCGACCAGAACTCGTTCGTGGTGGAGGTTGCCAGCAACGACGGCTATCTGCTGCAACACTTCGTCAACCGCGGCATTCCGGTGCTCGGCGTGGAGCCCGCGGCCAACGTGGCCAAGGTGGCCGTCGAGAAGGGTATACCCTCGGAGGTCGTGTTCTTCGGGCGCGCCAGTGCCGAGGAGCTGCGTCGCCGCTATGGCCCGGCCGACCTGATGGCGGCGAACAACGTCATTGCCCATGTCCCCGACATCAACGACTTCGTGGCCGGTTTCAAGGTGATGCTGGCAGATCGCGGGGTCTTCACGGCGGAAATCCCGCACATCGCCAAGCTCATCAAATTCAATCAGTTCGACACCATCTACCACGAGCATTTCTGCTACTACTCTCTGTATACATTGCAGAATATCCTGGCGGCGCACGGTCTGCGAGTGTTCGACGTGGCCGAGTTGCCGACGCACGGCGGCTCGCTGAGGACTTACGCCTGTCACGACGAGAACAGTGAGCGGACGGCGTCCGAGCGCCTGCTGCGTCTCCAGGAATGGGAGCATGAGCATCGGTTCGACCGGGCCGAAACTTACGTCGGCTTCGAGGAGCAGGTGCGTGAAACCAAGAGGAAGCTGCTGGAATTCCTGATCTCGGCGAAACGGGCCGGCAAGTCCGTCGTCGGTTACGGGGCGCCCGGAAAGGGAAATACTCTGCTGAATTACTGCGGGATCCGGCAAGACTTCCTGGACTACACGGTGGACCGCAATACGTATAAGCATGGAAAGTACACGCCTGGCACGCATATTCCGATTTATCACCCCGACAAGATCAGCGAGACCAAGCCGGACTACATTCTGATTCTCCCATGGAACCTGAAAGACGAGATCACCGCCCAGCTTGCCTACGCGCGCGAATGGGGTGCGCGTTTTGTCGTGCCGATTCCGGAGGCGACTGTTCTCCCCTGATCTTTCTTGCCACCTCTCGGCAGTTGTAAATCAGGTGCCGACAGAGCGCCACCCAGTGGACGATCGGCAATCGATGTTGCAAGCATCTTCCGCATTCAAGGAGAGCCAATGAAGAATGCTCAGGACGTCCTAGATACGGATCTAGCCTATATTTGCGGCAACCTTGAGGAGGAATTTTCTGCCATTGCCGGCAAAGATCTTCTGATCGTCGGCGGTGCAGGTTTCTTAGGATATTATCTCGTCCAGTCGGCGCTTCATTACAACCAGGGGGCTGCCAACCCGATCCGCGTCACGGTCTACGACAATTATGTCCGGGGCGTACCGCAGTGGCTTGACGACCTGTCGGGCGACCCGAACCTGACGCTGGTGAGGCACGACATCACCCGTCCGCTCCCGGCCGACATGCCGGACTTTTCGTACATCATGCACGGTGGCTCGATCGCTTCGCCGACCTATTACCGGCAGTATCCGATCGAGACGATGGATGCCAACGTCAACGGACTGCGCAGCCTGCTCGACTATGCCAAGAGGCAAAAGGACGTCGGCAAGCCACTGGACGGCTTCGTCTTCTTTTCCTCAAGCGAGATTTACGGCGATCCGACACCTGAGAACATTCCGACCCCGGAAGACTATCGGGGTTACGTTTCGTGCACCGGTCCTCGCGCGTGCTACGACGAATCCAAGCGCTACGGCGAGACCTTGTGCGTGAACTTCGCGCAGCAGCACGGATTGCCGATAAAGATGGCGCGGCCCTTTAACAATATCGGCCCGGGCCTCAAGATCACCGATCGGCGGGTGCTCCCCGATTTCGCGCGCGATATCTTCGCCGGGCGGGATATCGTCATGCTGTCGGACGGAAGCCCGAAGCGGACGTTCTGCTACGTCGCCGAGGCGGTCATCGGCTATTACAAAATCCTGGTGAAGGGCCATCCGGGCGAGCCGTACAACGTCGGCGTCGAGACGCCGGAGATTTCGGTGGCCGAACTCGCAGAACGTCTGGTCGCCCTGGCCAGGGACCTGTTCGGCTACAAGGGAAGGGTGATCCGCAAGGCGTCTGCGGATGCGGATTATCTCATCGACAACCCCAACCGCCGCTGCCCGGTGATCGCGAAGGCGCGCTCGCACCTGGGCTTCAACCCCACGATCGGCATCGACGAAGCGCTGAAGCGGGCGCTCCTGTGGTATTCGGGAAATCTCGTGGCGGAGGACGCGTAATGCGGGTCTCAGTCATCGGGACCGGCTACGTCGGCCTGGTCACGGGGACATGTCTGGCCGAGAAGGGGATCGATGTCACCTGCGTCGATATCGACCAGGACAAGGTCGATAGCATCAACCGGGGCGAGCCGCCAATCTACGAACGCGGATTGGAAGAGCTGCTCAAGAAGAACATTGGCTGGCGGCTGCGGGCGACCGCCGATCTTCGGACGGCGGTGCTGCAGTCTGACGTGACGATGATCACCGTCGGTACACCGTTTCGGCCCGAGGGCGTGGATCTCCGGTTCGTTGAGGAGGTTTCGCGGCAGATCGGTGCGGCGCTGACCGACAAGCCGGATTACCACGTCGTGGTCGTCAAGAGCACGGTGGTGCCGGGAACGACCGACGGTGTCGTCAAGCCGCTGCTCGAACAGGCCTCAGGCAAGCAGGCCGGCGACGGCTTCGGCGTGGGGATGAATCCGGAATTCCTCACCGAAGGCGAGGCGGTGAGCGACTTCATGGTCCCCGATCGTATTGTCATCGGCGGTATCGATGACCGCACGCTCGATACCCAAAGTCGTCTCTACCAGGGCTTCCCCGACGTCGAGACACTGCGGACCAACAACAATACCGCGGAGATGATCAAGTATGCGTCGAATGCCTTGCTGGCGACGCTGATCTCGTTCTCCAATGAACTGGCAAACCTCGGGGCTGCGATCGGCGACATCGACACCGTCGAGGTCAGCCGGGGCTTGCAGATGAGCCGGTATCTCTCGACCGTGCTGCCGGACGGCCAGCGGTTCCTGCCGCCGATCAACTCGTTTCTTCTCGCGGGTTGCGGTTTCGGCGGGAGCTGCCTGCCGAAGGATGTTGCCGCCCTCATCGCCCACGGGCGCAATCATGGGCACGAGATGAGCCTGCTGGAGGCGGTCCTGTCGATCAACCGGCAGCAGCCCGCCCGCATCCTCGGCCTGCTCGGCAAGCACTTTTCCGATCTCGCAGGAAAACGCATCTCCGTCCTCGGCCTCGCTTTCCGGCCCGACACCGATGATATGCGCGAGTCCCCAGCCATTCCGATCATTCGCAACCTGCTCGCGCGCGGTGCCGAGGTTCGCGGCTACGATCCGATTGCGAACGACGAAGCGCGGAAGGTCTTCGGCGACAGCGTGGCCCTGTGCGCAAGCCTGGAGGAGGCGCTGGGCGACTGCGACGCGGTGGTGCTCGTCACGCGCTGGAGGGAATTCGAGACGGTGCCGGAACTGGCCGCCCGGATGAACCCGCCGCCGGTGTTCATCGACGGCCGGCGCATGCTCGACAAGACAAACTTCGCGCGATACGAGGGCATCGGCCTGTGAACGGGAACGTCATCGCGAGCGCAGCGAAGCGATCCAGTATCGGCAAGCGATCGAAAGAACTGGATTGCCACACCCGCTGCGCGGGTTCGCAATGACGTCATCGGAGTGGTTTGAGGCGTCCGTACAGGTTCGTAATGACGACGCTGTCAGGGCCCGATGCTGCGCCTGATTCCGAAACTCGGGGCCTCACCCCTGCGGGTGCTGTGCCTTGGCGCCCATTCCGACGACATCGAAATCGGCTGTGGCGGGACCATTCTCCGATTGCAGGAGGAGTACCCCGAGATCGAGTTCCACTGGGTCGTTTTCGGTGCGACGGGTCAGCGCATGGACGAGGCCCGGGCCAGCGCCGAGGCCTTCCTGGCAAAGGCCGCCCGCAAGACGATCATCCTCAAGGAATTCCGAAACAGCTATTTTCCGTACCTCGGCGAGAAAATCAAGGAGATGTTCGAAGACATCAAGAGCATCGCCAAGCCGGATCTGATTATGACTCACTATCGCGATGACTTGCACCAGGACCACCGGCTGATAGCCCAGTTCACCTGGAACGCCTTTCGCGATCATCTGGTACTGGAATACGAAATACCCAAGTACGATGGCGATCTGGGTATTCCGAATTTCTTCGTTACGCTCGATAAGCCAACCTGCGACCGGAAGACGGCACTGATTTTGGAAAATTTTCCATCGCAAGCGAACCGGCAGTGGTTCAGCGAGGACACCTTTCTCGCGTTGATGCGGCTGCGCGGCATCGAGGCGAACGCGCCGACCCGGTACGCCGAGGCTTTTTACTGCCGCAAGGCCGTTTTCTAGGGAGGGCTTCTGGTCCCCGTCGAGGGACCCGTGGCAAGTGAAGTCGGCCGGCGTCGTTCCCACATAAGCGGCAACCGGCAGTACGAGGGAGAAGACGATGAAAGTACTATACACGACCACGGCAACCGCCACCGGCGGCCGCGACGGCAAGGCGGCCACCAAGGACGGCAGCTTTTCGGTAACCCTGGCGACGCCGAAGGAGCTGGGCGGCGCCGGTGGTGCCGGCAACAATCCCGAGCAGCTCTTCGCCGCGGGATACTCAGCCTGCTTTCTCGGGGCGCTGAAATTCGTCGCCGGCAAGGAGAAGGTGACGGTCCCGGCGGACACCACGGTCACCGCGACGGTCGGCATCGGCCCGCGCGATGACGGCACCGGCTTCGGCCTCGACGTAGCGCTGGCCGTCTCACTGCCCGGCGTCGACAAGGCAAAGGCCGAAGATCTGGTGCAGAAGGCGCATATCGTTTGCCCGTACTCGGAGGCCACCCGCAGCAACCTCGACGTGCGTCTCAGCGTCGTCTGATCCCTTTACGGCCCGATCCCGACTGAAACGGGGGCGCCCGGAGCGCTTGCGCCGGACGCCCCCGCCGGGCCATGCTGGGCCGAAATACCCGACAGCCCAGGAGCAAAAACCATGCGCGCCGAAACGCAAGCCATCGTCGATGCCGTCAGCGGATCGCTGCAGCGGCTGCGGAGGCATCTTTGACTACGACGCGGCGCGCAAGCGGCTGGACGAACTGAGCCAGCTCGCCGAGGACCCGGCGTTCTGGAACGATCCGGCGGCGGCGCAAACGGTGATGCGTGAGCGCACCCGGCTGGAGAGCCGGATGGTGCGCATCGACGAGATCACCCGCGACCTCAACGATAACGTTACCCTGATCGACCTGGGCGAGGCGGAGGAGGACGAGGCGGTCGTCGCCGAGGCCGAGGCGGCGCTGATGCTCCTGCAGAAGACCGCCGACCGCGCCGAACTGGAGGCCCTGCTGTCGGGCGAGGCCGACGGCAACGATTGCTGGGTCGAAGTGCATGCCGGGGCCGGCGGCACCGAAGCGCAGGACTGGGCCGAGATGCTGCTGCGCATGTACACCCGCTGGGCCGAGCGTCGCCGCCTGAAGGTGGAGTGGATCGAAGAGAGCCCCGGCGAAGAGGCCGGCATCAAGTCGGCGACGATCCGCGTCAACGGCACCGACGCCTATGGTTGGCTGAAGACCGAAACCGGCGTGCACCGCCTCGTGCGCATCTCGCCATTCGATTCCAGCGCCCGGCGGCACACCAGCTTCGCCTCGGTCGGCGCCTATCCGGTCATCGACGAGTCGATCGATCTGGAGATCCTGGAGAAAGACCTGCGCATCGATACCTACCGCGCGTCTGGTGCCGGCGGCCAGCACGTCAACCGCACCGATTCGGCGGTGCGCATCACGCACATGCCTACCGGCATCGTCGTGCAGTGCCAGAACGACCGCTCGCAGCACCGCAACCGGGCGATGGCGATGCAGATGTTGAAGGCCCGCCTCTACGAGCAGGAGCTGCGCAAGCGCGAGGAGGCGGCGAAGGCCGAGCACGAGGCAAAAAGCGACATCGGCTGGGGCCACCAGATCCGCTCTTACGTGCTGCAACCCTACCAGATGATCAAGGACCTGCGCACCGGCGTCGAAACCTCGAACACGCAAGCCGTCCTCGACGGCGACCTCGACGACTTCATGGTCGCCGCCCTGGCAGGGCAGACCCGTGACAAGGGACGGGGCACCAGTGGGGACCGGGCGGACGCGCAGGAGGATTGAGGCTGAAGCGGCCAGCCGGAGTGACTTGGCCTGGGTTGCGCGCGGCGCGGGCATCGCTATAGTCGCAGCCGTGGCGGAGCGTGGCGCAGCCTGGTAGCGCACTAGACTGGGGGTCTAGGGGTCGCCGGTTCGAGTCCGGCCGCTCCGACCACTGCAACGACGGAAGAGCGTCCGTCTTATGCCCGGACCTTTTTCGGGTTGATCTGACAGCAATTCCTTCCCTTTTTTGCGCGGAGCGGGAGTGCTCGGCGCGATGCCCAGAGCGTTGGCATTTGCCTTGATTGCCGCCACCCGGGCGACCGGCGGGTTTCCAGATCAAAACCCCGTTCTGTCGTGAAGAATTCCGTCGGCCTCGAGACATCTGCGTCTTTCCGCATCGCTAGAGTGAAAAAATTGTGCAGATGCGTGATCGCGCCGAGGCCTGTTGCCGGCCGGGTTCGGGGCATGCCGCCGCGCCGGGCCATTTCTGGCATTTGGCACGCTGCGTGCATAGAGATATGCGGCAACCAGGGTTCCCTACCCTCCGCCTGTTCGCCTCTCCCGGTGACGGGCCGCCGCGTTGCCCCCTCAGAGACCCGGAAACTCCGAGGCTCCGCGATCATCGCGGAGCCTCCTTTTCCGCGCTATAACCAAGACTGGCGAATACCGCCGTTGCGACGGGAGGAGGCAGGAATGTCGGCGTCCGTTGTCTATGTTACCGCGTCGTCCCGGGAAGAAGCGCTGGCGATCGGTCGCGCCGTGGTCAGCGAGCGGCTCGCGGCGTGTGCCAACGTCATCGGCGCCATCCGGTCCATCTACTGGTGGGAGGGAAAGATCGATGAAGGCGACGAGGCCCTGCTCATTTTGAAAACAACGGAAGACCGCCTCGACTCACTGATCGAGCGCATCCGGGGCCTGCACTCCTATACCACGCCGTGCGTCACCGCCTGGCCGATCGCGGCCGGCAACCCCGACTACCTCGCCTGGATCGAAGCCGAGACGACCGGCGATTGATCCTGATCCGCCGACGGCATCTCCACGCTCGCCGCGGCCTGGGCGGCGATTCCCTCGCGGCGCCCGGTAAATCCCAGCTCCTCGGTGGTCGTCGCCTTGACGCTGACGCGGGCGACGGAGAGGTTGAGCAGTTCCGCGATGCGGGCCCGCATCCCGGCGCGGTGTGCCCCGACCTTCGGTCGCTCGCAGATCAGCGTCACGTCCACATTGACGACGCGGCCGCCGGCGGCGGCGATCAGTGCGGCCGCATGGCGCAGGAACAACTCCGACGGAGCGCCGCGCCAGCGGGGATCGGACGGCGGGAAGTGGCTGCCGATGTCACCCTCGCCGATTGCGCCCAGCAGGGCGTCCGTCAGCGCGTGAAGGCCGACGTCGGCATCGGAATGGCCCAGCAGGGCGTGGTCATGCGGAACGGAGACGCCGCAGAGCATCACCTGGTCGCCCGGGCAGAACCGGTGGACGTCGAAGCCGGTGGCGGTGCGCGTTTCGCGGCCGCCGGCAAGAATCCGCTCCGCGCGGAACACGTCGTCTTCTGTCGTCACCTTGAGATTGTCCTCTTCGCCGGGCACCAGCTCAACGCTCAGTCCCGCTGCCTCCGCCACGGCGGCGTCATCCGTCAGATCCTGGCCGGCCGCCGCCCGGTGCGCCGCCAGAAGCGCGGCATAACGAAATCCCTGGGGAGTTTGCGCCCGCCACAGGCCTGCCCGATCCTGCGTGCCCACGATCAGCGGCGCGGCGCCATCGCTGCCGCGCTTCAGCGTGTCGACCACCGGCAGCGCCGGGATGGCACCCTCGCGGCGATCCAGCGCGGCGAGCACCCGATCGAGCAAGGCTGCCGACACCAAGGGCCGCGCGGCATCGTGGATGAGAACGTTGCGGGGAGGCGCTTGCGCGAGGCTCTCCAATCCGCACAAAGCCGAGCCCTGGCGGGTGGCGGCTCCGGGCACCGGCGACAGCAACGGCAGGTCGCCGACCGCCACGCGGTAGGCGTCGGCATCGTCAGGGTGAAAAATGACTCTGACCCCGTCGATGAGAGGGTGAGCCAGCAAGGGGGCGACGGAGCGGCGCAGAAGCGGCTGGCCGGACAGCGGCCTGTATTGTTTTGGCACACCTTGACCAAAACGATTGCCACGCCCGGCGGCGACAACCAGCGCAATACAGTCGGTCATTCGTTGTGGTGCTCTTCTTCTCGCTCCGGACGCCGGCTTCGCGGGGTTGAGCGTGCTGGCGATCGCCGAGGCTAGAGCGATCGAGACATCTTGCCAAGGGCGCCGCCGGAAGGGGATGCTATGTTTCTCCTACGGCGGTCGGGCGCAAGGACTTGCGGGCATATGTGGCTGAGCTTCATCGCATTGACCAGCATCGTGCCGGCGGTGTTGCAGGCGTTTCGCGAGCGGGCGCGGCGGGATGCGGTCTTCTGGATCACGCTGGCGTCGGCCGTGCTGGGGCCGCTGGCCTGGTTGACCGTCCACAATGCCCTATCGTGGCAGACGAGCTTTGCCGCGACCTTGTGGGCGAACATCGCCGTCAGTCTGGCATTGTTCGCCCTCATCTCGGCGGTCTTTGATCAGGCCTGGCGGCTCGGACCCCTTCTCGCCGGGTATCTGTTACTGCTGGGGATCGGTGCTGTCATCTGGCAGGACGCGCCGGGAGAGCCCCTGCAGGCGGTGCCATCGGACCGCGCATGGGTGATCGCGCACATTGCGTTCGGTGTTCTCACCTATAGTCTGGTGACGATCGCGTCCATTGCCGCCTTTGCGGCGGTTCAGCAGGAACGCACCCTCAAACGAAAGCAACCGTCATTGCTGGTTCGACACCTGCCGTCGATCGCCCATTGCGAACGGTTGCAGCTCAATCTACTCCAGTCCGGCTGGGTCGTTCTGGGGGTTGGTCTGGTGACGGGGATGGCGCTGCAGTGGCAGGAAAGCCGGCAGTTGCTGCTCTTCAACCACAAGATCATTCTGACCCTGGCGGCATTTGCCGTGATCAGCGGCTTGCTGGCGGCGCAGCGGTGGGGCGGGGTTCGCGGCCGGCGTGCCGGCCGGCTGATGCTGCTCGGCTACCTGTTGCTGACGCTCGGCTATCCGGGTGTCAAGTTTGTCAGCGAGGTGTTGATCGGGTAATTAGCGAATGCCTGCTATGAGGGCAAGAAGCTTGCTTTCCGTCAACAATGCCTATGTAATAGGCACCAATCGATGGTCCGCCGCAATGTCCCCGCCAAAATCAACTCGACGCAGTTGAGCAGGGAAGAAGTGGACTCATCCACGCCAGAGTTCCGATAGCGTCCTTGGCATGAGGGTCTACCGTGGAATCTCCGGAAATGATGCGCCGCCGGCGGCGCCGCAAGGATGATTCGGCCCCAGGATCGCCTGCGATTCTGCCTGGCCACCGGGGCATGGGAGTATTTGAGCTGCGCAAGCCGCCACACAAGGTCGAGATTGATCCAGACCTTATCCTCAACGTCGTTGCCTCGATCGTGCTCGCAGTGGATGGCGACGGGCGCATTCTTTACGTGAATAACGCCGGTGAGCAGCTGTTCCAAAGCAGTGCCAGCAATCTGAGCGGTCAGCGCCTTGAGCAGCTGATCCCAGGCGATAGCCCGGTTTTTTCGCTGATGCAGCAGGCTAGAGCAGCAGCGGGACCGGTGGTCGAATATCAATTGACCCTGGCCAGCCCCAGAATTGGTCATCACGTGGTCAACGTGCAGGCGTCACCGTTACCCGAGCGGGAGGGAGCCGTCGTGCTGTCGATGCAGGAGCGTTCCCTCGCCGCAAAGATCGACCGGCAGCTCACCCACCGCGGTGCCGCTCGCTCGGTCGGCGCGATGGCGGCCATGCTGGCGCACGAGGTGAAGAACCCGCTGGCCGGAATCCGCGGCGCGGCTCAGCTGCTCGAGCAGAGTGTCCGACCGGAAGACCGGACGCTGACCCGCTTGATCTGCGACGAAACGGATCGCGTCTGCTCGCTGGTGGACCGGATGGAGATTTTCTCGGCCGGAGGACCGCTGCAGCGGGATGCGGTTAACATCCACGAGGTGCTGGTTCGGGTTCGAACGCTCGCAGAGAACAGTTTCGGCCGGCATCTCCACTTTAACGAGTATTTCGATCCATCGCTACCCGACGTTTACGGCAATCGGGATCAGTTGGTTCAAGTTTTCCTCAACCTGGTGAAGAATGCTGCCGAAGCGGCACCACTGGAGGGCGGGGAAGTTACGATTTCCACAGCTTATTGGCACGGCGTTCGCTTTGCTGTCTCGGCGAACCACGCCCGGATGCATCTTCCGCTCATGGTTTCGATCCAGGACAACGGGGAGGGAATACCGGAAGACCTGAAACCGCATCTGTTTGAGCCGTTCATCACGGCCAAGCCCAAGGGCAGTGGCCTGGGTCTCGCCATGGTGGCGAAGATCATCGGCGACCACGGCGGGGTCGTCGAGTTCGACAGCGAGCCGAAGCGGACGGTGTTCCGGGTAATGCTCCCCATGCATTCGCCGACGGAGGAATCAACGTGACCACGTCAACCGTCCTCGTCGCCGACGACGACGCGGGTATTCGCACTGTCATCGGCCAGGCGCTCGAGCGCAGTGGCTATCAGGTCCGGGTGACGAGCAACGCCGCGACCCTCTGGCGGTGGATATCCGACGGGCAGGGCGACGTGGTCATTACCGATGTGGTGATGCCCGACGAGAACGGTCTCGACCTGATTCCGCGCATTCGCAAGATCAGGCCGGAACTGAGGGTGATCGTGATGAGCGCCCAGAACACGCTCTTGACTGCGGTCAAGGCGACGGAGCGCGGCGCGTTCGAATACCTGCCGAAGCCGTTCGATCTCAACGAGCTGATCTCGGTCGTCCGGCGGGCGCTGGAAGTCCCCCGACAGGCCCCGCAATTTCCCTCGGCCGGGGAGGGGCCGGACGAGAAATTGCCCCTTATCGGCCGGTCGCCGGCGATGCAGGAGATTTACCGGACTCTGGCAAGGCTGATGGTCACCGACCTGACGGTCTTGATCAATGGGGAGTCGGGCACCGGCAAGGAACTGGTGGCGCGGGCGCTGCACGACTACGGCAAGCGCCGTGCCGGCCCGTTCGTCGCGATCAACATGGCGGCAATTCCTCGGGAACTCATCGAGAGCGAGCTCTTCGGTCATGAGAAGGGCGCCTTTACCGGGGCGACCCATCGCAGCGCCGGGCGATTCGAGCAGGCGGAGGGGGGCACGCTGTTTCTCGATGAAATCGGTGACATGCCGCCCGAAGCCCAGACGCGCTTGCTCCGGGTGCTGCAGGAAGGTGAGTACACGACGGTCGGCGGCCGAACCGCCATACGCGCCAACGTGCGGATCGTCGCCGCCACGCATCACGATTTGCGGCAGCTCATCGGTCACGGACAGTTTCGCGAAGACCTTTACTTCCGCCTGAATGTGGTCCCGATCCGCCTGCCTCCCCTGCGCGAACGGACCGTCGATATTCCCGAGCTCGTCCGCCATTTCATGGGACGGGCGGCGAGCGAGGGGTTGCCGCCAAAGATTCTCGACCTCGCCGCGATGGAACGGTTGAAAGGGCATCGCTGGCCAGGAAATGTGCGCGAGCTTGAGAATCTCGTCCGAAGGCTCGCGGCGCTGTATTCTGAAGAGATCATCGGCGTTGGTGTGATCGAGGCAGAACTCGCGGACGCCTCGCCGCCCCCGCCGGAACCGGAGGCCGATGGCCTGGGTCATTCAGTAGAGAGACAGTTGCGAACCTATTTCTCGGCTCATGGTGACGCGCTGCCAGCTCCCGGTCTGTTCGATCGTGTGCTGCGTGAGGTGGAAAAACCGTTGATCGTTCTCACGCTTGAGGCAACGCGCGGCAATCAGATCCGCGCCGCGGAGATCCTCGGCCTGAACCGGAATACGCTTCGCAAGAAAATCAGGGAGCTGAACATCCCGGTCGTGCGAGGAGGAGGGGGAGCCCGGTGAGGGCTGGGACGCGGGCCTCTTTTCCCCGCAGGCTGGCGCTCTATTGGAAGGTTCTCGACCGGCGATACCGCCTGGATCGCAAACTTGCGTTTGCGGTCGTTCTGGCCGCGGTCGTCTCCGGCGTCGTCACTGTCGTTGCCTGGACGGGCTCGGCCGAGTTCGGCCCCGATCCCAACACCGTTCTGATCCTGCTCTATATCGACACGGTGCTCCTGCTGTTGCTGGGGGCGATCGTCGTTCGCCAGCTTGTCCGCGTCTGGGCTGAGCGGCGTCGGGGACTTGCCGGTTCCGGCCTCCACGTTCGAATCGTCATCCTGTTCAGTCTGGTTGCCGTAACCCCGGCAATCCTGGTGGCGGTGTTTTCGGCGCTCTTCCTGAACTTTGGAATTCAGGCCTGGTTCAGCGAGCGGGTCCGAACGGCCGTCGAGGCGTCCAGCGCCGTGGCCCAGGCCTATCTCGGCGAACATCGTCAGAGCATCCGCGCCGAAGCCTTTGCCATGGCGAACGACCTCAACCGCGATGCTTCAACCCTGATGCGGAACCCGTCTGCGTTTGACGAGTTACTCGGCGTGCAGGCGGCGCTTCGCTCGCTGTCTGAAGCGGTGGTGATTGACGGCAACGGCCGGATCATCTCCCGGGCGCCGCTGAGCCTGTCGTTGGAGCTCGATCTGGTGCCTTGGGAGGTCATCGAGGAGGCGGATAGCGGCCAGGTCGTCGTGCTCTCGACCGAGCGCGAAGACCGCGTGCGCGCAGCCGTAAAGCTCAACCGGTTCATTGACGCCTACCTCGTGATCGGACGCTTCCTTGATCCCTCCGTCCTGGAGCAAATTCAGCGCACGGAAATGGCTGTCGCTCAGTACCGGCGGCTGGAACAAAGCCGGGAGGGGATTCTTATCACTTTCGTTATGATCTTTGTCATTGTTGCCCTGCTGCTGTTGCTGGCCGCTGTGTGGATGGGACTGACGCTTGCGACACACATCTCGCGGCCGATCAGCGGCCTGATCTCGGCTGCGGAACGGGTGCGCGACGGCGATATGTCCGTGCGGGTTAAGCCGGTGACGACGATCGGCGAATTCGCGATGCTCGGCCGCGCCTTCAACCGCATGACCAGCCAGTTGCAGAGCCAGCAGACCGGCCTGTTGCTGGCGAATCGCGACCTCGACGAGCGACGGCGCTTCACGGAAGCGGTGCTGAGCGGCGTGTCGGCCGGCGTCATAGGGCTGAACGCCGATGCGACCATCAACCTGCCCAACCGTTCGGCAACCGAGCTGCTGGGCCTGAACCTCGATGCTGCGCGCGGCACGCCCCTCGCCGCGATCGTCCCCGAGATGGCCGAGCTGATCCGGACTGCGGTGGAGCATCCGGAGCGAACCTGCGAGGCAGAAGTGCGGCTGATCAGATCGACGCGCGCCCGCACGCTGATCGTTCGGATCGCTGCAGAAATACGCGACGGCGAGGTGGTCGGATACGTTGTGACGTTCGATGATATAACGGCTCTCGTTCAGGCGGAACGCAAGGCGGCCTGGGCGGACGTCGCGCGTCGGATCGCTCACGAGATTAAAAATCCCCTCACCCCCATTCAACTTGCGTCAGAGCGCCTGAAGCGCAAATACTCGCGCGAAATCACGTCTGATCCGGATACCTTCGTCGCCTGCACTGAAACCATCATCCGGCAGGTCGAGGATATCGGCCGCATGGTGGATGAATTCTCGTCGTTTGCCAGAATGCCCCGTCCGGAGCTCAAGCCAGAGAATCTCGGAGAGTTGGTCCGACAAGCGGTCTTCCTTGAGCGGAATCGCTCGCCCGACATTGCCATCGAGTTGACGTCGCCCGAAAATCCGGTGCCGCTGCTGTGCGATGCCAGACTGGTGTCGCAGGCGCTGATCAACGTGCTGAAGAACGCGGCGGAGGCCGTTCACGGCCTTGGCGCTGCCGAGAGGGCGAAGGGATGGATCGGCGTCGAGCTTTTCGCCGATGATGCAAAGCGGGTGGTCGTCGAAGACAATGGACGCGGTTTACCCAAGGAGAACCGGGACCGCCTGACCGAGCCTTATGTCACCACACGGGCCAAGGGCACCGGATTAGGCCTCGCGATCGTCAAGAAGATCATGGAAGATCATAACGGAGACCTGCTGCTGGAGGATCGCGAGGGCGGCGGCGCGCGGGTTTCGCTGATTTTCAGGGAGGCGCAGAGACCGACGCTGGTTTCGCCGGATGGTTCGTCCGACCGTGAAGACAAGACGCGACCGTCCTATGCTGTCGGGATGCAGGTCAATGGCTAGCAGTTCACAAAGCAAGAGCGAAGACATCCTGATTGTCGACGATGAAGCCGACATCCGCTTGCTCGTAGCCGGTATTCTCGAGGACGAAGGGTACGAAGCGCGCGAGGCGGCGGACAGCGATTCGGCTTTCGCCGCGGTCGCCGCGCGCCGGCCGGGATTGATGCTCCTGGACATCTGGCTCCAGGGCAGCCGGCTTGACGGCATGCAGATGCTGGAGCAGCTCAAACAGGAGCATCCCTCCCTGCCGGTGCTGATCATGAGTGGTCACGGCAACATCGAGACGGCCGTTCAGGCAATCAAGCTCGGGGCCTATGATTTCATAGAGAAGCCGTTTAAGGCCGACCGGATGATCCTGATGGTCCGGCGGGCCATCGAAGCCGCCCATCTGAAGCGAGAAAACGAGGAGCTCCGGCTGCGGGCGGGTGGGGGCGCGGACCTGATCGGCCACTCGCCCCCTGTCAATCAGCTCCGCCAGGCGATCGAGCGCGTTGCGCCGACGAACAGCCGCGTCCTCATTTCAGGTCCGGCCGGGTCGGGGAAGGAGGTGGTCGCGCGGCTCATCCATACCCGCTCACGCCGGGTCGGCGGACCCTTCGTCATTCTGAACTGCGCCTCAATGGCGCCGGAGCGGATGGAGATCGAGCTGTTCGGTGTCGAAGGGCCCGATCCCGCGACGGGCGGAGCCCGCAAGGTCGGCACGTTTGAAACCGCTCATAACGGCACCCTGCTGCTCGACGAGGTCGCCGACATGCCGGCGGAGACGCAAGGCAAGATCGTGCGCGTCCTGCAGGAACAGACCTTTCAGAGGGTCGGCGGCGAAACGCGGGTCGAGGTCAACGTGCGGGTGATTGCTTCGACCACGCGGGATCTTGCAGAGGAGATCAGGGCCGGCCGCTTTCGCGAAGACCTGTTTTACCGCCTGAGCGTCGTGCCGTTGCGGGTGCCGTCGCTCAAGGAACGCCGCGAGGACATCCCCGTGCTCGCTCAGCATTTTATGGCGCGGGCGGCGGAAGGCTCGGGTCAGAAAGTGCGCGAAATCAGCGAAGATGCGATGGCCGCCTTGCAAACTTACGACTGGCCGGGGAACGTCCGCGAACTGCGCAATATCATCGAGCGGCTGCTGATCATGGCGCCGGGTGGTCTGGAAGATCCGATCCGCGCCGACATGCTGCCTGCCGAGTTCGATGCGAAGTTTGCGGCCTCTCGCCGCTCCGAGCGTTCGGCAGAGATCATGGGGCTTCCTTTGAAGAACGCCCGCGAAATCTTCGAGCGGGAGTATCTGCTGGCGCAGGTCAGCCGGTTCGGCGGCAACATCTCCCGCACAGCGGCGTTCGTCGGCATGGAGCGCTCAGCACTTCATCGCAAGCTGAAGTCGCTCGGCATTCAGGGCGACGAGAAGTCGCGCCAGCCGGGAGAATGACGACGCCCTCCGCCGGCCCCCACCACGGCGACGCGGGAGGTCGGCGATGAAAATCGTCGTTTGTGGTGCCGGTCAGGTCGGCTTCAACATTGCCCGGCACCTGTCGATGGAAGGCAACGATGTCGTCGTCATCGACACGTCGCCCGACTTGATCCGCCGCATCAACGACAACCTTGACGCACAGGGGGTCGTCGGCCACGCTTCGCGACCGGATGTTCTGGAGCGGGCGGGTATCGGCGATGCCGACATGCTCATCGCCGTCACGCATACCGACGAAGTCAACATGGTCGCCTGCCAGGTTGCGCACTCGCTTTTTGAAGTCCCCACAAAGATTGCCCGGGTCCGAGAGCAAAGCTACCTGGATCCCGCCTGGTCAAACCTGTTCTCGCGCGATCACCTGCCGATCGACGTCATCATCTCGCCGGAAGTCGAGGTTGCCCGCGCCATCATCCGCCGGCTGAAGGTGCCGGGCTCATTCGAAATGATTCCGCTGGCGGACGACAAGGTCCGGCTCATCGGCGTGCGATGCGACGTGCACTGTCCTCTCATCAACACGCCGATCAAGCAGCTCACGCAGCTGTTCCCGGACCTGAGCATCGTGATCGTCGGCCTGATGCGACAGGACGAACCCGTGCGGCTGACCGGCGAAGATGAGCTGCTCGTCGGCGATGACGTCTACTTCGTGGTTGAGACCGGACATGTCAGCCGGGCGATGGCTGCCTTCGGATATGAGGAGCCGGAAGCTCGCCGGTTGCTGATCTGTGGCGGCGGCAACGTCGCCCTGCTCCTGGCGCAGGAGATCGAGGCCGAGGAAGCGGGCATCACCGTCAAGATCATCGAAGGCGATGCGGAACGGGCGGCAACGGTTGCCAGCCTTCTGAGCGGCACCGTCGTTCTGCATGGCGACGTCCTCGATCCGGAAATTCTCGAGGAAGCAGGCGTTTCATCGACGGACACCGTTGTCACGGTGACGCATGACGACGAAACAAATATCCTCGCAGCGCTGCTGGCCAAGCGGCATGGGGCGCGTCGTGCGATTACGTTGCTGAATAAGGGCACTTACGAGCCGCTCATCGCGGTTCTCGGGATCGATGTCGTCGTCAGCCCCCGCAACATCACCGCATCAACAATTCTTCAGCACGTGCGGCGGGGCCGCATCCACGCTGTCCATACGCTGCGAGAGGGCTTCGGCGAATTGATCGAAGCGGAGGCTCTGGAAACATCCAGTCTGGTGGGTCAGCCGCTTCGCGATATAGACTTGCCCTCCGGGGTCATGATCGGTGCCATCGTCCGGCGCGGGCAGGTCATCAGTCCGCGCGGCAATACCGTGGTAGAACACAAAGATCGGGTCGTGCTATTCGCGACCTCGGATGCGGTGCGCAAAGTCGAGAAACTGTTCTCGGTGCGCCTCGAATATTTCTGATCAGGGACGCTTGGCGAGCCATGAGCCGCATCGCTTACGTTGACGGCCGCTACGTGGCCCATCGCCATGCCAGCGTCCACCCGGAGGATCGGGGCTACCAGTTCGCAGACGGTGTGTATGAAGTCGTCGCTGTTCTCGGCGACCACCTGATTGATGAAGAACAGCACCTCGATCGATTGCAGCGCTCGTTGAGCGAGCTGCGCATACGATGGCCGATGAGCCGTGCCGCCCTTCGCTTGGTGATGCGCGAGATGATCCGCCGCAACCGCATCCGCGGGCAGGGGGCCCTTTACCTGCAGATCACCCGGGGAGTAGCACCGCGGAACCATGCCTTTCCGGCCGAGGCAAAACCGGTGATGGTCATGACCGCCCGCTCGTTGCCGCCATTCGATTTCGAGGCGGCACGCCGCGGCGTCAAGGTCATTTCCCTGCCGGACGAGCGTTGGCGGCGGCCCGACATTAAGTCGGTCTCCCTGCTGCCGAATGTGCTGGCCAAACAGCGGGCGTTTGAATGTGGAGCGTTCGAGGCCTGGCTGCTGGACGACTCTGGCATGGTGACCGAAGGGACGGCGTCCAACGCCTGGATCGTCAATGACGCCGGCGACCTGGTGACGCATGCCGCCGACCGATCTATCCTCGCCGGGATCACCCGCGCTGCGGCGTTTCGGCTGGCGGCCGAGCATGGGGTGCGGCCGGTGGAGCGGCCATTTTCGCTCGATGAGGCAAAGCGGGCGCGCGAGGCGTTCCTGACCAGCACGACATCCTGGGTAAAGGCGGTGGTCAGCATCGACGATACGCCGATCGGCGCGGGCACCGCCGGCCCCTTGACCACCCTGCTGCTGGACTGGTACGGCGCTTACGTGGCTGCGATCAAAGAGGGTGCGCCAAATGGATGAGAGCCATGCCACCCCCCGCGGTCGGCAACGTGGTGCCCTCGCCAAGCCGCGCGCAGTCATCTTCGACTGGGATAACACGCTGATCGACAGTTGGTTCGCGATTCAGGACGCCCAAAATCACACGCTTGTGACCTTCGGCCTGGAGCCCTGGTCACTGGAGGAGACGCGCCGGCGCGTGCGCGGTTCGATGCGCGATTCTTATCCGGCGCTGTTCGGCAAGCGCTGGCGGGAGGCTGGAGAAGTCTTCTACAAACGATTTGAGGAGCGGCACATGCAGACGCTGCGGCCGCTGCCGGGCGCCGAGGCTATGCTGCAGGAGCTGGCCGACGATGGTCTCTATTTGGGTGTATGCAGCAACAAGAAGGGTGACTATCTGCGCAAGGAAGCGGATCACCTGGGCTGGAGCGGATTTTTCGGCCGGATCGTCGGCGCCTTTGATGCAGGCCGCGACAAGCCTGCCCCCGATCCCGTGGAGCTGGCGCTGGCCGGCTCCGGAATCGAGCCGGGCCCGAGCGTTTGGTTTGCAGGTGACGCGGACATTGACCTGGAATGTGCTGCAAACGCCGGATGCATTCCCGTTCTGGTTCGTCTGGAATCGCCCGGGGTTGACGAGTTTGCCCCACACCCGCCCGCCCTGCATGTGGATGGGTGCATGACGCTTTCAAAGGTGATCGTGAACCTGTAGTCTCCAACTTTTGGGGGTGTATGCCATCGGATGCCGATGTCGGTTGGCGGGGCGGCGCGACCCGACCCGAGTTGGCATCTTTGCCCCCATGCGCTAAAAGGGCCTCGTATTCGGATTTCGGGACCGGAACGAAACAGGGAATGGACCAATGTCCACTGAAAAATCACAAAATGTGCAGGACGTATTTCTCAACCATATTCGAAAGAACAAAACTCCGGTAACGATCTTTTTGGTTAACGGTGTGAAGCTTCAGGGCATTATCACGTGGTTCGACCAGTTCTCTGTCCTGCTGCGGCGAGACGGGCATACCCAGCTTGTTTATAAACACGCGATTTCGACCGTTATGCCTTCGGTTCAGATCCAACTGTTTGATCCCGACAAGGAAGCCGCGGCGAGTTGAGCGGTCGCTCAAGGCCGCCCGATGTCTGAAGCAGCCGCCTCTGCTTCGGTCAGAAAGAGGTGCATCGTCGTTCATCCCAGGCCGCGGTCCACCGATGAGGGTCAGCGGGACGCCGCTGCACGTCTTAAAGAAGCGACCGGCCTGGCACGCGCCATTGACCTCGATGTTGTGGCGGCCGAGGCCATTACCTTGGCTTCCGCCCATCCCGCGACGCTTTTCGGCGCTGGGACCGTGGCAAGATTGGCGGGCATTCTTCGCGAGCTTGAGGAGGCCGGATCCCCGGTCACCGTAGCCATCGTCGATGCTGCCCTGACGCCCGTGCAGCAGCGCAATCTCGAAAAGGCCTGGAATACCAAGGTCGTCGACCGAACCGGCCTGATTCTCGAGATTTTTGGCGAGCGCGCTCGGACCCGGGAAGGCGAGATGCAGGTTGAACTGGCGGCCTTGACCTACCAAAAGAGCCGACTGGTTCGGAGCTGGACGCACCTTGAACGACAGCGCGGCGGCTTCGGCTTCTTCGGTGGCCCCGGCGAATCGCAGATCGAAGCCGATCGGCGGTTGATTCGTGATCGCATCGCCCGGCTGAAGCGCGAGTTGGCGCAGGTGCGCCGGACCCGTGACTTGCACCGTCGCGCGCGCAGGCGGGTGCCCTATCCCGTCATAGCCCTGGTTGGGTACACCAACGCCGGCAAATCCACGCTGTTCAATCGGCTGACCCGTTCGTCCGTAAACGCTCAGGATCTGCTTTTTGCCACCCTCGATCCGACGATGCGAGCGCTGGATCTGCCGTCCGGGCGGCGGGTGATCATGTCGGATACGGTGGGGTTCATTTCCGACCTGCCGCACGAACTGGTCGAGGCGTTCCGTGCGACGCTGGAAGAGGTGGTCGCCGCCGATCTGATCGTTCACGTCCGCGACGTTTCTCATCCGCAAAGCGCACAGCAGAAGGCGGATGTGGAGACCGTCCTGTGTGGCTTGGGGCTTGCCGAGGTGATCGACACGGGAGGTGTGATCGAGGCGTTGAACAAAAAGGACCTGCTGCCGGAGGAAGAGCAGGGACCGGAGGCGAACCGGGCCGCGCGGGCGCGGGGACAGTCTGTTCTGCTCTCGGCGGCAACCGGCGAAGGGTGCGCCGAGCTGACTACGGCCATTGATCTGCGGCTGGCCGCCGGTCGGGAGGTCATCGACGTCGATCTTGCCGCGGAAGATGGCGCCGGCCTCGCTTGGCTCTATCGCCACGGAGAGGTGTTGGAGCGCCATGTTCAGGGAGGCACGCTTCACCTGCGCGTTCGCCTCTCTCCCGCTGACGCGGCCCGCTTCCCGAAACATCACGAGACGGTGCCAGAGCCCGCGGCGGGGGGCGGGGGGCCGGATTTCCGCCGGTAACCGGCACCCCTTGCGTTCCTCGCTGGTTCAGAACGGCAGCAGGATGTCCATGATCTGCGTGCCCCAGCGCGGCTGCTGAAGATCACTCAGCGTGCCCCGGCCACCGTAGGCCACGCGCATCTCGGCGATCCGCTCATGCGAAATGGAATTATCGGCCTCGATGTCCTGGGGTCTGACGACACCGACCAGCATCAGTTCCCGCAACTCGAAGTTCACCCGAACTTCCTGCCGGCCGAGGATGGCGAGCGAGCCGTTCGGCAGGACCTGCGTCACCATTGCCGCAAACGTCAATTCCAGTTTCTCACTGCGACCGATATTGCCGTCGCCGTCGGTGTTGCTCTTGGTCCCGAAGGCGAACAGGTCGGCGTTGTCGACGTTCTTTGGGAAGAATTTGCCGAGCTTGGTCTCAAAGCCGAAGATCGAGTCGATCCCCATCGCCTCGTTGTCGTCCCGCTTGCGTTTCGTGACGTTCTGCATCTTCGCGCTATCATCGAGCTTCAGCCGGACCGTCAACGTGTCTCCCACATCCTTGGCCCGGATATCCTTGAAAAAGGCTTTGGCGCCCGCCCGCCACAGCGAATTCGGATTCTCCGTCACCGGCTGCGGCGACGGCATCGGCAGGTTGACGGGCCGGTATCCCGGCTGAGCCTGCGGATTGGTGATCGTCGACATCGCCGGGTAGTCGCCCACTTCGGAGAGGCGGGTGGCCATATTGCACCCACTCACGCCAACTGCAAGAAGTGTCACAACGATAGCGTGTGCAACAGGGCGAGATGAAAGCCGGTTCATCGGGAAAATCCTTTGCTATTGCGGCCGGGCGTTGGCGACGATCACGTCCACGTGGCCGTCCTCGCGCACGATCCCGCTGATGACAGCGCGGCTCTGGGGGTTGACGACACGGATGGTATCGCCGACCGCTCCCTCGTCGAGCGCCTGGCCGCGCGCCGTCAGCCGCATGTTCTGCATGTTCATGACAATGATGACCTGGGCCCCGCGAGCGACGACCACCGGCCGCTTGAGGTCCGCGGTCGTCACCAGTCCGCCCTGCTGCAGGGGTCGGCGGGGCATCTGGCCGATCATCTCGCCCGCATCCCGGATCGCATTCGCCGGCAGGCGCCGATCGCCCCACGACACCAATTCGAGGTCGGAAACAGCAATGACCTGCCCGGCCGCCAGCGGTCGGACGGGCACCGGCACCTGGATATCCCGGGACAGTTGTCCGATCACCGAAATGCGCTGAACCTCGCCTTGCTGTGGCTTTGCAAGAAGCGACGCGAAAAACCGCTGTGTCGCCGGCTGCCAGTTGATCCGCTCAATCGAGAGGTCGGCTTCAGTGGCCACTGCCGCGGTTGCTGAGAGGCCGGTAAACCGAACGGTGGCGCCCTTCACATCGACCTGCCGCTGCGCCAGCGCCTCCAGAATGACATCCTCGATGACCGCGTCGGCAAGCCGCTTTGTCGCCATCTGCAGCATCGCGTCCCGAGGATCGGTCGTCTGGCCCGCCGCTTCGGCCGAAACGGCGGAAAGAATCAGCAGGCAGCCCAGCAGCACGACAATGGCGCGCATTTCCTCCTCCTATCGAACGTTGCCGACCGTCGCCAACATCTCGTCGGCGGCCTGGATCACTTTGGAGTTCATTTCATAGGCGCGCTGCGCCGAGATCAGGTTGGTGATCTCTTCGACGGCGTTGACGTTGGAGGTTTCGAGGAAGCCCTGGAGCATGCTGCCGAACCCGAGCGCCTGCGGTTGACCGATAACGGGGGCTCCGGACCCAGCGGTCTCGCGAAAGAGATTGCTGCCGACGGCTTCGAGGCCGGCCTCGTTGGGGAAGACAGCCAGCTGCAGCTGCCCGACGTTCTGCAGCTCGACCTGGCCATCGATCTTGGCCAACACTTCGCCGCTCTGATTGATCGTGACATCAACGGCATCCACCGGCACCGCCAGCGCCGGCTGGACGATCCAACCGTCGTGAGTCACCATTTGTCCCTCGGCGTTGAGCTGGAACGTGCCGTCGCGGCTGTAGGCGGTGCTGCCGTCCGGCATCTCCACCTGGAAGAACCCCTTGCCCTGGATCGCGAGGTCGAACGGATTGTCGGTCGCGGTGAGGTTCCCTTGCGCGTGGATGCGGTAGACGCCAGCCAGCTTGACCCCGAGGCCGATCTGCACGCCGGTCGGCACGACCTCGCCGTTTTCCGAGGATGTGGAGCCGACGCGGCGGATGTTCTGATACAGCAGGTCCTGAAATTCCGTGCGCCTGCGCAGAAATCCCGTCGTATTCATGTTCGCGAGGTTGTTGGAGACGACCTCGACGTTGCGTTGCTGAGCGAGCATTCCGGTCGCTGCGATGTTGAGAGCTCTCATCAGATCAATCCGTTCGAGGGTTGCTGCCGCTTAGCCGGCGTAGGTCTGAAGCATCTTGCGAATGCGGTCGTCCTCACGGTCGACGAGCTGGCGGGCCTGGTCGTAGGCGCGCTGGAGATCGATCAGTCGTTCGATCTCGGAGATGGGCTCGACGTTCGAGCCCTCCAGCATCCCTTGCAGCACAACTGGCGCGGCGACCGGTTCCGGCTGCTGGTTGCCGGCCATCATCACTCCCCCTTCGCCCGCCAACAGGGCCTGCGGCCTGGAAAAGCGGACGATGTCGAGCCGGCCGAGATCCGTGCTTTCACTCGAGATCATGCCATCGCGGGCGATGGAGATGCGCGCATCCTCAAGACCGAGCTGAACGGGAGCACCCTGGGCCAGGACGGGCTGGCCCTGTGCCGTCACCAGTTCTCCGTTCTCGTTCAGCTGCAGGTGGCCGTTGCGGGTGTAGCGCGGCCCGTCCGGGGTGGAAACACTCAGGTAGCCCTCGCCGGCGATGGCGACGTCCAGATCGCTGCCGGTTTCCTTCAGCTCACCGGCGGCCAGGTCGCGCACGGTGGCGACGTCGCGCACCAGGGCGATTGCGTCCCCCATGCGCTCGCCGCCCGAGGGTGTCGGCACCAGATGCTCGACGAACAACAGACGCTCGTTCTTGAACCCCGTCGAGTTCATGTTCGCGAGATTGTTGGCAACCACATCCAACTGCCGGCGCAGCGTATCCTGTCGGGTCAACGCGACGACAAGTGAGTTTTCCATGGTGGCCGCTCGCTGTGGTTGCTGAGCGGTCTTTCGGCAATCCGCGTGCCAAAGATATATTCATAGGTATATCAATAAATTACGGGAAAGCGATGCCGTTGCAGCGGCGCTCTCCCGGCAAGTTGCGCCAGGCGGCGGCCGGCAGACGGCACTTCTTGCCGACCTCCGCTCGGGGCAACGAGTTGTTAACTGTGCCGCTCTAAAGTGCGCCTCAGCGGCGGCCCGGTCCCGCCGGGCGGCGAGGTTCCTGATCGATGGCGTCAGCAGACGAGCACGAAGAAGCGGTTGTCGATGAGGCAGCCGAAGAAGCCGCAGCCAAGAGCGGCGGCGGCAAGCGCCGCCTTTTGCTGATCGGTGTCGGCGCGCTGGTCGTCGTTCTCGGCGCAGGTGCCGGAGGATATTTCTCCGGGCTCCTTGACGGCATTCTTGGGAGCAGGACAGCCGAAACAGAGAACTCAGAGGCAGCCTCCGCGCCACCCGTGTTCTACGCGCTCCCCGAGCTCCTTGTCAGCCTGAATACAGGAGAACGCCGGTCCACGTTCCTCAAGGTCAATATCAGCCTCGAACTCGCGAAAGAAGAGGACCAGGAAAATGTTGAGCGGTTGTTACCGCGCGTTATCGATTACTGCCAGGTCTATCTTCGCGAACTGCGGATAGACGAAGTGAGAGGCTCGGCAGGAAGCTTCAGGCTGCGCGAGGAACTGCTGCGACGGATTTCGGCCGCGGTGGCGCCCGTCGCCGTGCGGGATGTCCTGTTCAATGAACTGCTCGTCCAGTAGCGGCGAAGCGGGCGAAAGGAACCGCAGGGGTGACCGAAGCAAGCGCCGAAGACGACCTGGCCAGCGAATGGGAACGCTCGCTGCAGGAATCCGACGCAGGGCCAGCGGGCGGCGATCATGAGCCCGGGGGCGCCGGCACGGGTCCTGGAGCCGAGCGGCGGCGCGAGTCGGCGCGGGTTCTGAACCAGGACGAGATCGACAGTCTTCTCGGCTTCGACGCCCAGGAAGGTCCCGCCGGCGACAGCACCGGGATCCAGGCGATCCTCAACAGCGCCCTGGTGTCGTACGAACGGCTGCCCATGCTGGAGGTTGTCTTCGATCGACTTGTTCGATTGATGTCGACCAGCCTGCGGAATTTCACGTCCGACAACGTTGAGGTGTCGCTCGACAGCGTCTCCAGCGTTCGCTTCGGCGATTATCTGAACGGCGTTCCTCTGCCGGCAATCCTCAGCGTGGTCAGGGCCGAGGAGTGGGATAACTACGGGCTGATCACCGTCGATTCGTCGCTGATCTATTCGATTGTCGACGTGCTCCTCGGCGGTCGTCGCGGCACCGCCGCGATGCGGATCGAGGGCCGGCCGTATACGACGATCGAGCGATCGCTCGTCGAACGGATGATCCACGTCGTCCTCGCCGACCTCAGCTCGGCGTTCGCCCCGATCAGTCCTGTGAATTTTCGCTTCGAGCGCCTGGAGACGAACCCCCGCTTCGCCACGATTTCGCGGCCGTCGAACGCCGCGATCGTCGCGCGCCTGCGCATCGACATGGAAGATCGCGGCGGCCGTCTGGACCTGCTGCTTCCGTACGCGACGCTGGAGCCTGTGCGCGAACTTCTGCTGCAAATGTTCATGGGCGAGAAGTTCGGACGAGACTCGATCTGGGAGGCCCACCTCGCCGAGGAATTGTGGTTCACCGAAGTCGAAATGACAGCGGTCATGGACGAACGCTATCTGCCTCTTCAGGACATCTTCGCTTTGAAGATCGGCAGTCGGATCATGTTTTCCGCGACGGCGGACAGCCCGGTCCAGTTGCGGTGTGCCGGGGTGCCGATGTTCACGGCAAAGATGGGGCGGCGCGGCAGCCATATCGCCATCCAGATCGAAGATCGGATCGACAAGACCAGACGGGAGCACTGAGCCGTGTCCTGGAGCATAGCCCTTGACGTGTTGATGGTCGCTTTGCTGGCGGCGTGCATCGTCACGACCGCTATCCTCAACCGGCGGCTGACCGGGCTGCGCGGCGACCGCGCCGAGCTGGAAAAGCTGGCGCGGGTCTTTCAGGAAGCGACAGATCGCGCAGATCACGGTGTCAGCGGGCTGAAGCTGTCGGCGCAGTCGCTGCAGGAGCGGATCGACCAGGCGCGCGCCCTGGTGGAGGATCTGCAGTTTCTGATGGAGCGCGGCGGCAGCGTTGCCGATCGGCTGGAAGAGAGTGTTCGCTCAGCCAAGCGGACGGATCTGCGGCCGAAGCTGGCTCAGGCCACCGGGGGCGCTGAGACAGCGGGCCCGCGTCCGGGCCGGCCGGCCAGCCAGCCACGGTCCGCAGCGGAGCTCCACCTGCTCGCCGCGATGCGGGCACACGGCTGAGAGCGACGACGATGATGAAGCTTGCCCGCTATGCCCGTCTGCTGCCGCTGTTTCTCGCGGCCGCGACGCTGTTGCTCGGGGTCAAAATACACAACGTCGCCCGCATGCTCATCGGAACGGGCTTCACGTCATCGGCGATCGCCGAAGCGCACGCCGAAGCGCACGCCGAAGCGAGCAGCCGGTCGCCGGCGGCCAGTCAGCGAACGGACGCTCGTCCCACACCCGGCGAGCAGGGAGCGGCACCCCCCGCAGGCACCGGCGATGCGAAGCCGACCGCGGCGGCCGCGCCGGCGGCTGCTCCGGAGACGCAGCCGCCGAGTGCCCAGGAGGTGCAGGTGTTGCAGCAACTGGCCGCGCGTCGGCAAGCCCTTGACGCTCGTGCCGAAGACATTGATCGCCGCGCGGACGTTCTGCGCGCTGGCGAGGCCCGGCTGGATCAGAAGCTGCGCGAGCTGCGCGAACTGGAGACGCTGCTGCAGGGCCTGCTGAAGGCCCACGATACCCAGCAGGAGGAGCAGATCCGCTCTCTCGTCAAAATCTACGAGAACATGAAGCCGAAAGATGCCGCGCGAATCCTGGAAGAGCTCGAAATGGCGACGCTGCTTCAGGTGGCCGAGCGGATGTCAGAACGGAAGCTCGCGCCGGTCATGGCCAACATGAATCCCGCCAGGGCGAAGGCAATCACCGAGGAGCTGGCGAAGCTGCGGCAGTTGGCCGCCGGTGCGCACACGGCTGGCGGCTGAAAATCAGAGGCGGGTGAAGTGCGGGACTTCGGCAAGGCGTCAGAGACATGGAGGTGAGAGATGGCTGTCGACAGGAATATCCCAATTCTTATCGTCGACGATTACAAGACGATGCTTCGGATTATCCGCAACCTGCTGCGCCAACTGGAGTTCCAGAACGTTGAGGAGGCCAGCGATGGCGCTTCGGCGCTTCAGGCCCTGGACCAGCAGGATTTCGCCCTGGTCATTTCCGATTGGAACATGGAGCCGATGACCGGCTTGCAGCTTTTGCGCGAGGTCCGCAAGTCACCCCGACTGAAGCACATTCCGTTCATCATGATCACCGCGGAAAGCAAAACGGAGAACGTGGTCGCCGCCAAAGAGGCCGGTGTCTCCAATTATATCGTCAAGCCGTTCAATGCGGAGACGCTGAAAGCGAAGCTGTCGTCGGTGCTGGGTCCCCTCTGACGCTCCGGCAGCGCTGTCGGCGCTCACCCGTGCTTTTTTCTCTGTCACGCCAGCACGGCACACCTGGCCAAGCCAATGCCTGGCCGGTGTTTGCCGCTCTTTATCTTGTCCTCTTCGCCTTTTTTATCTTGCTGGTCGGCCTGTCGCATCCTGACACACCCAAGTCGGAAGCGCTTGTCGAGAGCGTCAGACAGGCGCTGCAACCAGCCGCGGATACCGACGCCGAGGATGCGCTGTTCCTTGCCGGCCGGTCCGCATTGGCCGAACTGGGCGGCGATCTGCAAGCGCTGCTTCGCATCGCACGTGTCCAGCGCCCTGGTCGAGGCTCGGAACTGCGGCTGTCGATCCAGGAGTCCGATCTCTTTGACGAGGAGGCGATCGGGCCGGCGGATACCGCGGTTCCGATCATCGACCGGATCGTGACCGCACTCGGCACGCCGCCACCCGGTCTCCGACTGAGCATGCTGCTGACGATGCCCATGCCGTCGCGGGAGTCTGCCGGGGTTTCCCCTCCCGAACACGGGGAGGTCGAGCTGCTACCGCGGGCAGCGCGACGGGCAGCGGCTTTTGCCACCGCGCTGATCGATCGAGGTGCGTCTCCGAAGGTGATTACGGTCGGCGTTGCACCGATGCCGAATCGGGTGACACTGATCTTCCGGTTTCACCGCACCGGCGGTCCCGGCACAAGCGGCGCCGATGCGACCTGAGAGATGGCGGCACAGTGCCTCGGAGGAATCGGGCGCGGGTGAATCCCAGGCGCCGCCCTGGATGATCACCTTCGTCGACCTGATCTCGCTGATGCTGACCTTTCTGGTCATGCTGTTCGCCACGTCCAACATCGAGCCGGTGTCCTGGCGCAAGACTGCTCACTCACTGGCGCAGTCCCTGAACTGGGAAGGACTGCAGCTGCCGCAGGTCGCCGCCCGGTTTGGCATCCAGCACAAACAGCCGGTGGTTGCCCTCGATCTCGACTACCTGGCGGAAGTCCTCCATGCGGCGGTGTCGGCGGTTCCATCGTTGCAGGGAATCCAGATCCGTCAAGATCACGACCGGCTGGTTCTGGGCATACCGCACGTGCTGTTGTTCATCTCCGGATCCGCCGTCGTTTCCCCGCAAGCGCGTACTGCCTTGCTGGAGCTGACGCCCATGCTGCGTGGCGTCGGCAACCGAATCGTCGTGGAGGGGCATGCGGATCCCGAGCCGATCCCGGCGGGAGCAGCTTTCGCTTCCAACTGGGAGCTCTCGCTGGCGCGTGCCCTCGCCGTGGCGGATCTGCTCGGTACGACGGGTCTGGGCCGACGGCTTGCCTGCTATGGGCTTGCCGAAAGCCGGTACGATGAATTAGGAGAAACCGCCGGTAGTGATCGTCACGCCAATGCGCGCCGGGTTGATCTGGTCTTTTACGCGAGCACCGAGGATGACGGCTGAGCGGGCGCGGTTCGATACCGCCCTGAGGGCGCTTTCTATTCCGGTCGCCATGTTCGTCCTTTTCTTGTTCTCCGCACCGGTCGCTGCCGAGGTGGTGCGCTTTACAGCCTCGGTCGAAGGGGACCGCGCGCGTCTGACCATGACGTGGCTGTCGCCGGTCGAGTTGCGCTCTGAAGTTCGCGACCGACGCCTGATCCTTCAGTTTGATCGGCCTGTCGAGGGGGACTTTGCCGCAGTCAAGACGCTCTCGGGGTTTGTTGGGACTTCGAAGCTGGATGACGACGGGCGCACGCTCGATTTTCCCCTGGAGCCAGGCGTCGGCGGCTTGGCCTATGCCAATGATCGGTCCGTTTTCGTCGATTTCGTACGACAGCGGGCGAGAGCGGGGGACGAGGCCGCGACCGCGGCGCAGCCGACGGGTGCCGAGACGATCCCGGTCGAGAAGGTTCGGGTGGAGACCGGCCAGCATCGCGGCCTCAGCCGGGTTCTCTTTGCCTGGGATCGGCCTGTGGATTATCGCATTGAACGCACCCCGGAAGGCATTGCCATCGATTTCGATCGACCGGCGGAGATCGATGCGCGCAACTTCGATCGCCGTTACCTGAAGTACGTGCACGGCGGCGACAGCCAGCACAGCGAGACGGCGACGCGGGCCCGTCTCTGGGTCAGCGCGGACTCCGAGGTTCGCGATTCGCGCCAAGGCCGCAATATCGTCGTCGATGTCCTTGCGCCGGTGGCCCGCCCCCAGACAGCGGATCATGCAGCCGCGCCGCCAGCGCCACAGACTCCCCCCACGGCGCCGGCAACAGCGGCAAATGAGGGGCCCGCCGCGACGGCCCCGGACACTCCGCCTTCGCCAGCGGTGCCGTCCGTGGGAACGACGAAAGCCGAAGGTGCACCATCCTCCCCATCACCAGGTCCCGATGTACCGGCCTCACCCAGCCTGCCGGAACAGCCCGCGCAGGCTCCGGCTCCGGAGGCTCCCGCGGCAGCTGCGCCGCCGGCACAACCGGCCCAGGTTCCGCAAACGGCAATGCTTCGGATCGACTGGGAGCGACCTGTCGCGGCGGCGGTGTTTCGCCGCGGCAATGTTATCTGGGCGATCTTCGATCAGCCGTCGAAGCGCGATACGGGCGCTCTGGCACAAGCGGCGCGCGGCCTGGTGCTGCGCCTCGATCAGCGTGCCCATGAGCGCGCGACGATGCTGCGGATCGAGGCACGGCCCGATGTGGCTGTTCGCATCGAACGGGAAGGCTTGGCCTGGATCCTGCGCTTTGGCGACCAGCAACCGTCATCAGGGGCGTCGATCGTGCCGGTGGTCGCGGAGGACGGAGGGGCCGTCAGCCGGCTCCTGCTGCCGGTCGCACAGCCGGGAGAACCTGTGGCGCTGGAAGATCCGTTGGAAGGCGAAACGATCGTGGTGGTGCCGGTCATTCCGCTGGCGGCCCACGTGGATCGGCCGTTGACCTACCCGCAGTTCCGCCTCGCTGCGACCTTGCAGGGCATCGTCGTTCAGCCCCGCATTGACACCCTGCGCGTTCGCGCGCTTGCCGACGGCGTCGAGATTTCGAGCAGCGACGGTCTGGCGGTTTCGCCGGAAAATGCCGACGACAGCGCTGACGCAGGCGATCCGCTGCTCGATTCCGCAGACTGGCTGGCCGACAAGCCCGGCGGCTTTGTCTCGAAACGCCAGGCCCTCGAGCGCGACCTTGTTGCCGCGGCTCCCGCCGATCGGGAGAGCTTGCGGCTGCGGCTGAGCCAGTTCCTCCTCGGTCAGGGGTTCGCCGTTGAGTCGATCGGGGTCCTCCAGGTCGCGGGCCAGCATCGCCCGGACTTGACCAAGGAGTCTCGCTTTCTCCTGTTGCGGGGGGCTGCCCAACTGCTTTCCGGACGCATCGGCCCTGCGGTCGACGATCTCCAGAAAGCGCGGGCGGCAGAGCCGACACGCGAGACCGGAGTGTGGGTCGCGGCCGCTCAAACGGCGACCGGCGAGCCCGCCGACGGCGCTGCGCTGGGATCTCTCCCGCAAGCGACGGCCATCGTTCTTTCTTATCCGGCGCCGCTTCGTGCTCCCCTTGCTGTCCTGCTGGCCGAGGCGGCGGTCGTCGCCGGTCGGGAGGACGAAGCACAGCGGCTGATGACGGTGGCAAAGCAGACGGCGACCGGAGGTGCTGCGCAAAGCAGGCTGGCCTATCTGGAGGGACGACGCCGGGAGAGCCGCGGGGAGATCGACGAAGCCATCTCCGCTTACGAGGAGGCCGCCCGGCTCGACCCCCGTCGCGGACGGGCGCAGGCGCAGCTGGCGCTGACGCAGTTGCGGTTGCGCCAGGGCCGGATCTCAGCGGCCGAAGCCGCCGCTGCGCTGGAGCGGCTGCGCCATGCGTGGCGCGGCGATGCTCTCGAGTTCCAGGTGCTGCGTGAATTGGGTCGCCTGCAGCTGGAGACCGGGAATTACGCCGCTGGCCTGCGCACGCTGAAACTGGCGGTGAGCGACTATGCCAACCTGCCCGGTGCTGCCGAAGCAACGCAGCGGATGGCGGCCGCCTTTGAAGGCCTGTTTCTCGACGGAGGCGCCGACCAGATGTCGTCGGTGGCGGCGCTGGGACTGTGGGAAGAGTTCAAGGAATTGACCCCGCCGGGCGAGAGGGGCCGCGAAATGGTGCGGAAGTTGGCCGATCGCCTGGTGGCCGTCGATCTTCTTGATCGTGCCGCCGGATTGTTGGAAAGCCTGTTGCCGGCGGCGACCGGGCCGGAGCGCGCTGCGCTGGGTTCCCGGCTGGCCGAGGTGCAGATCCTGGACGGCAAGGCGGAGGCGGCATTGGACGCGCTCACGCGGACTGCAGCCCCCGGCATCCCGGCGGAGGTGGCGGCGGCCCGGGCGCATACACAGGCGAGGGCGCTCCTGGCGCTGGGCCGCGGCGACGAAGCCCTGGCGGTGGTCGCGCGCGACGACGGCCTTGAAGCGGAACTGGTGCGCGCGAAGGTGTACCGTGCTCGGGGTGACTGGAGCCGGGCGGCTTCCTCGCTTCGCCACATTGTCGAGGCGGCGCGCGCCGATCCGCAGCAACCTCTGGACGACCGCCAGGCGCGCGACGTGCTCGATCTTGCGGTCGCGTTGACCCTTGCCGGCAACACGACGCAATTGGCTCAGCTTGACGCCAGCTATGGGAAGCCCATGGCCAAGACGTCGCTGAACGACGTCTTTCAACTCATTGCCGGAACCGTGCCGCCGCAAAACGCCGATTCTGCCGCATTGACCGAGCTGGTGGAGAAGGCAATGGCGTTCCGCCGGTCGCTTGCTCCCGCCGCCAACGGGCCCGGTGCCGCGCCTGCAAAGTGATCGTCAGGAAGCGAGCACGATCAGCCGTTGAAGCTGCGCACGAGACTGCCGACGATCAGCGCCCAGCCATCGACAAGCACGAAGAAGATCACCTTGAAAGGAAGGGCAACGGTCACCGGCGGCAACATCATCATCCCCATCGACATCAGCACCGACGAGACGACCATGTCGATGATCAGAAACGGCACGAAAACGAGAAAGCCGATTTCAAAGGCCCGCCGGAGCTCGCTGATCATGAACGCCGGAATAAGCACGCGGATGGGCGCTGACGCCGCGATCTCGCCACCCGAAGCGTCTTCAGCCCGCGCCTCGCCGGATGCGCCGGCTGGGTTCGGCACGGTGTGAGCCCCCGAAAGTTCTTCGAACAGTGCCAGGTCCTGCGGCCGGACGTTCGCCGCCATGAAGGTCCGCACCGGCGCCAACGTGCGTTCGAAGGCGCGGCCTTCGTCGATCGTCCCTTCGATCAGCGGGCGCACGCCGTCATTCCACGAGCGCTCCAGCGTCGGCTGCATGACGAAGAACGTGAGGAACAGGGCCAGGCTGATCATCACCTGGTTCGGCGGGGTCTGCTGAATTCCCAGCGCCGTGCGCAGGAACGACAGGACGACGATGATCCGCGTAAACGAGGTCACCATCACCAGAATTGCCGGCGCGAGGCTGAGGACCGTGAGCAGCGCCAGCAGTTGCACGATGCGCCCGGTGGCGTCCCCCCCACCGGAGGAGAGATCGAGGGTGACGCTTTGCGCGGCCGCCGGTGTGGCAAGCAGCGCGGTCGAAGCGACGCCGAGGATGGCGACCGCGATCCTACGGATCGGCCGTTTACTTCTCATGGGTCACCTCGAAGGCGCTCGGAGCGCCGGAAGGGCAGCGAATATTCCGCTCGACGACGGTCTCTGTGGAGGGGCCCAGGATCACCAGGTGCTCGACTCCATCGCGGCGAATGAGAAGCAGTCGGCGCTTGCCGTCGAGGGCAAGGGTCTCGACCGTCGCCAGACGCCGCCGGCCGCCCGCTGGCCTCGTCGTCTGTACCAGCCCGAAGCGCCGCGCCAGGAATCCCGCGACGCCGATCAGGCCGAGGACGAAGAGGAGCGACAGGATGAACTGACCGTAGTCAACGGCGCTCATCGTGAGCCTCGCTGTCCTCGGATGGCGTGCGATTGCGGTCCGCCAGCGCTCGGCCGAGCGCCGCCATCTCGTGTTGCAGGTCGATGAGCTGGTTGAGCCAGTGCGACGCTTCAGCCTTCGGCAGCCCTTTGATTTCTTCGCACAGATCGCGCACGGCCGGCCGGATCGGCTCCAGGTCCACATCGACGCCGTCGGCGATCAACCGTCTGGCCAGGCCGACCAGGCCTGCGGCCCAAGAGTAGGCGCCGGCGACGCGGGCATCGGCATCCGTGGTCATCCGCTGTCTCCTCGTGATGCCCATCACTGCCGCGGCGCTAGAATGCCGCTAAAAAACAGTGAGGAAGCGCTGTCACCGGGCCCATCCCGGCGCTCGCTCAGCGAATGGCCGATTGTGGGAGAGCAGCGTTAACGATTGATTACCGTGACCGAGGTTGCAGGCGCTTATCGCGCCGCTCCGCGGAAGCCGGTGGCCACGAGATACAGCTCCGTGGATTGTGCCCGCGATGACGGCGGCTTGACGTGCCGGACGGCAGCGAACGCTTGCTTGACGGTCGCCAGCAGGCGCGACTCCGTGCCGCCCTGCCAGACTTTCGCAACAAAGGCACCCTGAGGGGTAAGGATCTCTTCAGCGAACGCCACGGCGGCTTCGGCGAGGGCCATGCTCCGCAGATGATCGACGCTGCGATGACCGCTCGCGCTGGGGGCCATGTCGCTGAGAACGACATCGGCGGACCTGCCGCGCAGGGCTTCGCGGATCAACGTCAACGCCTCGTCATCCAGAAAGTCGTGGCGCAGGAGAGTGGCGCCCTCGATGGCGTCCATGTCGAGCAGATCGATGGCGACGATCTGGCCACCGCCCGGAGTGCCCGCGCGCGTCCGGCGGGCCGCCACCTGGGCCCAGCCGCCCGGCGCTGCACCGAGGTCAACGACCCGTGCCCCGGGCCGGAGCAGGCGAAAACGATCGTCGATCTCGATCAGCTTGAAGGCGGCGCGCGAGCGGTAGCCCTGGCGGCGGGCCTCCGCCACGTACGGGTCGGAAAGCTGGCGCTCGAGCCAACGCCGCGACGAGGGCGTTCGCTTCTTTCCGCTGGTCAGTCGGCCACCGGTACTCATCTTCGGCTGACTCTCATGTCGAAGGCGCGGTCTTCCCGGAGCAGACGGCATTGAGGCGCCGGAAATGTTCCGCATCGATGGCCGATGCGTCATAGGCAGCGCACGAGCGCTCGCTCAGAGCTTTTCGCGCACCGACATCGGCGATCAGCCCCTCGAGCGAAAGGGCGGCGGCCGACCATCCCTCTCCGGACGGGTCCGCCTTGAAGCCGTTCTGCAGGTCGGTGATATGTTCGTCGAGGCCGAGCCTGTTGCTGATGATGCAGGGGGCCCCGCAGCAAAGTGCCTCGAGCATGACATTCCCGAGGGCCTCTTCCTTCGACGGCATCCACAGGCAATCGATCGCGGACATCAGCTCCTCGACGTCCGCGACAAACTCCGGGATAAACGCAATCCGCTCGCTGGCCGGGGACGATTTGATTCGATCGGCGATCTGGCGGGCATAGTCGGGTTCCTTGCGAAAGACCGGGCCCGCAATGACCAGGCGATGCGGATCCGGCAGCCGCTCGATCGCTTCGATGCCGACGATGTGATTCTTGCGATCGGAGAGGACGCCGACCAGGGCGTGCAGGATTGTGCCGTCCGCGGCGCCAAACCGGCGCCGCCCGGCCGCGCGCCGTTCGGCAGAGGGCCAGTGGAAGCGCTCCGTAACCACCGGGTTGGGACGGACCCACATGCGGTCATCGGCGATCCCCAGACGGCGGAACTGGCTGGCCACCGGCTGGCTGATGGCAATGGCCAGCGCACTGGAGCGCGCCAGCATTCCCGCCATCATCCGGCGCTGGCGCGACTCCTCGATGTTGTTGTTGGCAAACTCTGCGACCAGCGGCCGACCGATGGCGCGGGCCCAGAGCCCCGCGCAGTAAGCCAGGCGACCGGTGCTGATCGTATAGACGAAATCGATACCGCGGCGCTTTTCGCTGAGCAAGTGCAGGCCTGCCCGGTAGAATGACGCCGGAAAGCCCAGGTTTGCCGGCAGCCGTCGTACTGCGATCCCATCCAGCTCGGACCAGCCGGGGACCGTTGACTCTCCGGCCAGCGCAAGCACCCGCACCTCGAGGGGGTGCTGCCTGCGCAAGCGCAGAAAGGTGCGATGCAGGCGCAACTCCGCCCCGCCAAAGTCGGGGGGATAAGCCCCTGGAGTGATGAACGCGATGCGCAGCTTACAGATCTCCTGACGTTCGACACGCGGCACGACCCGCTGGGGCCGGGAGGAAACTTTCGAGAGACCGAAGGAGATGCTCAGCAGGATGCAGCGGCAAAATGGCGTCGCGGCAGCTTCTCTGCAACGACATTTTTGGCCGGCGCTTCTGAAGCGGAGACCTCGCGCCTCCCTTTGGGACGCAAACCCGCGCGAGCTTCGCCGGCCGGGCGGCTGTTGTTATCGTCGGCTGGTCCGGGAGTGTGGTCTAACGTCATCCAATAAGGAGTTGCTTGCAAGGTGGACGCAATGCGCATTCTGGTTCTTGGGGCGAGCGGATATGTTGGCGGACGTCTGCTTGAAAAGCTGCGCCATTCGGAGTGGGCCGTGCCGGTTGCCGCAGTCAGACCGCAGACGGCCGACAAATTCAGAAATGGCGATTTCGATGTGATCCGCTATGAAGCGACGGATTCGTCTTCAATTGCGACTGCGCTCCGTAATGTAGATTGTGTCGTCAATTGTGTTGCAGGGGCTCCGGCGCCGATCGCCGACGGCGCCAGACACCTTTTCGAGGCTGCTGCGGCGACGCGGGTCCGGCGGATCGTGCATATGAGCAGCATGGTCGTTTACGGCGGTGTGACCGGCACAATCGATGAAACCGCGCCGCTGACGTCGGACGGGGATGGGTACGCGCAGGCAAAAGTCGCCGCTGAGAACTGCGCCAGCGCGTATTCCCAACGCGGCGGAAACGTGGTCATCCTTCGCCCCAGCTGCATCTACGGCCCCGGAAGTGAGCAGTGGAGCGGCCGGATCGGGAAATTATTGCGGGCGGGCCGGATCGGAGATCTGGGGAGAAACGGTGACGGATACTGCAATCTGATCTATATAGACGATATGATCGATGCCATTATTCAGGCAATTCGACGCCCGGGTATCGACGGCCAGGCATTCAACGTTTCCAACCCCGACGTTGATACTTGGAATAAGTACTTTATCGAAATGGCGCGCGCGCTGGGGGCGACACCCGTTCAGCGCATATCCGCGAGGAGACTGGAGCTGGAGCGCACGCTTGGTGCCGTGCTGCTGAAGGGGGCCGGCGAACTCTGCCGCCGGCTCCGCCTCGGCTCCCTCGATCTCCCACCGGCGGTTACCCCCTCACTCGCTCGCCTGTGGCGCCAGGAGATCCGGCTGGATCACCGAAAGAGCGGGGAGCTGCTGGCGTTCTCGCTCACTCCCGCCGCCGACGGCATCGCCAGGTCGGCACGTTGGCTGAATGGCTGAGGCCCCGAGCTCACCGCTGGAATGGGTCGGAAGTGCAGCGACCGAATATGGTCGGCAAGGCGCAGCGCGAGGGCGACGATGGTGAGCGTGGGGTTAGCCTGGCTCGATGTCGGAAAGACCGAACTGCTCGCCACGAACAGATTGGCGACGCTGTGGATCCGGCAATCGCTGTTGACGATGCTGGTGGCCTCGGATGAGCCCATCCGCGTGGTGCCGATGTGATGCCCGCCGTAGGCCCCGTCCCGCACCATCAGGTCTTCCAGAGTGTCCGGCTGATAGGCCAGCCGGGCACGGCCCGAGCGGGCGACTTCATCGGCCAGGACGCGGAAGCCCTCGGTGACGGTGCGGACATCGAAGCGGCTGTAGCGCCAGTCAACGCTCAGACGCGGCATACCGAGCGCATCCACCGCGGTGCCCAGGTGCACCCGGCTCTCGAACAAGGGTTCCTGCTCGGCGTGGAAGTCGATGCTGTACTGGCCGGACGGCGGCGGCACGATGATTGACGGAAACTTGCGTTCGGCCAGAAATCGCTTGAGCGCCAGGTGCAGCACGAACCGGCCGGTGGTCACCGGTTCGGTCAGCACGTTGCGCACGTGCGCGAGCCAGGCCGGCCACGAGGTTTTCTCTTCGCCGTGCAACCGCTTGCCGTACTCATAGGGAATCAGGAACTTGGCGAGATAAAGCGCCGACAGGGACCCGGACCCATGCTGCGGGTCGGTGATGCGGGGGTGGTGCAGCCGGGCAATGAAATTGCCGATGCCGAGCTCTCGCTGTGTCTGCTCGAGCAGAGCGATCCGTCGGCGGCAGTAGATGCCGTCCGGGGACATCTGGTAGCCATGGCTCACGGTGGCACCCCGGGCAATAGTCAGGGTGCCCAGCGTGCCGGCGATATGGCACATGTAGTAGCGCCCGACGAGGCCGCTGGCGTTGCCGATGCCCTCCGGCATGACATCGCGCGACGCGAGCAGAAGGCGGACAACCTCCAGCCCGCCCGTCGCCAGCACGAAAAACGACGCTGAGACGAAGAAGCTTCGGCCTGCCAGTGTCTTCATCGTGATGCGATCGACCCGCCCTCCCGTGGCGGACAGGTGAAGTCCGGTGCAGTTTGCGTTCAGCAGCACCCGGATGTTTGCGCTGTCGGCCAGGCGATGGCCATATCGATCGGCGAAGTTCGTCGGACAGCTGAACCGCTCCAGCCTGTCGGTCGTCACCCGCTCGCCGGGGAACCCATCGATCAGGGGCCGCATGCCGTCCGGAAACGCGGCTTTCGCCGAATAAGCGAAGTCGCCCGCTTCGCACAACGCGTTGGCGCGCGGATAGTAGGGCGCAACCGTCTCATAACCGAAAGGCCATCCGCTTTCCGGCATGTACGACCGGTGCTCGAAGTCGATCGGATCGAAAGGAGCGCAGCGTCCGCCCCAGATGGTTGTCGAGCCGCCGAACCGGCGCTCCCGGTAAGTATTGAGCGGGCTATGCAATCTCAGATCGCAAACGTCGCCCTCGTAGAGCGCCTGCGTCGGCTCATCCCGCTTCAGGTCGCCCGACTCGACGAGAATGACCGAGACATCCTGTCGAACGTATTGGAGCGCCAGCGTAATGCCTGCCGCGCCGGCACCGACGATGCAGATGTCCGCGTGCAGGCAGGTCCCCTCATCGATCAGCTGCGCGCTTTCAATCATCTTGCTGTTCTCCGCCTTCCCGGCCAGTGGCGACTGCCCATCGAGATCTCAGGGTGATGACCGGGCCGCGTTACCGGTGGAGGGGCCGGCCGGCGAAGCAGTATTTGCCGTAGATCGCCGAAACGCGGGCACCGAACGTTTCCAGGGAGAATTCCTGCTCGTAGAGCGCCAGGCCCGCGTGCGCCAGCCTCTCGCCAAGGTGCGGATCTCGGCCCAGTCTCGACAGGGCCGCCGCCAGCGCTGCGGGATCCCCCGGCTGAACGAACAGCGCCGTTTTTTCGTTCTCGATCACCTCGGGGATCGCTCCGACAGGGGTGCACACCACCGGAACACCCGTTGTCAGTGCCTCCAGGATGACGAGGGGCAATCCTTCATCGTAGGAGGGCAGGACGAGGGTATCCGACGCAGCAAGAAGCTTGCCGGCTTCCTCCTGGTCCACCCAGCCAGCAAAGGTCACGCGAGAGTTCAGGCCCAGGCGATCGGCCTTCTCGCGGTACAAGTCGATCGGGCCGCCGCCGGCAAGCGTCGCGTGCCAGTCAAGACCAGACATGGGCTCTTGCGCCAGCGCCGCAAGCAGATCGCTGACGCCTTTGCGCTCCATCAGATTGCCCAGGAACAAAATCCGGAAGGGGGGCGAACCGGCGGCGACCTGACGCGGGTGCTGACCGCGCGGCACGCCATTATAGAGAACGACTACCTTGCTGGCGTCGACGCCGATCTCCTTGGTCAGGAAGTCGCGCCACATCCCGCCGAGAACGATACAGCAGTTCGCACTGCGGAAAATTGTGCGGACGAGGCGCTTCATAATGGCGGGAAGGCCGGCGTAATAGGCGATGAGCTTGGTTGCGTGCAGGTGCAGAACAACAGGAAGCCGGATAAGCCGGGCCCAGAGGATCAACAGGCCCTTCCGCCAGAGGCTGCCGTGATCACCCACGTTGAAGTGGGCGAGCGCGGCCTCCTTGCGCCATGCGCCGAGCGACATGCGCGCCAGGGCGGCGCAAACATAGAAAGGGGACAAGATCGCGTGGCCGGGACCCCGAGGGTCGATCGGCACGTAAACCGGCAGGGTCGCGTCGGCGCGGGCCGCCTGCAGCAGATAGTCAGAGACACGGCCCATGCCGCCCCCCGGCTGACCGCCGGGTGCAACCAGAAAGCAGTATCTGGCGCGTACCGATCCTGCATCGGCGACCGGGCCTCTGTCATGCTCCGGCGCGAGCGGTTCGGCTGGTGAGTGTCCGTTCATGAGGCTTCACACTGCGGTATCGATCGTTAGCGCCTCAAAACTTGCGAAGCGGAGGTCGCATCGAGGGGGGTGGGCGAGGAATGCAGCGCTGGCGAACCATAGAGAAGAGCGCGGCGACCGGCAACGGTCTTGGGCGGTGCGGATGTCAAACGCCGCCGCACGCCCCAATGCTCAGACCGGCAGTCAAACCGGGAGCATCTGCCGGAACTGGAGCGAGGGATGCCTGATCAGTTGACCTTGCCGCGAAGCCTGCGCAGCAGGTCCTCCAGCTCGCCGCGCCCGGTGTGGGCGGCGGCGGAAGGGCCGGCAAGATAGCCCTCCAGCGTGGCAATCGCCGTCTTTAGGTTGCCCAGCCGGCTGTGCAGCACGGCGATTTCCCACCACAGTTCCCCGCGGTCCGGCGCGATCAGCGTCATGGTGTGCAAAATATCCAGGCCGCGTTCGAGATCGTCCGCGGCGATTGCTCGCAGTTTGATGTTGTTTTGCAGGCGGATCAGCACGTCTCTGTTGCCGACAGCAGAATAATGCTTTGGTTCGATCTCCTTGTCGGTCCCGTGCATTTCTTTCAGCAGGCGACGCAGATCCTCGGCGGCGAGCAAGCGTCCGCCGCCGAACACATCGATGATGCTCCGCTGGCCGCGGGCGGCAAGCCGCACGAGAAAGTGCGATGGAAAGGCAAGCCCGCTGATGTCTGCGCCGTAGGCCCGGCCGGCATGCAGCCAGAGGATGCCGAGCGCCACCGGCAAGCCGCGCCGACGCTCCAGGACATACATCAGATTTGCATTGCGCATGTCGTCGTAGGTATCCGTATCACCCCGGAACTCCCACCGGGACACGAGGACATCGACGAGCGCCGCCACCTGCATATCGACGCTGTGCGTGCGGGCCGTTGCCGTTCGGGTTTCGGAGGCGATCTCGACCAGTTGCTGTCGGTAAAACTCCAGGTGGTCGCCTGGCCGGTCCAGAGCAGCCAGCAAGAGCGCGGCTTCACCGATATCGATATCCTGGTCGGCCAGCGTTCCGATATCGCGAAGCGCTTCCAGCACCTCCTCTCTGTCCGCCACCGTTCGCGTCTCCTTCAAGCAACCGCACTTTTTGCCACATCTCCGATCATGTAAAGGCGAACACGCCCGGCACAAGCGCTATCCGCGCATCGCTTCCTCATCGCCTTTCGGCAGCGAAACGCATGGCAAGGCCCAGCACGCCGGTCAGTATGCGCCGGGGCAGGATGACCGGTCGCAGAGCGGCCTTCCGCAGGCCGTTGCCGGGGATGCAGACCGTTTGTCTGCCGAGCGCTTCCAGGGCATCGACGACGACGTCGTCCGGGTCGGCGGCGCAAGGCAGACGACCACCGCGCCAACCCGCGCGCTCGCCGAAACCGGTGCGGGTGGCCCCGGGGCACAAGGCCATGACATCCACCGGGTCGTCCCTGAGCTCTTCGGCCAGCGCCTCGGTGAACTGTAGGTCGAAGGCCTTCGAGGCCGCGTAGGTGGCCAGCATCGGAAGGGGAGCAAACGCCGCGGTCGAGGCGACAACGATCAGCCCGGCGCGCTTCTGCCTGCCGCGCGCACGGGCCAGCATGCCGGGCAAGAGCCGCCGCGTCAGCTCGACGACGGCGCCGACGTTGAGAAGCACCGTCTGCTGCTCGGCGTCCACGGGGCTGTCGAGAAAACGGCCCAGTCGCCCGCCACCGGCATTGTTGATCAGCAGGTCGATCTCGAACGTTTCGGCCGCTTCGACCAGCCGATCGCGGTCCTTTCGGACCGTCAGGTCAGCAGCAAGCTTTTCGACCCGCCTGCCCGCACGCGTCAGCCGCTGCACCAGTTCGTCGAGTCGGCGCTCGTCGCGGCCGGTCAGCAGCAGGTCCGTCGTGCCCGGCATGCGGCGCGCGAAGGCTCGTCCGATTCCCCGCGATGCGCCCGTGATCAAAGCCCGCTGGTAGTGTTGCATCACCTCGCTCCGTCGCGTCTTGCCGCTTTATTTCGGCAATCGGGCGCTCGCCCGATCCGCCGACAAACCTGATCGCGTTAAGCCAACGCGGCTTCAAGAGCCTGCCGATCGGATCAGGATGCCTGCTTATCCTCGCCCCTGGTCGCGCCTGCCGCAAGCGGACACCGCCGGGTAAGTGCACGTCAGGGCCCGGGTGCGAGGCCTGTGCGATCGGGGGCGCTTCGGCCGGGGCCACCGAAAGGATTGCACGTCCGATGGCACGCCCCACTTAGCCGATTGTGCCGGCCGTCCAGGCCGAACAAGAGACGCGGAGCTGAGGAATGGCGAAAGCGATGTGGCAGGGCGAGGTCATCGCCGAGGCGGATCGGTTCGAAACGGTGGAGGGGAACATCTACTTCCCCCCCGAGACAGTGAACCGCGCGCATCTCCGCGACTCGACGCACACCAGCCTCTGCCCCTGGAAGGGGGTCGCGCACTATTATGACGTCGTCGTCGGCGCGCAGGTCAATCCCGCCGCGGCATGGTACTACCCCAATCCCAAGCCGGCGGCCGCCTCCATAAGGAATCACGTGGGATTCTGGAAAGGGGTTGTTGTGGAGGCGTAAGAACCACCAAGAGTTTGCGTTAATCGCGCGCACTCCGGCGGGCGGCGCGGCTTCTTTCCAAAGCTTCGGCGTGTTCGCGCAGCGCATGCGCGGTGGGCGAGCCGAGCTGACGGCGTCCCAGAACAAGCACCATGAGGAGTGTTGATGCCATGAAGGCAATGGGGTGGATGAACCAGCCGAAGCTTGCGAACGCGAAGTAATAGGCGCGGACGCCTGCGTTGAGTTCGCGCACCGCATGCGTCAGCACTTCCGTCATCCGTCCGGCATAGGCTTCGGTTTCGGCGGGGTCTTCCGAGGCGTCGGGGGCGCTGCCGATCACCGCGCAGAAATAATTGAACTGCCGCAACGCCCAGGTGAACTTGAGGAAGGCGTAGATGAAGATGCCGATCAGCAGCATCAGTTTCCATTCGAACAGCCGCTGCCCGCCACCCAGCAGGAGCGAGATATTCGCGCTTGCGGCGTAGACGCGGTCGGCGGATCCGAGCACGCCGATCAGGCCCGCCAGCACCAGCATGGTCGTGGATGCGAAGAAGGCGGCACTGTGGATGGTATGGCCGACCAGTTGTGAATCAACGATCCGGGCGTCCCGGTGCAGCAGGCGGCGCATCCACTCGCGGCGCAGGATCAACATCAGCGAATTGATCGCGGTCGGCCGTCGCAGCCGGCCATCGAACAGTGAAGTGTAAGCGAACCAGATAGCGAAGAAAACGCCGACCGCCGTCAGATCCAGTGCGGTAAAGCCGTCCGGCACCGTCTTTCGATCCTTTCTCTGCCCGCGCGCGTTCAAGGCTTGGCGCGGCCGCCGCAGCACGCGATGATCCCCCCATATCGAGGGGACAGACAAGCGGCATAGGAGGGGAATGCGCGTTTCCCGAGCTGAGCTCGCCGTTCTCGGCATCGCTGCGGCCGCCGGCATAGGCTTCGCCATGACCGCCTGCGACGATCTTCCGACAACCACGGTCATCCGGCGGATCGAAGATCCCTGGGCGCTGGCCCAGGGGGCCGGGCTGTTGCCGCTGATCGTGCGGGGGCGTCCCGCCTTTGCTTCGGATCAGGCGGTGGACGACGCTGTGTTCCGCGCGGCCACTCAGGCGATGACCTGGACGGCGACGCCGCCGCTGGTACAGGCGACACCCGGAGATGAGGCGGCCGCGATGCGCGTCGTCTACGTCTTTAACGGGGGCGGAGGGGATGCCTGTGCCGGAGCCCCCGCGGGCGGCGGGCCTCTCCCGAAGGGGCGGGTGACGCTCGTTGCGGCACTTTGCGACGGCGCGCAGTTCGTGGTCCGTGTCGATGGGCGGCTCGGGCGCAGCGAGGGCCTCGAAGACAGCCGGCTGCGCCGGCTGATCAGCCAGGCAACGCGCGACTTGCTCGCGCCTCCGCCTGCTCCGCGGCCGTAATGTCGTCTGTCCCGCAATAAGGGGGTGCGATTCAGACTAAGCGGCAACAAGACGCTTTGCCTCCACCGCGACTTACTGTAAAGGTGGCTGTTAAGCAGTCGCAAAGAAGAAGCAGGGAGTAGCGTCGGCGGGAAGTCGCCAGTGGTCTGGGCCGTTCCCAGCTCTGACTCGCAGAGTAGAGTCGAGCAGGAATTGGGTCAGACTCTCGGCACTTCGTGTTCCTCTCATCGTAGCAGAGAAAGGCTGGCAAGTCTGTCTCCACAGCGGGAGCAGATCGCTGGCTTTCAGTCTTCGAAATAACCGAAGCGGTCGGGATAGCAGAGCATGATCGGCGTTATCGGTATCGTCCTATCTCTCGTCCTTTTGATGTACCTCGCGTATCGGGGGATAAACGTTTTGTTCTTGGCGCCGATCTGCGCCACCATCGCCGTGCTGTTCGCCGGTTTAGATTCCCCACTCCTCGGCACCTACACGCAAGTGTTTATGGTCGAACTGGGCAAGTACCTCGCAAAGTTCTTCCCCCTGTTCATGCTGGGCGCGATTTTCGGCAAGCTGATGGACGATTCCGGGTCTGCCTCCGTCATCGCCCAATGGATCGCCGACAAGGTTGGGGCGGAACGGGCATTGCTGGCGATCGTGCTGGCCTGCGGCTTGCTGACGTATGGTGGGGTTTCGCTGTTCGTCGTCGCGTTTGCCGTCTATCCGATTGGCGCCGCTCTGCTTAGAAGGTCGGATACGCCAAAGCGGCTGCTGCCGGGCGCTATCGCGCTTGGCTCGTTCACCTTCACGATGACCGCGCTGCCGTACACGCCGTCGATTCAAAACGCCATTCCCTCTCCCTTTTTCGGCACCAACACGGGCGCTGCTCCGGGCCTCGGCATCATCGGCGGCTTCCTGATGTTCGCCATCGGCATGCTTTGGCTGACCCGGCGTGCGCACGCCGCGCAAGCCCGCAATGAGGGTTACGGCATCCACGACGAGCCGCCGGCCACGGCGGCGGCAGCCGAGCGGCGTCCGCCGTTCATCGTGGCGCTGGCGCCGATTATCGTCGTCATTGTCCTCAATTTCGTCTTTACCAATTACATCCTGCCGGCGATGGATACGGCGTTCCTCGCTCAGCCGAGATTTGGCGCAACCAAGCTGTCGGCGGTGCTTGGCATCTGGTCGATCATCATCGCGTTGATTGCCGCCTGCCTGACCTGCGTGGCCGTGAACTGGACGCGCTTTGGCAATCTGACCGATACGATCAACAAGGGCACGTTTGGCTCGATGCTGCCCATCTTCAATACCGCCTCGGAGGTCGGCTACGGCTCGGTGATCGCCTCCTTGCCGGCCTTCGCGCTCGTGCGCGACGCCATGACTGCGGTGACGACCAACCCTGTCTGGGCGACCTTCATTGCCGTCAATGTTCTCGCCGGCATCACCGGATCGGCGTCTGGTGGAATGTCGATCGCATTGACTGCCGTGGGCGATCAATTGCTGCAGGAAGCGCGCGCCGACGGGATCAGCGCTCAGATCCTGCACCGCGTCGCAGCGATGTCCTCCGGCGGCTTCGATTCGTTGCCGCACAACGGCGCGGTGATCACGCTCCTTGCCATCTGCGGTCTTACGCACAAGCAGAGTTACGTCGACATCTTCATTTGCAGCGTCGTCGGACCGGTGCTGGCCACTGTCGCCGTCATCCTGATCAACCAGGCCGTTGGTACGTTTTGAGGGCGAACGCTCGGGCGGAGGCTTACGATGCCGGCAACCCAATATCAGCACGTGATGGTCGCCCTCGACGAATCCGAAGCCTGGCATGCCATCGCCGAAAGGGCGGCTGACTTTGCCCAGAGGTTCCAGGCGCGGCTGACCTTGCTGCACGTCGTTGACCAGCGGGCGTTGGCGGCTGGCGGCGAGGTCGATGTGCCGCTGTTCGGCATGAACGAGCCGATGGCCCCCTCTTTGAGTGACCCCGCGCCTGTGCCGTTCTCGCTGGACGACCGCCTTATGGCGAACGCGCGGCAGTACCTCGGCATGGTTGCCGAGCATCTGCCCGACAGCAAGGCCGAGGGTGTCGTGATCGCTTCCAGCACCATCGCACATGCGATTGCCGCTTCGGCGCGACGCCGCGGCGTCGATCTGCTTGTCTGCGGCGCGCACCGGCGGCACTGGTTCGACGCGTGGCTGGGGTCGCCTGCTCAAGGCGTTATGCACGAGATGCCTTGCGACCTGTTTCTGGTCAGGTTGCCGTGAGACCGGCGGTGCCGCCTGGCTCCGCGCGCGAATCACAGAGAGGGAGGCGGCACATGCGTAGGCTGATGCTGTTGCTGGCGGCTTTGCTCGCGACGTCTCCGGCCAGCGCCGCAGAGATGCGGCTTCTGGCGGCGGAGCTGCCGCCGTTCACCTACCACGTTCCGCCACCGACCGTTTCCGAGATTGGCGAGGCGCACGGCCTCGTTTACGAGTTGGTGCGCGCGATGGCGAAGCGCACCGGGCACTCCGGGACGATCGAATTCATGGGCTGGTCCCGGGCGCAGGAACTGGCCATCATCGGGCCGAATGTGGGCATCCTGGCGCTGACCCGGTCGCCGGAGCGCGAGCCGTTCTACAACTGGATGGTCAACATCGTCACCGACGATCTGATTCTGGTGGGAAGCGCCGGGGTCGACGCCGCATCCCTCGACAGGGTCAAGGACCGCCCCACCGGTGTTCTGCGTACCAGCGGTGCCGAGAACCTGCTGCGGGAATTGAAGTTCACCCGCATCGAGCCTGCCAGCGAGGAATGGGTGAATGCCCTGAAGCTTCGCGAGCGGCGCATCGACGCCTGGCTTGCGCCCCGTCTCATGGTGCTGTACGGGTGGCGGGAGATCGGCGGCGACGCCTCGGCCTTGAACATCGGCCAGATCGTTCGCCCCTCTCCGATATACTTTGCCGCCTCGCGCGACGTTCCGGAAACGGAGGCCGACCGCTGGCGGGAAGCGTTTGCTCAGGTCCGCGCGGACGGCACGTATGACCGGATCCTCAGCTACTATCGACGACTAAAGGCGGAGCCAATCCCGGAAGAGCGACGCCGCTTCGACCGCATCGAGTGGGGCTACTGAGCCCACCAGGGGGAACCAGCCGAGTGTTGCGGATTCTGAGGCGGGCGATTGTCCTTGCCGGCGTGGTTGCGCTGACCCTGCTTGGCGTGCGCGCCTACGATGCCCAGCGCGGCGAGCCGCTGGAGCCCTGGCACACGGTCGTTCCGGACGAACTTGACGCCGACGAAATCGATCAAACGACCTGGAACGGCTATCTCGAAGCCGAAGGCGCGGCGTTCGCCGAAGTGCGGGCCGAGGTTACCGAAAAGCTCGATCCGTCGGAGCGACTCGCCTACAACCGTTACTTTGACGGCAGCCCGGTTTACCCGGGGCATTTTGCCACGGATTGGAATCACTCCTACATCCTGGAGCCCGACGGACCTCCCTCAGGCGTCGCTGTCTTCCTGCACGGCCTCACCGATGCGCCTTACAGCATGCGCAATATTGCCAGGCGCTATCAGCAGCAGGGATTTGTTTGCGTCGTGATCCGGTTGCCGGGCCACGGCACCGTGCCGGGAGGGTTGACGGCGGCCACGTGGCAGGACTGGATGGCCGCGACGCGACTGGCGGTGCGCGAGGGCGTCCGCCGCAGTGGCCCCGGGGTGCCGCTCGAGCTGATCGGGTATTCCAACGGTGGCGCCCTTGCGCTGAGCTATGCCCTGACGGCGCTGGACGACAGCAGCCTGCCGCGGCCGGACCGGCTGGTTCTCATCTCGCCGATGGTTGGTGTCACCGCGTTCGCGCGCTTCGCTGGTCTGGCCGCCTTGCCGGCGATGTTCCCGGCGTTCGCCCGCACGGCGTGGATTACCACCCTGCCGGAGTTCAACCCCTTCAAATACAACTCATTCCCCGTCAATGCGGCGCGGCAATCCTATCTCCTCACCGACTTTCTACAGCGAAAAATCCGCACCCATTCGCAGCAGAACGGCCTGGCCGATTTCCCTCCCGTCCTGACCTTCCAGTCGGTCGTTGACTTCACCGTGAGCACCCAAGCGATTGTGGACGCGCTCTATTCTCACCTTCCAGGCAACGGCAGCGAGTTGGTTCTGTTTGATATCAACCGCAGCAGCAAGATGGGCCTGTTGTTGCAGCCCTCCTTGGATGTCGCCGCGGACAGACTGCTTCCTCCGCCTCCGCGGCGTTTCACGGCCGCGATCGTCACCAACGACGATGGCGCGAGCCGTGACGTCGTCGAACGGAGCGTTGATGCGGGCACGACGGTTGAACGGATACGCGCATTGCACCTGATCTACCCGCAGGACGTCTTTTCGCTCTCCCACGTCGCGCTGCCGTTTCCCATCACCGACCCGCTTTATGGACTAGCGCCGGCAGGCGACGAGAGCTTTGGCATCAGCCTTGGGACGGTTGCGGCGCGCGGCGAGCGTGGCGCCCTGATCGTCAGTCTGGACTGGTTGCTGAGAATTAACTCCAACCCGTTCTTCGCCTATATGAGCGACCGGATCGCGGCATTTTCCACCGCCCCTCACCCGGCCGCTCAATAGGCTTCGCCACGGCGCCACGGCGCCACGGCGCCTCGGCTCAGGCTGAGGGCTGAGGGCGCGGCGGCCAGCCCGCGGCCCGGCGGGAAGCAAGGGTGGACGCATCGAGCAACGCGGTCAGGCCACGGATCGGAATGCCCAGCCAGTCCGGCCGGTTGGTGGCCTCATAGCGGATCTCGTAGAGCACCTTTTCCAGCAGAAACAGGTCGAGCAGTGCCTGAAACGCCTCGTCGGCCACCGGTACGGAGGGGCAGCCGGCAACGGCCGTCCGGTATCCCTCGGTGAACCGATCGACGACCCGTTGCTGCCAGGCGGCCAGCGTGTGGCGGAGGATTTCGGCACCGCCCGGCCGGACCTCCGGGCGCCGATGCAGGGCTGTCGAAGCGGCGTAGTCGAAGGATCGGATCATACCGGCCACGTCCTTCAGCGGTGAACTCTTGGCCCGGCGCTCGTGCATCGGCCGAAGCGGCTCGCCCTCGAAGTCGAGGATATAGAAGTCATCGCGGACCACGACGACCTGGCCGAGATGCATATCGCCGTGCAATCGGGTCTTCACGAGATCGCCGACGTCGCGGCCCTGCAGCCTTCCGGCGGCGACATCAATCTCGTTCCAGCGGCTCAAAAGCGCGTCGACCTCGGCGCGAACCGCGTCGCTGAGGCTGGGATCATTCATCACAAGCGCGAGGGCCTCGCGGGTCGTTTCTGCCTGCTGCCTGACCGCTGCGACCCACTCTGCAATGTCATCCGGACCGGTTGGCTCCGGGGTGAACGCCGGATCGTCGAACGGCGTCGCGAACGCCAGGTGCAACTCGGCAATCCGCTGCCCCAAGGTCTCCGCCAACGGCAGGTAGACGCCGTAAAGCTCGACCGGATCGTGATCGATGCTGCTGGGCAGGAACTCGAGCTGGCCAAGAACCCGGTCCAGATGATCGAGGGTGAACTCCCAGCCATCCCCCTGATTTCTGACAAAGCCTTGAAGGATTATCAGGGCGGTGGGCACGCCGTTCGCGTCCACGTACTCAACCGACCCGAGCGTCGGCGGCACATTCGGATAATTGGCGATGTCTGTAAGGAACCGTCCGACTTCCACCTCCGGGTGGACCCCTGGCGACAGGCGACGCAGCGACTTCAGAATAATGTCCTCGCCCACCTTCAGCGATGTGTTGCTCTGTTCGCGGCCGAGCCGATCGACGGAGATATCAGCCAGCGGAAGAGCCTCGGGGAACGCCGTCGTCGCGCGGAAGGCCAGCTGGCCGCCGGCGCGCGTGGGCAGCGTGAGATTGTCGCGAACGTTCGCCGTCACCGCGCGCGCAAAGCCGGGACCGGCAACCGCATCATGGATGGCTCCGATTCTCCCGCCGGTTCGGGCGCGCGCCAGGGTGAACGGCAGAAGGCGAGCGAACGGATCGTCGTTGAGGCTCTCCCACGCAATCGCCAGAGGCAGGAGATAACGCTGCAGCTCGCCGCCCTCGATATACGTGTCGAGAATCATTAACAGGAAATTGTCCCCGTCGCTCCGCAGCACGACAGAATCCCACAGAGCGACGCGCTCGATGCGCCGGCCTTTTGCCGCAAACCAACGTTGATTGGGCAGGAAGTCTGGCAAAATGCCTTGTTGCAGCAAGGCGGTGTTGGCTCCGTCTGCAATGCTGTCCCATCCTCGGGCGAGCACGATGGTGCGGAACTCCGGCAACGGCTGAACATGCGGTTCATGCCACTGCGGCGCTTCCACTTCCTCCGCCAGAAGAAACCAGTAGAAGCCATAGCCGGAGAGCGTGATGAAATAGGGGAGGTCGCCGATCGGCGGAAAGGCGCTCCGGCCGAGGAGTTCCACCGGCACGCGGCCCTTGTGGACGGCGAGATCAAGCTCGGCCGCCTGGGGCGCCGCACTCATGTTGGCGACACAGAGGATCGTCTCATCGTCGTCACTGCGCAGATAGGCCAGGACCTTGCGGTTCCTCGGATAGAGAAATGTCAGTTCGCCCCGGCCCATGGCCGAATGCAGCTTGCGCGACGCAATGAGGCGGCGCATCCAGTTCAGCAGCGAGGCGGGCTGGCGGAGCTGGGCCTCGACGTTCACGGCCTCGTAGCCGTAACCGGAATCCATGATCGGTGGCAGATAGAGCCGCTCCGGGTCGGCGCGGGAGAAACCGCCGTTGCGATCGAACGACCATTGCATCGGCGTCCGCACCCCGTTGCGGTCGCCAAGAAAGATGTTGTCGCCCATGCCGATCTCGTCTCCATAATAGACGATCGGCGTTCCCGGCATACTCATCAGCAGGCTGTTCAGCAGCTCAATCTTGCGCCGGTCGCCGGCGAGCAGAGGGGCCAGCCGGCGGCGGATACCGAGGTTGATCCGGGCACGCGCCTCCGCCGCGTAAAAATGCCAGAGATAGTCTCGTTCCCGGTCAGTGACCATCTCCAGCGTCAATTCGTCATGGTTGCGCAGGAAGATCGCCCACTGGCAATTATCCGGGATGTCCGGGGTTTGCCGCATGATGTCGGTGATCGGGTAGCGGTCCTCGCGTGCCAGCGCCATGTAGATGCGCGGCATCAGCGGGAAGTGGAAGGCCATGTGGCATTCGTCGCCGTCGCCAAAATACGGCCGCACGTCCTCCGGCCATTGGTTGGCTTCGGCCAGGAACATCCGGTCGGGGTAGTGATCATCGAGCCACTGGCGCAGGCGGCGCAGCACGGCGTGAGTCTCGGGCAGGTTTTCGTTATTGGTGCCTTCACGCTCGGCAAGGTAGGGCACGGCATCCAGTCGCAGACCATCCACGCCGATGTCCAGCCAGAAGCGCATGATCCGCGTGATCTCCACGAACACGCGCGGGTTCTCGAAGTTCAGATCCGGCTGGTGGGAAAAGAAGCGGTGCCAGTAATAGGCCTTGGCCTCCGGATCCCACGTCCAGTTGGACTTTTCGGTGTCGCAGAAAATGATGCGTGTGCCGGCGTAGCGGCCGTCGCTGTCTGACCAGACATAATAGTCGCGCTGGTTCGAGCCGCGCCGCGACCGGCGCGCCCGCTGAAACCAGGGATGCTGATCGGATGTGTGATTGATGACGAGCTCGGTGATGACCTTGAGTCCGCGGCGGTGCGCTTCGCGCACGAAGTGGCGAAAGTCTCGCACCGTCCCATACGCGGGATTGACGTCGCGGTAATCCGCGATGTCGTAGCCGTCGTCGCGCAATGGTGAAGGATAGAAGGGCAGGAGCCAGATAGTCGTGACGCCGAGGTCACAGAGGTAATCGAGCTTCTGTGCCAGGCCGGCGAAATCGCCCATACCGTCGCCGTTGGCGTCCAGGAACGCCTTGACGTGAAGCTGATAGATGATGGCGTCCTTATACCACAGCGGATCGTTGGCCATTGTTCCTCCCTGTGCTCGGCTGCTTCTCTTGGTGGCCATACTTGTCGGCGGCCGTTCCGCCCTCTTCAACGCCGCTCCGACCGGAAAGATGCGCCTGCAAAGTCAGCGGACCCGCCACTCTTCCACCCACAACGTTGTCGGGAACTGATGGCCGGTGGGGCGTACGCCATCCAGCCAGGCGGGAAGAATGAACGGATTGGCGCGGAACCACAGCGGCAGGGCCGGCAGTTCTTCCGTGTAAATCTGTTGAAGCCGCCCCCAGAGCGCACGTCGTTTGCCTTCGTCCAGCTCGGTTTCGATGGCCTCGATCGTCGCGTCCATCGCGGCGTTGCGGAAGCCGGAGTAGTTCTGGCCGGACCAGCCGTTCGCCTCGGTCGGGATTTCAGTGGAGTGCAGCGTCGTCCGCGGCACGCTCTCCGGAGCGCTGAACCATGCAAACATCGCCATGCTCGAAAACTGGCGCCGGCTCACCGTCTCGCCGAAAAACACGCGCGCCGGCTGATTGCGGATGCGCACATCCACTCCGGCCGCTTTCCACTGACTCTGCAGGACCTGCTGCACGAGTTCCCGGGTGCGATCGCCTGCCGTGGTCATGATTTCCAACCGCAGAGGCCGGCCGGCGGCGTTTGAGCGCATGCCGGTTTCATCAGCGCGTTCCCAGCCGGCCTCGGAAAACAGGGCCGCCGCGGCCTTCGGATCGAAGTGCTGGCGCGGAAGATCACCCGCAGCCATGCGATCCAGCGGGCTGACGTTGCTGTCCGCAACCGGCTGGCGGCCAGCGAACAATTGCTGGCTGATGGCCTCCCGGTCGAGGCTCAGCAGCAGCGCGCGGCGCACCCGGACGTCGGCGAGATCGGGATTATCCTGGTTCAGATCGATGTGCTCATAGACAAGACTGGGCTGGAAGATGACGTTGAACCGGTCATGGTGCCGCGCATCCAGCGCCACCGCCTGATCGAGCGTCACACCGATTTCTCCGGCGATCATATCGATCGCACCGGACAGAAGGTTTGCTTCCAAAGCGGCGGTGTTTTCGATCGCGCGAATGAGGATCCGCTCGAAGGCCGGTTTGGCGCCGCCCCAATGGGGGTTCCGTGTCAGGACGATGTGCGAGCCCGGCGCCACCTCTGCGACGCGGTAGGGGCCGTTGTAGAGGCCCGGATTGGTCGGTTCTGTGGCATAGCGGGTCCGCATCGCATAGGAGGCGGGGTCGGCGAAGGCCTCGGCCTCGACGTGCGCCGGCAGCAATTCGAAGCTGCTGATGTCGTTGTAATCGAAGTGCCGCCGGTCGAAGTGAAGGGTGAAATGCCGGTCGTCGGCGACATCGATCTTCCACAGGCTCCGCCAGAACTCCTTCGGAATGACTCCCGTCTTCGGACTGCGGCCCACTTCGCGGGTGAAAACCACGTCGCGGGTGCTCACCGGCACGCCATCTGCCCAGCGCGCGTCGGTGCGGATGGCGAAACTCACGGTGATGCCATCCTTGCCGTCCGCCGTGGTTTCGGGCTGCGCCAGGCCGTTTTCAAGCGTGGGCAGCGTCTCGCACAGCATACAGACGAGCTTCCAGGCTGGATCGTAGACGGTGAATGGCCGACGCGTTAACCCTAATACATACGAGCGCGCCACCATCGATTCGATCGACGGGTGCAAGGACGCCGGATACTGGCCGATCCCGATGGTCAGGGTTTCATGCTCAGCCCGCGCGTGTGGCGTGGCGGTGGCAAACGCCAGGATCAGCACGAGGACGATTGCGAGTCGATTCATTGCGATCGAAATAAGGCGAAACGAAACGATGGTCCACCATTCCTGACATCCGGGACATTCTGAAGGTGTGCGGCGACGCAGCCGTTCAGTGCGTTGCCGAGGCGCGCCGCCCGCCATAGTCTCAGGCTCGGGAAGGAAGAGGGGCGATTGCGATGATCCACGGGCAGGGCGACGATTTCGAGATGCGGAGCATGGTCCTGGATCAGCCGGGTCATCCGCTGGTCCGGCGGCTGTCCCGTGCTCCAATGCCCGGGCCCGGTCAGGCGCTGATTCGGGTCGCGGCATGCGCCGTCTGTCGCACCGACCTGCACGTCTGCGACGGGGAGTTGCCGACTCCGAAGCTGCCGATCGTCCCCGGCCACGAGATCGTGGGCCGCGTCGAGGCCGTTGGTGCGGGAGTGGACTCGGTGGCGCCGGGGGACCGGGTGGGCGTGCCTTGGCTGGGCTGGACCTGCGGGCATTGCCGCTATTGCCGGACAGGGCAGGAGAACCTGTGCCGCGAGGCGCGATTTACCGGCTATCAGATCGACGGCGGCTACGCGGACTTCACCATCGCCGACGCGCGCTACTGTTTTGCCATTCATGGCGACTATACCGATGCGGAGGCCGCACCTCTGCTGTGCGCCGGCCTGATCGGGCATCGGTGCCTGCGCATGGCGGGAGATGCGGAAAGGCTGGGCCTTTACGGCTTTGGTGCCGCAGCGCACATCACCGCTCAGGTCGCCTGTTTCGAGGGGCGAAAGGTCTTCGCCTTCACCCGCCCCGGCGACGTCGATGCACAGGCATTCGCGCGCCGGATGGGGGCGTGCTGGGCCGGAGACGCCCATGTGCGACCGCCGGAAGAGCTGGACGCGGCGATCATTTTTGCGCCGGTTGGCGCCTTGGTGCCGCTGGCACTGGCCGCAATCCGCCCGGGCGGAACGGTCGTCTGCGGCGGCATTCACATGAGCGACATCCCCTCTTTCGCGTATGACCTGCTTTGGCGCGAAAAGCGGGTGGTTTCCGTTGCCAACCTCACCCGGCGCGACGGCGAGGAGTTTCTTGCCCTGGCTCCCCTGGTGCCTGTCAGGACCGAGATCGTCGAGATGCCGCTTTCCGCTGCCAATGAAGCCCTTGCCAGACTGCGAGAGGGTCGGTTGAGCGGCGCCGCTGTCCTCCTGCCTGAGAGGGAGTAAGAACGCGTGTCCAACCGTACGATCACCATCGACGACCGCCTCTACGAGTACCTGCTCGGGGTTTCGTTGCGCGAACCGGGCGTTCTCGCTCGATTGCGGGCGGAGACCATGAAACTTCCGCGGGCGGGAATGCAGATTTCGCCCGAGCAGGGGCAGTTCATGGCTTTGCTGGTGAAGCTGATGGGCGCGCGCCTGGTTCTTGAGATTGGTACGTTCACCGGCTACAGCGCCCTGGCAATGGCGCTGGCGTTGCCGGCCGACGGCCGGCTGGTCGCCTGCGACGTTTCGGAAGAGTGGACGGCGACGGCTCGCCGCTACTGGAAGGAGGCGGGCGTTGAAGCCCGGATAGAGCTGCGGCTGGCTCCAGCCCTGCAGACGCTGCGGGACCTGCTCGAAGCCGGCTCCGCCAGCAGCTTCGATCTCATCTTCATCGATGCGGACAAGGGCAACTACCTGGCCTACTACGAGGCAGGGCTGGACCTGCTGCGGCCGGGCGGACTGATCGCGGTGGACAACACCTTATGGGACGGTCGGGTTGCCGACGACGCTGTGGACGATGACGATACGCAGGCGATTCGCGCGTTCAACGCGGCGCTGCACGACGACGCACGGGTCGATCTGAGCCTGGTGCCCATCGGCGACGGCCTGACGCTCGCCCGGAAACTGTAGGGCCGCGTCCGCGATCACTCGTCGGCAAACGCGACGGCTGCTGCCGCCGCCTCCAGGCGCGGCGCTCCCCATTGCTTGATAGGCGGCAGCGGCTCGCCCGCAACGACGTCGAGGCCGGTGCCGGGCGTCGTCATCGTCACCGTCTCATCCGGCGCTTTGACGGTCAAGCTGCTGCCGGACAGCAGGGCCACGGCCAGCCGGTCGGGGAGGACATCCCCCCACACCTCGGTGCCGCGAATACCCAGCGTCGCGACGGGCGTTGTCACCACCATGCGCTCCGGGCCGAGCCGGGCAATCGCTCCCGTCGCGGCAAGAAAGACGCCTTCGACGACGTCAAGTGCCGCGCGGCCCACGCTTACGTCTTCGTTCCAGGTTTCGATGACCATGGTACTGGAGCCGCCCATCGTCAGAACCGCGCCGTCGGTCATTCTCAGGCGCAGCCGGCTGTCTGCTCCGGTGGCAATCCGATCGCCAACCAGGATGGTCGAGCCTTCCTGCAGAGGCCGGCTGAAGCCGGTCCCGGCAGTTGCCGTGGCTGACCCCTGCAGCTTGACGACGTTGCCGGCCAGGTCGATCGCAAAGGCCGGATCGGCGACCATGCCGATCAGGAAAATCACCGCCGTCGCTTGGAAGAACCGCATGATTCCGATCCCTTTCCCCCGGAAAACAATCAAACCGCGCGCGAATGCCGTGCCACGCCCGGCTGCAGATAGGCATCAAACGCAGCCGCGACGATGCGGACGAACCGCCGGCCGGTTTCGGTCACGGTAAGTCGTCCGTCCTGCAGATCAACCAGTCCATCGGCGGCCAAGGAGATCAGACGGCGCTGCTCGGCCTCGAAGGTGCTGATGGCGAACCCGTGTTCGCGGCAAAGGTCATGGAGATCGACGCGAAGCGTGCACATCAGCCGTTCGATGATGGCCCGTCGCAGCCTGTCATCGGCGGAAAGGGCGACGCCGCGCGCCGTCGGCAGCCGGCCGGCCTCGATGGAACGCCGGTAGTCGGCGAGCGGCTGGGTGTTCTGCACGTAGCCTTGCGGCAGCGTGCCGATGGCCGAAGCACCGAAGCCAAGGAGGATGGGGGCGTCGTCTGTGGTGTACCCCTGGAAGTTGCGGCGCAGCCGCCCCGCAACGAGGGCGGCGCCCAAGGCATCGTCCGGCCGGGCGAAGTGATCGAGCCCGACGGCGATATAGCCCGCCGCCAGCAGCCGCGCGGCGGCCGCGTCGAACTGTCTCAGCCGCTCCTGCGTATCCGGCAGCGCCGTCTCGTCGATCAGCTTCTGGTGGCTCTTCATCCAGGGCACGTGCGCGTAGCCGAACAGCGCGACGCGGGCCGGTGCCAGGCGCAGCGACAGGTCCACCATCGCCTCGACCTTGGTCACCGTCTGGTGCGGCAGGCCGTACATCAGATCGAGGTTGATTTCGCCGATGCCGTGATGGCGCAGCCAGCCCGTCACCCGTTCCACCACCTCGAAGGGCTGATGGCGGTTGATCGCCCGCTGGACCTCCGCATCGAAATCCTGCACCCCGATCGAAACGCGGGTGACCCCAGCCTCGGCCAGCGCTGCCACGTAGGCCTCGGTGGTGTCGCGCGGATCCAGCTCGACGGCGATTTCGCAGCCGTCCGCCAGGGTAAAGCTGCGGCCGAGCAGGCCGGTCAGCGCCAGCCAGTCCGCAGGCGCCAGCATCGTCGGGCTACCGCCGCCGAAGTGCAGATGACGAAGAGTCATCCGCGCCGGGAGCAGGCTCGCGATCAGCCGGATTTCGCCGTGAAGCGCGTCGAGATAGGAGCGGATGGGCTCGTAGCGTTTGACGATCTTTGTCCAGCAGCCACAGAACCAGCACATCTCGTCGCAGAACGGGATGTGCACGTAAACCGACAGCGGCGCATCCTGATCCAGTTGGCTCAGCCACGCCCCGTACGTGGCGGAATCGACCTCGGCGGTAAAATGCGGCGCCGTCGGGTAGCTGGTATAGCGCGGCACCCGCAGGTCATATTTTTCCGCGTGCTGCAGCGAAGCGGTCATCAAGGTGCGAACCGGACGTTAGCTTTGATGAACTGAGGGTAATGCGGCGCCGCGCTGCGCGAAAGGGCCTAGACGCTGTTGTGCCTCTCCCGCCAGTCGATCAGCCGTGCCGCCGCCTCCCGCATCTCGGCGGTCTCTCCCGCATAGGAGAATCGGACATAGCGGTGTCCGCGGTCGGGATCGAAGTCGAGTCCCGGGGTGATCGCCACGTCCCTCTCTTCTAGCAGCCGGCGGCTCAGCGTATCGCTGTCCGGATCTTCCGCGGCCACTTCGGCGTAAAGGTAGAAGGCGCCGTTGGCGGGGGCGATGCGGCGAAAGCCGGCGCGCGGGAGCGCGTCGAGAAGAATGTCGCGGTTCGCCGCGTAGCGCGCCACGTGACCATCGAGGATATCGCTGCAGTCGAACGCGCGTGCCGCACCATACTGCGACAGCGTCGGCGGCGAGATGTAGAGGTTTTGCGCCAGGCACTCGACGGTGCGCTGCAACCGTTCCGGCAGGATCAGCCAGCCGATTCGCCACCCGGTCATTGAGTAATATTTGGAAAAGCTGTTCACGATGATGGCGTCGCGGCCGAACCTGAGCGCCGTCTCCGCCCGCGTTCCGAAGGTGATGCGGTGGTAGATCTCGTCGGAGATGAGACGGGTGCCGTGGTCTTCACACCAGGCGGTCAAGAGGCCGAGGCTATCGGCATCAAGCATGCTCCCCGTCGGATTGGCGGGGCTTGCGACCACGAGACCATCGATCCGCCCGGTGCGCCGGACAAGCTCATCGAGCAATGCCGGTGTCGGCTGAAAGTGGGTCGCAGCGTCGAGCTCAAGGATCACCACGTCCACATCCAGGGCGCTCAGGATGTTGCGATACGCGGGATAGCCCGGAACACCGACGACCACGCGGTCGCCGGCGTCGAAGGCGGCGAGGAAGGCGAGCACAAAGCCGCCGGAAGAGCCGCAGGTGATCGCCACCCGCCGCCAATCGAGATCGACGCGGTAATACTCCTGATAGTGGCGCGCAATCCGGCGGCGCACCGTCTCCAGGCCGAGGGCGTCGGTATAGCCGATTCGGTCCACCGCCAGCGCCTGAGCTGCCGCCTGTCGCACAGGCTCGGGCGCCGGGGTGGACGGCTGGCCCACCTCCAGATGCACGACCCGTCCGCCGGCAGCCGCCCGGTCGTTGGCCGCCCGCAGAACATCCATGACGATGAAAGGCGCGATGGCGCCACGCCGGGAGCCGCCGCTGCCTCCATCGGACGAAAATGCCGTCACGGCTCAGTCGGCCGTTACGGCGAGACCGAGACCACGGGGATCGGTGCCGGCGAGGCACAATTCCGGGCTGCTCTGCATGCCGTCCGGGCACAGGATGGCGTTGACCCGGCCGAGCCGCGGCGTGGTGACGATCTCCCAGCCGCGATCGGCAAGGGCCTGCAAGCTCGGGGCGCTGGCACCGGGTTCGCTGTAGACAACGCTCGCGACGCTGCCGCTGTGCATCCGCGCAGCCAACGTGGCCGCGGCCAGAGGTTGGTCGGCAAGCAGGGAGCGGGCGGCAACGTCCACCAGCGCCGTCGGCGCCGCCACGCCGCCAGCAGCGGCGCCGGCGAAGACGAACTGACGGCCGCGCGGCTGGACCACCACCATCGGTCCGAGCATCGCCGCACCCCGCCCGCCCGGGCCAGGCAGCGCCGCCAGAACGATACCGGTTCCTTCAGCGACCCGGCCGGTTCCGAACAGGCTGTTGAGAGTGACGGCGCAAGCGACGGCCGTGCCTTCTCGATCCAGGACCACGAAGGTCGCGGCAGCCGGGTTTTCCGGCAGGGGCGGCTCCCCGCTTGACGGTGTCGGAACCGCCCCGGCCTCGCCGATCAGCATGTCGATCCGGGCGGACGAGACCAGCTCCTGCGGATCAGCCGGACTGCTTCCCCACAGCGGGCGGTCCGCGAAAGCGCGTCGGCCGGCATCCACCAGAACCGCGTCGCGCAGGCCTTCCTTGGCGTCGAGCCAGCGGCTGTCCTTGACCAGGATCGCCCACATCTGGCCGACAAGGCCTCCTCCAGCCGGGGGAGGCGGCGTAAAATAAGCCTTGCGATCGTCGTATCCCACGGTCAGCGGCTTGCGCCAGACCGGCTGGTAGTCGGCGAGATCCTTGCCCTCCAGTGTCCCGCCAGCCGCCCGGACGCCCGCGAGAAACTCCTCGCCAAGTTTGCCGGTGTAAAACTCCGCCGGACCGTTGGTCCGGATGAGGGCCAAGGCGCGGGCGAGGTCGGGCTGAGCGAGCAAGTTTCCCTCGCGAACCAGCAAACCGCCTTCCGGTCCGGAGAAAATCTGGCGGACCTGGGGTTCGGCCGCCAGCGCGCCTTCCACCTCAGCCAGGTCGGCGGCCAGTGCCCGCGATACCGGGAAGCCGAAGCGCGCCAGGTTCTCCGCCGGTGCCAGCAGCTGGGCCCAGCGCAACCGGCCATAAATTCCGTGAAGCGCAAACATCCCGCGGACGTTTCCCGGCACCGCCGTGGGCCGGTCACTGTCCGACCCCGTCGCCGCGGGCGGGCGAGCGAGGAATTCCAGGCTCTGAGCTTCGTTGGTCGCAGGATTGAAGGTGATGCAGACGCCGCCGCCGCCGAGAGCGGCCTGAGAGGGGAGGGTAACCGCCATCGCAAAATAGGTGGCGATGGCCGCATCAGCGGCGCTGCCGCCCTGGCGCAGGATGTCACGGCCGACCAATGCCGCCTGCGGCTCATCCGCGACCACGGCCCCCACGAATCCCGGCTGAACACCGTAGGCTCCGGGCGCCGGGCCCTTCTCCGACGAGCAGCCGGGCAGTGCACACAGCAGCCCCAGCCCGAGTAACGCGCCCGCGAATTGACGCAGACGTTTGCCAGCACTAGCTTTTAGCATCGACACTGTCTCAGCACGGCACCCATTGCGTTTTCGTTCGGTCGTTGCCCTGATTTTGATATGGACGGTGGTTGCGGGGCAGCTGCGCGTTGCTTTCGCGCAGCCGCTTTCGTTCATTCGTGATACCGAACTTGAGAACACCATTCGCGGATACGCCACCCCAATCTTCGTCGCCGCGGGGCTCGACCCCACGGCCGTTCGCATCTATCTGGTGAACGACAAACAAATCAACGCCTTTGTCGCCGGTGGCCAGAACCTTTTTATCAATACCGGTCTCCTGATGCAGAGTGAGGATGCCGGCCAGGTGGTGGGCGTGATCGCCCACGAGGCTGGGCACATCGCGGGCGGCCATCTGGTCCGGGTGCACGATGCCCTCGCGCGGGGAACGGCGGAAAGCATTCTTGCCATGGTGCTGGGGGCAGCGGCGATGGTGGCGGGCGCCCCGGAAGTTGGCGCCGCCGTGATGTCGGGCGGCCAGAACGTGGCGATGCGCAACTTCCTGCAATACAGTCGGACCCAGGAAGCCTCCGCCGATGCCGCGGCCACCCGCTTCCTGGACTCGACGCAACAATCGGCAAAAGGGTTGCTCGATTTCTTCCATATGCTGAGCGGGCAGGAACTGCTCGTCGCCGCCCGTCAGGACCCCTACCTGCGCACCCATCCGCTGACCGAGGACAGGATCGAGGCGCTGCAGACGTTCGTGGCTCGTTCTCCTTATTCAGACCGGCCGGTGAGCCCGGAGTTCCAGCAGCAACATCAGCGGATGCTGGCGAAGCTGCACGCTTTTCTTGACGATCCGTCGATCACCCGCCGCCGCTATCCGGACAGTGACACCAGCATCCCTGCCCGCTACGCCCGCGCCATTGTACAGCACAGAACGGCACAGCTCGATAAGGCCGTGGCGACGATCGACGGACTTATTGCCGAACATCCGGACGATCCTTACTTTCAGGAGTTGAAGGGGCAGATCCTGTTCGAGAGCGGCAAGCCGGCGCGGGCACTCCCGCCTTATCAGCGGTCCGTTGAGCTGTTGCCGGATGCGCCCTTGCTGCGCCTGGATTTGGCCCGCGTTCAAATGGCAACCGACAACAAGGATTTGTTGCCGGCAGCGATCGATAACCTGCGGACATCGCTGAGGCTTGAGCCGAAGCGGCCCTTTGTCTGGCGGCAACTGGCCGTAGCGTTGGGACGCAACGGCCAGATGGGGGAAAGCTCTCTGGCACTGGCCGAGGAAGCGATGTTGCTCGACAAACTGTCGGAAGCGAAGTTCCATGCGGGCCGGGCCATCCAAGACCTGCCTCCCGGCTCTGCCGGCCGCCTCCAGGCGGAGGACATCATGCAGGCGGCCGAAAATGCGAGAGAAGACCGCTGATCACGGCGCGAGGCAGAAAAGGAATGAGGAAATGGTAAAGCCGGAAGCGGGGCTGACCTGGGGGTTGACCTGGGGGCTGACTGGGGCCTTGGCGGCCATGCTCTTGGTCCTTCTGCCGTTGCGGGCGGGCGCCGCGGCGGAACCCCTGTCCGACGCACAAAAGAAAGCCGTGGAAGAGCTGATACACGACTATATCATGGATCATCCCAACGTGATGATCGAGTCGCTGCACGCGTACGATGCTAAGGAACGTGCCGCTCAGGAAGAAGCCGCGCAGAAAGCGGTGAGCAGCAATCGGGATGCTCTCGAACGGGACGCCAGCGCACCCGTGGTCGGCAATCTCAAAGGCGACGTCACGGTCGTCGAGTTTTTCGATTACCGCTGCGGCTACTGCAAGAAGGCAGCTCCGGCGATCCAGGAACTGCTCAAGACCGATCCCAACATCCGCATCGTGTTCAAGGAATTCCCGATCCTCGGCCCGGACTCGGTGACGGCGGCGCGCGCTGCGCTTGCCGCGTGGAAGATCGCGCCGGAGAAGTATGTTTCGCTGCACATGGCCTTGATGGAGACGCGGGGAGACCTCTCGGAAGCGCGGGTTCTCGAGGTCGCGAAGAAGGTCGGCATTGATCCGGACAAGTTGAAAACGGCGATGGGCGACCCCCAGATCCAGGCCGCGCTGGAGCAGAACGTCGCACTTGCCCAGGCATTGCAGATCAGCGGCACGCCGGCATTCGTGGTGGGCGGCAAGATGGTGCCGGGGGCCGTGGATCTGGCGACGCTGCGCGGGATGGTGAAGGAAGCGCGTGCCGGTTGAACCCGTCACCGGCGCCGGGACTTACCTTCGCTCCTCGTCGTCCTGATTCGCATCGGGCGTGTCAGTCTCATCCGCCCCGCTCTCGGCCGGAATGCGGTAGGTCTCCCCGAACCAGCGGCCGAGGTCGATGTCTGCGCACCGCTTCGAGCAGAATGGCCGGTATCGCGTCTGCGTCGGCCGGCGGCAGATGGGGCAGTCGCGCCGCTCCAGGTTCCCCGCGGGTTCGTCCGCGCCGGCGCTCATCGCCCGGTCCCCAACGCCTCGATCAGATACCCATCCGGGGGAACCGCCGTGGTTTCTCGCAGGGTGATCGGGCAGCCGGTCCGGGCTTCGACGTCGCGCAGGGCGGCGGCGAGGGAGCCCCGCAGGGCCGCTGCGACGGACGGAGAGACACTGAGGGCCGAGCCGCCGATGACCGTGTGGCAGCCGGCGCGTGCCGCACGCAGCGCCTGTCCGGCGACCCAGCGGGCCTCCTGAACGAAGCCGTTGCCGGCACAGGCACTGCACCGCGCGCCCAGTTGCCGTGGGAGTGATGGTCCGCGGCGCTCGCGGACGAGCTCCAGCAGGCCCAGGCGGGTCCAGCCGCCGATGCGGAGCCGCCGGCCGTCTCCCGCGAGGGCCTCGCGAAGGGCTGTCAGCACGCGTTCGCGCTCGGCCGGCCGGCGCAACGGCACGAAATCGACGACGATCAGGCCGGCAAGCTCGCGCAGCAAAATCTGCCGGCCGATTTCAGCGGCCGCCTCGAGATTGCAGGCCAGGGCGGCGGAGCGAGCGGACGCACCTGCCAGGCCTCCGATGTCCACATCGATCGCAACCAGGGCCGCCGTCTCTTCGATGGCGAGCCGCCCCCCCGAACGCAACGGCACGTGCGGCGCCAGCACGGCCTCGATCTCTTCGTCAAGGCCCTCCGCCTGGAACAGCGGCGTCTCCCCCCGCCACAGCGTGAAGAGGCCATTGGCTTGTGGCACGGCCTTCAGAAGCGCCGCCAATGTGGGCGCATCATCGACGGTGATGTGGTGGAGGCTGGGTCCCGACGCGGCCCGCAGCAGAGCGACGACCGGATCGTCTCCCCTCCTGATCAGACAGGGGGCAGCATCGAGCGGCGGCGGTGCTTCTTCCGCAATGCGGGCGTCGAGTTTCGCTCCCTTGTTCCCTTCCGGCAGTCGCACAACCCGCACGACCACCACCTCGCCCTCCGCCAGCGTCCGGCCGGGCGGAGCGTCTTCGCGCATCAACAAACCTGGCCGCTCCGCTCCGATATCGACGAAAGCGCCGCCGATGGCCGGTGCCAGGGCGGTGATTCGGCCAAGGCGCACGTCGCCCCAGCGCAGCCCGTCGGCATCACCATCCCAGATCAGCCGCACCAGCGATCCCCGGCGACGTGCGGCGGCGCGGCGGTCCCCCGGCAGGGCCGAGACGAAGATTTCGTCGATCAGCATGCGTCCCCCGGAGGGGCCGGCGGAGGCGAATTCACCCCAGCGCCTCGGAGCAGCGCACAGGTTTCGAACAACGGCAGGCCGACAATGTTGGAATAGGAGCCAATAATCCCACGCACGAAGGCCGCGGCCCGACCCTGGACGGCGTAACCGCCCGCCTTGTCGCGCCACTCTTCGCAGGCAAGATAGTTCTCGATTTCGTCCGAGGTGAGTCGTTTGAAGGCGACGACGGTGATGACGAGGCGAAGTCTCGGTGGCTGATCCGGAAGGATCAGGGCGACGCCGCCAAAGATGCGGTGCCGCGCACCGGATAACAGCGACAGGCAGCGCCGCGCCTCCCCGACGGTGTCGGGTTTCGGCAAGATGCGGCGGCCGCGGGCGACAACGGTATCCGCCGCAAGCACCACCCGGTCCGGCAGTCCGGCAGCCACGGCTTGCGCCTTTGCGATCGCCAGTCGGCGAGCGCAATCACGCGGCTGTTCGCCGCGGAGCGGCGACTCGTCGAGATCCGCCGGCGCCACCAAATCCGGAACAATGCCAACCTGCGCAAGCAGCTGAAGCCGCCGGGGCGAGGCGGATGCGAGAACCAGCAATGGGGACGAACGAGCAAGGACTGAGTCGCCGCGAGGAGGGTTCTCCTGGCCGCGGCTGTTCACTTGTAACGGAACGTGATCCGACCCTTGCTCAGGTCGTAGGGCGTCATTTCGACATTGACTTTATCGCCAGCGAGCACGCGGATTCGGTTTTTCCGCATTTTTCCGGCGGTATGCGCCAGAATCTCGTGGTTGTTTTCCAGCTTTACCCGAAACATTGCGTTTGGCAGCAACTCCGTTACGACACCGGTGAATTCGAGCACCTCTTCCTTCGCCATACCTTCTCCTTAAAAATTGAACGCGGCCGAGTATTTGGCCGGCAATCCCATGTCGGTCAAGCGCTTTCCGGCTGTTGACAGGCAGCACGGCGCTGGCAGAAACGATCGCCGCTCCGGATCAGCCGACGTCAGTGGCGCCGGCGGCCGCGTGCGCAAAGACGGGCGAAACCTCGCGAAGATTTGCCGTCGACGTCAGCGCGTCAACATGAGCGCCCAGCGGCAGCACCTGAAAGTGCCGCGCGTAGGCAGCAAGGAAGTCGCTGATCCAGCTGAGCTTCGTTTCCGCCGGAATATCCATGCCGGGAAAGAACTTAAGCGGCTCCAGTCCGTCGTCGGCGCCGAGAAAGTCGAGCGGATGGAGCAGCAGGGACGGCTGAACACCGGTGAGCCGGCAAAGCAGGATCGCCGATGAAAAGTACAGCCGTGCGACCAGCGGCGAGAACGAGGCGAGGTAGAGCAGATAGCTGACGTGAAACGGGACGCGAAACAGCGGCATCGTTGTCACCGGAATCTCGAGGAGTGGTCCCTCGTCCAGCCGCCAACGGTAGGGCCGAAGCGGCCGAAGACCTTCGCGCACACCGCCGAACAGACCCTTTCGCTGCTGACGCTCCTCCTGGCTCAGCTTCGCCGTGAAGAAATAATAGGCTCGCGCGAGCGGTCCGAGAAACGTTGGAAACGTCGAGGCATCGTAGCGGTAGCCACGCTTTTTCAAGGTCGCCAGCACCGGTCCGGAAAGACTGAAACCCGGGCCGCGAAAGCCGGACGGGCGCTGGCCGGTGACCGCTGCGATCGCCGCCTCCGCCCGGCTGATCTCCGCCTCGACCTCTTCATTGCTGTAAAGGTGCAGCCAGGGTTCATGGCGGTGCGAATGATTGCCGACCTCATGACCCGATGCCGTGATGGATGCGAGAGCGGAGGCGTTTTCCGGCCGCTCGGCGTCCGTTCCAACGATGAAGAACGTTATCTTGAGCTTTCGCTGATCGAGAAAGCGCAAGACGCGCGGCACGACGATGTCCAGATAGGAAGGATAAGACTCCCACGCCGGGTCGCCGTGGGTCTTCATATAGGACCACTGGTTGTCGAGATCGAGAGAAAGGCTTGCGATGGGCTTTCGGTTGGGCATCTCGCCTTCTCAAGCGACGACAGATGTTGGAGGCGTCAGTTCGGTGACTTTGCCGCCGCGGACATCATAGGAGAGACCGCAGATCCGGCAGGCGAGCGTTGCACTGAAAGCCTCTGGCGCAAGATCAAAGTGGGCCAGCGGCTCCCCGCACCGGCAAACAAGGCCGACGCTGCGGGCCGGGTGACCGAATGCAAGATGGAAGTCGGGAACACTCCGCGTGACCACCGCTCCCATGCCGATCATTGCGAAGCGGCCGATCACCAGATCGCTGCCGATCACCGAGCGCGCGCCGATGGTCGCGCCCTCGCGCACCAGCGTCGGAAGGGTGTGCTCGTCGGGAGCGGAATCGCGGAGTTCGGCGAGATCGGCCGTCGTCCCCCGCGGAAAGCGGTCGTTGGTGAACGTCGTCCCGGCCGCAATCATGACACCCGTTTCTATCGTCACGGCATTACAGATGTACACAAACGCATTGATTTTGACCCGATGGCCAATCTGCACCCCGTAAGCGATATAGGTCTTTTCGCCAACGATGCACTGCTGGCCGATGGACGACGGCCCGCGGATGTGGACGTTGTCCCACACCGCCGTGCCGTCTCCAATCTCAACGCCGTCCTCGATCAACGCTGTGGGATGGATGCGCGTTGCCATCGGGCGCTACCCGCCTCTCTCAACCATGGGCCCGCAGCAACGGCACGGCGCCATCGCTCTTCGGCACGCTGATCCAGCGCCGCTCGGTCAGCGACTCGTAGGCCGCCTGAATGACCGCAACCGAAGCAAGCGCATCCTCGTTGGAGATCAGCAACGGCTGGCGGCCAAGGATCCGGTCGCAGAAATTCTCGACCTGTCGAAAAAAGGCCTGGTTCTTGTCATAGCCCTTGCCGAAGACAACCCAGTCGGGACTCGACGACTGGCGGAATTTCGATTCTCTCCAGCCGACGAGAATGGTGCCATTGCTTCCGTAAATGCGCAGGAAGGTGTCGAGCTCCTTGTTGATGTTCCAGGACAGATCGACGGTTGCAGGGATGCCGGTCTCGGTGCGCAGAAACAGGTTGGCAGTATCCTCGACGGCATTGCTCTGGGATCGCCTGCCCTCCACAGCCAGAACTTCGGCGATCGGCCCAAGCAGATAGCGGGCAATATCGACGGAGTGCGTGCCGTTGTCGATCAGGACACCACCGCCGCTGACCTTGGGGTCGGTGTTCCACCGCTTCGACATGTCGACCTTGGCGGTAAACGCGTTTTCGAACAGCAGAATGTCGCCCAGCACGCCGGACGCAATCAGCGACCTGGCGCGGATGACGTCGTCCACGTACCGGAACTTCGACGCCATCGCCATGATGACACCGTTCTTTTCGGCGGTCTGAACGATCGCCCGGGCACCATCGACGTCGATCGAAAGCGGCTTCTCGCAGAGAACCGGAATGCCGCGCTCGATGAAGTGGAGCGCTATTTCGGTGTGCGTTGACGGCGGCGTGCAGATGATGACGCCGTCGATCCCCGCGCTCGCCAGATCCTCGTGCGAAGCATAGGCGGGGCAGCCCATCGTTTCCGCGGCGGCCTTCGCCGCGTCCGGCCGCATGTCTGCCATGCCTGCCCAGCGGGCGAAGGTACTGCCCTCCAGCGCCTTGATGTACGCTTGAGAGATGGCGCCGGCTCCCACCAGCCCGAGCTGCAAGGGGTCATTGGCCATATCAGCGTGCTCCCCTCAGACGCGCGTGCTGGGCACGCACCGAAGCGGCGATGAAATCCGCATGTTCTTCGGTGAACCGCTCGTTCCACGGCAGCACCAGGATGTCATGCAGGCACTGGAACACGCCGGGGAAGAGTGCCGGAGTATAGTCTATGGCCTCCGGTCGGGCGAGCGTGAACGGGTACCGGCTGGTGCCGAACGTGCGCTGTTCCGAAAAAACCTGGCACTGGAACGCCGGCTTCTGGATGTAGCGCGGTGCCGTGGCAATCCCCTGGCGCTTCATGCCCGCTCCCAGCGCTGGCGATCCTCCCGGGACCTCGTTCTCATCGACCCACAGGCAGTACCGCCAGTAGACATGCTCGGCGTCGGCGGCGTGACGCGGGGTCTCGATGCCGGCAAGACCCTGCAGCTGGCCGCTCAGCCGGTCGGCCATGCGGCGGCGGTGGTCGACGCCCGGCCGCAGCTTGCCAAGCTGGGCGACGGCTACCGCTCCCTGCAGCTCGGTCAGCCGGTAGTTGAGCGCGAGGAAATAGTGATCCGGGTTGGGATCGCCATAGCCCCAGGCCTTGTTCACGAACAACCGGATCCGGCGCGCCAGATCGGGGTCGTTGGTGACGCAAATCCCCCCCTCACCGGTGGTGATGTGCTTGCCCTGCTGCAAGCTGAAACAGCCGATGGCGCCGTGCACTCCCACGAGCTTGCCGCCTTGCCGGGCGAGGTAGGCCTGGGCGCAGTCCTCCAGGACCGGCAGGCCATGCTTGAGGGCAAGGTCGGTGATCGGTCCCATATCGCAGGGATTGCCGAACAGGTGGGTGACGACGATCGCCTTGGTGCGGGGGCTGAGGCGGCGCGCGATCGTCTCCGCCGTGACATTGCCGGTATAGGGATCGACGTCCGCGAACACCGGGATCGCGCCCTGATAAAGGATGGGCGCCAGCGCACCCATATCGGTGATCGGTGTCGTGATGATTTCGTCGCCGGGCTCGGGATCGATCGCCGCGACGGCGCAATGCACGGCAGCAGACCCGGACGCGCAGGCAATGGCATACTTTGCCCCGAGCAGCTCCGCGAACTGCTTTTCCAGCGTCGCGCAGGCCGTCCCTTTGGTGCACGTGAGGGTGCCGCTCTCGACGACCTTGATCAGCTCCTCAATCTCTTCGCGTCCGAACGATCGTCCGGATGCGTCCTGGTCTGATGGCAGTGTGATCACCGCTTCTTCAAGCATGGCCCGCTGTGTCACGAAGTTTCTCCTCTGGAACCGTCAGCGTCGGGGGCACCATTTCGGTCCGGAAAAACACCATCTGTCCCATCCACATCAGGTGTCCCCAGATCGTCTTCAGTATTTTCATCTTGGAATCGCCGAGAAGCCGCACTTCCATGACGGCCGGGCATTCGACGATGCGACCGCCCTGGGCATCCACCCTGCTCAGGATTTCCATGATGCCGACAAAGCGTTCGTTGCGAACAAAAATCTCCTTCACCGAGCTGCGCCGGTAGACCCGGAAGCAGCTCGTATAGGTATACAACTTGTGGTGGTGAAAAACTCGATAGAGCCCAGACAAACCCTTCGACAGGAGCAGGCGCCAGCCCGACAGATTGAGCACCTTGCCGTCCGGGTGGTACGGGGACGCGGTGACGATATCCACATCCTGCGTCAGCATCGGCACCATTTTGCGAAGCTGCAGCGGATCGTAAGTTCCGTCGCAGTCGATCGCGCACACCACCTCGGCGCGGCTGTTGGCGATACCGGTGAGCGTTGCCGCCGCGACCCCGCGATTGTGAGGGTGGCGGATCAACACGCAATCCGCCCGGGCTCCAAACAACTCGTTCAGCCGCTGCCACGTCTGATCCTGGCTGCCGTCGTCGACAAACACATACGAGATCTCGAACTGGTTTTGCACGCGTCCGGCAAAACTCCGAAGCGTGTTTGCCGTATAGCCGAGTGTCGCTTCCTCGTTGAAACAGGGAACAATCACCGAAATCGGCACCCTGGCGCCGATTTCGTCGGCGGCAGGCGTTTCGGAGGCCGGCGTCGGTGGCGAAACGCCTCGCGCCGCCACCGCCTCGGCCGCAGGAAGCTTCAGATAATCGCCGATACTCTCGAAAGTGTACTGCTTCAGGTAATAGCGGATGCGATCGGGCATCTCACCGAGATTTCTGTACTGCCGCACCCTGTTGAGCCTGGAGACCGCGGTGATCCGCGGCTGATCGGGGTCAAGCTCCCAAACATGAAAGTAGAAGACGAGGGGGTCGGCGACCTTCTCTTCCCAGACCGACATGGCACGGCGAATAAAGGCTTCGGGGAGCTGGCGGACAAAGTTTCCGCCCGAGACGGGCAGATAGAGCGGCCCGAGCTTCCATGTGGAGAGCGGGACCTCCCAGATGCGCCCGGCAGCGGACGTGTACTCATGGATGAAGCGGCGATGCGGCTCTCCGGTAAAGGCGAAACCGAGGGGGCGGGAGCTCGAGTCAAAGACGAACCCCTCCTCGATCAGCAGATCGAGGGCCCATCGGTCGTCCTTGCCGAAGCCGCCGCGCGGCACACGGTAGCCACGGACCGCGCGGCCTGTCGCATCCTGCAGAGCGTCGCGTGAACGCCGGAGGTCCTCCCGGAACTGGTCCTGCGTCATCTGCTGGATCGAGCGGTGGAAATAGCCTTTGCTGGCCACCTCGTGCCCGCGGCGAACCACTTCCGCAACCACATCAGGTTGGTGCTCGGCGATCCAGCCAAGGACGAAAAACGTCGCCTTCGCGCCCATCTCGTCCAGGAGATCAAGCGTCGTTTCGGTATTCCGCTGGACGCGACTCTCAAACCGATGCCAGTAGTCCGTCGGCACCACCCCGCTGACCGGCGCCACGTGGCAATAGTCTTCCAGGACAACGGTGAGGATATGCCGCCGCTGCACGGCCTCGGACTGCGATGGATCCTGGCGCATTTCAGCTGCGGCTTGGCTGACAGAGTGAGCCCCGGGGAGGGGAAGCAGAGCAAATACCCCGACGAAGCCTAAAGGTCGTTCGCGCCATTCCGGACCCGCCAACCTTTCAGTCGCTCTTTTGGCAACCCGTCTCTCGCCGCTGACAAAGCGAATCTCCCTAACACCGCCGGGCAACTTAACGGATTGCCGCCGGTCCGTAAAGCTCGTGGCGGCGGCCGCCGCATCGAGACGCCGGCGCGACGTCCGGTCCTCGGGCATTGCGCTGCCGAGGGGTGTCGATTTCCGAAAATTCCCGCGCCGCCACTCAACAGAGAGCCAGGCGCCCCCTCAGGGAAGCGGCGGTCGAAAACCGCTCAAATTTGATTGCTGGGAGCGGCGGACGCCGCGAGGAGGTTCGGGATTTCAGCGGCACGCTGGAGTTGTTTAGCTGCAAAGACCCGGCGGCAGCGGTTCAGCCAGCGCAAATGCCGCTCGCGGCGCGCGCAGCGCTCGGATGCGACGCACGCCAAGTCGATTTGCGCAACAGCGTTAATGGCACGTCCTAAAACCAGTTGGCCAAGCATTTCCGTCCCCTCCAACGTGTGCTCGTCACCGCCCTGCGGATTATTACACAGTTTTTTCCCGCCCTTGTAGGATGCGCACATTGTGCGCGCAAGTCAAGGAAAAGCGCACGTCGTGCGTAAATATGATAGTTTGATGACAGGCGAATTCGAAAAGCGCGGCAAATTCGAAAAGCGTGAGGGAGAGGGTGGTGCGATCATCGGACTTCAAGCGGTGGAGAAAATCTCTCGAGCTATCGCAAAAACAAGCCGCCGATGCGCTCGGCCTTAAGCGCCGGATGGTGCAATATTATGAAAAGGGTGAACGCGACGGCGAAAAAGTCGCCGTTCCCAAGGCGGTCCGCCTTGCCTGCTGGGCGTTGTCGGCGGGAATTGCCGACTATCATGGGCCAAACATCCCCCCGGACCAGATCCCGTCGACGCCTGCGGTGGCCAAGGATTCCGCCGGTGGTGAACCCTCCGGCCCGGTTGCGTCCGGCCCGGTGGCGTCCGAAAGGTCAAATTGATCCTCCGGTGAGTTTTGCATTTGCCGATGATGCGGGCGCCGGGGCCCGCCCATCGCAATACGAAATCGCAAGACGAATCGTGTTGCCGGCGCCCGGCCTCCCCCGGACGCCGGGGAGCTCTGTCCGGGTAAGAAAGCGCGCCCAGATTTACATCTTTGCGGCCGCTTGATAAGCAACGGCGTTAGCCGGGTTGCAGTCCCGCCCGTCCCGCACAGTTGCAAGGTTCCGTGGGTGGCAATGATGCTGAAGGTCCTGGCAGCGGTAGGCCAAGGGATCGACGCGCTGAACGAGCGCATCGGCGACGCCGTCGCCTGGCTGACGCTGGCGATGGTTCTCGTGACGTTCTGTGTGGTGGTCCTGCGCTATGTCTTCGACGTGGGATTCGTCTGGCTGCAGGAAAGCTACGTCTGGATGCACGGCATCGTCTTTATGCTGGGCGCCGGATACACGCTCCTGCATCAGGGGCACGTGCGGGTTGACATCGTCTATCGCGGGGGCTCGCCGCGGTACAAGGCCTGGATTGACCTCGGCGGCGTGCTGTTTCTGCTCTGGCCGATGCTGTTGGCGCTGTGGTGGGTCGCCTGGCCTTACGTGGCCGGCTCCTGGTCCCGTCTGGAAGCGTCACGCGAGGCCGGCGGCCTCCCCGGGCTGTTCCTGCTGAAGACCGTGCTTCTCGTTTTCTGTGTTCTTCTTGGCCTGCAAGGACTGTCGCTGGCCATCCGGTGCATCTTCCTGCTGACCGGTCGGACGGAACCGGCGACCGGCGTCCCCGCAATCGAGGGCCCGCGCGATGGGCATTGAGGTCCTCAGCATTCTCATGTTCGCCGCCGCGTGCGCCGTCCTGATGCTGGGATTCCCGGTCGCCTTCAGCCTGGGCGGCACGGCGCTGGCGTTTGCGCTGATCGGCAATGCCTTCCACGACTTTGACCTGCGGCTGTTGGGCGGACTGCCCTCCCGGTACTTCGGCGTCATGGTCAACGAGGTGCTGGTGGCGGTGCCGCTGTTCGTCTTCATGGGCGTCATGCTCGAGCGGGCGAAGATCGCCGAGCAGCTGCTGGACACCATGGGTCTGCTGTTCGGCCGGATGCGCGGCGGACTGGCGATCTCGGTGATCTTCGTGGGCATGCTGCTGGCGGCATCGACCGGTATCGTCGGCGCCACCGTCGTGACCATGGGGCTGCTCAGCCTGCCGTCGATGCTCAAGGCCGGTTATGATCCCAAGCTCGCCTGCGGCACGATCTGCGCCTCGGGCACGCTCGGCCAGATCATCCCGCCCTCGGTCATCCTGGTGCTGCTGGGCGACATCCTTCAGGGTGCTTACGCCGAGGCGCAGCGGGCCACGGGCAACTGGGCCCCGGCGCCGCTGTCGGTCATCGACCTGTTTGCCGGGGCCTTCCTGCCGGGGATGCTGCTGGTCGGCCTCTACATCGGGTGGGTGCTGATCAAGGCGGTGCTTGATCCCGCCTCGTGCCCGGCGCTGGTCGGCCGCGGCGAGCGCGTCGACGACCTCTCAAGGCGGGTGACGGAGGCCCTGCTGCCGCCGGGGCTTCTGATCCTGGCGGTGCTGGGCTCGATCCTCGCCGGCATCGCAACGCCGACCGAGGCGGCCGCCGTCGGCTGCGTTGGCGCCCTGTTCCTGGCGGCGCGCGTCCTCCCGGTGCCGGCGGAGAGGGAACTCACCGCTCCGTCGTCCTGGCGGCCGGGGCAACGGCTCGTGAGGTGGCTGGACGACGGAACCTCCCGGCCCGTGCATGCCGCCGGCCTCGCTCTGTTGGCGCAGATCGTGCTGACTCGTCTCTTCGACCTGCGCCTCGGCCTCGCCGACGTCCCCTGGTGGGACACCGCGGCCTTCATTGTCGCCGCGCTGCTGTGCCTCGTTGTCCTCCGCGGTCTCGTGGTCGCGCTCGCCCGCACCGCCCGCGCCGGCGTGCTGGCGGAAGTCATGCGCTCGACCATGTCGATCAGCAGCATGGTGTTCGTCATCCTGCTGGGCGCTTCGGTGTTTTCGCTGGTGTTCCGCGGCCTGGGCGGCGACCGCGTCGTCGAAGACGTCCTGCACCAGATGCCGGGCGGCGCCACCGGCATGATGGTGGCGGTGATGGCGGTGATGTTCGTGCTGGGGTTCTTCCTCGACTTCATCGAGATCATCTTTGTCGTCGTGCCGATCGTCGGGCCGATCCTGCTGCAGCAGGATGTCAACCCGCTGTGGTTCGGGGTGATGATCGCCGTCAACCTGCAGACCAGCTTCCTGACCCCGCCCTTCGGCTTCGCGCTTTTCTATCTGCGCGGCGTCGCGCCTCCGCAGATCACGACGTTGCATATCTACCGCGGCATCATCCCTTACGTGTGCATTCAGCTGATCGGCCTCGGCATCATCGCCTTGTTTCCGCAGCTCGCGACGTGGCTGCCGGGCGTGCTGTTCAATTGATCGGCGGCAGGATCGCGTTCACGAGGGGATGGTCATCGACGGCTTGGGCTTGTTTCGCTCCCCGGTAACGAACCAGAAGGCTGCGTGCCGCGGCGGACGGCGAGGTCGATCAGCGCCGGGCCCACGAGCTGTGACAGCAGCACGGCGATGAGGATGACCGAAACGGCGGTCTCGATCGGCTCGCTGACCCCGGCAGGAAGCTGGCGGACGGCGGGCGAATCGCGCAAGGCCAGGATCAGGCCCATCGCCAGCGCGCCCTGCGATGGAAAGCACAGGCCGAGGTAGCGGCGTGTCGGCTGGTCGAGGTGCAGCGCCGAGGCCGTGAGCGAGATGCCGGCATATTTGCCGGCGAAGCGGCAGGCGAGGTAGATAACGGCTGAGGCGAGCAGGGCGAGGTGCCCGGCCGCGGTCACCGGCAGGTGGGCACCCGCGAGAACGAAAAACACAAAGAACAGGGGCTCTTCGAAGCCCTTAATGTGTTTTCGGATAAAGTCCTGCTCGACGCTGTCGACGCCATTGGCGACGACGATACCCAGGCTCAGCGGCAGCAAAAGGTGGGAGAGCTGCAGCGCAATGGCGCCGCCGATGCTCAGCAGCACCAGCCCGAGCAACAGGGCAGTGAGCCGCGATTCCCAGCCCGGCCTCCCGTCTTCGATGATGGGGCGAATGGCGAGATAGAAGAGGCCGAGGGCTATGCCGGCGGCGATCGAGAGGGCCTCATTCGCCGCCGCATGCCACAAGGCGGTGCCGATGCCGGAGGCGGCGCCGGCGCCCAGCATGGCGACGACACCGGCCGAGACGGCGCTGAAGATGAGGACAGCCGCGGCGTCGTTGAGCGCCAGGACGCCGAGCGCGCGATCGATGAACGGACCGGTCGCCTCCCGCCGCCGGATGACGGAGTAGGTGGTGGTGGGTGCGGTGGCGGGGGCGACGGCCGCCAGGATCAGCGCGGCCGGAAGGGCCAGCCCCAGCAGGGACTCACCGGCGAGGACGAGGGCGACGGGAGCCAGAAGCTGGGCTGCCGCCATCAGCACGACGCTGCCGCCGATGGTCTTGAGCCGGCCGAGGGTCAATTGGCTGCCGATGTTGAAGGCAATGACCGCGAGCGCGGCCTGGGTGAAGCCGCCCAGGGCGGCGGCGCGCGTCGTCGGCAGGACATCCCCTGCCGCGGGCCCAAGCGCCACGCCCAGCACGATGCAGCCGGTGATCCAGGGAACACGCAGGCGCTCGGCCACATCTCCCAGCAGCGCCCCCAAAGCGAGGATCAGGCCCAGCACAAACAGCGGACTGCCCAACACCGCGTCGATCACCGTCGCCCCTCCGGTCGCCGGGGCCAACATGCCGGCTTCGGAGTGTCAGCGCCAGGGGTTCGAGGCTGCGCGTTTCGCGGGCAAGCACCTTCGTCGAACGAAGGGTACAGTTCACATGAGATTGCCGCGACCCCAGTCGTCGTCGCGGCGCGGCAGCAGCGCGAACGTCGTCCGCGCGATCAGGTCCTGGAACAGCGGATCCTCAGGCGAGCCGACCGGGCCTGTCGTGGAGAAGGCCCAGGAGCGGGCATCGGCGTTCCCGCAGAAGGCCATCAGCACCGTGGTTCTCTCCGACCGCGGCGGCGGGGGTTCCAGCAAGCCACGCTGCGCGCAAAGCAGGTTGGCGGACGTGCCGGGAGCGGCATTCAGCAGGGCAACGACCGCGTAACCCGACGGCAACGATAACGCCGGCACCGCGACGAAGCGAACCGGCGGGCCATTGACCTTGCCTTGCATGGCGGCGACGACGCTCTGATCGACGGCCGCCTTCGGCAACGGGAACGGGTTGCCGAGGATGATCACCGGCATGAGGCCGGTTTCGCCGCCGGCGTAACCAAACTCACTGGGAACGCCGGCGCGGAAATAAACGTCGTGGGACGTCTGCGTCGTGACCTGCGAGGCGCAGCCGGCGAGCAGGACCACCAGGAATACCGACATTCGGACGCACACGCCCCGCATGGCCAACCCACCGCGCACACCCGTTAGCCTCTGCCGAAGGATAGCAGCCGGTTGCCGGACCGTCACTTGCCGCTGTTGCCGACCGCCTTGGCCAATTCCTGCCTGGTCATCGTCGAACGGCCGGGAACGTCTTTTGCCTTCGCTTCCTCGTAGAACTCACCCTTGGTCTTATCCGATGTCGAGGTGCTTGCGGCCTTCCCTGATCCCTTGCCGCCGCCTTCCGCCTCGGCTTTCGCCGTCTGGCCGCTTCGCTCGCGCTCCTTGGTGCGCTTGAGGGTCTCCTCGTACTTCTCGTCGCTTTCGGACTTCGAGGCGCCGGCCTCGCGCAGGCCGATGGCGATCGCCTGCTTGGGATTGGTCACCTGCTTGCCGGCACTGGTTTTCAGCTCGTGATGCTTGAACTCGTGCATCACCCGGCCGACCGTTTCCTGCTGCTCTTTGCTTTGCTCTGCCATGGGACAGTCCTCCGCTTAAGAGAGGAAAACGCCGGCGGCGCCCACCCTGTTCCTCTCACGCCGGCAGACGGCGTCGCGTGCGGCTAGCAACGGACGGCGCCGGCTCACACGTCCAGGCTGTCGGTGACGAAGCGGGCGTGCTCGCTGATCAGCGCGAAGCGCAGCTCCGGCCTCCGGCCCATCAGCGTTTCGACGCGGTCCTTGGTGAGCGCCCGGTCCGGTTCGGCGTCGTGCCCGGGGACGACGACCCGCAGCAGCGAGCGCGTCCGGGGATCCATCGTCGTCGTCTTGAGCTGCACCGCGGGCATTTCGCCCAGGCCCTTGAAGCGGCTGATCTCGACCTGCCCGCGTCCGGCGAACTCGGTGGCCAGCAGTGTATCCTTGTGCGCGTCGTCCCGCGCATACAGGGTCAGCGGGCCGCGCGACAGCCGGTACAGCGGCGGCACCGCCAGGAAGAGGTGCCCGCCCTCGATCAGACGCGGAATCTCCCGGTAGAAGAAGGTGATGAGCAGGGAGGCGATGTGCGCGCCGTCCACGTCGGCGTCGGTCATAATGATGATCTTGTCATAGCGCAGGGCGGCCTCGTCATAGGCCGCGCCGACGCCGCAACCGATCGCTTCGATCAGATTGCTCAGCTCCTGGTTCAGCCGCAGCTTTTCGGCCGAGGCGCTCGCCACGTTGAGGATCTTGCCGCGCAGCGGCAGCACCGCCTGGGTCTCACGGTCGCGCGCCTGCTTGGCGGAGCCGCCGGCGGAGTCTCCCTCCACCAAAAACAGCTCGGTGCCGGCGGCAGCTTCGCGAGCGCAGTCGGTGAGCTTGCCGGGCAACCGCAGCTTGCGTGTCGCCGAAGCCCGTTTCACCTGCTTGTCCTGGCGGCGCCGCAGCCGCTGGTCCGCCCGCTCCACCGCATAGGACAGGAGGGAGGTTGCCTGCGCCGGCGCATCGGCAAGCCAGTGGTCGAAGTGATCGCGCACCGTTGCCTCGACCAGCCGCGTCGCCTCGGGCGAGGTCAGCTTCTCTTTGGTCTGCCCCTGGAACTGCGGATTGCGGAGGAAGACCGACAGCATGACGCACGCGCCGGCGATGACATCTTCGGGCTGCACTTTCTCCGCATCACGGTTGCGGACGCGGTCGCCGTAGGCCTTCAGGCCACGGGTCAGCGCGGAGCGGAATCCGGCTTCGTGGGTGCCGCCCTGAGGGGTTGGCACGGTGTTGCAGTAGGCGGTGAGAAAGCCGTCGTCGTCCAGCGGCCAGGCAACGGCCCACTCCACCCGGCCGGCACCGTCGGCGAGTTTTGCTTCCCCCTGGAAAGGGGCGGGGGTGAGCGTCGGCCGGCCTTCGAGCGCGGCCTTGAGATAGTCCCCCACCCCTCCCGGAAACTGCAGCACCGCTTCGGCGGGCACGTCCGCCTCGCCGTTGAGCAGCTCCTGCGGACACGACCAGCGGATTTCCATGCCGCGGAACAGGTAGGCTTTCGAGCGCGCCATCCGGTACAGCAGGCCGGGCCGGAAGCGGGCTCCGTCGTCAAAGATCTGCAGATCGGGAGCAAAGGAGACGGTCGTTCCGCGCCGGTTCTGCACCGACCCGGCGTTGCGCGGCGGCCCTTGCGGGACGCCGCGGGCGTAAGTTTGCGTCCAGAGGGCCCGATCGCGGGCGACCTCGACCGTCAAATGCTCGGCGAGCGCGTTGACCACGGAGAGGCCGACGCCATGCAAGCCGCCCGAGGTGACGTAGGCGTCGCCGCCGAACTTGCCCCCGGAATGCAGGGTCGTCAGGATGATTTCGAGAGCCGAGCGGTCCTTGAACTTGGGGTGCGGATCGACCGGAATGCCGCGACCATTGTCCCGCACCGTGACGCTGCCATCCGCCGCCAGATGGAGTTCGATGCGGGTGGCATATCCCGCCACCGCTTCATCCACCGCGTTGTCCAGAAGCTCGGCGACCAGGTGGTGCAGGGCGCGTTCGTCGGTGCCGCCGATGTACATCGCAGGCCGGCGGCGGACGGGCTCCAGCCCCTCCAGGACTTCAATGTCCTTTGCCGTGTATGTGGTTTGTGTGGGCGGCGTTCGCGCGAACAGATCGTCTTCCAAGCGGCTTCGGCTCCTTCAGATGCGGGCGGCGGAGTGTACGAAGTCGCCGGCCACAGCGCCAACCTTGGTGCACGGGGAAGAATCCGATGGCGGATCGACGTTGAGCCGCATCGGCAAACGCCCTAAACAGCCCGGGAACGGAGCAAGGGAAGGGGAGCTTGATTTCGCCCGGCTCAGCAGCGACGTGTTCATGGCGAGCGATCCGCAGGGATTCTCCGGGAATCGGCCAGGGCGAAGGGGGGGGGAGATGATTATACTTATAAAATTTGTACTTTAAAAGTATTGTACATTACACTAAGTGTATCAGTGTACGAATTAACGTTAGGTGAGTGTGCTTAGCTGGGGCAGGCGATGCGGTACTTCCCTCTGTTTCTCGACCTTCGTGATCGCGACGTCCTTGTCGTCGGCGGAAGCGATGCCGCCGTCCGTAAGGCGCTGGTGCTTGCCGATTGCGACGCTGTGGTCACGGTGGTTGCCGAAAAGCCGGACGTGGCCATGAGGGCTGCCGGTGGCTTCGGTCAGCTGCGTCTTCTGTGCCGCCCCTTCTGCGGCAGCGATGTGGACGGGCGGACGCTGGTGGTGGCCGCCTGCGAAGACGCGGCCTCCGATGCGGCCGTGTCCGCGGCGGCGCGGGCGCGCGGCATTCCGGTCAACGTCGTTGACCGGCCGGAGTTCTCTACGGTCGTGTGGCCGGCGATCGTCGATCGGGACCCGGTGACGGTGGCTGTCTGCAGCGGTGGAGCGGCGCCGGTGCTGGCCCGCTCGATCCGGGGGCGGATCGAGGCGATGTTGCCCGCCGATCTCGGTCGCCTCGCCCGCTTCGCCGAAGGCTTCCGCTCGGCGGTGAAGGCGACGCGGCGGTCGGGTGCGGCGCGGCGGCGGTTCTGGGAGCGGTTTTTCGAGGGGCCGATCGCCGCCCAGGTCCTGGCTGGCGATCAGCACGGCGCTCGCGAACGGATGCTCGGCACGATCAACCGCAGCGAAGACCCGGCGTCGGAAGAAGGACTCGTGCACCTGGTCGGCGCCGGTCCCGGTGACCCGGAGCTGCTGACGCTGAAAGCCCTGCGCCTGCTGCAGCAGGCCGATGTCATCGTCCACGACCGGCTGGTCGGGCCGCGCATCCTCGATTATGCGCGCCGGGACGCCGATTGCATCGACGTCGGCAAGGCGCCCGGGCGCCATCCGTTCTCGCAGGACCAGATCAATGCGTTGCTGCTAAGCCAGGCGCGCGCCGGGCGGCGCGTCGTCCGTCTCAAGGGCGGCGATCCGTTCGTCTTCGGCCGCGGCGGCGAGGAGCGGGACTATCTGCTGCGCCACGGCGTCCGCGTCGAGGTCGTCCCCGGCATCACCGCCGCCACCGGCTGCGCCGCCGCCGCTGGGATCCCTCTGACCGTGCGCGGCGAGGCGCAGATGCTCAGCATCGTCACCGGCCATGGCGAACAGGGCGATCCGGCTCTCGACTGGCGGGATTTGGCACAGGACGGCCGCACGATCTGCGTTTATATGGGGGCAAGCACGGCCGACCGGATGGCCGGGAGCCTGATCGCCCACGGCCGCGATCCAGCGTCGCCGGCGGCGGTGATCGTCAACGGCACGCTTCCCGAGCAGCAGGTCCTGACCGGCCTGTTGCGTGAGCTGCCGACGCTGGTCAGCGCGGCAGGATCAGGGCCGGTGCTGATCCTCATTGGCGACGTGGTGCGCCGGGCCGACGCATGGCGCGAACCCGCAGCACCTGCCGTTCCGGCGGTCGCCGCCCTGAACTGAAACGAGTTGAAACGATTGCGATGAGCGAAGCAGAGAGCAAGAGCAGCAAGCGCGCCAGCGACGAGGGCGTCCTTGCCCTTTCGACCGCCCGGGGCGCCCGGGGCGCGGCCATGAAGGCGGTGACCGCCAACCGCCTGGTGGACGGCCTGGTGGTCTACCTCGGTGCCGAGGGTCGTTGGGTCGAGGACATCGCCGATGCGTTCAGCGTCGTCGGCAAGGAGGCAGGTGCAGCGCTGCTCGCCGGAACCGAGCCGGACGTCGAGGCCTGCCGGATCGTCGGGCCTTATCTGATCGATGTGGTCGCCGGTCCGGACGGCAAGCTGCGAGGGACCAGCGAGCGCGAGCGCATCCGTGCCCTGGGGCCGACGGTGCGACTGGATCTCGGCAAGCAGGCGGAGGTCTGAGCAAGATGTATCGCTACGACGAATTCGATCACACCATTGTTGCAGAACGGGTCGCGCAGTTCCGCGATCAGGTTGGTCGCCGGCTTTCCGGCGAAATGACCGAGGACGAGTTCCGCCCGCTGCGGCTGATGAACGGCCTCTATCTGCAGCTCCACGCTTACATGCTGCGCGTCGCCGTCCCCTACGGCACGCTGTCCTCGCGGCAGATGCGGCAGCTGGCGCACATCGCCCGGCGTTACGACAAGGGCTACGGCCATTTCACCACCCGCCAGAACATCCAGTACAACTGGCCGGCGCTGAAGGACGTGCCGGACATCCTAATGGATCTGGCGGACGTCGAGATGCACGCCCTGCAGACCAGCGGCAACTGCATCCGCAACGTCACCGCCGACCAATATGCTGGAGCCGCGGCCGATGAGATCGAGGACCCGCGCATCTGCGCCGAGGTCATCCGCCAGTGGTCGAGCCTGCATCCGGAGTTCTCGTTCCTGCCGCGCAAGTTCAAGGTGGCGGTGACGGGAGCGCCGGCCGACCGGGCGGCGATCGCCGTGCATGATATCGGCATCCGCATCGTCCGCGCTGACGACGGCGAGATCGGCTACGAAGTGCTGGTCGGCGGCGGTCAGGGGCGCACCCCGATGATCGGCAAGACCATCCGCGCGTTTCTGCCGAAGCCCTATCTGCTCAGCTACATGGAAGCGATCCTGCGCGTCTATAACGAGTACGGCCGGCGCGACAACATGTTCAAGGCGCGGATCAAGATCCTGGTGCATGAAGTCGGGATCGAGGAGTTCCGCAGGCGGGTGGAAGAGGAATGGGAAGCGATCCGGGGGACCCCCGTCGAGCTTCCGGAAGGCGAGATGCAGCGCATCGCCGGATATTTTGCTCCGCCGCCGTTTGCCCCGTTGCCCTTTGTCTCGGCCGAATTCGAGCGGCAGAAACAGGCGGACCCGGCGTTCGCGCTCTGGGCGCGCGCCAGCCTCCATCCGCACAAGCAGCCGGGCTACGCCATCGTCAACATCTCGCTGAAGCCGATCGGCGGGGTCCCTGGCGACGCCTCCGCCGAGGAGATAGACGCGGTGGCCGACCTCGCCCAGCGGTATTCGTTCGACGAGGTGCGGGTGACCCACGAGCAGAACCTTACCCTGCCGCACGTCCGTCAGGATGCGCTCTACGCGCTGTGGCGGGAACTCGACACCCTCGGGCTCGGCACGCCGAACATCAATACGGTGACCGACATCATCGCCTGTCCCGGCCTTGACTACTGCAATCTCGCCAACGCGCGGTCGATCACCATCGCCCAGGGCATCTCCGAGCGTTTCGCCGATATCGGCCGCGCCCACGATGTGGGCGAGCTGAAGATCAAGATCTCGGGCTGCATCAACGCCTGCGGCCACCACCACGTGGGCCACATCGGTATCCTCGGGGTCGACAAGAAGGGCGAGGAATTCTACCAGCTGACCTTGGGCGGCGACGCCACCGAAACCGCTGCACTGGGACAGCTGGTCGGTCCGGCCTTCCCCTACGACGGCGTGGTCGATGCGGTGGAGAACCTGGTCGAAACCTATCTTGACCTGCGGCAGCAGGGCGAGCGGTTCCTCGACACGTACCGCCGGGTGGGGCTCGAACCCTTCAAGGAGAAGCTTTATGTCGCTCATTAAGAACGGCCGCGTCGTCGACGATCCCTGGATCGCGCTGGACGACGAAGCGCCGCTGCCGGCGACCGGCCCGGTCATCGTTTCCCTGACACGCTTGCGTGCGCAGCGCGACGCGCTGGTGTCGCGCCGGGCGCCGCTGGGTGTGCGGTTGAAGAGTTCGGAGCTGGCGGTTGAGGTGGGGGCCGACGCAGCGGCGCTGGAGCTGATTGCCATCGAGTTTCCGACGTTTCGCGACGGCCGGGGTTATTCCACGGCACGCCTGCTGCGCGAGCGATGGGGATTTGCCGGGGAGCTTCGCGCGGTGGGCAACGTGCTGCGGGACCAGCTCCTGTTCATGCACCGCTGTGGGTTTGACGCGTTCGAGATGGCCGATCAGAACGCCAGCGAGACGTGGCGGAAGGCGATGGGAGAGTTTACCGCTTTCTACCAGGACGCGACAGACGACAGGGTGCCCGTCACAAGACTGCGGCACCGGCGGCGGGCGGCGGAATGAGACCCCTCGACCAGATAGAGGCCGGCGGCCTGGAAGAGGTGTCGGCGCAGAGCGTTTTTGCAGCCAGCCGCTCGCGTGTCGATGAACTGGGGCGAAGGTGGGCGGAAGCCGACACCGAGACGATGCTTGCCGGGATGATCCACCAGGAGTTTCCGCAGCGCATCGCGCTCGTCTCGTCATTCGGCGCGGAGGCGGCGGTTCTGCTGCACATGGTGGCCAACATCGAACCGGGCCTGCCGGTGATCTTCCTCGATACCGGCAAGCTGTTCGGCGAGACGCTGCGGTATCGCGACCGCCTGGCGGCTGACCTTGGCCTGACCGACGTGCGGTCGATCAAGCCGGATGCGGCCCGGATCGACGCACTCGATCCGGACGGCGTGCTCTGGTTCGGCAATCCCGACATGTGCTGCCACATCCGCAAGGTCGAGCCGTTGAACCGTGCCCTGGAGGGGTTCGATGCCTGGATCACCGGGCGGAAGGGCTTCCACGGCGGCGAGCGCGACGGCCTGCAGCGCATCGAGCACAACGAGGACGACGGCCGGATCAAGGTCAATCCCCTGGCGCTGTGGCGAAAGGCGGACATCGAGGGATATTTCGAGCGCCACGCCTTGGCGCGCCACCCGCTGGAAGCCGACGGCTTCCTGTCGATCGGCTGCATGCCCTGCACCGACCGGGTCGCGCCCGGCGAGGATGCCCGTGCCGGCCGCTGGCGGGGCCGCGAGAAAACCGAGTGCGGCATCCACCTGTCACCGAAGGGCAAGTGGAACATGAACGGCATGGACGGGATCTGAGCCCGCACCTTTACGGCTGAGGATGGCGGCGCCGGTCCTCAGCCGGCCGGCAGCCGCAGAAGAACCTGCTGGAGCGTCGCCCCCATGCCGTCGAGATGGCCGGCAAGCCGGTCGAAGCCGCCTTCCATCTGCTGGAGTCGGCCATCGAGTTGCTGGAAGCGGCCATCGATCCGCTGAACCCGATCGTCGAGTTGCTGGAAGCGGCCATCGATCTGTTGGAGTCGGTCATCAATCCGCTGAACCCGGCTGCTGATCTGCTCGACCCGCGTCTCGATGCGATCCAGACGTTCATCGACCAGGTCCAGCCGAGCCCGCTGCGCTTCCAGCTCGGCATGCAGCGTCTTCATCTCCTTGTGCAGGACGCTGTTTACCAGGCGGGTATGATCCGCCTCGCGCTGCAGGTCGTTGACCTGGCTCTGCAGCGTTCTTATCTGGTGCCCAATATAATCCAGGCTGATATCCGCCATCGCTGCTCCAGCCTCGCATCCACTGCGAGGAAACCGGCACGGTCGGGCGCCAGGGTCGGCTGCGGCCCCATCCACTATTTGCTTTATTTGCTGGGAGCGTCAAGTCGCGGAGAGGAACACCTCGATGGTGTGAGAGGGAAAAACCCCGCCGCTACCCCCCGCCGGAGCGGCAGGGGGTAGCGGGCACGCAACGAGGAGAAGGAGCTAGGACGAGTAGTACATCTGGAATTCGACCGGATGGGGAGTGTGCTCGAAGTTGTAGACTTCTTCCCACTTCAGCTCGATGTAGCTGTCGATCAGGTCGTCGGTAAAGACATCGCCGCGCTTGAGGAAGTCGCGGCCGGCGTCGAGGTGGCCGAGCGCCTCGCGCAGCGAGCCGCAAACGGTTGGGACTGTCGCCAGCTCTTCCGGCGGCAGGTCGTAGAGGTTCTTGTCGATGGCGTCGCCAGGATGGATCTTGTTCTGGATGCCGTCGAGGCCGGCCATCAGCATTGCCGCGAACGCCAGATAAGGGTTGGCGGTCGGGTCGGGGAAGCGGATCTCGACGCGCTTGCCCTTCGGGTTCGAGGTGAAGGGGATCCGGCAGGACGCCGAGCGGTTGCGGGCAGAATACGCCAGCAGCACCGGTGCCTCGAAGCCCGGGATCAGACGCTTGTAGCTGTTGGTCGAGGGGTTGGTGAACGCGTTCAGTGCCTTGGCGTGCTTGATGATGCCGCCGATGTAGTACAGCGCCAGGTCGGACAGGTCGGCGTAGCCGGATCCGGCGAACAGCGGCTTGCCGTCCTTCCAGATCGACTGGTGGGTGTGCATGCCGGAGCCGTTGTCCCCGGTGACCGGCTTCGGCATGAACGTCGCCGTCTTGCCGTAGGTCTGCGCCACCATGTGGGTGCAGTACTTGTAGATCTGGATGTTGTCGGCGGCCTTCACCAGCGTCGAGAAGACGAGGCCCAGCTCATGCTGTGACGGCGCCACCTCGTGGTGATGCTTGTCCATCACCAGCCCCATCTCCTGCATCGTCGAGACCATCTCGGCGCGCAGGTCCATGCACGAGTCGACCGGCGGAACCGGGAAGTAGCCACCCTTGATCGGCGGACGGTGGCCGGCGTTGCCCTCCGGCAGAATGCGGCCGGTGACGTACGGGCCTTCGTCCGAGCTGAACTCGTAGAAGCACGAGTTCATCTTCACTTCATATCGAACGTCGTCGAAGACGAAGAACTCGGCTTCCGGACCGACGTAGACCGTATCGCCGATGCCGGAGGAGGTGACGTAGGCTTCCGCCTTCTTGGCGATTGACCGCGGGTCGCGGACATAGGCCTCACCGGTCGAGGGTTCGATGACGTCGCAGAAAAGAACGAGGCACGACTGGGCCGCGAACGGATCCATGACCGCGGTGGTGGGGTCCGGAATCAACGCCATGTCGGAATCGTTAATCGCCTTCCAACCGGCAATCGATGAGCCGTCGAACATCAGGCCATCGGCGAAGGCGTCCTCGTCGACGAAATCCGCCGTCATCGTCAGATGTTGCCATTTACCGCGCGGGTCGGTGAAGCGCAGGTCGATGTACTTGACCTCGTTATCTTTGACGACCTGCAGCACTTCCGCCGGCGTCTTACAGTTCAGTGGCATGGTAAGTTCCTTCTGGTCCCTCTCGTTGAGTGCATTGCCGAAGGCGGGCGTGAGGCAAGGCCCGCGTTCGAGCGGCGGCAATAGACGCGGCCGCCTTATATCGCTTCGATCCCGCGCTCGCCAGTCCGCACGCGAATGGCGTCCTCGACGGTGGTGATGAAGATTTTACCGTCGCCGATGCGACCGGTTCGTGCTGCCTGCTGGATGGCCTCGACTGCTTGCTCGACGAGGCCGTCCTCCACCACCAGCTCAATCTTCACTTTCGGCAGGAAGTCCACCACGTACTCGGCTCCTCGGTAGAGTTCCGTATGTCCCTTCTGCCGCCCAAAGCCTTTTGCCTCCAGAACGGTAATGCCTTGCAGCCCCAGTTCGTGGAGAGCTTCCTTCACGTCGTCAAGCTTGAACGGCTTGATGATCGCCTCGATTTTTTTCATCAGATGCTGCCTCTTCACTATCGTCGAGCCGAGCCGGTGTCGATCACTCGGCGCCCCCGAAAGATCGCTGTCGACGCTCGTTGCCGCAGGCTTACGAGCCGAGCGAGAAGCACGGCTCGTGCCAAAAGGGCGGCAGGTCAATTATCCGTCGCTGCTGCGGCCGATTTCCCACTGGCCACCGCGATGCCTGCTGTTGTCCCAGGCACATAACTGATCAAAATGACGGCATATGAGCTGATTATGGGCAAGTACGCCATTGCCGCTGGGTGCGACACTTGACACATGCCCCGTTCCCGCCGCCTGTTGCCGTGTCGCCGATGCTTGGCGGCAGATTTTCCCCTGGCCTTCAGTGAATGCAACAATGAAACCGGCCAACGCCTCCCTCGCCCGTTGGGGCACCACCATCTTCACCACGATGAGCGCGCTTTCGGTTCAGCACGGTGCGATCAACCTGGGGCAGGGGTTTCCGGACGAGGAGGGACCGGAGTGGCTGAGGCGGCTCGCTGCCGAGGCCGTTCTGCACGGTTCCAACCAGTACCCCCCGATGCGGGGGGTTGCTGAGCTGCGGCGAGCGATCGCCGAGCACGATCACCGCTGTTACGGCCTCGATCTTGACCCCGACAGCGAGGTGCTGGTGACGTCCGGCGCGACGGAAGCCCTGGCGTGCGCCTTTTTCGGCCTGCTGGAGCCCGGTGATGAAGCGGTCCTCATCGAGCCGCTCTACGACTCCTATCTGCCGGTCGTCGAACGGGCCGGCGGTTCGGCGAAATGCGTCCGTCTGGAACCGCCGGAGTGGGGTCTGCCGCGAGATGCGCTGGAAGCGGCGTTCTCGCCGAGAACAAAGCTGCTGGTGCTGAATTCGCCGCAGAATCCGATCGGCAAGGTCTATGACCCGGACGAACTGGCATTTCTTGCCCGTCTTCTGGAAGAGCATGACGCTTACGCCGTCTGCGACGAAGTCTACGAGCATCTCGTCTTCGATGGCGCGCTGCACCAGCCGCTGATCACGATGCCGAACATGCGCCAGCGCTGCCTGCGGATCGGCTCGGCGGGCAAGAGCTTTTCGGCGACCGGCTGGAAGGTTGGCTGGGCGTGCGGGGTGCCACCGCTGATCGATGCTGTTGCTAAAGCGCATCAGTTTCTCACCTTCACCACGCCGCCCAACCTGCAGATCGCCGTCGCGGCGGGCCTCAGGGAAGGCGGCGCCGGCTGGTTCGCCCGCCTGGCCGCCAGTCAGAGCGGCAAGCGCGACCGCCTGGCCGCCGGCCTGGAAGCTGCCGGCTTGCGCCCCTTGCCCTGCGGTGGAACCTTCTTCCTCACTGCGAGTTTTTCAGGCTTCGAGTTCACCGGCGATGATCGCGCCTTCTGCCGATATCTGACGACGCAGGTGGGGGTCGGCGCCATACCACTGTCGGCGTTTTACCGCAGCCCTGCTCCGGAAAGATGCATCCGCTTCTGCTTTTGCAAGCGGGACGAGGTCCTCGACGAGGCAGTGCTTCGCCTGAGGCGTTGGTTTTCCGGCGGATGAGGGCGAGTCGCGAGCAAAACCCGCACCAGGATCGCGGCTGATCCGGCGATCGAAGTATTGACCGGGCCGTCCGCGCCGCTAAGTTGCGGGCTCCGCAGCGTGCGGCTGGGGTGGATTAAAGCAGACGCTGTTCCGGGCGACTTCCCGATGAGCGGTCATGAGAAGGAATCGGTCAGACATTATGATGCCGAAAGGAATGAACGGGTCACGCGCGTCCCTCGACCTCGAGTCGGTCCTCAGTGCGTATCGCCGTTGGGCACCCGCTTATGATGTGGTGTTCGGCGCGATCTTTCAGAATGGCCGCGCGGCCGTCGCTCGCTACGTGAACAGCCTGCCTCTGTCCAGCGTGCTGGAAGTGGGCGTCGGAACGGGGTTGTCGTTGCCGCTCTATTCGGCGGACAAGCGGGTTACAGGCGTTGATGTTTCATCCGAAATGCTGGAGCACGCGCGCAAGCGGGTGACAGACGAAGGTCTGACCAACGTGGTTGCCCTGCATGAGATGGACGGAGAGGATTTGCGCTTTGCCGACGGCAGCTTCGATGTCGTCGTGGCCAGCTATGTCATGTCGGTGGCGCCGCATCCGCAACGCTGCCTTGCCGAGATGGAGCGGGTCTGCGCGCCGGGCGGGACGGTCATCGTCTGCAATCATTTCGTCAACGGGCACAATGGCTTTGTTTCGAGGCGGATGCAGCCGCTGTCGCGCTGGCTCGGCTGGCGCCCGGCGTTCGAACTCGGCACCCTGCTTGAGGATAGCCCGCTGAGCATGGAAGCCCAGCAGCCGGTTCCGCCGTTCGGGCTGTTTCAATTGGTCACTTTGCGCAAGCAGTAGCACGCTGCCGTCATGTCCGGGCTCGTCCCGGCCATCCACGCTGTAAGCGAACGTGCCAGGCGGAGCCCCGTGGATGCGCGGATCAAGTCCGCGCATGACAAGAACGGGCGTTGATTGACTGGGATGCCGGCGACAGTTATCTCTGGCAGCATCCATGGCGGGAGTAGCTCAGTTGGCAGAGCACCGGGTTGTGGTCCCGGGTGTCGCGGGTTCGAATCCCGTCTCTCGCCCCATTTCGTCCCACCTGTGTGGCTCATCGCGAATCCACCGCGCTATTTGACGCCGCAAGCCCGCGTTGAGACTGATGGCGCCTCCGCCATCGGCGTGGCAGTGGTGACGCAGGCTGCCAGAGTCCGGACACTGGATCCGCTGGGGGTTTTCAAGGGCCGGCCAAGCGGTTATTGATGGCAGTGAGCGCACTGATCGCGCTGGCGGAAGGTTGATCCGCGGCCCGGGAGAACGTGGCTTGAAAATATCCCTGCAACGCCAGGAACGCCCGGTGATCATCGGCATCGTCGGCGATTCCGGGGCAGGAAAATCGACGTTTGCCGCAGGCTTGGCGAACATCCTGGGGCGAGATCGGACGCTCGCCATCTGCATTGATGACTACCACCGCTACGATCGGGCGCAGCGGGTGCAGAACGGCCTGACCCCCCATGACCCCGCCTGCAACTACCTCGACATCCTGGAGCAGCACATCGATCTGCTGCGGGCGGGAGAGCCGATCCTCAAGCCGGTCTACAATCACGTTGGCGGCGTGCTGGAGCCGCCCGAATACGTGGAGCCGAGGCGCTTCATTATCCTTGAGGGGCTGCACGGGTACGCCACGCCGCGCCTGCGCGAGCATTATGACCTGAAGTTTTACATGGAGCCGCAGGAGACACTGCGCCTGCGCTGGAAGTTTCAGCGGGATACAGGCCCCGGCGGTTTTGGCTACTCGATCGAACAGGCCATGGCCTTGTTGCCCCGCCTGAACCGGGACAGCGCGCAGTACGTCGCTCCCCAGCGTGACTATGCCGACATGGTGATCAGCTTCTACGCGCCGGACGACAATCCCGATGAGAGCGGAGGCCGCCTCAACGTTCGCCACATCCTGCGGCCAACATTGCCGTACGTCGATCTGGCGCCTCTGCTCGAGGCGGGCGCCGAGGGCGGACTGGTGCTCGAGCTGGCCCGGGATCTCGATGGCCGCCCGGCCGATGCGCTGCACGTCTTTGGCGGAATGCCTGATGTTGAGGCCGACATGCTGCAGCAGCAGTTCTGGGGACTGTTGGCGAACGGCCGCACTGAGCGACCAAACTTCGGCTCTTACCGGGACGCAACCAACACTCCACGGCAAAGCATTCCGCTCGCCCTGTCACAGCTGTTGATTACGCATTACCTCTTGAATGCCGCGGTCGGCGCCCATGCGAACTGAGGACAAACCTGCGATGACTGTCGCGCAAGCCCTTACCACGACCTCGAGAGCAGCGCGCGCCGGGGCGGATGCCGAGGCGCATCCGGTGGCGACGTTCGAAGAGATGACGAACGCCATCCGCCTGCTGTCGGCGGATGCGGTGCAAAAGGCGAAATCGGGCCATCCGGGGCTGCCGATGGGCATGGCGACGGCGGCCGCGGTCTTGTGGACGCGCTTCCTCACCTTCGATCCCGCCGCGCCCGAGTGGCAAGACCGCGACCGGTTCATCCTTTCGGCCGGGCACGGCTCGATGTTGCTGTACTCGCTGCTGCATCTCACCGGATATGCCGCCATCGGCATCGACGACATCAAGAACTTCCGCCAGTTGGGATCGACCACGCCCGGCCACCCGGAGTACGAGCCGGCGCACGGAATCGAAACGACGACCGGGCCGCTGGCCCAGGGTCTCGGCAACGCCGTCGGCATGGCGCTGGCCGAACGGCTGCGCAACGCCCGCTGGGGCGACGACCTGGTCGATCATTACACCTACTGCATTGTCGGCGACGGCTGTCTGATGGAGGGGCTGAGCCAGGAGGCGATCTCCTTTGCCGGCTTCCATAAGCTGGCCCGGCTGATTGTTCTCTGGGACGACAACCGCATCTCTATCGACGGGCCAACCTCGCTCACCACCGGCGACAACCAGCTCGCCCGCTTCGAGGCCTGCGGCTGGGATGCACAGGTGGTGGATGGCGACGACGCCGAAGCGGTGGCGCGCGCCATTGCCAAGGCAAAGCTCTCCGACAAGCCGTCGCTGATCGATTGCCGGACCACCATCGGCAAGGGCGCCCCCAAGAAAGCCGGAACGGAGCAGGCCCACGGCGCGCCCCTCGGCGATGACGAGGTGGCGGGAGCGCGCCAGGTGCTGGGATGGCCCTACCCGCCGTTTGTCGTTCCGCCGCACATCCAGAAGGCCTGGCGCCAGGCAGGGGCCCGCGGTCGGCCCGCCCGCGAGGCATGGGAGCGCCGCTTCGCCTCCCTGCCAAGCGACAGGCAGGAGGCCTTCAGGCGCAGCAGCGCCGGCAAGCTGGCGCCGGGGTGGCAGAAGCCCCTGAACGCGTTCAAGCAGCAACTTGCCTCCGATCGTCCGAAATGGGCGACGCGCAAGGCGTCCGGGGAGGCGCTCGAAATCCTCACCGCAACCTTTCCTGAGATCATCGGCGGTTCGGCCGATCTTTCCGAGTCGGTGTTCACCAGGACGAAGAGCCTCGAGCCGCTGGTGCCCGGCGATTTTACCGGCCGCTACGTCCACTATGGCGTGCGCGAGCATGCGATGGCGTCGATCATGAACGGCATGGCGCTGCACGGCGGCTTCATCCCCTATGGTGGCACCTTCCTGGTCTTCGCCGACTACATGCGCGGCGGCATGCGAATGTCGGCGCTGATGCGCCAGCGGGTGATCTACGTGCTGACCCACGATTCCATTGGCGTCGGCGAAGATGGTCCGACGCACCATCCGGTGGAGACCCTGGCCAGCTTGCGGGTGATGCCGAACATGCTGGTGTTCCGTCCGGCGGACGCCGTGGAGACGTTCGAGAGCTGGCTGATCGCGCTCACTGCCAGCGACATGCCGTCGGCCCTCGTGCTCACCCGTCAGGCGGTGCCGGCCGTGCGCCTGGAACACGAGAGCGTCAACCTGTGCGCGCGCGGCGCCTACGTCCTGCACGAGGCGGACGGCGAGGAGCGCGAAGTCACGCTGTTCGCGACCGGCTCGGAGGTGCACGTGGCGGTGCAGGCGCGCGCCCGCCTGCAGGCCGACGGCATCCCGACGGCGGTTGTCTCGATGCCGTGCTGGGAGCTGTTCGACATTCAGCCGGAGAAGTACCGCCGCGAGGTGCTCGGGCCATCGTGGCCGGCGTGCGTGCGCGTCGCCGTCGAGGCGGCGATCTCGCCGGGATGGGACCGGTACATCGGCGAGAACGGCGTCTTCGTCGGCCTGCAGGGCTTCGGCCTGTCGGCCCCGGCCGAGGTGCTGTTCAAGCACTTCGGCATCACCGCCGAAAACGTCGTCGCCCAGGCCAAGGCGGCGCTGACCCGCCGCGCCGACGTCTTCCACCGCCGCGTCCGCCGCATCGGCATGGACGTGGTGGGGTAGGCCATCGGCACCAAGCAGATGCCATTGCGTCTGCTGCCGGAGGGTTGATGGGGTCGGGAACGTTACGCCGGCTTTGTGAAGAAGCGCTGATGCTGCCGGAAGCGGAGCGAGCCGAACTCGCGCGCGAGCTCGTCAGAAGCTTGGATGCGCCCGCTGACGCGGACGCCGACGACGGGTGGGACAAGGAAATTCTTCACCGTCTCTCCCAGGTTGACGCTGGCACCGCTAAGCTGTTGGACCGAGACACCTTTCGGCAACGAATGCGGGAACGGCTCGGCCGCCGGTAGTGCGACGCGTCCGCGTTCTTGAACAGGCCGCTTAAGAAGCAATCGAAGCCGCCGTCTGGTACGAGAAAGGACGAGCCGGACTGGGCGCGGAATTCGCTCAAGCGATTGATGCGGCGATTGGCTTGCTCGCGGAGGAGATCGTTCCTTTCACGAACATGCTTGGCGCCGCGGGGGCCCGGGGAGCCAAACTTGTACTCAAGCGGTTCCCCTTCAACATCGTCGTCATCGAACGCGACGAGGAAATTCTCGTTGTCGCTGTGGCCCATCACTCTCGTCGTCCAGGATATTGGCGAAGGCGTCTGCCTGCATAAACTCGACATCGGTGGCGGGCTGACTCGATCCTGCGGAAAGACAAGCGTAGCCCGGATGAAGCTGAGCGAAATCCGGGGTTACTTGCTTCAAAGAGCGGAGAGTTGCTGGGCCAGCTTCTAATTAATGCTAAGTCTCGTGTTCTTAGAAAACAGCTTGCTCCCCATAAATTACAGGAAAGCTCGCTTTCAGAAACATGGGCAAAACTTCAAACTCGTGATGTTGTCGCGCGAGACGAAGCCGAAGCCATCCCTGAAGATGTCCCGGATTTCGCGTTCCGCTGCATCCGGGCTACGCCTTGGCGTTGCTCGCGTTCGCCTGCTATGCCCCATAATGGGATCCCGTGAAAGCGGTCATGCCGGGATGATGTTGACGGGGTAGCGGGCGAACACTGCGTCGGCGGTCACGATGGTCCAGGTCTGGGTGATTGCCTGCGCGATGAGAATGCGATCGAACGGATCGGCGTGAATGGGGGGCAGTTCGCAGACGCGAAGGGCATGTTCGACAGTGATCGGTAACGGCGAGAACTCACTTTCGACCAGGGCCGCCGGCAGCACCTTGGCCACCGGACCTGGCAGGGTCAGGCGTCCGAGACCGGCCTTGATCGCGATCTCCCAGGCCGAAGCCGCGCTCACCCACACGCCGTTTCCCGGATTGGCCACCGCGTCGCGCGCCTGGTCGCCAAGCGCCGGATCGTCCGCCATCCACCACAGCAGCACGTGCGTGTCGAGGAGCAGGTTCATTCGCCGGCGCCGAAGGCGGTCGCCAGGGCGGGCGGTAGTGGCGCGTCGAAGTCGGCGCCAAGGCAGACCTTCCCGCGCCATTGTCCCGGGCGACGGGGACGAGAGCGCGCGATCACCGGTAGCAGCCGCGCAACCGGCTTGCCGTTGCGGGCGATGATGACTTCCTCACCGGCCGAGACATCCTCGATCAGACGGGACAGATGCGTCTTTGCCTCGTGGATGTTGACGGTTTTCATGGCGCCTCATGCGGGCTGACCAAACTAAGCTTAGTCCGCATGGTTGGAGCCCGCAAGGATTCGGCGTGAGGTCGATAGCCGAGGCAAAGCGGCCGTAAGCAAGACCGGACCGCAAACGTCCCTTTATGCAGCGTTGTCTCCCCTGAGTTGGTGGATTGTTGGACAGGGTTGTCGCGTGGCAAGAATTTAAGTCTCACGCGGGTGTCGGGCGGAGGGTGGCCGCGATTGTGACGACAAATGACGATATTTGACGACAGATTCCGACGCTGTTGCCGGTGTATAAAAATAATATCAATGAGTTAGGTGTTTTTTCCGGCTCAGATCGGCTCCCAGCCGGCATCTCCCGCACGCCTCCCGGCGAACGGTGTCGTCATTCGTCGTCGATTGGCAGCGGAAGGCGCCGCCGGCGGAGAAGCGGACCCGCCCCGTAGGGTCTGAAGGCCGGCACGCGTTCTCAGGCCAACGCGCGCATCTGGGAATCGACGGCGGCGATGGCGGCCATGTTGACGATGTCGCGGACGTCGTGGCTTGGCAGCAGGATGTGGACGGCGCGCGCCATGCCCATCAGCACCGGCCCGATCGCCTCGGCGCCGCCCAGCCGCTGCATCAGCTGATAGGACGTATTGGCGGCGTTGAGATCGGGGAAAATGAGCACGTTGGCTTCGCGGACCCGGCTGAAGGCGTAGAGGCGGTCGATCAGTTCCGGGACGACGGCGGCGTCGGCCGTCATCTCGCCGTCCACGTGCAGCGAGGGCTGGCGCTTCCTCAGGATCTCGACCGCCCGGGCGACGGTTTGCGGGTTGGGATGGGCGACGCTGCCGAAGTTCGAGAAGGACAGCATGGCGATGCGCGTGCCGATGTCGAAATTGGTCGCCACCTCGGCCGACAGCTCGGCGATCGCCGCGAGATCCTCGGCCGATGGCGAGATGTTGACGGCGCAGTCGGCGAAGAAAAAGACGCGGTCGCGGATGATCATGATGAACAGGGCCGCCGCCCGCCGCACGTCTGGGCGGGTGCCCACCACCTGGAAGGCCGGGTGGAGCGCCTCGACATAGTTGGTGGTCAGGCCGGAGATGAAGGCATCGGCGTCACCGCTCTGCACCATCAGCAGGCCGAAGTAATTGGGCCGGCGCGCCATCTCGCGGGCCTCCGGCAGGGTGATGCCCTTGCGCTGGCGATGCCGGAAGAGGATCTTGGCGTACATCTCGGCGCGGGGCGAAAGATGGGGGTCCATCACCTTCGGCCGATAGTCCAGGCCAAGCTCGGCGATCGTCTTCTCGATCACGCTCTGGTTGCCGATCAGGATAGGCTCACCCAGGCCCTGATCCTGGACCTCGGCGGCGGCGCGGATGATCTTTGCCTCTTCTCCTTCGGCGAAGACGATGCGCTTGGGCGCGGTGCGGGCCTTGTTGAAGATCGTCCGCATCAGCGCCCAGTCCTTGCCGAGCCGGCCCTCGAGCTGCTCCCGGTAGCTCGTCGAATCCACCGGCTTGCGGGCGACTCCCTCCGCCATGGCCGCCTGCGCCACCGCCGGCGCCACCCAGAGCAGCACCCGCGGATCCACCGGCTTGGGAATGATGTAGTCCGGGCCAAACAGCAGGCTGTCCGTCCCATAGGCCTTGAGCACCGAGTCCGGCACGTCGGACCGGGCCAGTGCCGCCAGCGCCCGGGCGGCCGCCAGCTTCATGCCATCGGTGATCTGCCGCGCCCGCACGTCAAGCGCCCCCCGGAAGACGAAGGGGAAGCACAGCACGTTGTTGACCTGGTTGGGATAGTCGCTGCGGCCGGTGGCGATAATCGCGTCGGGACTGGCCGACTTGGCGTCCTCGTAGGTGATTTCCGGATCGGGGTTGGCCATGGCGAAAATGATCGGCCGGGCCGCCATGCTCTGCACCATGTCCTTGGTGAGCACGCCCGCCGCCGAAACGCCGATGAACACGTCGGCGCCGACGATGGCCTCGCGCAGCTTCCGCGCCTCGGTCTCCTGTGCGAACCGCTCCATGTAGGGGTTCATGTTATCGACGCGGCCCTTGAAGACGACCCCGTCCTTGTCGCACAGCCAGACGTGCTCGCGCGGCACGCCTGCCCGCACCAGCAACTCAGCGCAACCGATGCCGGCGGCTCCGGCGCCACTGAACACGACCTTGACGTTTTGAATCTTGCGGCCGGTGAGGTCCAGGGCGTTGAGCAGGCCTGCCGCGACAATGATCGCCGTGCCGTGCTGGTCGTCGTGAAAGACCGGGATGTCGACCAGCTCGCTCAGGCGCTGTTCGATGGTGAAGCACTCCGGCGCCTTGATGTCCTCCAGATTGATGCCGCCGAAGGTGGGCGCCAGCGCCCGGACGATCCGGATGATGTCCTCCGGATCGGTGGCGTCGATCTCGATGTCGAAGACGTCGATATCGGCAAAGCGCTTGAACAGCAGCCCCTTGCCTTCCATCACCGGTTTGCTGGCCTGGGGTCCGAGGTTGCCGAGACCGAGGATGGCGGTGCCATTGCTGATGACGCCGACCAGGTTGCCCTTGGTCGTGTACTCGTAGGCGAGTTCGGGATTCTCGGCGATCTCCCGGACCGGGATGGCCACTCCTGGGGTGTAGGCGAGGCTGAGGTCGTACTGGGTCAGGCTCGGCTTCGAGGGAACAACCTCGATTTTGCCGCTGCGGCCCTCCGAATGGTACCGGAGGACCGCTTCTCGTGTCACTTTCTCCACGGCTTTCTCCTGCTCCCGTCCACGCGGATCGGATCATAGGGGTTTCTGCCGTGGCGAAAAGAAAAGACCGGCGACCTCAGTCAGGAAGTTCGCTTTCCGGAATCCCGAGAGCGGCCGCCACGCCCTTGCCGTAGGCCGGATCGGCCTTCAGACAATTGCCGATATGGCGCATCTGAATTTCCTTCGGAGCTCCGCAGAGGGACCGGGCGGTATTGTCGAACAGCGCCTGTTGCTGCTCCGGGCCCATCCGTTGAAACAGGGCCCGCGGCTGCGAGTAATAGTCCTGATCCTGACGGTGGTTCCAGTGATCGGCGGCGCCCTCAAGGCTGAGCGGCGGCTCGCGGTAGGCCGGCTGCTCCTGCCACTCGCCGTAGCTGTTCGGCTCGTACGCGAGCCTGCTGCCGTAGTTGCCGTCCACCCGCATGGCACCGTCGCGGTGGAAGCTGTGCACGGGGCAGCGCGGGGCGTTGACCGGGATCAGGTGATGGTTGACACCGAGCCGGTAGCGCTGGGCATCGCCATAGGAGAACAGCCGGCCCTGCAGCATCTTGTCCGGTGAGAAGCCGATCCCCGGCGGCACGTTGGCTGGATTGAACGCGGACTGCTCGACCTCGGCAAAAAAGTTCTCCGGATTGCGGTTCAGCTCCATCACGCCGACTTCCATCAGCGGATAGTCCTTGTGCGGCCAGATCTTGGTCAGATCGAAGGGGTTATAGGGGACTTTCGGGGCGTCGGCTTCCGGCATGATCTGCACTTTCAGCGTCCACTTGGGAAAGTCGCCGCTCTCAATGCTGTCGTACAGGTCGCGCTGATGACTCTCCCGGTCCTTGCCGATGATCGCCTCGGACTCGGCATCCGTCAGATTCTTGATGCCTTGCTGCGACTTGAAGTGAAACTTCACCCAGTAACGCTGATTGGCAGCGTTGATGAAGCTGAAGGTGTGGCTGCCGAAACCGTGCATGTGGCGGTAGGTCGCCGGAATGCCGCGGTCGCTCATGACAATGGTGACCTGATGCAGGGCCTCGGGCAGCGACGACCAGAAGTCCCAGTTGTTCCTGGCGCTGCGCAGGTTGGTGCGCGGATCGCGCTTCACCGCGTGGTTCAGGTCGGGAAACTTCAGCGGGTCGCGCATGAAGAACACGGGCGTGTTGTTCCCGACCATGTCCCAGTTGCCTTCCTCGGTGTAGAACTTCACCGCGAAGCCGCGGATGTCGCGCTCGGCGTCGGCCGCTCCGCGTTCGCCGGCGACGGTGGTGAACCGCGCGAACAGCTCCGTCTTCTTGCCGATCTCGGAGAAGATCTTCGCCCGCGTATAGGGCGTTATGTCGTGCGTCACGGTGAACGTACCGTAGGCACCCGACCCCTTGGCGTGCATCCGCCGTTCCGGAATCACCTCGCGGTCGAAATGCGCGAGCTTCTCTAGGAACCAGACGTCCTGAAGCAATTGCGGGCCTCGCGGCCCGGCGGTCAAGACGTTCTGGTTATCCGGCACCGGAACGCCGGCAATCGTGGTCAGTTTTTCTTCGTCCATCTGCTTCTATCCCCTGGTCTGGCCATAGGCTCCACTCGAACGCCGAAGCGATGGTCCTGTCAGCATCGGCAGGCGTCAGCGGTGCCCCCAGCCGGCACGTCCGCAGGAAGCGGCCAAGCCGGTCTTCTCTTCAGCACTATCGGGGAAGCTCGGAATAGAGGGAAATCGATTGTTCAAATCGCATCGATTGACGAGGTCAATCGGTGGTTCTCAGACGGCTTCGACCTCCGGCGGCAGATGGTCCCGAATCAGGGCGGCGAAAATCTCCATGTCCTCGCGCTTGGGATAGGTCTCTCTCCACACCAGGCCGATGCGCCGCGACGCACGCGTCGCCAGCGAGCAGATCGCGAAAGGCTGATCTTCGGGCCTGCCGACGGCAAGTGCCGGCAACAGCGTACAGCCCATGCCCGCCGCCACCATTTGCCGCAGCGTCTCGAGGCTGGTGGCACGGAAATCGGCGTGATCCTCCCCCGAGGCCGCTTCGTGGGGACCGCAGACCGCCAAAGCCTGATTGCGCAGACAATGGCCGTCGGTGAGCAGCAGAAGCTTCTGGCCGTGCAAATCGCCGTCGGTCACCGCCTTGCATCCGGCAAGCGCAGAATGGCGCGGACAGATAAAGACAAACGGTTCGTCGAACAGGGGACGAACCGTCAATTTCCGCTCGATGATGGGGAGAGCGACAAGGGCGGCGTCAATCCGATGCTCCAGCAGGCTGTCCAGCAGATCATCCGTAAGGTCCTCGTAAAGGACGAGACGGAGATCGGGATAGCTGCGAGCCAGCACCGGCATCAGCCAGGGTAGAAGATAGGGCCCGAGCGTCGGGATCACACCGAGGGCCAGGGTTCCGGTCAGCGGCGCCGTCCTTTCGCGGGAAAGGTCGACCAGCGCATCGACTTCGGCGAGCACGCGGCGCGCCTGATCGACAATCTTCCGGCCGAGCGGCGTGGTGTTGAGCGCCTTGTTGGAGCGCTCGAACACGACGACACCAAGCTCATCTTCGAGCTTCTTGAGCTGGGTGCTCAGCGTCGGCTGGCTGACATGGCAGACCTCCGCCGCCCGGCCGAAATGACCGTGATCGGCCAGGGCAACGAGATACCGGAGTTCGCGCAGGGTCATGACGCGGGATGATAGGCGCATTCGGCCATCCCGGCCACCCGCGTCGGAAACGAAGCCGCCCTTGCATGGGACCGGCGGGCGGTCATATCGAAGACCGCGGCCCGCTGCCGGACGAGACGATGATCATGCGCGTCGAGGCGAAAGCACTCTCCCGATACCCGTGGCTTCTTCGCCCGTTCTTCTGGAATCAGCGGCGCAAGTATGGGGCCGTGCTCGAACCGGGACTGCTGTGGGGGCGCTCGCCCTGGCTGTTCGCGGCGGTGGCGCTGCTCTATGGCGCGCTCGACCGGCGGTCGTCGCCGATCGACCCGCCGCTCCGCGCCCTGGTCACGGTGCGGGTCTCACAGCTCGACGGCTGCGCTTTCTGTATCGACATCAACAGCGCCACGCTGCTGAAGCGCGGCATCGCTGCGGAGAAAGTGGAAGCGCTCGCCGGTTGGCGGGGCAGCGACCTGTTCGACGACCGGGAGCAGGCCGTCCTGGATTACGCCGAGCGAATGACGGATTCGACGCAGCGGGTGGACGACGGGACGATGGCCAGGCTGCGCCGCTATTTCGACGACGACGCGATCGTTGAACTGACCGGCCTGGTCGCCTTCCAGAACCTGTCGAGCAAGTTCAACGCGGCCCTCGACGTCCCGCCGCAGGGCTTCTGCAAAACATCAAAGCGTTAAGAGACGCTGGCGGGCGGCCTCGCGCCAGCGCGGCTGCCGGCGACCACGGTCGGGCGCGCAGGCCGGCTGCGCCCGGTCGAGTTGGCCCGGTCGAGTTGGCCCGGTCGAGTTGGCCTGGTCGAGTTGGCCTGGTCGAGTTGGCCTGGGGGGGGGCGACGGCCTGCCTGGGGCGCCGACGGCCGGATCGACTGTCTGCCGGCGCCGTCTGCCGGCTTTCGACGACGCCTTTTCGAGAGACCGTAACGCCAATGCCCTGAAACTGTCGCATTCCCTCCGGCATTCTGTTCACAATAAACAACGGGCGCTGACAGCGGGCAAGAGGCGTGTTCAGGAGACAGCGGGTCGGGATGGCGGCTCTCGCCGCGTGTACCATCATGGTAGTGCTGGCGTGGCCAGTGCCGGAAACAAGGGCCGCCGAAGGCGGAGGTGCCCTGCGGTCGTCGGGGTGCTCGGCGTCGCCACCCGGTAGCCCGCCAACGTCCATCGTCGTGGACGGCCGGCAGCGGGAGCTGATCGTAGCGCCGGTGCGGCAGGGCGGGGGGGACGAGCCGCTTGACGTGGTCGTCGCCTTCCACGGGCGGACCAACTCGAACGCGCAGGTCCGGAACTATTTCGGTCTGGAAAAGGCGGTGCAGCGGTCGACATTATTCGTCTATCCGGCGGGGCTGCCGGCCGGCGACGGCGGCCGCGATTGGACGGGCGGCGGTTCGGCGTCAGCGGAGCCGCGCGATTTCGCCCTGTTCGACGCGATCGTACTCCGTCTTGCCCAGCTCTACTGCCTGGACCTCGGCCGGGTGTTCGCGGTCGGGCATTCGCTGGGCGCTTCTTTTGTCAACGCCCTTGCCTGTGCGCGCGGCGACCAGTTGCGGGGAATCGCGACGGTCGCAGGCGACCCGGGTTTAACCGAAACGGGCTGTACCGGTCCGGTGGCGGCGCTGCTGCTTCACAATCCGCGCGACGAGATTGTCGGCATCGCAGGCGCAGCGCGCGTTCGCGACCGGCTGATCCGCACCAACGGACTGGCATCCGACGCGGTATCCGGCCTCCCGGGAGACCTTGGCTGCGTTCAGTACGGCGGATCGCCGGCAGCCAACCCCGTCGTCTGGTGCGCCCATCATCAGGATGTGACGCGGCGTGGACGCTATTACCCACACCAGTGGCCGCCGGATGCGGGCGCGCTGATCATGGAGTTTTTCGCCGGGCTGCCGTAGACAAGAGCCGGGCTGCCGCAGACAAAAGACGCGCGGCCTTGGGGTCAGGCGACGTCGGCGGGAACGCGGGTGGAGCGATTACACCGGATGTGCCGGCGTCCGCTCCTCGGCTTCTCCCGGCATCGGGTCGGAGGATCCCGACGGGGTCTGATTCAGCCAGGCGGTGAAGACCGCGTAACCGACGGCCAGGACCACCGCGCCGACGAACAGACCGATAATGCCGGACGCGAGCAGCCCGCCGATGGCGCCGACGAAGATCACGACCATCGGCACGCGAACCCCGCGGCCAAGCAGCAGGGGCCTGAGGAAATTGTCGATCAGGCCGACGAACGTGCACCAGATCGCAAACGCGATGGCGACCGGCGGCGCCTCCTGGAAAAACACCCAGATCACCGCGCCGATCAGCACGATCCCCGGCCCGATCTGAACAACCGCCAGCAGCAGGCAGATCAGCGCCAACAGCCCTGCTGCGGGCAGGCCGACGGTGAGGAAGCCGAGACCGGCAAGGACCGACTGGATCAGCGCCACGCCGAGGATGCCGCGCGCAACGCTGCGGACGGTCGCCTGCCCGATTTCGGCATAGGCCTGGCCGTTTTCGCCTCCGAGTCGGGCCGCTATGGCCCGGACGGTCTTGCGGCCCCCTCGCGCGTGGGCCAGCAGAACGCCGGCGATGATGATGGCGGCGCCAAACTGCAGAAGACCGAGACCGATGTCGGCGGCGGCGGAGACGAGCCAACGGCTGACGCTGACGATCTGAGGCCTGAGCTGGTCCAGCGCGTTGGCCAGGTTCTCGGAAGCGAGCAGCCAGAACTGGGCAATGGGCTCGCCGATCACCGGCAGCTGGTGCACGCCTTCGAAGGGCGGAGGAATCACGATGTTCCCGCTCGCGAACCGCTGGCCGAGGGCGTTCACCCCCTCGGCCATGGTCGTTGCGAGAAGAGCTGCCGGCCAGATCAGCACCACCAGCATCAAAATGGTCAATATGAGGGCGGCGATGACGCGACGGTCGCCCAGGGCGCGACGCACCCTCTCGTACAGGGGGAACACCGCGACTGCGATGATCACGCTCCAGACGAAAGGGATGATGAACGGCCGCACAATTTCAAAGCACCAGAAAATGAGCAGCGCCAGCAGACCCACCCGAATTGCAGCTTCGACTGCTCGCCGGACGAAAGCGCGGTCGGTGAGTGTTTCCGCCGCCGGAGCCATGATGTCGCCTCCCCCTATCCCGAAGTGAGCGGTTCGCGGATCGTTACCACAGCGGCCCTCCGGGGTCGATGGCGCCTCCCGATGTCGGGTGATTCGTTGTCTCTCTTTGGCAACGCGTTGGAAAAGTTTGCGTTACGCTCCCCAATCCGCTCTGACTTCCCCCGTTTTTGCAGCCAATTAGAGGAGCTGAGCGGAGCTTCGCGCATTCATGGGCTCATTGGTTTAAGAATTGCTGCAAATGCTCACAAAGATTAGCCATTCCAAGGATGATCGGATGGTTCGCTCGCGCCCGCCGGCGGCGGCCCCGAAGAAACCCGGGCGACGGTGGTCCTCCGTTCTGTTCAAGTGGCTGTTCGTAGCCGGGGTCTGGGGCGTCGTTCTGCTGGGGGGGCTCGTCGCGTGGTACGCCGCGGACCTGCCGGACATTGATCAGGCGCTGGCACCCACGCGGAAGCCGGCGATCACGGTCCTCGCCGAGGACGGATCGGTCCTGGCCACGCTTGGCGACTTCTACGGTCGGCCACTGGCCGTCGCCGATTTGCCGAAACACCTGCCGCAAGCGGTGCTCGCCGTCGAGGACCGCCGGTTCTACCATCACTTTGGACTGGACCCGATCGGCCTCGCGCGGGCGTTCGTCACCAATGTGCGCGCCGGCAGTATTGTTCAGGGCGGCAGCACCATCACGCAGCAGGCCGCCAAGAACCTGTTTCTCACGCAGGAGCGGACGATCAAGCGCAAGGTGCAGGAACTGATCCTGGCTCTGTGGCTGGAACGGAAATTCAGCAAGGATCAGATCCTCGCGATTTACCTCAACCGCGCCTACTTCGGCGCCGGGACCTATGGTGTGGATGCCGCCGCGCGGAAGTATTTCGGAAGGCCGGCGACGCAGGTTTCCGTCTATCAGGCGGCGATGTTGGCGGGCCTGCTGAAGGCGCCGTCCCGGCTCAATCCCATCGCCAATCCGGAAAGCGCCCAGGGCCGCACGCGCGACGTCCTGCAGATCATGGTTGACGCCGATTACCTTGACGAAGCGCGCGCACGCACCGCCTGGAGCGAACGGAACACCAGTCTCGCGCTGCGTAAGCTCGGTCCAAACGCCCGCTACTTTGTCGATTGGGTGATGAGCCAGATTCCGGCCTTCGTCCAGGCGCCCGATCAGGATCTGACGATTCAGACGACACTCGACGCACGGCTGCAGAAGATCGCGGAGGCCAAGATCGAGCAGATCGCCGAATCGCCGGCGGCGCTGAAGGCAAATGTCGGTCAGGCCGCCCTCGTCGCTCTCGCGCCCTCGGGCGCTGTGCGCGCGCTGGTCGGGGGCGTGGATTACCAGGAGAGCCCCTTCAACCGGGCGACGCAGGCCCGGCGCCAGCCGGGTTCAGCGTTCAAGCCGTTTGTCTACGCGGCCGGGATCGAATCCGGGTTGACGGCGGATACCCGGATGGTCGATGCGCCGCTGCAGATCGAGGGCTGGACCCCGAAGAACTTCACCAACCGCTATGCGGGCGAGGTCAGCCTGCGCCAGGCGATGGCGCAGTCGATCAACACCGTCGCGGTGCAGGTGGGAGAATATGCGGGGCGGCGCCACGTCATCGATGTCGCCCAGCGACTGGGAATCAGTGGCGCCATGGAGGCGACGCCATCGCTGTCGCTGGGTGTTTCGGACGTCAGTCTTCTCGAGCTCACCGCCGCCTACGCCGCCATCGCCGACGGCGGGCTCGGTGTCTGGCCCTTCGGGATCGAGGAGGTTTCCGATGTGCGCGGCCGAACCCTCTATCGACGGGAGGGCTCGGGTGCGGGCAGGGCGCTTTCCGGCGCTGCCGCCGCGGAAATCACCGACCTGCTCGTGGCGGCGGTGGAAACCGGTACCGGCCGCGGCGCGCGGTTCGGCCGGCCGATCGCCGGCAAGACCGGCACCAGTCAAAACTTCCGCGATGCATGGTTCATCGGCTGGAGCGCGGAGTTGATCACCGGCGTCTGGATGGGCAACGACAACGCAGAGGCCATGCGCGAGGTGACCGGCAGTGGCCTGCCGGTCAAGCTGTGGCGGGGATTTATGGCCGATGCCCTTGCCGGGCGCCCCGTCCGGCCGCTGCCCAGCCTCGATATCCCCATCGCCCGGGCTCAGCTGCCTGACCGTGCGGCGCCCGATGAGGAGTCCGCCGAACGGACCAAGCCCGATTTCTGGGACCGCCTGCTGAGCATTTTCGGCGGCTGAACTGGACGGCGGCCCGGCTGCGAGTTTGCCGGCGATCAGCTACGCCAGAACGGCTTTGCGGCTTCAGTATCGGCCGAGGCGCGATCGACCCCGATATCGTGCAGCATCCGGTCGTCGAGTGCACCAAGGGACCGCCGTTCCCGAATTCTGTCCTCCCAGGCGAACAGCGCATCGGCCACTCGGATGAGTATTTGTTGCGCAGAGGGAAACCAGCCGGCTCCGGCATCTGCCTTTGCATTAGGCAAAACCGGTGGTGGATTAGGGAAACAGGTGGTTTGGGCCATGATCAAATTCCCGGATGCTTAACCGCCAGTAGTCCTGACAGCCATTGAAAAAACTGCACGATGCAAAGGTACGCCCCAACGCGGAAGTTGACAAACGACCTTTTCTCCGCCTCAGATTAGAAAATCTCATTTGAAAGGTGCCGCGCTGTCCCGTCGCCTGCCCCCGCTGAACGCGCTTCGCTCCTTCGAGGCAGCAGCCCGGCATCTCAGCTTCACGCGCGCTGCCACCGAGTTGAACGTGACGCAGACCGCCATCAGTCACCAGATCAAGGCTCTCGAGGAGCATCTGGGACTGCCCCTGTTCCGCCGGCTGAACCGGGCGCTGCTGCTGACAGAGGAGGGGCAAGCACTTTTTCCTGCGGTCCGCGATGCGCTCGACGGATTGGCGGATGCAGCCGCCCGCCTGCGCGCCAGAGAAACCGCCGGGACGCTGACCGTGTCCACGTTGCCCTCGTTCGCGGTGAAATGGCTGGTTCCCAGAATGAGCCATTTTCAGGACCGCAACCCGGGTATCGACCTGCGCATCTCGGCCAAGGAACATCTTGTGGACTTTGGGCGGGATGGCATCGACATCTCCATCCGCTTCGGCGGAGGGAACTGGCCGGGGGTTCGCGCCGACTGGCTCATCGACGAAGCGATCGCGCCTGTCTGCTCTCCCGCCTTGTTGGCTCACCTGCAGCATCCTCGCGATCTGGCCCACGTGACCCTGCTGCACGAGGAAATGGTGCCGCTGCGAGATTTTCCCGGCTGGGAAACCTGGTTGGCTGCGGTTGGTGCCAGTGGAATAGACCCGACGCGAGGATCGAGGTTCAGTCACACCCACCTGATGCTGCAGGCGGCGATGGATGGGCGCGGCGTCGCCATGGGACCTCTGCTGATCGCTGCTGACGATCTCCTGGCTCGAAGGCTGGCGGAGCCCTTCGGCTTCAAACTCCCTACCGGTTTCAGTTATTACCTTGTGTACCCGCCGGCGACCGCCGATCGCCCGAAGATCCGCGCGTTCAGAGAGTGGATTGCCGAAGAGATGAGACAGCACAAGGAAGAAATCGCTTCGGCAAGAGCGACCGCCGGCTAGCCGGATTGCTACAGATTGGCGATTGCCAGAAGGATCACCCCCATAACAATCAGCCACTTTCCCACGACCGGGAAAGGCTGCCGCTTCGCGCCGATCTCACGACGTTGCATTTAGCGATGTCCAAGGCTTGAATGGCACATGGTTCAGGAAAGCTGCCCCACCTGTTAATAACGTTTCGCAATGCCAATCGGTTCACAACGTGCGTCACGCACGTCGGCCATCGGCTGACCTTCGCAGACCCTGTCCGGGGGTAGCGAGCCGGTGGCAAAGCCTCCCGCGCCCGGCAAGGCATGGTTCTCAGGGTTGAACCCGGCAAGCCGTGCCGCCCTGCTGATGGTCGGTGCGTGCGCCGGGTTTTCGGGGATGATGGCCATCGTCCGCCTGATAGCGCCGGAAATTCATCCCTTCGAGGCGGCGTTCTTCCGCAACCTTGTCGGCGTGCTGTTCATGATTCCGTGGATATTGGCGGCGCCTGTGCGGGGACTGCACACCCAGCGTCCCGGAATGCATGTTATGCGTGCCGTTATCGGACTGGCGGCGATGCTGCTGTTGTTTACCGCCGTCAGCCTGTTGCCGCTGGCCGAGGTCACGGCCTTGTCGTTCACCGCGCCATTGTTCGCCACCATCGGCGCCGCCGTGATCTTGCGCGAAACCGTTGGGACCCGCCGCTGGATGGCGACGCTCATCGGGTTCTGCGGCGCCATGATCATCATCCGGCCGGGCAGTCATGCGATGACGCCGGCCTCGCTCATCGCTCTCTGCTCGGCCATCGGCATTGCTGCCGCGCAGCTCTCGGTCAAGTCGCTCTCTCGCACGGAGCATCCGGCGATGATGGTCCTCATCATGGGGATGCTGATGACACCGATGAGCCTGATCCCGGCCCTTTTTGTCTGGACCTGGCCGTCGACGCACGCGCTGGCGTGGATGGTTCTGATGGGGATTGTCGCGACAGTCGGCCAGGTCTTCCTGGTTCACGCGCTGGCTACGGCCGATGCATCCGCTGTCATGCCCTTCGATTTCTCGCGGCTGATCTTTGCCTCAGCACTCGGATGGCTGATGTTTGGCGAGCCGCCCGATACCTGGACGATCGTTGGCGGCGCCGTGATCGTGGGCGCCACCGTCTACATCGCCAGGAGGGAAGCGAAGCGGTCGAAGCGCCCTCAGGCCTTCCTGCCGCCCCCGACCTGAGGCCGCCAACCTGATGCCCCAACCTGAGGCCTGCAAGTCCTGCCCGCGCTCAGACTTCCGAATTCAGATAAGCCTGGGCACGCTGCAGATGTGTCTTCTTGATGTGCGGGCCGAGGGCATTCATCGCCATAAAAAGCACGGCTGCGTCATCGCTGAAACCGAACACCGCGACGATATCGGGCACCACGTCCGCCGGCATGACGAAATAAGCGAGAGCGGCCATCAGGACGAGACGCGCCGCCCGGGGCGTGGACGGATCCACCGCCGCGTAGTAGGCGGCAATGGCCTGATCGACGAATGGTACGCGCCCGAGCGTGCGCTTGACTTTTTGCCAGAACCGCTTGCGGACGTAGCGCTCCTGACCGGGCAAGGGAACCAGGGCTTGAGACAAATCCGGAGCAGTCATTGCGATCCTTCCGCGGGTCTGGGGGCACTTCTCAACCGGCGATCCCATCAATCATTGAACTGGGTCGGACGGCTGGCATTCGCAACCCCGTCGCTCCCTGCCGGTCTTTACAGGGAAGATTTCGTGGCGAATGATCGGCAAATGGACACTCTCCCCAGGCCGCCCGAACGGTTCAACCTCCCGCACTACTGTCTTGCAGCGCACGCGGCGAGGTGCCCGGACAAGATCGCGCTGATCATCGCCAGCGACGGCGGAAGGGCTCGCCAATGGTCCTACGCCGACCTCGATGACTTGGTGCGCCGGGCAGCCGGCGGGTTTCGCTCTCTCGCGCTGCCTCCCGGCGCGCGGGTGATGATCCGCACTGGCAACGATCTGCCCTACATCCTCGCCTTTTTCGGCGCGATGGCGGCGGGTTACGTGCCCCTGCCGTCATCGGCAGCGCTGACGGGCGAGGAGGCGGAGTTCCTGCTGGGAGATAGTGAAGCAGCAGCGGTCGTGCTTTCCGAGCGGCTCGGCCTGGCGCACGATGTGCCTGCGGACGTGCGGGTGCTCGACAACGCACAGATCATGCACCTGGCAGAGACAGCTTCGGCGGTCGACTACGCCGATACGGCGGCCGGGGATCCCGCCTTCCTGATCTACACCTCCGGCACCATCAGCCGTCCCAAAGGCGTGCTTCATGCCCACCGCGTCGCCTGGGGCAGGCGGCCGATGTACCAGGGGTGGTACGGCATCGGTCCAGACGACGTCGTTCTCCATGCCGGAGCCTTCAACTGGACCTACACTCTGGGGGTCGGGCTCATCGATCCCTGGGCCAACGGCGCCACCGCCGTGCTCTACAACGGCCGCGCCGACCCGGCGGTGTGGCCCGACCTGATCGAACGGTTCGGTGTCAGCATCTTCGCCACCGTCCCCAGTCTCTATCGTCGCATCCTCAAGTACGGGCACTTTCGTCCGCAAGGCCTGGTCACCTTGCGCCACGGCTTGACGGCCGGCGAAGCGCTTCCCGCGTCTGTCCTGCAGGCCTGGCAGGAGGCAACGCACACGCCGCTCTACGAGGCGTTGGGGATGAGCGAGATCTCCACCTACATTTCGACAAGCCCGGGCATTCCCCTGAAGCCGGGCAGTCCCGGCAAGCCGCAGCCGGGGCGTCGCGTCACCATTCTGGATGCCGAGGCTCCCGACGGCAGCGCGGTGGAGGTTGCGCCGGGTGACGTGGGCCTGATTGCCGTGCACAGGTCCGATCCCGGCTTGATGCTCGGGTATTGGCGCCGCCCGGACGAGGAAGCCCTGGTTTATCGGGGCGAATGGTTCTGCGGCGGCGACCTGGCCCATATGGATCGCGACGGTTACATCTGGTTGCACGGGCGCCATGACGACATCGTCAATCCCGGAGGCTACCGCCTCTCTCCGCTGGAAATCGAAGCCGCACTGGAACAGCACCCGATGGTGCACGAAGTGGCGGTCGGCGAGCTGGCCCTGTCGGCGGAGCTGAAAATCCTGGCAGCCTTCGTCGTTGCCGAAGGCACTCCCGACGAGCGGGCGCTGCTGGACTGGGCGTCCGCCCATCTCGCGGCCTATAAGGTGCCGAAACGGGTGGTGTTCGTGGCGCAATTGCCCCGCAACCGCGCCGGGAAGCTGCTGCGCCGGGACCTGCCGGCGACGTTAGACGATCTCCAGCCGTTGGCAGTGAAGACACCAGGTGCCTGACGCAGGGGTTCTTCCGATTCGCCCCGCTGGCCGTGCTGAAAGGCGGGGGGCCAGAGCTGCACCAGTGCCTCTGAACATACGGTCCCGACTCAATCCACCAGGAATTTGGTGAAAAGCACGGAGGTCACGCTCGCCGGGGCGATATGCCGGTCAACGATGCCCGCGAGAACGCCGCGCAGGCGTTCGATGCCAACGGCGCCCGCCAGGTCCTGTTTGCGCAAGTCGCGCAGCGCCATCTGGACTTCGGCAACGATCAGCGGCTGCTGCTCCTGCAACTGGGCAACGCCATTATCGGCGATCTCGACGACCGCGGCGAGTTGCAGATAGTGTGCGCGCGCCCGCGACGAACTGAGGTCGGCAACGAACTCCGGAAGCTCATGGTAGGACGTGGCGCCGGTGATCGTCACCGTTACGGCGCGGGGTTCGTTACCGGCATTGCCCAGAACAAGAAGCAGGATTGCTGACGTCAGCAGCAGCGATGCCGGCACGGCCACCATCGCCCGACAAAGGTGAAATCTCAGCAATCGGATTTTGCGGCCCAGCGCGCCGGGCATCTCCGCGGCGTCCGCGTCGGCGACGTCTGTCACCGACGCACTCACCAGGACTGCCGCTCGAACGGCGACATCTGCTGATCCGTCGCTTTCGACCATCACAAGGAGTCCGCTTGCGGGACAGGGCAGCCGGTCGCTGCCTGGGTGGTCTCAAGAGTACGGTAATCTTCATTAAGGAAGCGTTAATCCGAGTGCGCCGCTACCCGTTGAAAGGTTGAAGATCTCCGGGTGCCCGCAACATCTTGTCCACCTCGCTGCAATGCTTGCTCTCGGCAGCGATCATCTGTCGCGCATACTCCTCAAGCATGATCTCCTGGCCCTCGACCAGTCCGAGCAGCGACTTATAGTGAGCGAGCGCCGCCTGTTCGTGCTCCAGCGACTCGCGCAAGATGGCGCCGACGTCGTGCTTCTCGCTCTCCAGCAGCTTGCCGATCCCCAGGGAAGGGTGGCCGCCCAGCCCCGTAATCAGTTCGCCCGCCTCCTGCGCGTGCAGCAGAGACTCCGTCGCCTGGCCACGCAGCCAGCTCACAATGGGAATGCGACCGTAGCCATAAACCATCAGCGAGTAATGGGTATAGCGGACGACGCCGGCGAGTTCGGCTTCCAGGATGTTGTTCAGGACGGCAAGGACGGCCGGCTTGTCGATGGTGTCGGTTGGCATGACTGTCTCCAGTACGAACGGTTAACGACCCGACCCGGCGGACGGTTGCTTCTGCACGCGGTCAGGCCTTCACCTGCCGCCTCCCTGTGGGCAAACGCCTATCAGAATCGTCATCAAGACACAACGCAGTGGCGCGGCATGTCTGTCATGCGCAGCCTTAAGCATCATGAGCTCTGAGGGGTTGTTTCCGAAGCGAGGCCCTTTGCTGCGCGGAGCACCTCGGCGGCGTGTCCCGGAACCTTGACCTTGCGCCAGACGCGGCGGACCACGCCTGCGGCATCGACCAACAGCGTCGAGCGGTCCATGCCCATGTACTTCCTGCCATACATGCTTTTTTCGATCCACAGCCCAAGGGCCTTGGCGAATTGGGCGTCTGTGTCCGACGCCAGCGCAAAGGTCAGGCCATGCTTCGCCTTGAACTTGCAGTGGCTGGCGATCGAATCGGCAGACACGCCGATGACGGTGACGCCCGCCGTGGAAAATTCGGGCAGTGAATCGCGGAAGGCCAACGCCTCGGTGGTACATCCGGACGTGTTGTCCTTCGGGTAGAAATAGAGAACGTTCGTGCGACCCAGCAGGGTGCTGCGTTCCACCGTGCCACCGTCGTCCGTGGGCATGGAAAAGTCCGGCAGAGGCTCTCCCTCGCGGATAGACATGACCGGTTCTCCTCCCTGTTTCGCGCGCAACTTACCGACGCCGAGAATGCAACGGCTTCCTCCCCTCACCGAAGGGGTACCTGCGTGGCGCGATCAGGAATCCTCCTGTTCGGCAGAGACGTTTGCGAGCAGGGCGGCGGGCGCCTCGATCAAGGTGTTGAAGTGTTCGCGCACGTGCACCGCCGCCTGCTCCAGCGCTTCGACGAGGGCGACGAAGTCGAGATCTGCGATGCCGGCGACTGCAAGGCGCAGTGCTGCCGGCGCGTCGTCTCCGCCTTCGGCGGCGATCGCGTTGCCGATGTTGAGGCGAATCCGTGCCTGCACGCTTTGCAGAAGCAACAGCGCCTCCGTCAGTTCCTGGGCCACATCAGCGGGCAGCACGTCTGCCAACTGGAGCCGCGACAAGGCCTCAGCCGTGTTCGGAGACAGCACGGAAGGCTGAGCGTGCGCCTCGCGCAACTGCAAATACTGGGCGAGAAACTCGATATCGACCAGGCCTCCTCTGAGATGCTTGGGCTCCCACAGACTTCGCGTCGGGTGCTCGGCCGCCATCTTACTTCTCATGGCGGCGACGTCAGTGACCAGGTCTGCAGCATTTCGCGGCTTGGTGAGCACGCTTCGGATTGTCGTCTCAATGAACCCGGTGAGCTCGGCGGGGCCGGCAACCACGCGCGCTCGGGTCAGTGCCATCTGCTCCCAGACCCAGGCGTCGTCGCGTTGGTATCGGGCAAAGGTCGCGGCGCTCACGGCGATGGGGCCGGCTTTGCCGGAGGGGCGGAGTCGCATATCCACTTCGTACAGACGCCCTTCGGAGGTCGGCGCGGTCAGCGCGGCAATGAGCCGCTGGCTCAGGCGGGCGAAATACTGCGGTGCGGGCAGAGGGCGCCGCCCGTCCGAGTGGGAACCTTCGGGGGGAGTGGAGTAGACGAAGATCAGATCGAGGTCGGATGTTGCGGTCATCTCGGCGCCGCCGAGCTTTCCCATGCCGATGATCGCCATGGCACAACCGTCGACCCGCCCATGCACCCGCGCGAAGTCCTCTTCGATCCTGGGCAGCAGGCAACGCAGGCAGGCCTCTGCGACCCGGGACCAGGCGGCCGTTGCGGCGGCGGTGTCGATCATTCCCTTCAGCGTCTGCACGCCGATCTGAAACCGGCGGTCGTTGGCCCAGCGCCGCGCCAGGTCCAAAAGGTCTTCGGTGTCGCGCGCCTGCTCCAGAAACCCCGAGAGTTCCTCCTGCAGCTCAGAGAGCAGCGGTGGCGGCTTAAAGAAGTCTGGTGCCGACAGGACGCTTTCCAGCACCGACGGGCGGCGGGCCAGATGATCGGCAAGCGCCGGTGCGACACCGAGAATATCGGTCACCAGACCCAGCAGCGGCGGATTGGCATGGAACATGGCGAACAATTGAATGCCGGCCGGCAGGCCGTTGAGGAAGCGGTCGAAGGCGAGAAAGGCCGCGTCAGGATCCGGCTTGCTCGCCAATGCCTTGAGAAGGTGGGGCAGGAGTTCGGTGAGCAGTTCGCGGGCACGGACGCTGCGCATCGCCCGGCAGCGGCCGTGATGCCAGCCGCGCACCGCCGAGTCGACCACCTGAGCTTCGGCAAAGCCGAGCTTCTGAAGCGTTGCCAGCGTGTCCGGGTCGGCCTCGCTGCCGGTGAAGACGAGATTGCCGCCGATGGCGCCCGGAAGGGTCAACGCCGGTGCGTCTTCGAAAAGCTCCGCATAGTGGCTTTCGACGCGGCGCAGCGTGGCGAGCAGCTTCTCGGCAAACGCTTCAAGCGATGGGTAGCCGAGGAAGACGGCCAGCATCGACAACCGGTGCGGGTCGCTGGGCAGGCTGTGGGTTTGCGAATCGTTCGTCATCTGCAGGCGGTGCTCGACACCTCGCAGAAAGCGATAGTCTTCGGTCATCTCCGCCGCGACCGCATGGCTGATCTTGCCGGCCCGGGCCAGAGCGGCCAAGGCCTCCACGGTCTTGGTCTGCCGGACCGACGGCAGACGCCCCCCCCAGATCAACTGCTGCGTCTGAGCGAAAAACTCGATCTCGCGGATCCCCCCCCGCCCCAGCTTGATGTTGTGCCCGGCAAGCGCGACGTGGGCGCCGCCACGGTGCGCGTTAATCTGGCGCTTGATCGAGTGAATATCCTGAATTGCCGCGAAATCCAGGTGCTTGCGCCAGATGAACGGCTTCAGCCAACGCAGAAAAGATTCGCCGGCCCCAAGATCGCCTGCCACGGGTCGTGCCTTGATCAGTGCTGCCCGCTCCCAGTTCTGGCCGAGTGTTTCGTAGTATTCTTCAGCACCGAAGATGGACATTGCCACCGGGGTTGCTCCCGGGTCCGGTCGCAGCCGAAGATCGGTGCGGAAAACATAACCCTCGCGGGTCCGCTCGGAGATCAGCCGGACGAGGCCACGCACGAGACGTTCCGCCGTCCGTTGGCGGTTGTCCGGGTTGGGGGTGTGCAGCCGCTCGGGATCCCAGAAGACGATCAGGTCGATGTCGCTGGAATAGTTTAATTCTTCGGCTCCCAGCTTGCCCATGCCAAGAACGATCATGCCGGAGCGCCGACCGGGTTCCGGGTCATCGGCGGCGTCAGCAACGAGAACGCCGCGTCGGGCGGCGTCCACCAGCAGGAAATCCAGTGCGACGTCGAGCGCCGACCGGGCGTAGCTCGATAATGCTCCCGTGACTTGCTCAAGCGTCCAAATCGATGCAATGTCGGCGAGAGCCGTGGTCAACGCGAGTCGTCGTTTCTGTCGCCGAAGCGGCCCCCCCGGATCGACACCCCTTATTGCCGCCTGCCGGGTTTCGGATAGGGCGTCGTCAATCTGCTGAAGGGCGGTGTCCGGGCCGGTCCGCAGCAAATCGAGCAGGAAAACCGGCTCCAGTTCTGCCATGAGCGTCAGGAACGAGCTATTGCCGAAGACAGCTCCAAGCAGCGCTTGCGCATCATCGTTTCGGAGCAGGGCCTCGGCGAGGTGCTTCTGGTCCGCTTCGGCAGCGGTCGCCAGAGCGTCGCGCCAGCGCTCCAGTCCTCGGCGAAACTGCGCCGGGTCGGAAGCCTTGGGGAACCCTGCAGAAGCAAATGACGGAGCAAGATTGTTCATAGTCGAGTTGCGTGCTTTCCCCAGACCCTTCCGGCCGTCACGGCCCGCGCGCCCGGCGCGCTGAGCCGCCTACAGGAATAACCGGGAATGGGACGGATTGTTCACCTGATTGTGCGCCTGGCGGCGGCAGCGGTCGCGATCGCCATTGTGCTGACGGCATTGCTGAGTATGCGGCTGGCCGCCGGGCCGATTTCGCTTGGCGATCTCGCACCGAGTGTGGCTCGTCTGCTCGAAGAGATCACGCCCTACACGTACGAGATCGGCGATATCTGGCTTCTGTGGCGTGACTGGCAACAGGGGCCTCTCGTCAAGGTTCATAATGCGCGCGTCATCGACGACAAGGATGCCGTCGGCGCCGACATTCGCGAGCTGACGGTCGGCTTCAGTGCAGTCGCCATGACACAGGCCGTCGTGGCGCCCACGGTGGTTCAGGTCAGTGGGGCACGGATCACGATCGATCAGCAGAAGCTGACCGCTCCCTCTGAAGATGAAGGTGACGGTGACGGCCTCGATGACGTCCTCAAGGGGCTTTATGGGCCGCCCGATGCTTCGCACCCGTTGAGCTTCTTACGCGCGGTAGGGCTCAGCGAGGTTGCCATTAATGTCCGAAACGCGAGCGAAGACGGCGCAGCGGCTGCCAGCGACTGGCGGCTCACGGTCAGCCAGGCCGAACTCGCCCGCGACGACGCCCGGCGTCTGATCGGCAATGCGGCGCTTGCGCTCATGCTGGGAGAAGAACGCTCCGATGTCACCGTGGCACTCGCTCCGACCGTTCAGGGAGCGCTTCAGGTGGACCTCACGCTGGCCGGATTGAGGCCGGCGGCGTTGGCCGTTATCGATCCTGCCCTGACGCCCCTCGTGGCGCTCGACGTTCCTTTGGAAGGGAGCGGCCGCATGGAAATCGATGCGGCCGGCCGCGTCGGCTCGGCGACGGTCGGAATCCACGGGAAAGGGGGCTCTTTCAACCTGAACGACACGGTCGCTCATGCCGTCGGCGTTGCGTCTCCTCCTCAACGCCTGAAGGTGCACCGGCTTGCGCTTCAGGCCTCCTACGAGGCGGTCAACACCAAGGTCGCGGTTCAGGCCCTGGAGATCGCGTTTGAGCCGGGGACTGTCCTCTACGTTCCGGCTCCCGTCGATCATCGCTTCCCTCTGAAAGAGCTGACCGCCGCGGGGGTCTACGAGAACGGAAAGCTGGACATCCGGTCGTTCGATCTGGGTTTCGACGCGCTCAAGCTTGCCGTCACTGGCAGCGTCGATAAGCTCGACACGGCTCCCACAGGCACCTTTGCGGTCAGCGCCGATAACATTCGCGTTGATGACTTGGGCCGGTATTGGCCGCCGACCCTGGCGCCTGGCGCCTGGGAATGGTGCACAACTCACCTGCGGGACGGCATCGTGCCTCGGCTGGATGCACGGCTCGCGTTCGAAACGCACGACGGGACGACCGACGTAACCGACGTCAGCGTGAAGTTTCCTGTCGAGAGGTTGACGGTCGATTATTTGCCGCCGATGCCGCCGGCGCGCGGTGCGTCCGGTGTCGTCACCATCGATCCCAATAGTCTGCGGATTGTCCTCAACAGGGCCGATGCCGCCGGCTTGACCATCAGCGATGGCGCGATCCTCATCTTGGGCCTGAAGAACGCGAATCAAATTCTCGACCTGGACCTGCTGGTTGCCGGTCCCGTCCCGGCGGCCGTTGAGTTGCTCACAAGCCGGCCGCTTCAGTACCCGCAGCGCGTCGATATTCGGCCTGAGCAGGCGTCCGGCGAGACGACGACCCGGCTGCGGATGCGCTTCCCGCTGCTGGACGACGTGGATGAGGAGGATATGCAGGTTGATGCCGAGGTCGCCCTGACGAACTTCGGATTGACGAATATCGTCAAAGGCGTTGACGTCCGGAGCGGGCAAGCCCGGCTGCATGTTGACACCGGCGGATTGCGCGGGGACGGGCGGCTGACGGTCGCCGGCATCGAGGGGGCGTTTCGGCTGGCGGCCTCGTTCGTCGACGGAGTGGAACCGCAGGCCACGGTCCAGTTCGTTGCAGCAGACATTCCGGTGGCCCGCGTGCGCCGCGAGCTGGCTCAGGCGCTCGATGTCGACGGCTATCTTATCGGAGGCACGTTCGGCGGCAGCGTCAGCTTCGAGTTGTCGAGCAGTGGAGCCGGCGTCGTCAACGCCTCCCTCGATCTAGCCCGGGCTTCCCTCGCGATTCCTGAGATTGGCTGGCATAAGCCGGCGGGAGCCGCCGGCGTCGCGGATGCAATCATCCGGCTGCAAGACGATCATCTCGGGGGCACGTCGGAATTGGCGCTGCTGGCTCCCGGTCTCGATGTGGGCGGCACGCTTCGGACGAGCAGCAAGGGGGAGACTGAGACCGTCAGTATCCACCGCATGATTGCCGGCCGGACCAATGTCACCGGAACGATCGCCCGTCACACCGACGGGCGCTGGGATATCGAGCTTTCCGGCATCGCACTCGATCTGTCGCCCATGCTGAGGGCGGACGAAGAAAAGGGCAGGGGCGCAAAGCCGGCAGCGGGGCAGTCGCCGTTCGATAAACTGCCTGATTTTTCGGTGACGGCGGATCTGGAGACGCTGTGGTTGAACGCGCCCGATCCCATTCGGGCGCTTCAGGCCACCGTGGTGCATGAGGGCGGACGCTGGTCGCTGGTTCAGATGCACGGCAACCTTGCGGATCACAGCAGCGTAACGATGTCGATTGCTCCGGACGATGAGGGTGGGCGATCGGTGCTCCTCGAAGCGGACAACGCCGGCGAGGCTCTCCGCGCCTTCGATGTCATCGGCGACGTCCGTGGCGGCACGCTGGAAGCCAGGGGCCGCTTCGATGACACCGATCCGCTTCATCCTCTGACGGGACGGGTCAAGGTTCGCAATTTCCATGTCGTCAATGCGCCCATTCTCGCGCGTTTGCTGAGCATCATGGCGGTGGGCGGCATTCGTGATGCGTTGACCGGAAGGGGGATCGCCTTCGCCGTGTTCGATATGCCGTTCAGTTTGCGTGAGGAAAAGCTCGACATCACGGACGGCCGGACGTTCGGATGGTCCCTCGGGATCACGTTCGGCGGCCGGGTCGATACCGGCACCCAGATGGTCGATGTGACCGGACGGCTGGTGCCCTTTTATGCGGTGAATAACGCTCTCGGCCGGCTGCCGCTGATTGGCCTGATCATGACCGGCGGTGACCGCGGCGGCGGCGTGTTCTCGGCGGGCTACCGCGTCGTTGGTCCACTGTCGGATCCGACCGTGTCGGTGAACCCGGCGAGCGTCTTGTTCCCGGGCTTTTTGCGCTGGCTTCTGGCGGCCTTGTCAAACTGGGCCGGACCAGGCGTTACCGACGTCGAGGCGGGCTTCGAGGCGCCTTGAGACATGAAGCCGAGCCCATGCCTCCAAAGTCAGAGTCCGATCCAAAGCGAATCGCCGAATATCGATGCAAGACGACATTCCGTCATGGCCGCGCTCGTCATGCTCGTCACGGCCATCCACGCTCGCCACAGGCAACGTGCCAAACGGAGCCACGTGGATGCGCGGAACAACTCCGCGCATGACGACTGTGTTGATCTAACACCTTGATTTTTCTCATATCATTTTCGAGCAGGCTGTCAGACTATGCGCACCAGGGCGTGGCGCTTTTTGCCCGCGGAGAGTTTCAACTGGCCGTCCGCTCCCGCGTCCGTCAAGCTGACCGGCCGGGTCTCTTCGGAGAGCGGAGTGTTGTTGAGGCGCGCTCCGCCGCCCTTGATGAGGCGCCGCGCAGCACCTCCCGATTCTGCCAGTCCTGCCCGGCGGAAGAGTTCGAACGCCGGAATTCCCGCCTCGAGTTCATCCCGGCTAACTTCGATCGTCGGCAGCGCATCCCCGGCGCCCTCGTCGGCAAACGTTCGCCGGGCCGTTTCCGCGGCGGTGGCACGCGCCGCTTCGCCATGGCACAGCCGTGTCGCCTCGTCGGCCAGCACCGTCTTGGCCGCATTGATCTCCGCGCCCTCCAGCTTTTCGAGGCGCTCGATTTCGCTCAGCGGCAGTTCGGTAAACAGCCGCAGGAAGCGGCCGACGTCGCCGTCCTCGGTGTTGCGCCAGAACTGCCAATAGCCGTAAGGCGACAGCAGTTCCTCGGAAAGCCAGACGGCGCCTGCCGCCGTCTTGCCCATCTTCGCCCCCGATGCGGTGGTGATCAGCGGCGTCGTCAGCCCATACAGCGTCCGGCCGTCGATGCGCCGCCCCAGCTCACAACCGGAGACGATGTTTCCCCACTGGTCGGAACCGCCCATCTGCAGCGTGCAATCGAAGCGCCGCGCCAGTTCGAGGAAGTCGTAGGCTTGCAGCACCATGTAGTTGAACTCGAGGAACGACAGCGGCTGCTCGCGCTCAAGCCGAAGCTTCACGGAATCGAAGGTGAGCATCCGGTTGACCGAGAAATGACGGCCGAAATCGCGGAGGAAGGGGATGTACGCGAGGCCGTCGAGCCAGTCCGCGTTGTTGACCGTCAGGGCACCGGTCGGCCCATCATCGAAATCGAGGAAGTTTGCGAAGACGCGGCGGATCCCCGCCATGTTCTCGCGGATCGACTCGTCGCTGAGCAGCTTGCGCGCTTCGTCCCGACCCGACGGGTCGCCGATGCGGGTGGTTCCGCCGCCCAGGAGAACGACGGGCCTGTGCCCTGAGCGCTGCAGGCGACGCAGCAGCATGATCGAAACAAGGCTGCCCACGTGCAGGCTGGGGGCGGTGCAATCGAAGCCGATGTAGGCCGTCATCGGCTGCTGTGATGCCAGCGCATCCACCGCGTCCAGGTCGGTGCACTGATGCAGGAATCCACGGCCGACAAGGGTGCGGACAAACTCGGAGCGGAACTCGGGCATCGGCGGCCGTTCTGTGATAGAAAACCGGGCAGCCGGCTTGGTAGCACAGCAGGAACGGGGCGACAACGCGGGGCGAACGGGGGCGGGGCGAACGGGGGCGGGGCGAACGGGTGTGCATGGAGCGGGATAAAGGGAAAATCGCCACGGATGCCTTTGAGCACCGACCCCTGCGTGCCGTCGGCCTGATGAGCGGTACGTCTCTGGATGGGATCGATGCAGCGCTGCTGACATCCGACGGCGAACGGGTGGGCACTTTCGGTCCTGCCCGGACAACGTCTTATCCGGAAGAGTTTCGCGGCCGGCTGCGCCGTCTTCTCGGTCGAGAACCGGCGGCCGATGCCGATGACCTGGCCGTTGTCGACGAACTCACCGATCGGCACGCCGAGGCGGTACGTCTCTTGCTCACCGAGGCGAACCTGGCGCCTGGCGACATTGATCTTGTCGGATTTCATGGGCAGACCGTCTTGCACCGGCCGGACCAGCGCCGGACCGTTCAGATCGGCTGCGGTCGTCGTCTGGCCGAAACCCTGGGCATTCCGGTGGTCTGTGACTTCCGTTCGGCGGACGTCAAAGCCGGTGGGCAGGGCGCGCCCCTGGTGCCGCTCTACCACGCGGCGCTGGCGCAGGATCTGCCCCGGCCGCTGGCGGTCCTCAATATCGGCGGCGTCGCCAACATCACCTGGATCGGCGAGAAGGGGAGTTCACCCTCCGTGCTGGCGTTCGATACCGGGCCGGGCAACGCCCTGCTCGATGATTTTGTCTCGGCACGCACGGGGCGGCCTTGCGATGTGGGCGGAGCGTTGGCTGCCGCCGGTCGCGTGGACGGCACCCGCGTCATGGCCTGGCTCCGCCATCCGTGGTTTCGCAGGCCGCCGCCGAAGTCCCTCGACCGCGACGATTTTCGCTTCGTCTTAGACGCCGTGGCGGGCTTGTCGCCAGCCGATGGCGCGGCCACGCTGACCGCTTTTAGCGCCCGTGCCGTCACGCTTGCCCTGCTCGCGCTGCCGGACGCGCCGCGACGCTGGCTCGTCGGCGGCGGCGGCCGGCATAACAATGCGCTCATGCGAATGCTAGGGGACCAGCTCGGCGCTCCCGTGGAACCGGTCGAGACGGCCGGCTGGCGGGGCGACGTCCTGGAAGCCGAGGCGTTCGCGTTCCTCGCCGTCCGGGCCGTCCGCGGCCTGCCGCTGACGTTGCCGACCACCACAGGCGTCGCCCACCCGCTCACCGGCGGCACGCTTTACTTGCCCGGATGAACCGGGAAGATCGTTCGCCGCCCGCAATCTTGCGGGAGCCCCAGGAGTCGGGGATATCTGCACTAAGGCAAGGGCCCGATTGAAAACCATGAGCCGTCTAGTTCGTATCGCACCCTCGATCCTCTCTGCTGACTTCGCCCGGTTGGGAGAGGAAGTCCGCGCCATCGACGAGGCCGGATGCGACTTCGTGCACATCGACGTGATGGATGGCCACTTCGTGCCGAACCTGACCTTCGGGCCGCCGGTGATCCGCGCGCTGCGGAAACACACGGCCAAGCCGTTCGACGTGCATCTGATGATCGATCCGGCTCAGCCCTATCTGGCGGAGTATGCTGATGCCGGCGCCGACATCATCACTGTTCACGCCGAGGCCGACCGGCATCTCGACCGCTCGCTGCAGGTCATCCGCGGCCTTGGCAAGCAGGCGGGCGTTTCGCTCAATCCTGGGACCTCCGAAACCGTGATCGAACCCGTGCTGGACCGGCTCGACCTGATCTTGGTGATGAGCGTCAATCCCGGCTTTGGCGGCCAGGTGTTCATCCCGTCGCAACTGGAGAAGATCAGGCGGATCCGGGCGATGATCGGGGAGCGCCCGATCGCCCTGGAAGTGGACGGCGGCATCAACGCCGAGACAGCACCGCTCGTCGTGGCCGCCGGCGCCGATGTTCTGGTCGCCGGAAGCGCGGTGTTTCGCGGCAGTCAGTATAAGATCACCATCGACGCGCTGCGTCCGCGCGGCAAACCCGGGCCTGCCGCGCTGGCTCGGGCTTAAGGGGTGCGTCGGAGCCGCTCGCCAAGCGATGCGGTGATTCAGCTGATCGCGTCTATCTCCGCGTCCGACAGATTGCCCGGAACGATTGTGAGCGGGATGGGCAACTTTCCGAGACGCTTCAGCACATGGTTGACGATCCGGCCCGGCTGATCGGAGCCGGCCGCCGCACCCATCACCAGGATCGAAAGCTCCTTCTCCGTCGCCAGAAGCTGCATGAGCTGGTCGGTCACCGTTCCTTCGCGGATGTAGACGACGGGCGTTGAACCCGACAGCTTCTGCACAACGGAGGAGACGACCTGAAGCATCTCTTCCGCCTGTTCCCGCCGCTCCTCGGCCATGAGGTGGCCGACCGCCATCCAGTGCTGGTATTCGACCGGTTCGACGACGTAGAGCAGGGCCACGCGACCGCCGGTCCGCCGGGCCCGCCGGCAGGCATAGCGCAGCGCCTGATGCAGCTCCTGCGTCTCGTCAACAACGCACAGAAAGGTGCGCTTGGACATTTCCTGGCCGGGCGGCTTGTCCGAAGCCTCCGGGGTCCCACTGTTTTCATTGCCCACGGCGTCATTCCTTGCGGAACGCGAGATTAGCAACCCATCCTGCCATCGCGGCGAGCAGGACGGCAACGATGCCGTAGAGCGGCGCCCAGCGATGGGCAAAGTCAAAGACCTGCGCCTCGAATCCGACTTTCCCGACGATCAGGGGGGTGGTCTCGGCGCTCACGATGTCGCCGTCCCGGACCAGGAAAACGGTGACGCTGTAGGTGCCGATTGGGCCATTTGCCGGAATCCACAGATCCGAGCGAAAGAGGCGGTTGCCGAGAAAGTCGATCCGTCCCGGCTCTGCCGAATAGAGCCCTTGCTGCTGACGGTTCCGGATCAGCGCCGCCCGGAATTCCGCGATCCGGCGCAAGCTCGTGGGCTCGAGCGGGCTCAGGCGAAGATGCTGGAGGTCGAGTTGATGCGCGGCAATGACACTTTCCGGAAGGATTTCCTCCAGGGGGCGGTTGACGGCGATTGCCCAAAATCCCGGGACTTCGGCGAAGGCCATGTCCGCTTCGTTGATCCAGATGCCAAACGTGCGGCCCTTCCTGTGTACGGTGGCGATATCTTCAGGACCGCGGATGACGACGACAACATCGCCCGGTCCGTCGATCGCCCCGAAAAGCAGGACGTTGCTGCCACTGAAACCCGTGGTTACCGCCACCAGGTGATTGGACAGCGCCGCAACCAGGTCTGCGATGCCGGTCCGTGGCGCCGCGACGACCGCCGCCACCAAGATGAGCAGCATCAGAGCGCGCCGGGGCCACCTCATGACGGTTGGTCCCGGGTGTTCCTTAGTCATTGGCGCTGGCGCTCGACAACCGAGTAGAGGTCACTCGGCTCAGCCACCAGGTCCCAGGCGAGGTTGCCGGCAACGGCCAGCACGAGGACTGCCAGCAGGACGCGAAATTGGTCCCCGCGCAGCCGGGTGCCGGCGCGGAGCCCGAACTGCGCCCCGATGACGCTCCCCGCGACCAGCAGCAACGCCAGGACGACGTCCACCGTCTGGGTGGTGACCGCTTGCAGAACGGTGACGCAGGCAGCGACGAAAATAATCTGAAACAGCGAGGTCCCGACGACGGTCGAAGATGGCATGCCGAGAATGTAGATCATGGCGGGCACCATGATGAACCCGCCCCCGACGCCCATGATGGCCGCCAGGATGCCGACAATCAGGCCGATGCCGATCGGCAGAAGCACGCTGATGTACACGCGCGACCGCCGGAAACGCATCTTCAGCGGAAGCGCGTCCAGCCATGTCCTGCGCGGCCTTAGTTTTGGGTGGGGCGTTCGGGCGCGCCGGATGGCCGCCAGGCTCTCCTTTAGCATGAGCAGGCCGATGACGCCGAGGAAGGCCACATAGGTGAGTTTGATGACGACGTCGAGTTGCGCCGCCTTATGCAGGGTGGCGAAGATGGCAACACCGACGGCCGAGCCGATGACGCCCCCGAGGAGCAGAGCCACCCCCATCCGGAGGTCAACGTTGCCGCGCCGCCAATGAGCCAGCACCGCGGACACCGACGGCGCGACGATCTGGCTGGCGCTGGTGGCGGCGGCGACGGCGGGCGGGATGCCAATGAAGATGAGCAGGGGCGTCGTCAGAAAGCCGCCGCCGATGCCGAAGAGGCCGGACAGGAAGCCGACGATTCCTCCCAGTCCAAGGATGAGCAAGACATTGACCGCCAATTCGGCGATGGGAAGGTAGATGTCCATCGGCGGTATGCCCCCGGCTGACCGTTACCGGAAGATCGAAAGGAACGCGAGCGGCACCATAGCGAGCACCTCAATTTGGGGCAAAAACAATTGCTAACTCACGCCATCATTGCCGGCCTCTTTGGTTTGCGAACAAGCGGAGTAAGCCTTTTCGACAATCCGGGCCGTCTCGTCCCACGCCACAATCCGGCGGATGTCGGCCACGGGAAACCAGCGTGCTTCTGTGGCGTCCGCGGCCGGTTCCGGTTCGCCAGCCTGCCATGCCGCCAGGACGTCGATGAGGGTATAGTGCCACCGCACCGCCGCGTCCTTGTCGCGCTCGATCAGATCAACAACCTCGACGATTCCGTTCGGGCTGACGACGACACCGGTCTCTTCTAGGACCTCGCGCATGGCCGCTTCATAAATGGTTTCGCCGAGTTTCTGCAGACCGCCGGGCAGGCTCCATTCTCCCTGTCGAGGGGGCTTGGCGCGCCGGATGAGCAATACATGGTCGTCACGCAGCACGACAGCGCCGACACCGATCATGGGCAGTCTGGGATACTGACGAGGCATCGGCGGTCGGCCCTATCCTGCTTATATCAGATTCGGCTGAAGTGCCACACATCGGCCGGCGGGCGTGTTATAAGAGCAGCGGCACCGTTTCGCGTGCTCTGCCCGGTAAGGAGCTGATAAACCATATGTTTGAGGGCTTTGCCAGCAGCGGCATTGCGACCGGCGAAACCGTGATCCATGCTGTGATGGGGGGCTCCGGGCCGCCGCTGCTTCTTCTGCACGGCTATCCGCAGACGCATGCGATCTGGCACCGGGTGGCCCCCAGCCTGGCGGAGCGGTTTACCGTCGTTGCGTCTGATCTGCGCGGCTACGGCGACAGCGGCAAACCGCCCTCGGATCCTGAGCATCTCGCATACTCGAAGCGGAAGATGGCCGCTGACCAGGTGGAGCTCATGCGGACCCTGGGGTTTGAGAGGTTTTTTGTCGCGGGCCATGATCGCGGCGGGCGGGTGGCGCACCGGATGGCCCTCGATGAACCGGAAGCGGTCCTGAAGCTGGCAGTTCTGGATATCGTCCCGACCCACAAGATTTTCGCGACCGTTGATAAGGATGTGGCGACTGGCTACTACCACTGGTTCTTCCTGATCCAGAAAGGCGGGCTTCCGGAGACGCTGATCGGTCATGATCCCGATTGGTACCTGCGGGCAAAGCTCAGCCAGTGGAGTGGAGATGTTTCCGCTTTCGCGCCGGAAGCACTGGCGGAGTATGCGCGCTGCTTCCGCGATCCGGCGACGATCCACGCGTCGTGCGAGGACTACCGGGCGGCCGCGTCCATCGACCTCGTCCACGACGAGGGCGACATGGCAACGCCGATCACCTGTCCGGTTTTGGTGTTGTGGGGGGAGAAGGGGTTGATGCATCGTCATTACGATGTCTTGGCGACGTGGCAGGAGCGGGCCACCGACGTGCGTGGCCAAGCGCTCCCGTGCGGGCATTTTCTCCCCGAGGAGGAGCCAGTGAAGACGACGAGCTTGTTAGCGGAGTTCTTCAGAGAATGAATCCAGCCCAGACCGAGGGCGGGGACGAGGCGGAAGGCGGCCGGCCGATTCCGCGTTCCTTGAGGGTGCGCCGTCAGCAGATGCAACTGGCCCTGATGGCGCGTCTGCGGGCCTACTTTTTTGCCGGCATCCTGGTCACTGCTCCCATCGGCATTACCGTCTATCTCGCGTGGCAGTTGGTGAACTTCGTCGACACGCGGGTGACGGGGCTTCTGCCTGCGCGGTTCAACCCGGAGAGCTACCTGCCGTTTGCGATTCCTGGCCTGGGTGTTGTTGTCGTTATTACAGCCCTGATTTTGATCGGAGCTGCGACGGCCGGCTACTTCGGGCGGTTGCTGACGGGCTTCTTCGACGCTGCGCTGGCACGGATGCCGGTCATCCGCAGCGTCTACGGAGCGCTCAAGCAGATCATCGAAACCGTGCTGGCCCAGCGGTCGAATGCCTTTCGCGAGGCGGTCCTGATCGAATATCCGCGACGCGGCGTCTGGACCATCGGTTTTCTGACCGGCGTGACCGAGGGAGAGGTGCAGAACGTCACCAATGACGAGCTCATCAACGTCTTCGTGCCGACGACGCCGAACCCCACCTCGGGATATCTCCTGTTCGTTCCGCGCAGCGAAATCATCGAGCTGCGGATGCCGGTGGAGGACGCGCTGAAAATGATCGTTTCGGGTGGCATCGTTACCCCGGCCGCAATGCCGGCGGCGAAAGGCGCCATCGAAGCTCCGGTGACGATCAGCCCCTGAGGCGACAGCGGCACCTTGCCCAGTCACCCATAAGAAAGTGGCGAGTCCGCCCACGGACTCGCCACTTCTCGCTGTTACCCTAACCTGCCTCCACCGCCTCGCTTTCGTGAGGCGACGAGGACCTATCGGCGGATTCTCGTGTATTTCGCGCCCTTGAACGAGGCGTCGAACATCAGGCCCTGCTGGCCGAAAACGAAACCCACGACGGGGTCCTGCGCCTTGGTGGTGTCGTAGGACGCCGCCTGGCCTTCGCTGATCGCGACCACGGAGCCATCAACACCCGCCTCCCAACCCTTGCTGTTGCGGAAGGAGTTCAGCGCGTCCTGGGTCATGAACATGATCACCTGGGAAAAGGACTGTGCCCCCAGTGTCAGGCCCAATGATCCGGAGCTGATGCTGTAGTAGCCGTCCGGCTTGCCGTTCACGAACAGCACGCCCTCGCCATAGGATCCGCCGATGCCGATGCCGCCCTTGGTGACCTCAGGAAAGACGAGAACGCCTTTCGCCTTCCGTGCAAGATCGCGGGCGGCCATATTCTGATTGTAAAGACGGGTCAGCGCAGCCTCGGCGTTTGACCGGATCTCGCTCGCCGGCGCCGCCGTTGCGACGGAAGACCCGGCCAACGGCCACGCAACAACCATTCCTGTCAACAGAAGAGCTCTGATTAATCCACGCCGGTTCATTGGTACCTCCCTCAAAAGCGCTTGTGCCTATCCGCGTTAAGACCCAAGTCGCGGCGTATGCCGCGCCATACGCACGCATAACGTGCGCAATACGATAATGTTCCGCCCGGCGGGAGACGCTTCCGAGCCCCTGCCGCGAAGCCGCTGTCGGAGAGAGCCCCCTGGCGGAAAGGGCTCGGCCGATCGATGCCGACAGCGCAGCCGGAGGTCCCGGCGCGAGGCTGTAGACTTTCGCCACCCTGGAATTGCCGGAGGTGGATAGACGCGGATGCGGGAATCTCCGCCAGGCTAGGCCTTGTCCAGGGGGATAAGTCCGCGCAACCCATTGTTCGCAATTGGATAATGGCTTTTGATCCCGCTTGCCCAGCCATGTTGCATGGCGAAAACGAACGTGTTACAGAAGGCTGCTCTGCGGGTGGGACCTCTGCCGACGTGACCGTGCTCTGTAGCTCTCCGCAGGCTCGGGCTATGTAAAGGCTGTCTCGGCCGCGAGCCCGACAACCAACAACAATGAGGGCGCTTTCCGGTGACATCCGCAACGCAAGGCTCCACCGGCTTAGCTGAACGCTATGCGGGGGCGCTGTTTGAACTGGCCGATGCCGAAAAGGCGCTCGATCAAGTGAACAGCGAACTGCAGGAGCTGGCCGGCTTAATACGAGAATCCAAAGACTTCGAGCGAGTCCTCCGGTCGCCGGTGATATCGCGCGAGGACCAGGCGAAGGCGCTGGACGCGATTTTGAAGAAGCAGGGCGCGTCTGCCCTGACTCATCGCTTCGTCGGCCTGCTCGCCCATAACCGGCGGCTCTTCGTGCTGCCCGACATCATTGACGCCTTTTCGCGGAGGCTGGCCCGGGCGCGGGGGGAAAGCACGGCAGATGTCGTTTCGGCACAACCGTTGACCCCCGAGCAGCTCGCCGCGATCAGTCTGGCACTGAAGAAGGTTGTGGGTACTCAGGTGGTGCTGTCGGCGCGAACGGATCCGAGCCTGCTGGGCGGGCTGATTGTTAAGATCGGGTCTCGGATGATCGACAGTTCGCTGAAAACAAAACTGCTCCGGTTGAGCTTTGCAATTAAGGGGATCGGGTGATGGAAATCCGGGCGGCGGAAATTTCCGCCATTCTCAAGCAACAAATCGCGTCTTTCGGCACCGAGGCCGAGGTCGCGGAGGTCGGGACCGTTCTGTCGGTCGGCGACGGCATTGCCCGCGTCTATGGCCTCGACAAGGTGCAGGCCGGCGAGATGGTGGAGTTTCCCGACGGCACCAAAGGCATGGCGTTGAACCTGGAAGAGGACAACGTCGGCGTCGTGCTGTTCGGTGATGACCGCAACATTCGCGAGGGTGACACCGTCAAGCGGACCGGTGCGATCGTTGATACTCCGGTCGGTAAAGGTTTGCTGGGCCGCGTTCTCAATGCCGTCGGAGAGGCGATCGACGGCAAGGGACCGATCGATGCGGCGGAGCGCCGCGTGGTCGACGTCAAGGCCCCGGGGATCATCCCGCGGCGCTCGGTGCATGAACCGATGCAGACCGGGATCAAGGCCATCGACTGCCTCATTCCGGTCGGACGCGGCCAGCGCGAGCTCATCATCGGCGATCGTCAGACCGGAAAGACGGCGATCATCCTCGACACGATCTTGAACCAGAAGCGGATCAACGAGCAGGCCACGGACGAGCACGGCAAGCTTTATTGCGTCTACGTCGCGGTCGGCCAGAAGCGCTCTTCGGTTGCCCAGATCGTCAAGGTTCTCGAGGACAACGACGCGATGTCCTACACCTGCGTGGTGGCGGCAACCGCGTCGGAAGCAGCGCCGCTGCAGTACCTTGCTCCCTATGTCGGGTGCGCGATCGGCGAATACTTCCGCGACAATGGCATGCACGCGGTCATTTTCTTCGATGACCTGTCGAAGCAGGCGGTCGCCTACCGGCAGATGTCGCTTCTGCTGCGCCGGCCGCCGGGCCGCGAGGCTTACCCGGGCGACGTCTTCTATCTTCACTCGCGTTTGCTGGAGCGGGCCGCGAAGTTGAACAAAGACAATGGTTCGGGCTCGCTGACGGCGTTGCCGGTGATCGAGACGCAGGCCGGTGACGTCTCTGCCTATATCCCGACCAACGTCATCTCGATTACCGACGGCCAGATCTTCCTGGAGACCGAGCTGTTCTACAAAGGCATCCGCCCGGCGGTGAACGTCGGCCTCTCGGTCAGCCGGGTGGGGTCCGCGGCGCAGATCAAGGCGATGAAGAAGGTCGCCGGTTCGATCAAGCTTGAACTGGCGCAGTATCGCGAGATGGCGGCGTTTGCCCAGTTTGCGTCGGATCTGGATGCGTCCACCCAGAAGCTGCTGGGTCGTGGCTCCCGTCTGACCCAGTTGCTGAAGCAGCCGCAGTTCAGTCCGTACCCCGTCGAAGAGCAGGTGGTAGCGATCTATGCCGGAACCCGCGGCTACCTGGATGCGGTGCCGGTCGACAGTGTGAACCGATACGAGGCGGCGCTGCTCGACAGCATTCGGGCGAACGGAGCCGAGATTCTCAGCGAAATTCGCTCGCAGAAGGATTTGACGCCGGAAATCGAGACGAAGCTAAAGGCGTTCCTCGATCGCTTTAGCAAGTCGTTCTCCTAGTACCTACGGCATCGACCGCAACACCGAGAACGGGATAACCGTGTCATGCCAAGCTTGAAAGACCTGCGCGTCCGCATTGCCAGCGTCAAGTCAACGCAGAAAATTACGTCGGCCATGAAGATGGTTGCCGCGGCCAAGCTGAAGCGGGCGCAGGTCGCGGCGGAGCAAGGACGTCCCTATGCCGAGAGCATGGAACGGATGCTCTCCGGGCTGCTTTCGGGAATGTCCTCGCGGGACAATGCTCCGAAGCTGCTCGCCGGTAACGGCCGTGACCAGAAGCACCTCCTCGTTATCGTCACCAGCGACCGGGGGCTCGCCGGCGGCTTCAACGCCAACATCGCGCGCGAAGCTCGCCGTAAGATCAGCGCCCTTCAGCGCGAGGGGAAGGAAGTCAAGGTCCTGAGCATTGGCCGCAAAGGCCGCGACGCGTTGCGTCGCGACCACGGGCGGCTGATCCTGGATACCCTGGAGAACGTGACCAGAAACGGAGCACAGTTCGAGCCGGCGCGCGATCTGTCGCGGCGGTTGCGCAAGATGTTCGACGATGGCGACTTCGACGTGTGCACGCTGCTGTTCAACACGTTCAAGTCGGCGATCAGTCAGGTGGTCACGGCGAAGCAGGTCATCCCGTTTCCGACCGAGACGCTGACTGCGTCCGATGCCGCTGCCGCGCCGGCGGGGGGTATCTACGAGATGGAACCGGACGACGAAGCCCTGCTGAAGGATCTGCTGCCCGCCAATCTGTCCATGCAGATATTCCGGTCGCTGCTGGAAAGCTTTGCCTCCGAGCAGGGAGCTCGGATGACCGCGATGGATAACGCCACGCGCAACGCAGGCGAGATGATCGACCGTCTGACCCTGACTTACAATCGCAGTCGCCAGGCAGCGATTACCAAGGAACTGATCGAAATCATTTCCGGCGCCGAAGCGGTCTAAATCCGCGCAGTGACGCCACGCGGCGTGAGCCGACCGGGAATTCTTGAAGGAGCTGAGAAAAATGAACACCAAGAACGCCGTGGGCACCATCTCCCAGGTTATGGGCGCTGTCGTCGATGTGCGCTTCGAAGAAAGTGAGTTGCCGAAGATCCTGAACGCCCTGCAAGTCGACGTGAGCGGCCGCCGGCTGGTGCTCGAGGTGGCGCAGGAGTTGGGCGAGGGCGTCGTTCGGACAGTGGCGATGGACACCACGGACGGGCTGGTGCGCGGACAGACGGCGGTGGACACCGGCGCGCCGATTTCCATTCCGGTCGGACCGGAAACCCTTGGGCGGATCATGAACGTGATCGGCGATCCCGTGGACGAGCGCGGCCCGATCACGACCAGTGCGAAGTATCCGATTCACCGGCCGGCCCCCAGCTTCCTTGAACAGTCCACCGAGTCGGAAATCCTGGTCACCGGCATCAAGGTCATCGATCTGATCGAGCCCTACGCAAAGGGCGGCAAGGTCGGCCTGTTCGGCGGCGCGGGCGTCGGCAAGACCGTCATCATCATGGAGCTGATCAACAACATCGCGAAAGCGCACGGCGGATACTCGGTCTTTGCCGGCGTCGGCGAGCGGACCCGCGAGGGCAATGACCTCTATCACGAGATGATGGAGTCGGGCGTTATCCAGGTGGACGGCAAGGGCTCCAAGGCGGCGCTCGTCTACGGCCAGATGAACGAGCCGCCGGGCGCGCGGGCGCGCGTCGGGCTGACCGGCCTGACCGTCGCCGAGTATTTCCGCGACGAGGAAGGCCAGGACGTCCTCTTCTTCGTGGACAATATCTTCCGGTTCACCCAGGCCGGCTCGGAAGTTTCGGCGCTCCTCGGCCGTATTCCGTCGGCGGTCGGTTACCAGCCGACGCTGGCGACGGACATGGGCGCTCTGCAGGAGCGCATTACGTCGACGAAAAAGGGCTCCATCACGTCGGTGCAGGCCATCTACGTGCCCGCCGACGATCTCACCGACCCGGCGCCGGCCACGTCGTTCGCCCACCTGGACGCGACCACCGTGCTTTCCCGCCAGATCGCCGAGCTCGGCATCTATCCGGCGGTCGATCCGCTCGACTCCACCTCGCGTGTTCTCGATCCGCGGGTCGTCGGCGAGGACCATTACAAGGTCGCCCGCGAGGTGCAGCGGATCCTGCAAACATACAAGTCGCTGCAGGACATCATCGCGATCCTCGGCATGGATGAGCTTTCGGAAGAAGACAAGCTGACCGTTGCCCGGGCCCGCAAGATCCAGCGCTTCCTGTCGCAGCCGTTCCATGTTGCCGAAGTATTTACCGGCACGCCCGGCGTCTTCGTCAATCTCGAGGACACCATCAAGGGCTTCAAAGGCATTGTCGCCGGCGATTACGATCATCTGCCTGAAGCCGCCTTCTATATGGTGGGTACCATTAACGAAGCGGTTGAAAAAGCGAAGAAGATGGCGGAAGACGCGGCATAGCGCGATGCTCCAGCGGCAACGGCAGCCTGAGGCGAACTGACAGATGGCCGAAACTTTTCAATTCGAAATCGTCACCCCGGCAAAGCTGGTGCTTGCCGAAGAGGCGGAGCTGGTAATCCTGCCGGGCGGCGCCGGTGACTTCGGCGTGCTGCCAGGGCATGCCGCGTTGTTGTCAACGTTGCGGCCCGGCACCATCGAGATCCGCGATAAGGCCTTGAAAGTCCTTCGGCAGTTTTTTGTCGAAGGCGGATTCGCGGAGGTGACGCCGGAGCGCTGCGCGGTTCTTGCCGAGGAGGCGATGCCGGTCGCCGAAATCGGCCGCGACGATGCCGAGGCGCGGTTGAAAAGAGCCCATGACGCGCTCATGCTCGCCAATACCCTCGGCGTGCGTACCGAGGCGGAGCGAGACGTGCGGGCTGCGGAGGCCATGTTGGCGGCTGTTGAGTCCTACGAGAAGGGCGCGATGCGCGGGCATTAATTTGCCAGCGGGCGGATTGAGGGCACGGCGATGGGAATTCAACTGTATCTGGTCCAGCACGGCGAGGCGGTACCGGAATCGGAAGATCCGAACCGGCCGTTGACCGCGCGTGGCCGCGACGACATCTCCCGCCTGGCCGCCTTTCTTGCCGAAGCGAACGTGCGTCCGGCATCGATCATTCATTCGGGCAAACTCCGCGCCGCCGACAGTGCGTCCCTGCTGGTGTCCGCTGTCGGCGGCACGGTCACCGTCCGGGAGAAAGGGCTGCTGCCGGGAGACTCGCCGGTGCCGCTGTCCGAGGACGTGGCAGACTGGCGGGCGGATACGCTGGTGGTTGGACACCAGCCGTTCCTGGGCCGGCTGGCTTCGCGGTTGCTGCTCGGCAAGGAGCAGCCGACGATCGTCGAGTTCACGCCAGCGACGATGGCGTGTCTGGCCCGGCGGCCGGCAACGGGAGCATGGTATCTTGCGTGGGTGCTCCCGCCGGAACTGCTGCGCCGCTGATCCGTTCCCGACGGTTCCAGCAGATGAAAGCGCTTCTGCTGGCGGCTTGGTTCGTCCTGTCGGTCGCCGCTGAGGCCGGCGCGAGTGGCCTTTCCGAGCCCAGCGAGAAGGAACTGCGCCAAGCCTATCTCGATTTTCTTTACGACTTCGTGGCCATTCACGGCGACTTCGTCGATCCGGGCTGTAACCTCGCGGGGGCGGGGTGCGCCGTTCAGATGCTTGACGTGCGCCGGGACTATCATCTCACCGCGTTCAGAAAGAAGGCGTGTCATCCGTCTGAACCGGCCGGTTTTGTTTGCAGCTTCGAAGCGACGGTTATCTGTAAGTTCTCGGCGAAAGGCGCCTCCCGGTCGGACGTGGCCGATCTCTATTGCGAGCCGGTCTTCAACAAGAGCTCAACCTTCGTTGCTCAACTTGAGGTCACGAACGAAGGCTGGCTGATCACGCGCTTTCTCGAAGGCTAGGTCCGAGTAGCGATGTCGGATGGGTCGCCCGGCAGCCCCTCCCAATGGTGTCGCTGGGACCTGACGCCTGCCGAGGCCATCGTCCTGCAACGTCTTGCCGCCGGTGCGGTCGAACATGCCGACAGATTCTCCGATCTGAGGACGATTGCTGGCGTCGACGTCTCCTACACCGGGCCGGGCCGTGGCGGCACGGCGCGGGCTGCGGCTGTTCTCATGGATTTCGCCAGCCTCACCGTTCTGGCAGAGGCGGCCGTCGAAATGCCGGTCTTGTTTCCTTACGTTCCCGGCTTGCTCACATTTCGTGAAGCTCCAGCCGCGGTGGCGGCGATTAACGCGCTGCCGTTGCCGCCCGATCTGCTGCTTTGCGATGGCCAGGGAATTGCGCATCCGCGGCGGTGCGGGGTCGCCTCTCATCTCGGGCTCGCGCTGAGCCTGCCGTCGATCGGGGTCGCCAAATCCCGGCTCACGGGGACGTTCGAGGAACCGGCGCGTGAAAAGGGAGCCTGGACGCCGCTGCTTGATGGGCAGGAGTTAATCGGGGCCTGCCTGCGCTCGAAAACGAACGTTCGGCCGCTGTTCGTATCCATCGGCCATCGCGTCTCGCTTCAGACAGCGCTGCGGGTCGTTTTGCACTGCAGCACCCGGTGGCGGTTGCCTGAACCCGTCCGCCTCGCCGATCGCTTGACGAAAACGCGCTCCCCCGCCGCTGACCCGTCCGCTCCTTTAGCAGGCTGCTGAAAAAGCCAAGCCACGGTTTGGCGACCCATATCTTGAGTAAAATGGCTCGTTCCATACTCGATCATGCGAGATGAGCGCAGGTGCCGGGCTTTTGCGCAACCTGTTAACGCTCAGCCGCCAAATGCCGCCATTTTTTGCAAAAGAGCGGTCTCGGGTGTGCCCATTTTAACCCACCCTTAAAGCCTGGGCTTGTATTTCTGCACCGCAATATACATTACAGAGTAATGATGATGCGTCGCATCCGAATCCTCACGCCCTCCGAGTGGGCCGGCTATAGAGCGCACCTGCTTCGCCTTGATGGCGCGGCTCGTCGACTGCGGTTCGGTTTCCCGATTGATGATGAGGGCATCCGGACCCATGTGGCCCGCCTGAATCCATCGCGTGACCGTGTGCTTGCGCTGGTGTCCAACGGGCGTGTGGTCGCGGCCGCCCACATCGCTGCCGGCATCGCGGAGGCGGACGCTGACGGCCGTGCCGCCGAACTTGCGTTCAGCGTGGATGCCGCCTTGCGGGGGCAGGGAATCGGCAGAGCGCTGCTCGACCGCGCGCTTCTCTGGTCGCGAAATCGCGGTTTCCGACGTGTCTGGATCCTCTTTCTTACGGACAACCATGCGATGGGGCGTCTCGCCCGGCGAGCCCGCATGTCAATTACCGTGGAGGCGGGGGAAAAGGTTGGCGTGGCGACCCTGCCGCCGGTCAGTCCGCTCAGTCTTGCTTACGAGCTGGGCATCGAACGCTGGGCCCTCTGGGAAGAGCAGCGCGATCGCCTGCCCGGACGACTTGTTCCTCAGCCGGCATTTTAGTTCGGAGCCGCAATCGCTGCGTGGCGGTAAATTCCGGGCAGCTGTTTCCTGCGGATCGCAGCTTCGGTATCATCCCCACAAGGCGATACGCTTTTTGACGCTTGCGAGCCTGGGGCCTGAGCATCGGTGAAACGTGCGTTGGACGTAGCTTGCCTTCTTGCCCTGGCCCTTCTGCCGCTGACAGGCTGCGAAGGTCTGGCGGGAGGCTCGCAGGTCAGATCGGTCGTGGATGCCGAGTATCCGCCAAAGCCGGAAGATTGCCCGATCGTCGTGTTTCGCTCCGGCGAGCCGGGCGGTGCCTATACCGTGGTCGCCAGGCTGACGGCACGCATCGAGGGACCGCCGCCTCCGGGAGGGGACGTGGGCGCGGTCCTTGGCGAAATGAAAAAGGAGGCGTGCCGTGCCGGCGCCGACGCCATCGGCTGGCTGGCGGCACGACGCAGTGCACAGCCGCCGCGGGCGCTGGTCAGCGCCGTGGCCGTCCGCTTTGAGTCGCTGCCATAAGTCTGCGCCGCTCCAGCATCGTCGCAGGGGGAATCAATGCGCGTGCTCTTCGTTCATCAGAATTTTCCCGGCCAGTATCTGCATCTGGCGCCGGCGCTGGCTGCGCGCGGCGACGATGTGGTCGCCATGGCCATCGAGGCGCAGCAGCCGCTGCCCGGGGTCCGCGTCGCTCGTTATAAGCCGCACCGCGGCTCTTCGGCCTCCGTGCACCCCTGGGTCGCGGATATCGAAACCAAGGTGATCCGGGGGGAGGCCGCGGCGCGATGTGCCCTGGGGCTGCGGGAGAAGGGCTTCCGGCCGGACGTGATCTGCGCCCATCCTGGCTGGGGAGAGGCGCTGTTTCTGAAGGACGTTTTCCCTGGAGCGCCCCTGCTGTCGTTCATCGAGTTCTTCTACCGCGCGAACGGCGCGGATTATGACTTCGACCCTGAGTTTCCCGAGGATGACCTGCCCGGCCGCTGCCGGCTGCGGATGAAGAATGCCAACAGTCTGCTGAACATCGATGCTGCCGACTGGTGCGTGAGTCCGACGCACTGGCAGGCCGACACCGTGCCGGAACGCTACCGCAGCCGCTTCAGCGTCATCCACGATGGCATCGATACGGACCGGGTGAAGCCTGACCCGCGGGCGCATGTGAAATTGGCGAAGGCGGGCCTGACGCTGCGGCCAGGCGGTGAGGTGATCACCTTCGTGAATCGGAACATGGAGCCCTATCGGGGCTTTCATGTCTTCATGCGGGCTCTGCCGGAGATTCAGCGGCGTCGCCCCAATTCCATCACCCTGATCGTCGGCGGTGACGAGGTCAGCTACGGCAAGCGTCTGGCCACGGGCGAGAGCTGGCGGCAGCGGATGCTGGCGGAAGTGGGAAGCCGGCTGGACATGGAGCGGGTTCGCTTCGTTGGCCGAATCGCCTACCCGGAGTTTGTGGCCATGCTTCAGGTATCGGCGGTGCACGTCTATCTCACCTATCCGTTCGTGCTGTCGTGGTCGATGCTGGAGGCGATGTCGGCGGGTTGCGTCGTCGTCGGCTCGGCGACGGGCCCGGTTCAGGAGGTGATCGACGACGGGCACAATGGCCTGCTCGTGGATTTTTTCTCAACGGCCGCCATCGCTGATGCGATCGATCGCGTGCTTTCGCATCCGGATCGCATGGCCGGGCTGCGCGGGCGGGCGCGCCAGACCGTGATCGAGCACTTCGACCTGAAGCGCTTCTGCCTGCCGCGCCACGTCGCACTGGTCGACGCGGTGGCTTCGGGTAATTTGCCCCCGGAACTGGATGCCGCGACTCCCATAGTGTCGGCGGCGCCGTCGCCTGCGGGGTGAGCCGCCGCGGCTTAGAACTCGCATCCGCATCGCCGAGGCGGCATATTCAGCAGATGAACGATTTCGTACGGTCGATGAGTTCCCGGCTACTGATGCTGTTGCTTCTGTGCGCACTGGTCCTGCCGGTGGCGGGGTGTGGGCGCAAAGGTCAGCCGGAGCCGCCACCGGGCTCCGATTATCCCCGGACCTACCCCAGTCGGTGAGCGACGGAGACGGGAGACATGGATCACTTCGTCTATCGCAGACACCGCCTGTTCGCTGAAGAGGTTCCTCTTGCCACCATTGCCGAGGCCGTCGGCACGCCCGTCTATGTGTACGCGACGGCCACCTTGCGCCGGCACTATCGCGTGCTGGCCGAGGCCCTCTCGGCTCTGTCACCGACGATTTGCTATGCGATCAAGGCCAACGGCAACATCGGCGTGGTGGCGACGCTGGCGCGCGAAGGGGCTGGTGCCGATGTGGTCTCAGGCGGCGAACTGCTGACCGCCCTGTCGGCTGGAGTGCCCGCATCGGGGATCGTGTTTTCGGGGGTCGGCAAGACCGCAGAAGAGATGGCGGCGGCGTTGCGCGCCGGCGTCCTGCAGATCAACGCCGAGAGCGAGCCGGAACTTGAGCTTCTCAACCGGGTGGGCCAGGGACTCGGCGTCCGCGCGCCGGTGGCGTTACGCGTGAACCCGGACGTGGATGCGCACACCCACGACAAGATCTCGACCGGCAGGCGGGAAGACAAATTCGGGATCGAATGGACGGCGGCGCATCGTATCTATGCCCGCGCCGCGAAAATGCCGGGGCTCGACGTGGCGGGCATCGCCGTCCACATCGGCTCCCAGTTGACCGACGTTTCACCCTTCCGCGAGGCATTCCGGCGGGTGCGGGATCTGGTGGCGATGTTGCGCGCGGACGGGCTCCCGGTCCGCACCCTTGACCTCGGCGGCGGCCTCGGAATTCCTTACGGAAATGATGGAGTGGTCGTGCCGCCGCCGGACGCATATGCCCGCGCCGTCGCGGAAACGGTGGGTGATCTCGGCTGCAAGCTGATCTTCGAGCCGGGACGAATGATCGTCGGCAATGCCGGCGTTCTGGTCACCCGGATCCTGCGCATCAAGGAAGGCTCGACCCGCACATTCGTGATTGTTGATGCCGGCATGAACGACCTGCTGCGGCCGGCCCTCTACGGGGCCTGGCACGAGGTGGTGCCGGTGTGCGCCCCGCGGCCCGGCGCAGACTTCCGGGACGTCGATATCGTCGGCCCCATCTGCGAGACCAGCGACGCCTTCGGCAGCAACCGGAAGATGCCGCCGCTGAAGGAAGGCGACCTGCTTGCGATCCGCAGTGCCGGTGCCTATGGCCGGGCGATGGCTTCGGCCTACAATGCAAGGGCGCTGACGCCGGAAGTGCTGGTCAACGGCGCTGAATGGGCGGTCGTCCAGGAAAGGATCGCCATCGAAGCGATGTTGACGACCCAGCATCTGCCTCCCTGGATCCTCGCTGGCGAGGCCATCCCCGAGGCGGCGCAGGCACGCGCCGGAGCGGGCGGATGAGCTGGGGCCGTTGGCGTCGCCCGCAAAAATCTGCGCAGGGCGGCCGGCGCTACCGGTTGCTGCTTCTGCTGGCGGGCGTGGCATTGGCCTGGGAGCGGCTGTGGCCGCGATTGTGGCCCGCCCTCTGCGTTGTCGGGGTGTTCCTCGCGGTTGCTCTGCTGGACGTGCTGCCGCGTCTTACGAACTGGCTGCACGCGGCCGTTCTGGTGGGATTCCTGGTGGCGTTGGGCGCCGCACTGGTTTGGGCCCTGCCGGCGTTGCGTCCGATCCGTCGCCGCGAGGCGCGGGCCCGGCTTGAGCGGGACAGTGGATTGCCCGACCAACCGCTGCAGGCGTTGGAAGACCGGCTTGCGGCCGGTCGTGACGACTCGCTGGCCGAGGCGCTCTGGCGCCGCCACCGCGAAAGGATGGCGGCGCTTGCCGTTGCGCTGCGGGTTCGCTGGCCAAACGCCGAAATGTCGCGCCATGAGCCCTGGGGGGTTCGCGCCGGGGTCCTGATTCTGCTTGTCGTCGGCTGGGCGGCTGGCTTCTCCGATCCGGCAGCCCGGCTCGGCCGGGCGCTTGACCCGGGCCTGCGGGCGGGCGCGCAACAGGCACACGTAGAGGTGTGGATCACGCCGCCGGCCTATACACGCCTCTCTCCCATCTATCTGAGCAACACCGCCGATGGCGGTCTGGCCGCCGCAAGCAAGTCGGCCATCAGTGTTCCCGCCGGCAGTACCCTGCTTGCCCGGGTTTCTGGTGTGAGCCGTGCGCCGGAACTCTCGCTGTCCGGGCAAGCCGTGCCATTTCAGCCGTTGGGCGAGGCCAGCGGGGGAGAGGCGTGGCGGGTTGAAACTCCCATCGAAGGGGGCGATCGAATCAGTGTCCAGTCCGCCCGCCGCGAATTGGCGACCTGGCCAGTATCCGTCGTGCCGGATACGCCGCCCCGGGTGGCTTTTGGCAAACCTCCGGGGGCGGAAGGCAACGGTCAGTTGCTGCTGGCCTGGCGAGCCTCGGATGACTATGGCATCGCCGAGGTGTCGGCGATCATAACGCCGGCCGCTCCCGGCGAATCGGCGCCCGGCGAAGCCGAAGAACCGCTGCGGCTGGCGTTACCCCTGGGCGGGCTGTCACAGGCTGAAGCGGCGGGAAGTTCCCTGCAGGATTTGTCCGGCCACCCTTGGGCGGGTGCGCCGGTCCGCATCCGGCTGGAGGCCCGGGATGTGGCCGGACAGATCGGCACCAGCGAAACAGTGGATGTTGTGTTGCCTGAGCGGACCTTTACCCATCCGGTGGCGCTGGCGCTCGTAGAGTTGCGCAAGAAGTTGTCCTCTGGCGGTGCTGACGCGCGGTATGCGGTCGCCGTTGAACTGACCGCGATCGCCGCGCGGCCCGAGGCCTTCCAGGATGATGTGGTCGTTGCTCTGTCGCTGGCGGTGGCCAAAGCCCGCTTACGGCTGTCCTCCGACGCACCTGCCATTGCCGCAGTCCGCGACTTGCTTTGGCAAACGGCATTGCGGCTGGAGCAGGGGAACGTGCCCCTGGCCGAGCGGCAGCTTGAGGAAGCGCGGCAGCAGCTTGCCGAAGCCTTGCAGCGGCAGGCGTCCACCGCCGAGATCGAGCGGCTCATGGACGCCCTGCAGCAGGCCCTCGATCGCTTTCTGGCGGCTGCCGCCGAGGAGGCGGCGCGGCATGGCCAATTGGCGCCCCCTCTCGATCCCTCCATGCAGAGCATGAAGGCCGAGGATCTCAAGGACATGATTGAAGCGGCCCGACAGCTGATCCGGTCCGGAGGTCGCGAGAGCGCCGTGCAGATGCTGGCGCAGTTGCAGCGCATGCTGGACAGCATCCGCGCCGGATTGCGAAACGCCGCCGGCGAGGACCTGGCCCAGGCGCAGGAACTGATGCAGGCGTTGCGCACCCTCGCGGACAAGCAGCAACAGTTGCAGACCGACAGCTTCCGCCGGCTGGGAGAGCAGCGGGCTCAATCCGAGCGGAGCTCCCGCCCGGGTCACCGCCTGCCATCGACGCGACTGCCCGGAGCACCGTCTGAAGACTCCTCCGCCACGCCCCCTGGCCCGAAGTCACCGAGAGCCGACAAGGGCGGGGGCGCGGCGGAGCAGCAGGCTCTGCGCAAGGAGCTGGGCAACCTGATGCTGCAGCTCGACGAGATGTTGGGGTCGATCCCTCAGCCACTGGGGGAAGCCGACCAGGCCATGAAGGGCGCGGCGGACAGCCTCGGCCGGGGGCAGCTCGGCGAAGCGTTTGCCCATCAGACGCAAGCGGTCGATGCGCTCGAACGGGCGATGCGGTCGGCCGGGGAGGCCTTGGCTCAGCAGTTTGGCAACGGCCTGATGATCGGCGGCGAGGGTGGTTCCGGGAATAGTGATATCTTCGGTCGATCGGCCGGCGGGCGTCGGGGATTCGCAACCGGCGACATCGAGATCCCCGACAGCGGCGGGTTGCAGCGGGCCCAGGAAATTCTTGATGAGCTGCGCCGCCGGGCGGCCGAGCGGTCTCGTCCCGTGCCTGAACTGGACTACATCGACCGGCTGTTACGGCGGTTCTGAGGCGGCGAGGGGCGGGCGAGCGCCAGGGCCACGGGACCAAGAAGGCCGACGACGCCACATGAAGCGAACGCCAGCCCCCATGACAGCGGCGTCGCACCGCTGCCGGTTGCATCCAGGACGACGCCCAGAAGCAGCGGTCCCAGACCGGCGCCGCTGAAGCCGACACAGGCGTGGATGGCCAGCGTCGCCCCGCTCTGCCCGGGCCTCGCCGCCTCGATCGCGCCGGCGGTCAGCGCGGCGGAGTCGAGTTGAATGACGGCGGAATAGACCAGCGCCAGAGCCACGAGAAGCGGATAGGGGAGAACAGAAGCGAAGCCGAAGACGGCGGCGAACGCTGCCGCCGCAATCATGACGATCACGATGACCCGGACACGGCCGAAGCGAACGCACAGCTCGTTGCCCGAGATGCTGGCTGCCATCGCCACCAGTGCGCCGAACGTGGCCACCGTCGTCGGCGACAGGCCGAAATCGCCGCCCCCGTTTAAGGCGATGCAGAAGGCCAGGAATGCGACCAGCCACGAACGCATGGCGAACAGTTCCCAGCAATGCACGCCATAGCCGAGAATAAACGCGAGCGCCTTTCGGTTGGCGAACACCGGGCGAAAGTCGAGCAGGTGGCTCGTGCCTGATCTGTGCGGTCGTCTGGTGTCCAGCATCAGAGGGACCAACGTGGCCGCAAGCGCGGCCAGCGCGCAGAATCCGAATGTGGCGCGCCAGCCGAAAGCCGCACCGGTCTCGCCGGCCACCAGAAACGACAGCGCCGTGCCGAGGCTGAAGCTGGAGGTATAGAACGAGATTGCCCGCGACCGCTTTTCGCCTTTGTACCGATCGACCAGGGCGCGCAGACCGGGCAGGTAGGTCGCTGCCAGCGCGGCGCCGGCCAGGAGACGAAACGCCAGCGCGGACCAGAATCCCTGTGCGAGGAGCGCAAACCCGAACGCCGCAACTGCGGTCGTCAGGGCACCCGCAAGGAGAACCAGTCGTGCGTCGATGCGATCGGTGAGCGCCATGATCGGCGGGGCCGCCAGCGCATAGCTGGCGAAATAGAGGCCGGCGATCCAGCCTGCCTCCGTCTTGCTGAGTCCCCACTCCACCACGAACGTCGGCAGCAGCGCGGGAAAAGCGAAGACGCCCGCCATCGTCAGCACTTGCGCTGTGCACAGCGCGACGATGAGCCTTGGGCCCGTCATGGCTCGCAGAAACTGCCGCGGTCACACGCCATCCCTGCCGCCTCGCTGCCTGAGAGAGGCGGGCCTTTTCGCATCGGAGCTACAGGTGCATCAGATATGGATGGCCCGGTCAGCGACGGCGAGCGCTGCCTCTTTCAAGGCTTCCGCCAGGCCAGGATGGCCGTGGCTGGAACGCGCCACATCTTCCGCCGATCCACCGAATTCCATCGCCACGACGAGTTCCTGGATGAGGTCGCCGGCCTCCGGGCCGATGATATGCGCGCCAAGAATTCGGTCGGTCTGGGCGTCCGCCAGGATCTTAACGAAACCCTCGGTTTCGGCATTGCAGCGCGCCCGGCTGTTGGCGGAAAACGGGAACTTGCCCACCTTGTAGGTAACGCCGTCGGCCTTCAGCTGCTCTTCCGTGCGGCCGACGGCCGCCACCTCCGGCCAAGTGTAAACGACACCGGGTATCGCCTCGTAGTTGACGTGCGCGGCTTGTCCGGCGATCAGCTCGGCGACGGCGACGCCCTCCTCTTCGGCCTTGTGGGCCAGCATCTTGCCGCCGATGACGTCACCGATGGCGAAGAGTCCCGCGACGTTGGTCTGGTAGTCGTGATCAACCGGGATGAAGCCGCGATTGTTGGGGGTAATTCCGACGCTGTCGAGACCGAGGCCGTCCGTGTTGGGCCGGCGGCCGACAGAGACCAGAACCGTTTCAGCTTCAAGAGTTTCGGCATTGTTGCCGGCCACGGATTCGACGCTCAGCGAGACACCGCCCTCGGTGCGCTCTGCCCGGGTGACCTTGCTTCCCAGCTTGAACGTCATGCCCTGCTTTTGCAGGATGCGCAGCATCGTCTTGGAGACTTCGCCATCCATGCCGGCCAGAATCTGATCCAGGAACTCGACGACCAGAACTTCGGCGCCCAGCCGGCGCCACACCGATCCCAGCTCGATGCCGATGAAGCCGCCGCCGATCACGACCATTTTCTTCGGCACGGCCGGCAGGGCGAGCGCGCCTGTGGAGCTGACGATGGCCTGCTCGTCGATCTCAAGGCCGGGCAGCGCCGCGCTTTCGGAGCCGGTGGCGATCACGATGTTGTCGGCCTGGAGAGTGCGCGCTCCGTTGCCATCCTCGCTTGTCACCTGCACGGTGTCGGACGAGGTGATGGTTCCCTGGCCCAGGATGTGATCCACCTTGTTCTTGCGGAACAGCAGCGCAATCCCGGAGGTGAGCTGTTTGACCACGGCGTCTTTTCGCGCCAGCATTTTCGCCAGCTCGAAACCCACGCCGCCGGTGGTGATGCCGTGCTGTGCAAACTCTTTCGCCGCCTGCTCGTAGAGATGGGAGGATTGCAGGAGCGCTTTTGACGGGATGCATCCGACATTGAGGCAGGTGCCGCCGAGCGTCGGCCGCTTCTCCACGCAGGCCGTGCGCATCCCGAGCTGGGCCGCGCGGATCGCGCAGACATATCCCCCCGGGCCGCCCCCGATCACCACCACATCGTATCGTTCGTTGCTCATCAATTCGCCTCGCTGACCTCTCGTCACTCTACCGCAGAACCCGGGCGGCGCCACGCCTTGTGCCCATTTAAGCCTGCGGAACTTTGAAAGCGGATTGCAAACGACCGCAAGCCCGCCTCGCGACTATGCCACCAGGTCTTCCGGTCCCTCAAACGCAAGTCGATTGCTCCGATGCAGCGCGTTAGGATAGACGCCTGCCGGCGGTGGCAAATGCTGTCAGCCATGACGCCGCCGAAGATCCGCAGACCCTCCGCCCGACGGTTTCGTCAGCCTCCAGCCAATCGACGAGGATTAGACCCATGCCCACTGTCTCCGCCGAGGACTCCCGCCAGGCTGCCTCCCTTGTCGAACAGGATTTGGCCGCGCTCGCGCATCCTTACACCAACCTTGCCGCGCACCAGCGGACGGGTCCACTGGTCATTACGCGCGGAGAGGGGGTGCGGGTCTTTGATGCCTCGGGCAACGAATACATCGAGGGGCTGGCAGGCCTCTGGTGCACGGCCCTTGGCTTCAGCGAACCCCGCCTGGTCGAAGCCGCAGCCCGCGGGATGGCCAAGCTTCCCTTCTATCACTCCTTTGGCGGCAAGGCGCCGGCGCCAACGATCGAACTCGCCGAACGGCTGATCGCGCTCGCTCCTGCGCCGATGTCGAAGGTCCTGTTTGCCAATTCCGGCTCAGAGGCCAACGACACCGCCATCAAGCTGGTCTGGTACTACAACAATGCCCTGGGGCGGCCGGAGAAAAAGAAAATTATATCACGAAAGCGGGCCTATCATGGGGTGACCGTGGCCTCCGCCAGCTTGACCGGACTCCCGGCCAATCATCGCGACTTCGATTTGCCGCTTGAGCGATTCCTGCACGCCGATTGCCCCCACCATTGGCGCTTCGCCGACGAGGGGGAAGACGAAGAAAGGTTTGCCTCGCGGATGGCGGAGAACCTGGAGCGGCTGATCGTGCGCGAAGGGCCGGATACCATCGCCGCGATGTTCGCCGAACCGGTGATGGGGGCGGGCGGCGTTATCGTGCCGCCTGCGACCTACTTCGCGAAGATCCAGCCCGTTCTTCGCCGCTACGATATTCTGCTGCTGGCCGACGAGGTGATCTGCGGCTTCGGGCGGACCAGCAACCGCTGGGGGTGTGAAACGTTCGGGATCCAGCCGGACATGCTGACCTGCGCCAAGGCGCTGTCCAGCGGCTATGTCCCTATCTCGGCATTGCTGGTGTCCGAGCCGATCTGGCAGGCGATGGTTGTCGAAAGCGAAAAGATCGGCGTCTTCGGCCACGGCTATACATATTCAGGCCATCCGGTTGCCGCCGAGGTGGCGCTGGAAACGCTGCGCATCTACGAGGAGCGCGATATTCTCGGACACGTGCGGCAGATCGCACCGGTGCTTCAGGGGGGGTTGCGGGCTTTGGCGGACCATCCGCTGGTCGGCGAGGCACGGGGCGTCGGCCTGGTGGGGGCCCTGGAACTGGTTCAGGACAAACGGACCAAGGCATCGTTTGCCCCCGCCCGCGGGGTCGGCGCCTATTTCGCGCGGCGGGCAGAGGCCCATGGGCTCATTGTCCGCGTCATTGCCGGCGACATTGTTGCCGTTTCACCGCCGCTGATCATCAGCGCCGCCGAAATCCAGGAGCTCCTTGCGCGCCTCAGCCGCGCCCTTGATGACACCCTGCTCTGGCTGCGGTCGAAGGAATAAACCGCCGGCGGGCGAGGCCTGGTCAACTCATTCCAGTCGTTGCCTCTCGCGCAGTTGACCCGCTCCCGCTGCCAGGTCGCCGGCAGCGGGTTCGAGGCAACCGTTAAGGAGGCGCAGCGGCTGCGGACCTATGGCGCGCTCTTCGCGGCGGCGAACTGTTGAGGCGGCGACCACTTCCGATCGAGCCCGCGCGCGCGGGTGGCCAGGAGCAGCAATTCGACCACGTCATCGAGACGCCGGAAATAGTCGGTATTGATCACGAGGTCGAAGTTCGTCGGCTCGTTGTAGCGAGAGTGGAACATGTCCCAGATGAACTTGCCGCGCTTCTTGACCGAATCCTGCACTTTGCGCTTCGCTTCGGCGTAGGAGGTTCCTTCCTCCTCGGAGATTCGCGTCGCGCAGGCTTCGACCGAGCCGACGATCCGGACCCTGAGGACGTCCCGGCCGGCCAGGATCACATGCCCGCCGCGGCCAACGATGACGCCGCCGGTGTGGTAGAGCCCGCGGATGACGGTTGACAGAAAATGCACGTACTCGTCCCGGGAAACATGCTTTCCAAAAACGGCCGAGTAGATCCAGGCATCGACAGCATCCAGCTTCTCGTTGAGCGTCTGCATGAGCGAGGCGCTGACGTTGGCCTCGCTGGCGATGCCACCGATGATCTCAGCATCATAAAGTTCGATTCCCAGCCGATCGGCCAGGGACCGGGCAACGTAGTCGCCGCCGGAGCCGATTGCCCGGGAAATGGTGATGACCGGTTTGCGAACTTGACGGGCGCGTGCCGGTGGTTCTTCGAGAGCGCGTACGATCGCCTGGATGACGGCATGCGCGTTGACGGCCATGGCCTCTATTCTCCCCTTTTTCTGACTTCATAACACCGCCGTTTCAGTTGTGAAAGCCTCGGTTGACGCAAATCGACCGGCTTGTCGAGGTAACGGCGTTGCGGTGACAGGCCCACTCGATTACCGTTGCCCGTCTCTCGCGCCCCTACCGGGCGGGTCGGCGGACAGCAAAGGAGGGGTGGCCGAGCGGTCTAAGGCGCACGCCTGGAGAGCGTGTTCACCGAAAGGTGTCGTGGGTTCGAATCCCACCCCCTCCGCCAGTACTTCCCGAACCGCTCTCTCCCAGTCGATCCGGCAACCGGAAAATCGCGGCGCTTCAGACGGCATCTCCAGACGTCGAATCGCCGGGCAGCGGCGCGGACCGCAGTGCCTGCCCCGGCTTGGTCGTCCGGGTTCAGGCGACGACGTTGGAGGGCTGGCCGCGAACGAAGTTTTCGATGTTGTCGATGAGCTGATCGGCGAGTGCCTGTATCGCCTCGTCGCTCGCCCAGGCAACATGCGGCGTCAGGATGAAGTTCGGCAGGTCGCCCAGCCCGAGCAGCGGGTTGTCTTCGGCGGGCGGCTCCGCCGTCAGCACGTCGAACCCGGCCCCGGCGATGAGGCCCTCGCGCAGCGCCGTCGCCAGATCAGCCTCGTTGACCAGCCCACCGCGGGCGGTGTTGATCAGCAGGGGCCGCCGCTTCATCGCGCGGAATTCCGGCATGGCGATCATGTTCCGGGTTTCCGGCAGAAGCGGCGAATGCAGCGTGATGATGTCGCTCGTCTCCAGCACTTCGTCCCAAGGGGTATAAAGCGGGCCGAGGCCCGTGCGCCCCTTGTGGGCGGCAAACATGATCCGCATGCCAAGCCCGCGCGCGATCGTCGCGACACCCTGGCCCAGCACGCCCTCGCCGATGATGCCGAGAGCACTGCCGCGCAGGTCCCTGATCGGATAATCGAAGAAGCAGAACTGGCCGCTCTCCTGCCAGCGACCGCGGCGCACCGCCTCGTGATAGGCGAGGATGTTGCGGCGCAGCGCGAAGATCAGGGCAAATGCGTGCTCAGGCACGGTGTTAATCGCATAGCCGCGGATGTTGGACACGGTGATGCCGTGGTCGCGGCAATACGCGAGGTCGACGACGTCGGTGCCGGTGGCGGCGACGGCGATCATCCGGAGCCCCTTGAGCCGAGACAGCATCGGCTCGCGCAGCGGAACCTTGTTGGTAATCGCGATGCTCGTGTCGTTTCCCAGGCGGTCGGCGAGCTGGTCCGGTGCGGTCAGCGGGTACTCGGCCCATTCGTGCGGAAAGGCGGGGCGTCTGACGACCACCTGCGGGGCGATGGTCGCTCGGTCAAGGAAGACAATCCGGTTCATCTGATCAGGCCGCCGCGGTCAGGAGTGAGACGTTTCGGCGAGTGTGCCGGACCTTGGTCAATCATCCTCAGTCCGTCTCTCACCGTCACACCGCCCCCCGCCAATAGGGGGGATTCGGAAATGGGCATTTAATTCTTCTTCCTGGGCTTCGTCCAACCCGGCGATATCGCCGCCGGGCGCGAAGCGCGGGGCGTTGCGCAGCTCGCCTTCGGTGATGTCGGTCGAAAAGCCGGCCAAGCCCTCGTCATAGCGGAGCTTGGCCCAGGGAATGGTGAACCTCTCCTGGCCGAGATCGAGGAAGCCGCCAAACGAGACCACCACATACATGATCCTGCCGCTCTGCCGCTCGATGATGAAGCGGTCGATGGTCCCGATGTGTTTGCCATCCGGGGTATAGACGGCAGCGCCTGCGACAGCATCGCTGTCGATAGATTTCCGAAAGGACCCCGCGTTTGCCTCTGCCATGATGATCATCCCGTCGCGCCAAGCAATGGGTCTCGGCTGGACTTGCTCTTGCACTTCACCTCAATCCAGAAAGCCGATCGAGATCCACGGGACCGCCGCGACGACGATCAGGCCGGCGAGCAGCGCCAGCATGTAGCCTATGATCGGCCGGACACCCGCATCGGGGCTGATCCGGCTGATGGCGCAGGCAGCATAGTAGCCGACGCCGAACGGCGGGGCGAACAGGCCCATGCCCATGGCGAGGATGACCACCATCGAATAGTGCACCTCGTGCACGCCCACCGTCCGGGCAATGGGAAACAGCAGCGGGCCGAACAGGACGATGGCGGGAATCCCCTCAAGGACACTGCCGAGGATGATGAAGGCGATGATCGACACCGCAAGGAAACCGGCGGCGCCGCCGGGAAGGTTGCTCATCACCGCCGCCAGCTCCCGCGAGAAGCCGGACTGGGTGAGCGCCCAGGCCATGCCGGTTGCGGCGCCGATGATCAACAGAATGGCTCCTGACAGCGACGCGGTCTCCACCAGCATCGGCGCCCGCCGCTTCCATTTGAACTGACGATAGATCAGCAGCCCGGCGATGACCGCAAAGACGATGCCGATGGTGGAAACCTCGGTCGCCGTCGCCACGCCTTCGATCACCGCCGCCCGGATGATGAAAGGCAGGGCGATCGCCGGCAGGGCGATGAAGAAGAGGCGGCCGATCTCGCCCCAGCCGACCCGGCGGACGTGGGAGAGATCCTCATGCCGGGAACGGAGCCAGACGACAAAGCACAGCGCAATTGCCAGGACCACCGCCGGCAGCATCCCGCCGGTGAACAGCGCGGTGATGGAAACGCCGGTGACCGAGTCGATGGTGATGACGACGGCAGCAACTCCATCGGCGGCGTCATTAACAAACGACGGCTACGACAACATCACCCTGAACCAAACCATCAACGTCAAGCCGCTGGATATCCTGCAACTGTCAGGGTCACTGCGCTACGTCGATGCGGAATTGCAGTACGACGACTTCGGGGAGGAGACCGACTCGCGCGGCTTCTTCATCCCGAACGATGCCAATCTGAAGGCTAAGGTGACAAACCTGTCAGGCCGAGCGCAGGCCAAGTTGTCCCTGCTCGACGACAAGTTCCAAAATACTGTCGGTTATTCCGGCTATCGATCGACGAACAATCAGTGCACCGACAACGACCGGACGTTCCGCTTCAACGCCCAGACCAATACGTTCGACTACCAGAGCAACCTGTTTCTGGACACGCCGGAGATCGCCGACGCCACCCACGCATTCACGTTCCTCTATGAGCGTCAGCAGCAGACGGGCTCGAACTTTTCAAAGGGCAGCGCGTTCTTCCCGTCCCAGGGCGCCAACTTCAACAGTATCATCGACCACGGCGTTGCCGGTGAATATCGGCTTGGTGTTTGGGACCGGCTGTTTCTCACCGGGGGCGCGCGCTATGACCAGAATAACCAGTTCGAGGACTTCACGTCTCCGCGCGTGACGGGCGCCTTCCTCGTCACCGAGACCGACAGCCGCATCCATGCGAGCTGGGGCAAGGGCGTGCAGAACCCGACACTGACCGAGCTGTACGGCTTCTTCGATACCTTCATCGGCAATCCGGATCTGAAGCCGGAAAACTCGAACGGCTGGGATGTCGGCGTCGAACAATCGTTCATCGATAACAAGCTTGTCTTCGACGTCACCTACTTCAACAACCGCATCAAGGACCTGATTTCATCCGAGTTCGACCCCGCCATTGGGGCCTCGACACCGATCAACCTGAGCGGGACTTCAAAGATCCAGGGCGTCGAAGTGTCGGCGACGGCCAAACTCTATGAAGGACTGACCGTGAAGGCGTCCTACACCTATACGGACGGAGAAGATCCGGACGGCAACGAGCTGGTGCGCCGGCCGCCGAACATGGCCAGCGCGAACGCGAATTATGCCTTCCTGGACGACGGCGAGGGCCACAAGCTCGCCAACGTCAATCTGAATGTGGACTACAACGGTCAGCAGAAAGACTTCGTCTTTGTCTACCCCACATTCGAAAGATAAACGCGTAACTTCGACCCCTTCTGGCTGGTGAACCTGGCGGCAAGCTTCGAGTTTATGCCAGGCCTCGCGGTGGTTGGCCGCATCGAGAACCTGCTCGACCAGGACTACGAGGAGGTTTACGGCTACCAGGCGCCGGGGATCGGTGCCTATGCCGGCCTGCGCGGCCGCCTGACGTTCTGACAGGGGGGGCGGCCCGGTGACAGCCGGCCTCGGCAGAGCGCTTGATTTGTCCCGCCAAAGGTGGTGGCCGAGGTTCGGCGTCACCGCGCCGTCTTTTTCCCCCGCAAGGGCCGTAACAACAGCCGCCGTCCTGCTGCTGGCAACGCTCCGGTCCTCCCGCCGGCGTCGGCAGGCGTTGCTCCCCAACGGATCGTCTCGGTCAACCTGTGCACCGATCAGCTCACGCTGCTGATGGCGCCGCGCAGCACCATCCTGTCGGTCAGCTTCCTGGCGGCGCGGCCCGACGTTTCGTACTGGAGCGACAAGGCGACGGGCATTTTCCTGAACCACGGCCGCTCGGAGGAGATCCTGCCGCTGGCACCCGATATCGTGCTGGCCGGCCGCTACACGTCGCGTCCGACCGTCTTCTTGTTGCAGCGGCTTGGTTATGACGTTCTCGATCAGGACATCTCCCGCTCGATTGCCGAAGTCCGCGAGCGAACCATGCAGGTCGGGCAGGCACTGGCGCAGGAAGACGAGGCGCAGGCGCTGATCGAGGCCATGGACCGGCGGCTCGCGGACCTGGCGCCGGCCCCCGGCGAACGACGGCCGACGGCCGTCTACTACCAGGCGAACGGCTACAGCGCCGGCGACGATACCCTGGTCGGCGACATCATCAGCCACGCCGGGCTGGAGAATCTGGGCGGTCGCCGCGGATTGCGCGGCCATGGCAGCCTGCCGCTGGAAACGCTGCTCGAGCTGAAGCCGGATATCCTGATCCGCGACGACCAGCAGCCGGAGATGCCGGCGCTCGCCTACGAGGTGCTGCGTCATCCGGCACTAAAGGTTCTGATCGATCGCAGCCTGCAGGTGGTCGTGCCGAGGCGGCTGTGGATTTGCGGCATTCCGGCAGTGGTGGAGGCGGTGGCGATCCTCAACGAGGCGAGGCGAGGCGCCGGCTTGCCGGGATGGCCCGATCTTGACGACCATAGCCGAGCCACGCGGCGCCGTCGCCGGGCCGTCCCCGTCAACGGGGTGGGCGGCTTGGCTGGTCCCGGCTGTGCTCTCCGTCGCTCTTCTGGTGGCCGCTGTCGCTTCCCTCTTCGCCGGCAGCGTGTCGATTTCCGCGCCGGAGATCGTCCGGGCGCTGCTCGGCGGCAACGAGACGGTATGCGAGATCATCATCTGGCAGCTCAGGGTGCCGCGCACTCTGCTGGCGATGCTGATCGGCGCCAGCCTCGGCCTCTCGGGCGCGGTGCTGCAGGGGCTGCTCGGCATTTCCGGTGCCGCCGCTTTCGGCGCCGTCCTTGCCTTCTATTCCGGCTTCGCGAGTCTGCTTCTGCTTGCCCTGCCTCTGGGAGGCATGGCCGGGGCCGGCGGTGCGGTCGCGCTGCTGCTGCTTCTGGGGGGCCCGCGCGCCAGCACCCTGACGCTGATCCTGGCCGGTGTCGCGGTGAGCAGCCTTGCCGGCGCGTTGACCGCGCTGGCGCTCAATCTTTCGCCCAACCCCTATGCGGCGACCGAAGTGATCTTCTGGATGATGGGCTCGCTCGCTGATCGCAGCTTCGAGCACGTGACGATGACGACCATCTGCATGCTTCCCGGCTGGCTGTTGCTGTTCAGCACCCGCCGGGCACTCGACGCGCTGAGTCTCGACGAGGACACCGCAACGAGCCTCGGCTTCAACGTCGGTGCGGTCCGGCTGAGTGCGGCGCTCGGCACCGCGCTGGCGGTCGGATCTGCCGTCTCGGTCAGCGGCACGATCGGCTTCGTCGGCCTCGTCGTCCCGCACCTGCTGTGGCCGCTGGTGGGTGCGCAACCCGGCCGGCTGCTTGTTGTCAGCGCGCTCTGCGGTGCGCTGCTGCTGACCGTTACGGACATCGTTGTCCGCCTGTTCTCGACGGGACCCGAGCTCAAGATCGGAGTCCTCACCGCGCTGCTGGGGGCGCCCTTCTTTCTCGTTCTGCTGTTGCGGCTGCGAACGAAACTGTCGTGATGCTGGCGACGAGGCAGCTCAAGGTGGCGCTGGGCGGCCGGACGGTCATGGCCGATGCCACTCTTTCCTTGTCCGGCGGGACGGTGATCGGATTGATCGGACCCAACGGTGCCGGCAAGACCACGCTGTTGCGTGCCCTGACGGGCATCATCCCGGCAGAAGCCGGGGTCATCACGCTGGATGATCGCCCGCTCGCCGGTTGGCCTCCGCGGACGCTGGCTCGCAACATCACCTCCGTCGCACAGGATGCCCCTTGTTCCTGGCCGATGACGGTCCGCCGTGTCGTCGCTCTGGGCCGGTTGCCGCATCTGCAGCCGTGGCAGCGGCCCACCCCGGCGGACGGTGAGGCCATTGAGGAGGCCCTGCAGCAGGCCGACGTGCTGTTCCTCGACAACCGCAATGTCCTCACGCTCTCGGGCGGAGAACGGGCACGGGTGATGCTGGCCCGAGCGCTGGCCGGCGGCCCGCGCTACCTGCTCGCCGACGAGCCGGTGGCCGGTCTCGATCCCGCGCATCAGCTTCAGATGATGGCGTTGCTGCGAGAGCGCGCGGCAGCGGGTGTCGGCGTGATCGTCACGCTGCACAACCTGAGCCTTGCCGGCCGCTTCGCGATCGGCTCTTCGTCGTGGTCGATGGCCGGATTGCCGCGGACGGCGCCCCGGGCGACGTTCTGGCGCCTGCGATCCTGGCCGAAGCGTTCGGCATCCGGGCCACCTACGGCCGGCCACGATGGCCAGCGGTATGTCGTTCCCTGGGAGGTCGTGCCGCGCCTCAGCGTCGTTGACAGGCGACAGGGCAGCGATGGACATGGACACGGCGAGTAGTGCCTGGCCGGCGAGGATCGACGAGCCGCCGCCGACAGCGCGCGAGGCGTCCAGGCCGATCTCGCCAAGAGCACGCTGTGCTGCGATCATCGCGTCTCTGCTGGTCCACGGTCTGATTATCGCGGTGAGCCTCTCGCTGGTTGCCGACGTCGTTCCGCCGGAGCCGCTGACGGTGGAACTGGTGGCCGAGGCCGGGGGCTCGGGGGGCTCCGGCGGTGGGAGCGGGGCTTCTGGCGGCGAGGCCGGAGAGCCCGGCCATGCGGCCGGCGGCTCCGGCACGCCCGATCATCCCGCCGACCGGGCAGCCGATTCCGCAAGTCCGGTTCACCCCGCCCAGGACCAGTCGGATGCGGAGGCTGCGCCTGTCGAACAGCCGGAGGCTCCGCCTCCCCCCGCCGCAGAGCGGCCGGCGGACGTCTTGCCGCAGGTGCCGAAAAAAAAGCCCTCCCCGAAAAGGAGGCGAAGCAGGAGGCGCCGCCGGTGCAAATGCGGCACCACGAGGCCGCCGAGGCAGACGCACCGGCGCCGGCCATCGATGCGAAACCGGCACAGAACGACGGGCCGCAGGATGCGGCCGGTTCGTATTCGGGAACAGGCAGTGCGGGCGACGGCACCGGCTCCGGCCAGGCCGGGGACGGTGGCTCAGGCGCAGGCGGCGGCTCCGGCTCGTCCGGCAGCGCGCGGGGGGCCCGGATACCGGATCGGTTCGACAGCAAACCCCTTTCCACCCTATCCGTCGGGGGCACGCCGTCGCGGAATCGAGGGCACGGTCGTCCTCCGCGTCGTGGTCGCTGCTGACGGATCTCCGCGCTCCGTCGAGATCGCCCGTTCCAGCGGCTTGGACCTGCTGGACGAGGCCGCGCGCGACGCCGTCGCGCGGTGGCGCTTTCGCCCGGCAACGCGCAGCGGCGAAGCCGTCGAGGGAAAAGCGACGGTCCCGGTCCGATTCGCGCTTCTCGATCGCTGATCGGCAAGACCCCGGCAGGGATGCCGCGCCCGACATTGGGTGCCATGCACGAGCGCATTGGTGTCTGCTCTGGGGCAGATCGGCGCTCACCGTCCCGATGCAGCAAACTGGCCGCCGCCGCGGTGCGCATCCCGTCCCAACAGGATCGGGCCGGCAGTGGTTACCGTGAAGGTCAGGCGTACGAGGGCCTGCAGGCCGCCGCGCGGGCCGGCTTCGAGATGCTGGACCTCGATCCCGGGTTTCGGCAGGCCACGACGAAGACACTCGGTTGCGAGATCCGTACGCACAAATTCCTTTGGATCGGCGCCTTTGTGGGCGTGACGGGTCGGCCGGTAGGGCGTGTGCGAGGTCCACATCGAAGCGCGGGTGAACAGCGGATCGTCGCGGGCCGGAGCGCACGGGGGAGTCAGCGTGAGGCATCCGACATCATTCAGGCGCAGGAACTGAAGCCTTGAGACGACCTTCTCGAACCGCGCGCTGTCAGAAGTTCGGGCGCTGGTGCTGCGGTCCACCATCCACGGTGCGATGATGCCCAGGCGGTCGAGGAGGCCATCGCCGTCGCTGTCGTCGGTGAACAGGTACACATGTCGATGCTGCCCTGACGCCGCGGGGCCTGGGTCATTTTCGTGGCCGGAGAACAGGGTCGGGATGCGCCCCTCGTCATCCCGGGCGAGGCTCATCAGCGCGCGGCGCAGCGCCAGGACGACCGTTGCCCGATGGGCCACAGGCGGGCGATCGGTTTCGTCGATCGTGAGGATGAGCGCATCGCGCAAAGCGTCCGTTTCGGCTCGCATGAGGCCCAGGCCCAGATATCGCCCGTCTCCGATGACCAGCGGACCCTCGACCGATGTGGCGAAGGCGAGCCGAACGTGCCAGAGACGGCCGGCGGGGAACCGTGGAGGCAGCGCGAACGCCTCGGCGCGGGCGCCCTTGCCGAAGAACGGCTCGCGCTGCACGCAGATGCTCTCGACCGCAGTCGCCACGCCTGCGTGCCGCAACGCCTGGCAGACGGCAAGCGCCGCCGCGGTCTCGGTGCGGACGCGTTCGCTGCCGATGATTTTGCCGCGCCGCCGGATCACCGGCAGGGCCAGCGGGGTCACCGAGCACCAGACGCGGGATGCCCGGCGCGCACCGATACCATAGTGGCCAAGCATCTCTTTATTTTCGGCTGGGGCGAGAACCGGTGCCGCCGGTGCCAGAACCTCTCCCGTCTCCGCATCGAGCGGCGCGAGATCCAGGTTCGAAACGGCGAATTCGAGGGCACGCGCCGGGATCGGACAGTCCGACGGCCGCTCGACGAGCACGCGGCGGATCGACGGATCGGCCATCGCGTGCCCGATCGATGGCAGTGGGATGATCCGCACCCGGCGGCCGATGTCGGCGCCGTTCGCTCCGCGGCCGACGACGTAGCGCTCGACCAGGGCTGATCCGACGCCGGCAGTGGCGAGACGGCCGGCGGCGGCGTCGCGAACCATCGTCGTCAGCCCGGCGGCCCGGTCCAGCGGCCACGGCTGAAACCGGCGCCCGTCGTCCGCCGGCTTCAGCTCCAGTAGCAGCCGGTCCGGCGGACAGTTGTAGCCGACGAGGCGGAAGCGCGCCTCGCGCGGCTTGCGGAACACCCCACCCGCGATGCGCCGGCGCTGTTCGGCGTGCCGGTCGATCAGCGACTGCAGGGTGCCCGGCGCCGGGCAGCGCAGCGCAACGCCTCCGGTCGCCGCTTCGCCCGAAGGCCGCCAGATCTGTCCGGGGTGGGCAACAAGGCGAGCCTCCGCTTCGTCCGGCGAAAGCACCTCCGCCGTCGCCCAGGCCATATCGACGCCACGGCCGAACTGGTAGATCCCCTGAGCGATCTGGCAGATAACCTGGGCGTTGGCGTGGTCGGTGCCGGAGTCGAGGGTCCAGGCGAAGCGGAACTCCGGCTCTCCGTCGATCAAGCGGGGGCGGATCGTCTTGCCCGTCCGGATCTCGGCGACGCGGTCCGGATCGCCGCCGACCGCATCCAGGTCGTTGTTGGGAACGAAATTGGTGTAGCCCTGGCCCTTGCGGGTTCCCGGCGTGGCGATGACCGGCGCCCGGAGTGTCTCGAACCAGCGCAGGGCCTGCGCGCACCGGTCAGCCAGTGCGCCCCCTGCGCCCTCGCCCGCTACCAATGCCTGAAACAGGCGCGCCGGCGCCGGCGGCCATTCGCCCGCACCATGCCACCGCGCATCGTGCAGGCGGACCGAAATGACGAGTACGTGCGTCATGGGTTGCCGGTGGCAGGCTTGCCCTTCTTTGCCGGCTTCTTCTTCTCCAGCTCCTTGAGGTCGTCCTGAGCGAAGTCCTTGCGGAATGCGACCCGCCGATTGGATTCGGAACCGACGCCGAACGCCTTCGCCGCACGTTCGCCATAGGCGACAGCGATGTCCTCGGTGAGCGCCAGCGGCGAGCGTTGGCCGTCGCGTGCCACCGCCTTCCACTGCCCTGATGCCGACGGATCGAGAGTTAACAGGCAGCCCTGGCGCAGAAACGCTTCGGGCGTGTGTGTCGCCGCCACCAAAGCCAGTCCGAGCACGTAGCGGCGAAGGGTTGGTCCATCATCGCCCTTCAGTCGGCGCAGGGCGACTAAGTTGACGGTGACGTCGCGTTCGATCGGACCCCTGGCAACCACCCCGCCGGGCGCCCCGACCGCCGGCACATGCACGAAACCGCGCTTCGCCAGCGGCGTCTTGGGATCCCCTTCCTGCTTGGCTTTTTCTTCCTCGGAGAACACATCGAGCGCCGCGTAATCGATCGGCGGATTATACTGGGCGGACCGCTTGATCTCGACCACGTCCCAGGCACGGATCACCGACTGGACGATGCGCGGCAGCTTGGCCTGGGTATCTCGCGAGTCCCAGACCCCGAACACCAGCGAGGTCGGAGCCAGCCTGGCAATAGCGCCGGCGTCGCCGGTATTGAGAAAGAGCTCAAACGCGTCTTTCGCCTGATCCCGGAGCTCGCTCGACCGGACGAGGGCATCCCCGAGCCGATGCCCCGCTTCCAGGATCGAAATCACCTTCTCGTTGCCGTAGGCGATGTCGATCTGCGGCACCAGCTTGGCGAGCCGCCCCGATGCTGCGTTCCCGTCGGCCTTGAAGATCGGCTCCAGGCGGTTGGCCTGGGAGCCGACACTGTCGATCGTCACCACTTTGGAGCCGTCCGACAGCTCGTCGATGTTGTAGACAGACTCTCCGTTTCCAGCATAGGTCGGCGGAAAGATCACCGCTCTCTCGCCCTCGACCGGCAGTAGCTTCTGCTTCAGGTGCAGGGCCACCGGGCCGTTCGGATCGTCAGCCCAGAAGTCGACCAGTTGGTCAGAGACGGCGGCAGGCGTGCTGTCAGGCATGGCTGATGAGCTCCTCAGCAAACAGGATGCATCGCGCTTGGCCCTCCTTGCCGGGCCAGCCGAGGTGCATGACAAACCGACGAACAGAAACTCCCGAATTCGGTGCGCCCAGACAGGCGCGGGCGAGTTGGATGGGCAGAGTCGTCTCCCAGACGCCGTACTCGTAGCGAAGCTTGTCGATCATCTGCGGCCGGGCGTTCTGCAGGCCGAGTGCTGCGAGGAGTTCGACCAGCGGATAGCCGGCCACCTGCATGGCGCTGTGTTGATTCAGCGAAAAGCCGAGATCGAGCGGCACATAGCTCCCACGGCTATCGAACCGGAACGAGCTCGACTGTCGGGCAGAGAGTTCGAACGGGGCAATTGCGGCTTGCGCGCGCACCGCAGCCGGGCACACAGCGAGCTGTCCCAAGAGGTCGCGGGTCAGCGCCGCCCCCGAATACCCGCCCATGCCCGCCCAGAACTTGACCGCGTCGCGCTGCCGCGTGCCGTCGGCCCAATGTTCCAACCGCAACGGTTGTCCCTTGGGTCCGACGAGGATGGCTGGCAACGCGCTTGGAGTTGCCGGCTCGGCGCAGGGATAGCAATGATCTTCCCGTAAGTCGGTCGGCACCCCCGGTTCCTTTGCCCGAAGCGCGCTACCGATTGGCGCCACAGCACGGGCCTCGGCCTCGAACAGGAAGCTCAGCACCGCCTCCACCGGGTTTTCCGCTCCCTCGGCCTCGAGCACGAAGACCTCGTCCCCGGTCCAATCGAAGCCGCCTTCGGCGGGGCCGCAGAGGAGGTCGGCGGCCTCCAGGAAGCCGAGGCAGGCCAAGACCTGGCCGGGGTTGCGCAGATCGACGGGAATCGTGGAGCGGCCCATCAGGCGGGCTCCTTCGCTTGCACGAACGCGGCCGCGGGTATCGCCTCCTCCCGTTCGCCAGCCTTGTCGTTCTGGGCGGACGCCGCCCAGTCGGCGGCGCGCAGCAGCGCCTCCCACCAGGCGAGGCCCCACGGCCCCCAGTCGCGCTGCAGCCGGGCGAAGCGCAGCGCCGCGGCAGCCGCCCGTGCCGCGCCCTCGGCCGGCGCCGCCGGATCGACCGGCGCGATCAGCGGTCGCGCGTAGCCATGGTGCGCCGTGATCAGGTGCAACGCCAGTTCGCGCAACTCCTCCGGCACCGAAGCCAGCACCGCCGCATCCGCCTCGGCATCGCGAAGCGAGCCGAACTCGTGCCGGTAGGTGTGGGGGCCGATCCGCAGCCGCGCCGGATCGCCGGCGCCGGTGGACTTGGCGTAGGGGCGGCCGGCGGGGGCTCCCGCCCGGCCATGGCATTCTGCCACAGCGGCCGGTCCTTGCCGCGGTCATGCGCGCGGGCGGCAGCGACCAGCATCGCCCGGTAAGCAGCGGAGAGCCCTAGCGCATCGGCGATCTTGCCCGCCGCATCCGCCGCCCAGTCGCCATGCTCAGCCAGCCCCTGGGCCCGCCGGCTGATCGCGGGGTCGCCGTCGCGCCCGCCTTTGCTCCCGCGGGAGACGAGGACAGTGAGCATTTGCGGATCATCCTCGTCATCGGTCGCAAGCGGCAGGCGCAGCGCCGGCCGCCAGTCGACCGACCTGGCTTTGACTCCATCCGCATTGGCAATTTGCACCCGGAACCCCGGCGCCCAACGGTCCTCTTCGGGTCCCGGTGCATCGGCGGTGGTCGGCGGGCCAGCGGCAGCGGGCGAGAGCAGCCCGTTGTCATCGAGTCCCCCCAGCGACGCCGAGACGACGACCGTCGCGTTGGTCAGCAGCCTGGCAAGCGCGTCGCGATCCGCCGACTTTCCCTTCAGTGGCAGCTCGGCCAGCTCTTGCACCGTCCAGGCGCCGAGGCCCGCTTCTCGACGCGCACCGCGCTGACTCTGCTGCAGGCGCTTGAACTCGCGGGCCGGCGTCAGCACCAGCAGGCCTTGGCGTGTTTCGGGCTCCTTTTGTGTTCCGGGGGCCTCTGCATCGTCGGCCGTCCCTGATGTCTCGGGGGTTGCCGGCGCGCCACGCTCGCCGTCCTCGGCCGCAGCCTTGCGCGACGTCAGCACCGCCTTGGCGCGCGCGATCAGCATATCCACGACACGGTCAACCGGCGCTTCCAGCACCTCGCTCAGGTGCGGCCGCGCGGCGGCGAAGAAGGCTTCGACGTCGCTGGGCACCGGCGCTCGCTCCCCCCGCCGCCACGGCAGGAACCGCCGCCAGACCACCTGCACCTGCGGCTCGTCGTCGTCCACCCAGCCGCGCAGCCACGGCTGCGGCTCCGGCCGGCCCGGATGCTCGGGCAGCGACGTCAGCGACCAGGCATCGACGACGGCGCGGTCGAGCGCCGGGTGCAGCGGCGCCGGCGTCGTCGCCGCCGCGATCCGCGCGGACCCGACCTGCGTCTTCAGTCCGGCCAGCGCGCTGGAACTGGCGTTGTGTCCGCCGCCTTCGTCCTTCGGCAGAGCTTCCAGCAGCGCTTTCGCCGCCGCCAGCAGGGCGGCGCGCGCTTGCACCTTGCGCGCCTTTTCGTCGTCCTTGCCGCCCGCATTCGGCTTCTCCTGCGGCAAGCACAGAACATCGATCCGGGCGAGACGGCCTTCACCGCCGCGGCGGTTGACCCGGCCCAGCCGCTGCACCATCCGCTCGAAGGCAACCAGATCGCAGACCATGTGGTCGGCATCGAGATCGATGCCGACTTCTCCCGCCGAGGTTGCCACCAAAAAGGCCGGCGTCGCACGGGCGGGGCGTTCGCCCTTCGCCGGATGGATGAATCCCAGGCCCGTCAAGCGCTCCACCAATCGCTCGCGTTCGAACACCCGCCGCTTGCCGACGAGAACCTCGATCTCGTCCTCTGTCGCGGCAAGGCGCCCACGCAGGTCCGTCGCCACCTTGAGTGCCACCTCGTAGCTGTCGCAGAACACCAGCACACGGCTGTTGCCCTCGCCCAGCGCCCAGGCCCGCTCGGCCAGCGCCTTCGCGAGGTCGGCACCGGATTCGAGATCGTGGAGAGACAGCCGCTTCGCGGCGGTATAGCGCTGGGAGACGGTTGGCTGCGTGTTCCGGTCGGCGTCCTCCGGCTCCAGCCGGAACGCATCCCCCTCATCCGTGCGGCCGGTCGCCGACAGGGTCAGCAGGCGGAATCCGGGGATAATCGATCGGCGCTCCTCCCCGCGCGGCTTCAGGCTGTCCTCACCCGCGATGCCGCGCAGCAGCGCCTCGAACGGCGGGCAGAGGTGCGCCTCATCGAGGACGACCAGCGTATCGGCGCCGAGCATCCCCGCCTGATAGGGACGCATCCGCCGGCTCACGCCATAGCCCTCGAACAGCAGCCGCGAGCCAATCATATCGACGGTGCCGACGATGATCGCCGGCTGGCCCGGGTCCTGCAGCCATTCCCGGTTGTCGGCGAACTTGCCCCGCAGCGTGCTGAGCGGCAAGTCGCCGCCTCTCGGCAGGAGGAGCGGGCCGGTCTCCGCCAGTTGCAAGGTTTTCAGGGCGGCGCGAAGCTTTTCCGCTTCGGCTGTCGCCTGATCCACGACGACGCGGCGATCGACCACGTAGATGAGCCGGCGCGGCAGGCGAGGATTTTGCGCTCGGGCCAAAAGCCAGATCGCCATGACGCTGGTCTTGCCGAGCCCGGTCGGCAGGTCCAGTGCGCTCGGCAAATCGGCGGCGACAAAGCGATCGAACAGCCGCCGCTGCCAGCGGAAGGGCGGATTCCCCGTCAGATTTTCGAAATTGTCGGAGAACAACCGCGCGCCGCTCACTCGCTCCCCCGTTGCGGACTCCACCTTGCTACCCCCCTCAGGCCGCGTGCTGCCAGGGACCCAAGCCCGCTGCCAGCAGGACCAACCCTACACAAAGTACCCGAACGAGGGAAGAGGACACCGCTCCTCTATTCAAGTATGCTCGTCCGTTGAGCGTTTGCGCGTAAAGCACGGCCAGGGGGCGTGCTCGCGCCACGGAGGGGGGCCGCCATGCCTGACGATCAGCCTGAGCTGCCGTTACCGGCGCCGCCGTTGCCGGCCGATCTGCCGCTGTTGCCGGCGCGGATGATCAATGAATATGTCTATTGCCCGCGGCTGGCTTATCTCGAATGGGTGCAGGGCGAGTGGGCGGAGTCCGCCGATACCGAGGAGGGCCGCTTCCGCCACCGGCGCATCGAGAAGCCTGCCGGCGAGCTGCCTTCTCCCGACGATCTCGGCGAGGACGATCGCATTCACGCCCGCTCGCTGACGCTCGCCTCGGAGCGGCTCGGCCTGATCGCGCGCGTTGACCTGATCGAGGCCGACGACGGCGCCGTCGTTCCCGTCGACTACAAGCGCGGCAAGCGGCCGCACGCCGCCGCCGGCGCTTACGATCCCGAGCGGGTGCAGGTGTGCGTGCAGGGCCTGATCCTGGAAGAGCAGGGCTACCGCTGCGACGAGGCCGTGCTCTACTTCTGCGAGAGCCGGGAGCGGGTGCGGGTGCCGTTCGACGACGAGCTGCGGGCGAAGACCCGTGCTGCGATCGCCGGTCTGCGCCTGGTTGCTGCCGGCCATCAGGTGCCGCCGCCGTTGGAGGACAGCCCGAAGTGCCCGCGCTGCTCGCTGGTCGGCATCTGCCTGCCCGACGAGGTCAACTACCTGAAGCACGGCACGCTCAATCCCCGCCCGCTCGCCGTCGGCCGCGACGATGCCCTGCCGCTCTACGTGCAGGCGCAGCGCGCCCGGATCGGCAAGCAGGCGGAGACGCTGAGGATCGAGGTCGAGGACCAGGCGCCGACAACGGCGCGGCTGATCGACGTCTCTCAGCTCGTGCTGCTCGGCAACATCTCGATCACCACGCCGGTGGTTCACGAGTTGATGCGCCGCGAGATCCCGGTGAGCTGGCATTCCTACGGCGGCTGGTTCCTCGGCCACACCACCGGCACCGGGCATAAGAACGTCGAACTCCGCACCGCCCAGTACCGCGCCAGCTTCGATCCACAGCAGTGCCTGGCGCTTGCCCGCGGCCTGGTGGCGGCGAAGCTGAAGAACGGCCGGACGCTGATGCGTCGCAACTGGCGCGAGGGCGAGCCGCCGCCTGCCATGCTCGACGACCTGAAGCGGCAGGCCGAGCATGCGCTGCGCGCCCGCGGTCTTGCGGAGCTGCTTGGCATCGAGGGCTCGGGGGCCGCCGTCTACTTCCGCCATTTTGCCGGAGCCTTGAAGCGGGAGGGTGAAGAGCCGGGCTTCGACTTCGCAACCCGCAACCGCCGGCCGCCGACCGATCCGGTCAATGCGCTGCTGTCGTTCGCCTACGCGCTGCTGACGCGGACCTTCACGGTGACCCTGTCGGCCGTCGGCTTCGATCCCTATCGCGGTTTCTATCATCAGCCGCGCTATGGCCGGCCGGCGCTGGCGCTCGACCTGATGGAACCGTTCCGTCCGCTGATCGCCGAGTCGGCGGTGATCCAGGCGATAAACAACGGCGAGGTGCAGGCGTCGGATTTCGCCCGAGCCGGCCCCGCGGCGGCGCTGAAGGCGGACGGCCGCAAGCGCTTCATCGCCGCCTTCGAGCGACGGCTGTCGCACGAGATCACCCATCCGCTCTTCGGCTACCGCCTCAGCTATCGCCGGCTGCTGGAGGTGCAGGCGCGGCTGCTGGGCCGCTGGCTGCTGGGCGAAATTCCCGAGTACCCGCAGTTTATCACCCGCTGAGGCACAGAGGCGATGAACGACGAGGAGCGCCTCTATATTATCACATACGACATTGCCGAGCCGCGACGCTGGCGACGCGTCTTCAAGCTGATGAATGGCTATGGCGAGTGGCTGCAGCTCTCGGTATTCCAATGCCGGCTGACAAAAAAAAGCAAGGTCGAGCTGCAGGCGGCGCTGAGTGAGTTGATCAATCATAACGCCGATCATGTGTTATTGCTCGATCTCGGCCACGCCGATAAAGTCGAGTTGCGGGTAAACAGCCTCGGCAAGGTGTTCGCGGCAATGCAGCGGCAGCCGATCATCGTCTGAAGGCCGTCGCGCTGGCGGTATCGGTCGCCGTTGCCACGCGAGCGCTGCGGTGACGCGGGAAACCCGGGGAGCGCTCGTGCGCATGCAAGATATTGAGAACGCTGGCGATCTTGGACATCGTGTACAGAACGGATGCAGACCGGCCGGCAGTCTCGGACCAGCGGACCCGGCAGCGCTCGCAAACGACCCCTCCAATCCTGCTGGTTCAGCGGCTTACGGGCCGCCCATCTTCCGCGGCAGTAATGCCGCGGCCTCATTGAAGCGCCGGTATGGATGACGATCGATCAGACGAACGTACTCGGCGGCATCTTCCGCGGCAGTAATGCCGCGGCCTCATTGAAGCGCGTAAGTGCGTTGACGATATCGCTCACGGTTGGGAATATCTTCCGCGGCAGTAATGCCGCGGCCTCATTGAAGCACCACCGCCGTCGCCTGCGTGAGGCTGCTGAGGCCATCTTCCGCGGCAGTAATGCCGCGGCCTCATTGAAGCCGTCAAAGCACGAAAACTGCGAATGAAAGGGAGGCAAGATCTTCCGCGGCAGTAATGCCGCGGCCTCATTGAAGCCCCTTCATGGTCCCCCGCTGGTACAAGTCCGGGCAATCTTCCGCGGCAGTAATGCCGCGGCCTCATTGAAGCTGCAGAGTTTGTATCGACCAGAGGTCGCCGGACAGCGATCTTCCGCGGCAGTAATGCCGCGGCCTCATTGAAGCCGTTGGCAAGACTGTTGAGCTGCAAGAACTCAGCGGTCATCTTCCGCGGCAGTAATGCCGCGGCCTCATTGAAGCGCTGGTCCAGAGTGCTCTTCCTGTCGACATACACGGGTATCTTCCGCGGCAGTAATGCCGCGGCCTCATTGAAGCGGCGCGAACCCGCCCCCCACCGGGTTGATGCTGCCATCTTCCGCGGCAGTAATGCCGCGGCCTCATTGAAGCGCCGCATTCCGCGAATGGGTATTCGGTACGGCAATCGATCTTCCGCGGCAGTAATGCCGCGGCCTCATTGAAGCGATGGCCTGGACATGCGGTTCCTGCTGCCGCTCAAGCGATCTTCCGCGGCAGTAATGCCGCGGCCTCATTGAAGCATCGTCCGCGCCTGCATGCTGGTGTGCTGGCTGTTCATCTTCCGCGGCAGTAATGCCGCGGCCTCATTGAAGCCTTCTGCTTCTGAAGCGCATTGATCGCTGCAGCCCGATCTTCCGCGGCAGTAATGCCGCGGCCTCATTGAAGCTTCTCGATCGAGGCGAGTTTCGGATGGATGTACGGCGCATCTTCCGCGGCAGTAATGCCGCGGCCTCATTGAAGCCTGTCGGGGACATGGCGACGGCCGTGGCGACAGAGAAAATATCTTCCGCGGCAGTAATGCCGCGGCCTCATTGAAGCCGCTGCTCTCTCGATTGGGATTGCTCGGCGACCGTCATCTTCCGCGGCAGTATTGCACGGCGCCGCCCGGGCAATGAGCCGGACGGGCGGTACGGCGGTTCACCGTCGAGGACCACGCCGCGGCAACGGCCGGCGTCGAATGCCGCAGGGCGGGCGTCCGCGACGAAGCGCTTATGACCTGCAAGGACATCGACGCGGTGATCGCGGCGCAGCCCGACCTCGTCGGCGTCGTGCACGCGTTGAAGCAGGCGCGGTGCGTCAAAGGGTAGGGAAAGCAGAACGGGCGACTGCGAAGGGCAAGTGCTCTCAGGGGTAGGATTCACGACTGGCACCGGAGGGACGGCGATGCTGGAGGAATATCCCGACTACCGCGTTTTCTGGTCCACGGCGCAGCTTCGTGGCAGCTGCGTGTTCGAGATCTTCCCCGGCGACTTCGCAGGCGAGGTAACCTGGGGGAACCGGGGTTCCGCATACATTCAGGACGTGGCCTTCGAGCCCTTCATCGAAATCCTCCGCGCCATTGCGCCGCACTTCGACTGGAACGGAGAGACGGGGCTCGACCGACGCGCTTCGGTGCGACTCATCGGGCGCCTGGAGGTGTTGGCAGACTCAATCAACCGGGCTCGCAAGGTCTCCGATCTGCATGCGGCCTTTGGCAACCGACGATTGCGGATCGAGGAGGGGGCTGCCCTCGTCTGCCGGGCCCGACTCCGCACAATGATTCCAGACCTGCACTATCTCGCCCAGACCGCGATCGACAGGCGAACCGGCTTGTGCTGCTGGGACTGTGACATGGAATGCGACGGGACCGGCGCTTTCCGGTTCTCGCGCGCGACGGTGCTGGGGAGCCAGATCGACTCCGCTTCCTGAACTCTCGCTGACCCGCACTCGTCCAGCCCTCGATGGTCCATCGCAACAGCTTGATTTGATTGGCGCGCCCGGCAGGACTCGAACCTGCGGCCTACTGCTTAGAAGGCAGTTGCTCTATCCGCTGAGCTACGGGCGCTTACAGCCGTGTTATCGTGCTTTCCGGTCCGGCAGGCTTGATACAGGCGTTCCGCGCGGGTCGAACGACGTAACGCATGTTCTTACGATAATTCGGTCACCCCTGACGCTCAAGTCGGGAAGCCGGAACCCGTTGCGGTATCGGCGATGGTGGATTCACCCTGCGAGCAACGGTCCTCGCTCTCGCTCTACCCGGTCGCTCCCGTTCCTCGGGCACAATGAGCCCTGCGGCGGAACCGGGCCGCGGCCGGATCCCAGCGCCAGCAGCCCATCTCGCGCGCCCGACCGGCTGCAACGGCGACGATCAGCCAGAGCAGGTCAGGCTCGAAGACCCTGCTCGCATCATACGCCGATGGTGCGGTGGAGCCCTCCGGGTGCGAGTGATAGTGGCCGATGATCTCGTAGCCCCCCAGTTCGTAGCCCCCCACCTCGTCGCACCCGTCACGCAGCCGGCGCATCACCGCGAAGCGCAGGGCGGGGTCGATTTCGAAGCGACGCGAACGCTGAGAAGGGGCGACGTTGTCGCTCTCAGCGATACCTGTGACGCAGACAGCACTCCCCGTGCTTCGGCCGATCAGCAGCCCGCAGCACTCCTCCGGGTAGGCCCGTTCGGCGGCCTTTGCGACGTGCTCCAGGCAGCCATCGCCGAAAAAAATCATGGCGCGAGAAGGAGGCTCCCGAGCAACCGCCCACCGTTATCAAACACGTAAATGCGCTCGCATAATCCCATAGGCCCGGTCCGAACGTACAGCCGATCGGCGGTTGGCCGCATTTCGATCGCCGTACACCCCGCCGGGAGCGGGACCCGGATCTCCCCGAACGCGGCCAGGGGCGCCGCAGCCGTTGCTAATGGCCCGCCAAATGGCGGTGCTGGAGTTCGGATCGCTGCCGACGAGGCACCGTCTGCGTCCCGTGGCTCCTTAAACTTGGTATAGAAACCCCAGCCGAGCAGACCCATGCTGATGACGATCAGTATGCCCAGACCCACGACCAGCAATTTGAGCCCCTGCATGCGAACGCGTCCATATCTATGAGCCTGTTGGCCACCACTTACACTCTTACGGTCGATTCCGACAAGGCGGGAACCCGGCTGGACCGGTTTCTTGCCGCGTCCCTGCCCGAATTTTCCCGTTCGCAACTGCAGGCAATGGTCTCCGCCGGAAATGTCGCCGCTGGTGACGGGCGGCCGGTGACGGATTCATCGTTGCGCGTGCGGGAAGGGACAACGTTTGCCGTAGCCGTGCCGCCGAGCCCGCCGGAAGTGCCGGAGCCGCAGGCGATCGCGCTGGAGGTGGTCTTTGAAGACGAGCACGTGTTGGTCGTGGACAAGGCCGCGGGCCTGGTGGTGCATCCGGGCGCCGGCAATCGTGATCGGACCTTGGTCAACGCGCTGCTCGCGCACACCGCCGGAAAGCTTTCCGGCATTGGCGCTCCGTTCCGCCCCGGCATCGTTCACCGGATCGACAAGGACACCAGTGGCCTTCTTGTCGTCGCCAAGACCGACGCGGCGCACCGAAGCCTTGCCGGCCAGTTTGCCGAGCACCGGGTCGAGCGCGCCTATCACGCAATCGTCTGGGGACATCCGGAGCCGCCCTCCGGCCGTATAGAGAACGCGATAGGGCGCGCCCGGGTGCGAACACGGATGGCCGTCGTGGCCCGTGGAGGCAAGCCGGCGGTCACGTTTTATGAAACCAAGGCTTCGTATGGGCGCCTGGCCAGCTTTATGCATTGCCGCCTGGAAACCGGGAGAACACACCAGATCAGAGTTCACATGTCTTCCATCGGGCATCCGCTGATTGGGGATCCGACTTACGCCGGCCGCAGGCGCGACGTAGTGTCAGCCAGGCAGCCCGCCGCCGAGCTGCTGTCCTTCCCGAGACAGGCGCTTCACGCTTATTTGATAGGGTTTCGCCACCCCGCATCTGGCGAGACGCTGCGGTTTACATCCTCTCTCCCACGTGATATCAATAGGTTAATAAGTTGTTTAGAGCGCGTTTAGTTGGAACTATTTCAAAGTGGGATAGTTGGGTATTGTGATCGTGTCACCCGACCCCCGGCGAACTGCGCTAAGGGATGTCGGTCTGGCAAAAGGGATGGAGAGCTGAAAGATGCCTGGCCTCGCAATGGACATGGGCATTTCACCGGATCGAAATCTAGCCCGGTATCTGCAGAATATTCGGAAATTTCCGATGCTCGAGCCTGCCGAGGAGTTTGCGCTGGCAAAGCGATGGGTGGAGCACGGTGACCAAAAGGCTGCGCACCGGCTGGTCACCAGCCATCTGCGGCTCGTCGCCAAGATTGCCATGGGTTACCGCGGCTACGGGTTGCCTCTCGGGGAGCTAATCTCCGAAGGGAACGTCGGAATGATGCAGGCGGTCATGCGGTTCGACCCCGACCGCGGCTTCCGACTGGCGACCTATGCCATGTGGTGGATCAGGGCCTCGATCCAGGAGTACATCCTGCACTCCTGGTCGTTGGTGAAAATGGGAACGACGGCGGCGCAAAAGAAGTTGTTCTTCAACCTGCGCAAGCTGAAGGGGCAGATGCAGGCCATCGACGAAGGCGACCTGTCGCCGGAGCACGTCACCTCGATCGCAACCCGCCTCAATGTCTCGGAAGCGGACGTGATCCAGATGAACCGTCGCATCGGCAATCCGGACACGTCACTGAACGCCCCTCTGCGCGAGGAAGGCGAGGGCGAGTGGCAGGACTGGCTGGTAGATCAGGACGAAGGACAGGAAGTCCGGATGGCTGGCAGCGAGGAGCTGAACAGCCGGCGGGAGCTTCTCGCCGGAGCGATGCGATCGCTGAGCGAGCGCGAACGGCAGATCGTTGCGGAGCGGAGGCTGAAGGAACATCCGACGACGCTCGAACACCTGAGTCAGCGTTTCGGCATTTCTCGGGAGCGGGTCCGTCAGATCGAGGTGCGGGCGTTCGAAAAGCTGCAGAAGTCGGTGAAGAACGCGGTCATCGAGCAGCGCGTCTCGCACTGACCGCGCTTCACCTCTGACCCGGTGCGAGCGACGGGGAGGCCTGCGGCCGCGGAGGTCTGAAATCCGGACCGCGGACCTCTGGTCCCCACTCCTCCTCCAGGCGGGCCTGAACCCGCCGCAAACCTTCACGCCTCTGGCGTATCTCTTGGAGTTCGAGGAAGGCAAACAGTCCCGGGAGCAGCGCGACAAGAAGCCAGCCAACGGCCGCCGCGGCATACATGACAATCAGCGCGGTGGTGTCTCCAAGCAGGTTGGCCACAGGCAGAGCGTGCGCTTCGCGGGACAGCAGCGCTGGCAGGAACGGAGCGACACCGGCCACATTGAGGCTGCCGACGGTGCAGGCGGTGTTCTGGCCCTCGCTGCCATCGAGCACAAAGAGGACGAGACCCGGCAGCAGTCCGCAAGCCACCAGCGATGTCGCGCCAGGCGCGGCCACCGCTGCTGCGGCCATCCCGAAGCCGACGAGCACGAGGACCGGCATCTGCACCCGGCTTCGGCCGGGTGCGTTCGCGGAGGCCGACCGTCGCCTCGCCGAAGAAGCCGGGCGAGCATGGGTCCCGGGCCGCAGAGGCCGCGATCGCGCCTTCGCCTTCGGCTTCATCCCGGTTTTCGGCGCGGGCATGGCCCCTCCTCACCGCAGGTTGAGCAGGATGGTCAGGCCGATCGAGACAAATGCGGCGCTCAACCCGATCATCGATGAGAAGCGCGCGCCACGGCTCCGTGCGGCGAACTGACGGGCCGGTAGCCGGTCGTCCAATCCCCGCAGTTCGGTTTCTGCCCGCAGCCAGGCCGCGACCGCCGCGCGAAGAGCGCGTTCCTCGCGGCGGTGACGCTGCGGATCGCAGATCAGCGCCTGCAAGGCGCAGAGATCACCTTGGGCAATCAAGCGCGCGGCGTTGAGCTCCAGCGCGGCGCGCGTCGGGCGATGACGCACGGCGGCCGCCACCGCCGGCAGCTTGCGGCCAATCCACCTGGCGAGGCGCGGCCGCGGAGCGCCGCCATCCAGGGCCTGAAGACGCCCCAGCACCGCCAGCGTGGCGGTTGCCGATGCCGCCGCGTCGCTGTTGGCCATCTCGGGGAGACTTTCATCCAGATCATCGCCGCATCGCGCCGCGATGAAGGCCGCGACATGTCGATCGACGAGCTTGTCGTCCGGCAGTGCGGCCGCGACCGCTTCCAGTTCGGGTAACAGATCGGCGAGCTCAAAAACACCCGACGGGCGAAGAACTGGCGACAGACAAGGCAGGCCTGCATTCTCGGCGTACAGGCAGCGCTCTATGCCAAACCCCGGCCGGGGGTCGGAAAGATACTGCGCCAACGCCGTCGCCCGGCGCACCTGTTCCGCCATCGGCAGCGGCCCCACGCCTACGCCCTGGGTAAGCGGGCGTTCCGCCAGGCCGAGCGAAATGGCTTCGGCCAGCGACTGCACGCTGCCGCCGTCCACCATCTGCTTTGCAAGCGCGGCGCCGAACCCGTCCACGTTGAAGGAAACACCCCTGTACCGAATTGGCGCCCCTTCATCGAGCAACAGCAGTGTCCGCGCTACCAGCGCCTCATCGCCCTGATTTGTCTGCTCCCCGGGGTGTTTGCCGGCCTCGCCGATAAGCCCATCGATGCTGTTGGCGCGTGCCCGCTCGCGCAGGGCATGGCGGAGCCAGCTCTGCAGCGAGCCGGTCCGGATGATCCGCGAGGCGAGGGGGACATTGCCGGCCATCGCCGTCGCGATCAGCCGCAACCCTCGGTACGGCTTGCCGTCGAACACCAGCGGTGTTTCGGCGGTGACGCGCGGCGGAGAGACCCGGATCGGCGGGCGGGCACCATCCAGCCACGTCTGGACATCGCGGATCGACCAGCGCATGGCCGGGTCATCGGCCAGCATCCCCCGCAGCGGGTCAATCAGTGATTCAGGGACGCGGATGCCCTGTGTCAGGACCGGATAGCTGCCTTGTTCCATCCGCGCGGCAAGCACCTCGGCTTCCGCACGATCGGACCAGGGCGGAGCCTCGGCAAGGAGCCAGAGCACGGTTACGCCAAGCGCGTAAATGTCGGCAGCGGTGTCGCCTTCACCGCGTCCCGCGCGCTCGGCCATGGCGCGCTCGATCGGCTCGAACGGCACCGGCTGGTCCCAGCCCGCCGGTCCGGTCAGCGCGCAGCCGAGAACGGCGGTATCGTTCGCAAAATCGCGAAACCAGAGGTTATCAGGCCGAATGCCGCGGTGCGCGACCTCCTTCCGCTGCAGCTCCCGCAAACCCTCGACAATCGGCCCCACAAGCCTTCGGATTTTCTCGTCGCCGGCCACATCCGTCGCGCGGCGCTGACAGACATCCGCTACCGCGTCTCCTGCCGGCCGTTCATAGATGAACACCGGCACGCGGGCCTGTGCTGGCGGCCAGCGGACAATCCCGAACGCCAGCAGCCGAAGCAATCCCGGCACCGCTGCGCCGACGAGAAGGCGTGCCGGTCTGGCGCGGAAGGGCAGTCCGGATGTACAGACGAGGCCAACAAGGGGCCGGTCCGGGAGCTTCGTCTGCCACGCGGCGAACGCCTGCGCGCTCGGGCGATCGAACGCCAGCAGCGGCGAGTCCGGCCCGATGCGCCAGCGCCCGTCGAGGATCGCGGCACCCGCCTCCGCGGAGCCCCCGCCGTTGCCGCTCGCTGCCGGCGCCGCCATGTCGCCATTCCCGCACCGTGCGCGACAATGCGCGCTGAACCCGCGAGCTTAGTCGCTGCCCGATTAACAAATCGTTACCGTCCGGCCCGGGCTGCTTGCGGCCGGCCGTATATCTTGCCAGCGGCGTGCGGGCGGTGTTCAGTTGCGCCTTCGGAACGAAGGCGTCCCAGGGCGTCCGCTCCACACCGAAGATTCAATCGAGGACCGCGCCGATGCCGCTGACCGTCGCCATCCAGATGGACCCCATCGAAAAGATCGACATCGACGCCGATTCAACCTTTGCGCTGGCTCTGGAGGCGCAGCAGCGTGGCCATGCCCTGTGGCATTATCTGCCCCAGGACCTCACCTTTTCCGCCGGCTCGGTGTTCGCCCGGGCGCGGCCGCTGGAAGTCAAGCGCCAGCGCGGCGAGCACTTCCGGCTGGGCGAGGAAGAGGTGCTGGATCTCGGCTCGCTGGACATGGTGCTGATGCGCCAGGATCCGCCGTTCGACATGGCCTACATCACCGCCACCCACATCCTGCAGCACATCCACCCCAAGACGTTTGTCGTCAATGATCCCGTCGAGGTGCGCAATGCGCCGGAGAAGCTGTTCGTCACCCAGTTCCCCGACCTGATGCCGCCGACGCTGATCACGTCCGACCGGGCAGCGATCCGCGCCTTCCGCGAGGAGCACGAGGACATCATCCTCAAGCCGCTGTTCGGCAACGGCGGCGCCGGGGTCTTCCATGTCGATCCCGCCGACGACAACCTGAACGCGCTGCTGGAAATGTTCACTCAGTTCTACCGCGAGCCGATCGTCGTCCAGCGCTACCTGCCGGAAATCCGCGAGGGCGACAAGCGGATCATCCTGATCGACGGCCGGGCGGCAGGGGTGGTCAAGCGGATCCCAAAGACGGGCGAGGCGCGCGCCAACCTTCACGTCGGCGCCCGTCCGGAGAAGGCGACGCTATCGGCGCGCGACCACGAGATCTGCGAGGCGATCGGCCCGGAACTCAGCAAGCGCGGCCTGCTGTTCGTCGGCATCGACGTGATCGGCGACTACCTCACCGAAATCAACGTCACCTCGCCCACCGGCATCCAGGAAATCGGCCGCTTCGACGGCGTCTCGCTGGAAGCCCAGCTCTGGGACGTGTTCGAGGACAGACGGCGGACGAACGTGGCGTGAGTGCCACAGCGGCGTACACTCCCATCGTCATGCGCGGGCTCGACCCGCGCATCCACGTCACGCGTCGTCACCAGGGGGAGGCGTGGATGACCGGGACAAGCCCGGTCATGACGAAGGACAGGCGAGAGCGCAGGTTGGCGAGAGCGCAGGTTGGCGAGAGCGCGAGGATCGAGGATGATGGAGCCTGCGGCAACCACCCCCTGCGTCATCCGCGGACTTGTTCCGCGGATCCACGCGGCGGCGCCTGGCCTTGTCGAAAGGCGTGGATGACCGGGACAAGCCCGGTCATGACGAGTTGGCCAAGCCTCGTCGTGACGACCACAAACAAGACATGAAGCGCGATGCCCCTCTCCCTCTCCTTCCGTGAGTTTGGTTCCGGGCCGCCGCTGGTGATCCTGCATGGGCTGTTCGGCTCGGCGCGGAACTGGCAGTCGATGGCGGAGCGGCTGGCCGGGCAGTACCGGGTTTTCGTCTGCGACCTGCGCAACCATGGCGATTCGCCGTGGGCACCCTCGATGCGCTTCGAGGAGATGGCGGACGACTTAGAAGCGCTGATCGAGGAGAAGGGGCTGGCGCCGGCGACGGTGCTGGGGCACAGCGTCGGCGGCAAGACGGCGATGCTGACGGCGCTGCGCCATCCGGACGCCGTAGACGCGCTGATCGTCGTCGACATCGCGCCGGTCGCGTACGAAGCCCCCTTCCTCGCCTACATCGCGGCGATGCAGGCGGCGGACATCGGCCCTGGCCGCAAGCGCACCGAGATCGACGCGGCGTTGGCAGCGGCGGTGCCGGACGCCGGCACGCGGCTGTTCCTGCTGCAGAACCTGGAGGAGCGCAGGGCCGGCGGCTTCGCCTGGCGCCTCAACCTGGACGCCATCGCCGCGAACATGCCGACACTGTTGGACTTCCCGGACACCGAGGACCTCGCTTACGACGGACGGGCGCTGTTCGTCTCCGGGTCGGGATCGGACTACATCGGCCGCATCCATCACGGAGCGGTGTGGGACCGCTTCCCACAGGCCGAGTTCGCCGTGATCGAAGGCGCCGGCCACTACCCGCACGCCGAGCGGCCTGACGCCTTCTTCGACAGAATCACCCTGTTTCTCGACAGCGCCTATGCCTGACGCGCTCGTATGGCCGATCGAATAGGGCAGACCGATGCTCGCGCCTACTGCGGCAGGCTGACCGCCCAGATGCTCTGGATGCCGCCGTACTCCAGCACATAGACGGTGTTGCCGATGATTTCCGCGTCGATCGGCTTGTTGAAATCGGCCACGATCCTGGTGGCGTGCAGCGTGTAGGTGCCCCCGCTCTTCGTCAGATCGAGGTGCAACAGGTCCTGGCTCGCATCCTTGAACGGCCCGGCGATATTGTCCCCTGTGGGTGAGCCCTTGGTCCAGCTCAGCATGAAGGCATCGCCGCGGAATTCCGGAGCGAGAACGCCTGCGCGGTCGAAAACGAGGCCGAGAGGACTCCGATGCGCGGTGAACGTGCTGAATCGCTTGTGACGCCCGCTCGCGTCTTTCACGAGCCCATCGACGGGATCTCGATACTTGTCCGCGTCGGGTCCGAAGTTGCGGATCGGCTCGATGAGGGTCACGCCGGGCCGAGGCGGATACGTTGGATCATTCTGGTAGTAGCCATTCTTCACCGCGTGCGACAGAGGGTTGAGCAGCTTGTCGTCCTCAGGCCGGTAGTCCGCAAACTGCTGCGGGTTGTCATTGCCGCCCATCCGCCACGGAAAGCCGTAGTGCAGCCCCGGGCGCAGCCAGTTCAGCTCCTCGGGGTCGTCGCGACCGGGGCCATTCTCCGTGCCGAACAGGTCGCCGTTGGGAGCAAAGGCAAAATCGAACGTGTTGCGGATCCCTTCGGCGAAGACAAAGCCGTTGCTTCGCAGCCATTCCCGATTGTTGCGGAGAAAGATGTTCGCCCCCGATGTCGGCAGCTTGAGGATGCAGGCGGTCAGGCCGGCCTCGCGCATGTTCGGGTATAGCCCGCCGGCGGTCTGGATTTCGCCATGATCGGTGCGCGAGCCGCTGTTCACATAAACGAAGCCGCCGTTCGGATCGGCGATGATGCCGTTGAAGCGGTGATCATAGGCGGTGGCGCTTCTTGGATAGGCAGCGCTTCGCGCTAGGACCGACCAGAGCCGCGTGCCGTTCGGCTGCCTGACGCCCTTGACGATCGTCGCCCGCGTCCGGGTGCCGGCGACATCCTCGTTGTTGACCAGATAGAAGGTGCCGGCGGGGTCGATGGCGAAGCCCTGCAGGTTGCTCTGCCCGTGATCCGCGGTCTCGGTGACCAGCGTGCTCGCTCCGCTTGCCGGGTCCAGCCGGAAGATCTGGCCTCCTCGCTTGAGGTAGTACAGCGCACCGTCGCTCGGGTCCCGGACCAGCCGCATCGACGTCGAGCCGGCGGCGATCGAGTCCGCAACCTTGCGCAGGCTCACGTCGGAGCGCAGCGACTGCGGCGCGGCCAGGGCGCCAGTGCCATCGGCAATAAAAGCGACGATCACCAGAAGAACGCCGAGCAGGCGCAGCGACGATCCGGCTTGGTGCTTCGCTGCTCCAGATATTCTGTTCGTCATGAATCCCCCCAGGTTCAACAGCCGGACGGCTCCCACCCTTCCGCCGCCAGCTCGAACCCCTCGAATTGAAAGGCCGGCACCGTCGAACACCCGACCAAGGTAAATGCTCCGGTCGAGCGAGCAGCTTGCCATACCCCTGCTGGGACCACAACGTGCGGCGCTTCGCCGAGCAGCGGATTGCCACCCAGCAGAGTGTGTCGGATCGATTCGCCGGGCGGGGCCAGCGAAAGAACGAGCGGCGCCCCCAGGGAGTAGTGCCAGATTTCGAGGGCGTCGATCCGGTGCCACCGAGAGGCTTCCCCGGCCTTCAGCAGAAACAGGATGTGGGCGAGGCGGCCGCGAGACCCGTCGGCCCGGGTGTCCCGGAAATCCTCGCGATACCAGCCGCCTTCCGGATGACGGACGAGCCCGAGGCGATTGATGATGGCGTCGGCGTCCGCCGCTGTCATCGATTCCGCCGGTCGATCTGGAGGGCCGGCCGCTGTTCTTGCACGCGGCCACCGCACCCCTTGGACAGGCCGCCGAGGACCGGCTGGTTGGCGCGGATGGCGAAAAAGCGCATCGAATCCCGTCTGCCTGATTCCGTTAGCTCGATCTGCGACACACCACCGATGGTCGACATCATCGCTGTCAGCCTGTCGCGCATCAGCGAAAGGCGGTCCGTGACTCTGGGGCCACAGGGTGTATATCCTGCCTTTCCGTTCCTCCTGTCACCGATTCAATGCAAGGCGGGCCAATGATCATCGGTCGGAGAGTTTCATAGTGCGGACGGAGCCGAAGGACCCGCTCCTCTATCAGGTCAACACCCGGGCCTGGCTCACTGCGCTCGGGCAGGACATCGGCCGGCCGGCGACCCTCGACGACATCCCGGATGCGAAAATTGAACGACTGGCGGCGCTAGGTTTCGACTGGGTGTGGCTGCTCGGCGTCTGGAGAACGGGAGACGCGAGCCGCCGCGTTTCCCGCTCCCGACCGGAGTGGGTATCGGAGTACCGACAGCTCCTTCCCGGCCTCACGGACGACGATGTCCAGGGGTCCTGTTTTGCCATCGCCGACTACGAGGTGCACCCGGCGCTCGGCGGCAAAGCAGCCCTGGGCAGGCTTCGGCAGCGCCTCGTTGCGCAGGGCCTACGGCTCATGCTCGATTTCGTGCCCAACCATGTGGCCCTGGACCACCGATGGATCGCCGAGCATCCCGACTGGTTCGTCCGCGGCGACGAGGATAAGCTCAGTCGCGAGCCGCTCAACTGGTGCCGGATCGTCGGACCGGCCGGCTCGTCGGTGTTCGCGTACGGCCGAGACCCCTACTTTCCCGGTTGGCCCGACACCCTTCAGCTCAATTATGGCAATCGCGAGTTGCAGGCGGCGATGCGTGGCGAACTTCTGCGTATTGCCGAGCACTGCGATGGCGTCCGCTGCGACATGGCCATGCTGGTGGTTCCCGACGTTTTTCATCGCACCTGGCACATCGACGCGCCCGCCTTCTGGCCGGACGCGATTGCAGCCGTCCGCGCTGAGCACCCGACGTTCCGTCTGATGGCGGAAGTCTACTGGGACATGGAGTGGACACTCCAACAGCAGGGCTTCGACTACACCTACGACAAGCGCCTCTACGACAGGCTGCGTGCCGGTGACGCAACCGCGATCCGCCAACATCTGGTGGCCGGGCTCGATTTTCAGAACCGCCTGGTGCGCTTTCTCGAGAACCATGACGAGCCCCGGGCGGCGACGGTGTTCCCGCATCAGGAGCACCACGCGGCGGCGATCGTGGCGATGCTGGCGCCGGGGCTGAAGCTGATTCATCAAGGGCAGATGGAGGGCTGGCGGGCCCGTCTGCCGACGCATCTGGTGCGCTGGCCCGACGAGCCTGTCGACGAGGACCTGCAGGCATTTTACGAGCAGCTGTTGACGCTTCTGCGGCGCCCCGTCCTTCGTGAGGGAGCCTGGGCGCGGTTGGAGCCGCTGGCCGCCTGGGCCGGCAATCCGAGCTGGCAGGGCTTTGTCGCGTACGCCTGGCGAGGTGCAGACAGCCGGCTGATCGCAGCCGTCAATTATTCCGGGGCGGAAGGCCAGTGCTACGTGCGCCTGCCATTTCCGGAGCTGACGAGGCGCCGCGTGCGCCTGAGAGATCTGATGAGCGATGCCGTCTACGAGCGCGACGGCGCCACCTTGACGAGTCAGGGCCTGTACCTGGACCTGCCGCCCTGGGGCTACAACGTCTTTGCCTTGGAAACCGCCGGCTGACCTGGGTCAGTACCAGCCGTCGCGAATGCCGGGAATGCGGCAGTTTCCCGCCTGTACGGCGCCGCGGAGGGAGCGGCCGCGAACAGCGCCACCGCCAAGAGCCGCAATCGTTCGCTGCGCCACCGCCGATTGATCATCGCATGCGCTACTGATTCGGAGAACGAACGATGGTCTTGATCGGTCCGCGGGGCCGTCCGGAGAGCTCGGCGATCTTGCGGTCCTGCGCCTCGATCAGCCCGCGGGCAGGCTCGTCCCCGTCGAGGCCTTCGACCTCCTCCCGGGCAACCTTGCGGTTCGAACTTCGCGATCCGTCTTCATAAACCACATCGAAAAGAACAAATGCGGTTTCGCCGGACTTCCGGCGGATGCCCGCATCAGGTTTTCTGCGTGCCATACCCACTCCCCATTGTCTGGCGTTTCCATTGTCTGGCGTTGCGCATAGGACAACCGTCGGCGGGCAGCGTTTGCGGGTGACCGCAAGCGCCCCCAGCCAACAGGAGTTGCGGAAGCAGAGCTTGTTTTTCTGGACTCTGCGTCGAGGCTGGCTCGCTACCCCGCCGAGGCGATGGTCACCGCCTCGCGTCCCTTGGGCGTATCGACGACACCCATGGAGACGCGCTGGCCCTCGGCAAGATTAGCAATGCCTGACCGTTCCAGCACCGAGATGTGGAGAAAAACGTCCTTGCCGCCATCGTCACAGGCGATGAAGCCGAACCCCTTCTCCGTGTTGAACCACTTCACCGTTCCGACCATTTCGGTGGCGGTCGATGGATCAACCGTTCGGCGCGGCGACCCCATGCCCCCGCCCGGCGCCGGGCGCCGCGGCGGTGCCTGAGTAACCCCGCTGTCGTCAACCTCGAGGAGCCGGGTGATCTGCGGTCCTTTGGCCCCCTGGCCGACCATCACCTTCAACTTCGCCCCTGGCTGAATGGTATCCAGGCCGGCGGCCTGAACCGCTGCGACATGAATGAACGCGTCTCCCGATCCGTCGGCCAGCTCGGCGAAGCCAAAGCCCTTCTCGGGATTAAACCACTTAACTGTCGCTTCAACGGTCGGACCCTCGACCGGCGACGTATCCCGGGGAAAGTCGCCGAACGGCCGGCCAGCGGGCCGCAATCCACGTGTCTCTCGGGCGAACGGCTCATCGTCATCGAAGCCACGGCGTCGTGGTTCCCGAAAGCCCTTACCTTTTCGCATCATTGCTCGTCATCACCTTTTCGCATCATTTTCCATCATCACCGCCACCAGCGGTTCCACTAATCCCGCGCGGCTTGCCGCCGCGCCGTCGCCTCCTCTTGCTCCTTCTTTTTTTCTGTTTCTGTTGCCGCCCGGTGCAGTCTCGATCGGCTGCTGTCCAGCCTGATCCACGAAACCCGGGTCTTCTATCCGGCGCACATCTTAACACGCTCGTCGAAAGCCAGTCCGGAGAGAGAAAGGGCTATTTCCCCCCGCCAGGTTCGTTGGCAAAGCACGCGGACTGGGGGGCTTCCCCAATCAACACTCCCCTGTTGAACAGCGGCACCCTCGCCGCACCCTTGCCGGACCCGTTTCGCTATTGGCATTGATCGCTTCAGGATCTCTCCGAAACGAGCATCTTCTTATACCATCACCGCCACTGTTCCAGCCCCGCCAAACGTCGCGCCTGGTGATGCACATGTGCGTACCGCCAAGGCGCGATTGCAAGAGCGAGCGGACAATAGCGAGCGAGTGGCTGTGCTCCCGTTCGACGATCCTTTCGGCTGCCGCAAAATCGATGCTCCCGATCCGGACGGGGCGTTAACTTACAGGCGGAGGGCGATATCGGCAAGGCAATGGCGTCGAAATATTGGGTCGGCGGGCAGGTATTCATAGAAACGACGCAGAAGAGCAGATGCGACCCTGCAAATTGCCCGAGCCCGGCGCACCTCAGACGGACGATCCGTTGACGGTGGGAGGCGAATAAGTCATTTCGAACCCTGCTGCAGCAGCTTGAAGGGAAGCGGAGGCCAATGTTCGAGGCGATGAACCTGGCGATCATGATCGGAGCCGGACTCATCACCATCTCCACGTTCACCAGCCTCATCTCCTTCCGGGTCGGCGCTCCCCTGCTGCTGGTGTTTCTCGCCGTCGGCCTGGCCGCCGGCGAGGACGGGTTCGGCGGTCTCGTATTTGACGACGCGCCGGCCGCGTATTTCATCGGATCGTTGGCGCTCGCGGTCATTCTCTTTGATAGCGGCTTCAATACCCGCTTCCAGGCGGTCCGTGCGGCGTTTGGTCCGGCGCTTGTGCTGGCAACCGTGGGGGTGCTCATTACCGCCGGACTGGTGGCGGTGGCAGCCCGCCTCCTGCTTGATTTGCCCTGGCTCGAAGCGGCCATACTGGGCGCCATCGTCAGCTCCACCGACGCGGCTGCCGTCTTTTTCCTGTTGCGCGTCGGCGGCATCACCGTTCGCGATCGCGTCCGGTCCACGCTGGAAGTGGAGTCCGGCTCCAACGATCCCATGGCGATTTTTCTCACGGTGACCCTGGTCGAAATCGCCGCGTCCGGTGCGTCACTGGATGTCGCGGGCGTGGAAGTCCTGACCGCCTTTGTCCGGCAGATGGGGCTCGGTTTGCTGGCCGGTCTCGGCGGCGGGCAGTTGATCATCCTCGTGGTCAACCGCCTGAAGCTGGAGGCGGGCCTCTACCCGATCATCGTTCTCAGCCTCGCGCTCTGTGTGTTCGCGACCACCGGACTGTTGGACGGCAGCGGCTTCCTGGCTGTCTATGTCGCAGGCCTGATGGCGGGAAACTCCCGCCTGCACGCGATGCCGCTGTTGCGCCGGTTTCAGGACGGACTGACATGGTTCAGCCAGATCGCCATGTTCCTGACCCTCGGACTGCTGGCTTCGCCGTCGCAGTTTCTCGGCATCGCTTTGCCAGCGCTGTTGCTGGCCTTGTTCCTTACTCTCGTCGGCCGTCCGCTCGCCGTGTGGCTGTCGCTGCTTCCTTTCGGCTTCAGCCGCAACGAAACCACGTTCGTCGCCTGGGTCGGCCTGCGGGGTGCGGTCTCGATTCTGCTCGCCATCCTGCCGATCGTTGCCGAGCTTCCCAGCGGACGCATGCTGTTCAACGTGGCCTTTGTCGTCGTCATGGCGTCACTGCTGGTGCAGGGCTGGACGATCGGACCCATGGCACGCTGGCTAGGATTGATCGTCCCGTCCCGGTACGGCCCGGTCGACCGGGTCGAACTGGAGCTGCCCGGACGCGCGAGCCACGAACTGATCGCCTACCGCATTGCTCCGGAAAGCCCCGTCGCCACCGGAGAACGCATCCCGCGATGGGCGCGCCCCTCGTTGATCATTCGCGACGGGCGTTCGATCCGCTTGCACGAGGCCGGTCGCCTGAGCGTCGGCGACTACGTCTATATCTTTGCCCAGCCGAAGATGGTGCCTTTGCTGGACCGCCTGTTCGCTCGCCGCGCCGCCTTGGATCCCGCAGACCGGGAGTTTTTCGGCGATTTTACGATCGATCCGGAGACGAAGATGGCGGATCTCGCGGAAGTCTACGGTCTCACCGTGTCCCCCGACGATGCTGCGCTCACCGTTGCCGAGTTTGCCCGGCGGCGGCTGCACGGCATCATCGAGCTGGGCGACCGCGTGCCGCTGGAGGGGATGGAACTCATCGTGCGCGAGATCGGCGAGGCCCGCGAGATTACCAGCATGGGACTCGCCGTCGAGCCCAGCCGCGCCGCGCAGCCGAAGCTTCCCGTGTTTCAGACGCGCGATGAGATCATCGCCGGCCTGCGTCGGTGGTGGCGCAGGCGGAGAGGTCGGCGGAAGCCGACGGCCGACGATTCCGCTGCTTGACCTCAGGGAAGCGCACCGGTTTTGGGCCGCCGGTCGCCCAGTCCAGCAACTCGACGGTGTGAACGACCGGGATCCCGTCTTTCCCGCCGAGCTGGGTGATACAGCCGATGTTGTCCGTGGCAACCACCGACGGCGCCCTGGCCCTGATCGCGGACAGCTTGCGTTGGCGCAAAGCCGCCGACAGCTCCGGCTGAAGCACGGAATAGGTGCCGGCGGAGCCGCAGCAGAGATGCGCCTCCTCCGGCTCGCTCACGACGAAACCGGCCTGTATCAGCAACGCCTTTGATTGGGTGCGCAGTCCGAGGCCATGCTGCATGGTGCACGCCGCGTGGTAGGTCACCGGGATCCTCTCGGGAAGGCGCGCGGGCAGGGGCTTAAGGCCAAGTTTCAAAAGCACCTCCGTGACATCCCGTGCCAGACCCGCGATGCGCGCCGCCTGGGCTGCCAGCTCCGGCTCGTTCGCCAGCAGATGGCCGTAGTCCCGGACCGCAAGGCCGCATCCGGAAGCATTGAAGACAACCGCGTCCAGCTCCCCGGCTTCAAGCTCGCGGCCCCAGGCCGCGATATTCGTTCGTGCGAACCTCTTTGCACTCTCTGCGGACCCAAGCTGATGCAAGATCGCCCCGCAGCAGCCGGCGCCGCGGGCAATGACCACCTCGCAACCATGCCGGGTCAGCACTCTGACCGTTGCCTCGTTGATTTCGGGACGAAGAACCTGTTGTGCGCACCCCGTCAGCAACGCCACGCGCATCCGGCGTTCACCTTCCGCCGGGATGGTTTGCGGCCGGTCCACCCACGACGGGCTGCCGATGCGGCGGGGCGCGTTGACCAGCATTGCCTTGAAGCGCTGCGGCAGCCAGCGAGCACAGGGTCGCGTGAGCACTCGCGCGATCTGACCGGCCAGCGCCGCGAAGCGGAACAGCGCCGGGTTAGGCACGATCGTCGCCAGACTCCGCCGCAGTAGCCGGTCCCGCGATGGCCTGCTGTAGGTGTGCTCGATGTGGTCGCGAGCGCGTTCGACCAGGTGGGCGTAGTCGACCCCGGACGGGCACGTGGTCATGCAGGAATAACAGGTGAGGCAGCGGTCGAGGTGTCGGACGACCGGCTCGGTGGCCGGCCTGCCGGACTCAAGCATGGTTTTGGCGAGATAGAGTCGTCCGCGCGGACTATCCAGTTCGTCGCCGAGGAGAAGGTAGGTCGGACAGGTGGCGAGGCAGAAGCCGCAGTGGACGCAGGTGCGCAGGATCGCGTCGGCTTCGCGAAGGCTCGGATCGTTCAGCCGTCCCTCGGCAAATTCAGTCCGCATCGTCAGATATCCGCATACATGCGCCCCGGGTTCAGCACCCGGTGCGGATCGAAGGCGTCCTTGATGCGCCGGGTCAGGGCAGCCAGGGGCGGGGGTTGTGGCTGGAAGACGGACACCCGGGCGCGGACCTCGGACGGCGCCCGCAGGAGGGTTGCGTGACCGCCGCTGATCCCGACGGCACCACGCACCGCAGCTTCGCAAGCATCAACACCGGGGTCGAGTGCCAGCCAGATCAGACCGCCACCCCAGTCGTAGAACGCCTCGCCCGCCACGCGGCCCAGGATCCGCGCCACGACATCGGCGCCCGCGGAAGGGGGAACCGACAGCCGCCAGACCTGATGCTGCGGGAGGGCGACAAAGAAAAAGGCGTCGCGGATCTCGCGCCAGGCGCCGCCGCTCTCTGGCGCCTCCAGAACCAAGGGCGTCCCGAGCGGGCCCAACAGCACGCTCAGTTCCCGGGAGCGCGACGCAACGGACCGGGCAGGCCCTTCCAGCCGGAGCAATGTTGCCGAACCCGTCGAGGCGGCAATCGCCGGAACCGATGATGCCGAAGCGATCCCGGCCGGCAGGTGCGCCGCCCCGGAAACGTCGCAGGCACTGGTGAGAGCGAGGGCCATGGCGCGGCTGCCGTCCGGGTCGGACAGCCCGAAAAGGACCACCGTGCGGGAATCCTCGGGAGCCGGCAGGGCGCGCACAGTCAATTCGGTGACGGCCGCCAGCGTGCCGAACGAACCTGCGATCAGCTTCGAGAGATCGAAGCCGGTGACATTTTTGACCACCCGTCCGCCAGCCTTGAAGCATTCGCCGCGGCCGCTGACGGCCTGGAATCCGAGGATATGATCTCTCGCCGCTCCCGCTTTGATCCGGCGCGGTCCCGCCAGATTGCATAAAAAGGCGCCCCCCAGCGTCCCGCCCGCGTTCGAGGGTGGCGCGGCCGCGTCGCAACCGAATAACTGGCTCAGGTCGGGAGGCTCGAAGGCCAGATGCTGCCGGCGCTCCGCCAGCAGCGCTTCGATCTCGGCAAGCGGGGTGCCCGGCTTCGCGGTCAGGACGAGTTCTTCCGGCTCGTAAAGCACGCCCCCTGCAAGCCCTGCCAGATCAAGCCGGGCATCCGCGTCGGTCGGGCGGCCCCATCCGGCCTTCGTCCCGCTGGCGATGACATCCAGCCGCCGCGATTCGACAATCGCGGTCCGCACCGCTTCGGCCACCTGATCGGCGCTTTCGGGTCGCATCGGCGTCGCTGCCTGCATCTCTCGCGAAACTCCTCCGGGTGCCGGAAGCCTCTCAAAAGCGCGGAATTTCGGGGAAGCGGAGTTCGCCCCGGTGCACGTGCATCCGCCCCAGTTCGGCACAACGGTGCAGCGTGGGATAGACCTTGCCGGGGTTGAGCAGGCTTTCGGGATCGAACGCGCATTTCAGGCGCTGCTGCTGCTTCAGGTCGTCCTCGCTGAACATCTCGCCCATCAGATCGCGCTTCTCGACGCCGACGCCGTGCTCGCCGGTCAGGACGCCGCCGACGCGAACGCATTCGCGGAGGATATCCGCGCCGAACGCCTCTGCCCTCTCGATCTCGCCGGGAACGGCGGCGTCGTAGAGAATCAGCGGGTGAAGGTTCCCGTCTCCGGCGTGGAAGACGTTGGCACAGCGCAGGCCGTGCCGTTGCTCCAGGGCCTGGATATGGGTGAGCACATCGGGAAGCCTGTGGCGGGGAATGGTCCCGTCCATGCAGAGGTAATCGGGACTGATCCGTCCCACGGCGGGAAACGCCGCCTTCCGGCCCGCCCAGAAGCGCAGCCGCTCTTCTTCGTGCCGGCTGGCCTGAACGCTGCCGACGCCGCAAGCGCGCGCGATCTCTTCCACCCGGATGACGAGGTCTTCGACCTCTTCCTCCGGCCCGTCGACCTCGACGATCAGCAGGGCCTGAGCGTCCAGTGGGTAGCCGGCGTGCGCGAAGTCCTCGGCGGCGCGCATGGCCGGCGCATCCATCATCTCCATGCCGCCGGGGATGATCCCGGCACCGATCACGGCAGCGACGCAGTCTCCCGCGGCCTGCACCGACCGGAAGCCCAGCAGGATCGCTCGCGCCGTCTCCGGCTTGCGGATGATCCGCACCGTGATCTCGGTGACCACCCCCAGCAACCCTTCCGAACCGGTGATCACCCCCAGCAGATCATAGGCCTCGCTGTCCAGGTGCTTGCCGCCGAGCCGGACGACCGACCCGTCGATCAAAACCACTTCGGCACCGAGGATGTTGTTGGTGGTCAGCCCGTACTTCAGGCAATGCACGCCGCCGGCGTTCTCGGCGACGTTGCCGCCGATCGAGCAGGCGATCTGGCTCGACGGATCGGGTGCGTAGTAGAAACCGCGATCCGCCACCGCGTTCGAGATGGCGAGATTGGCGACACCCGGCTGCACCGTCACACAGCGGTTGTCGTAGTCGATCTCCAGAATGCGGTTGAACTTGCCGAGCGCCAGCAGGACACCGTCGGCGAGCGGCAGCGCGCCGCCAGACAGCGACGTGCCCGAGCCTCTCGGCACCACCTTGACCCCCTCGGCGTAACAATAGGCCAGGATTCGCGAGACCTGATCCGTGCTTTCGGGAAGCACCACCAGCATCGGCGGTTGGCGATAGGCGGTCAGCGCATCGCTTTCGTAGACCCGGAGTTCGTCCGGATGGTCGATGACACCCTCTCCCGGGACGATCGCCCGCAAGGCCTCGGCAATCGCGCCTCGCCGCACGAGAACGCTGGCATCCGGTTTCGGCATCTGCATGGCCGCGAGCCTCCTCCGCCGGCGTCTGGCGCGCCGCTGGTCACCCGGAACATGGCTTCCCGCCTTTTATTGCGAACCCGACCCGCGGACGAGGCCAACCCAGTGTCGGCGACAGGTCCCGCCCCACGGATTGCTTCGCTTTGCTCGCAATGACGGTGTTTGAGCCTCTCCGCTTACGAATGTAGGGCTTTGGGGACGCGGGTGAAAGCGCAACAGCAGCCGCTGCTGCGCCTGGGACGACTGCCGGCGGAAAGTTGCAGGGATGCAACCGGGGAAGGGAGGGTCAGCCGGCGAAGGCGCAGACTAGCCCTGGCGGGTCTTGTAGCGCGGCTGCTTCTTGTTGATGACGTAGAGGCGCCGCTTGCGCCGCACGACCAGACAGTTGCGCTCGCGGGTCTTCGCCGACTTGATGGAATGCCTGATCTTCATAACGCCTAGTCCAAGAAAGTTCGTAGTCGCGCCGGGCGTCCCGTCGCAAGGTCCGGCACCATACGCGGCGAAGCGGCGCCGGTCAACGGCGCGAAGCATGGGATTGGGATTGGCTCGTGGGCCAGCGGAAGCCTTGGCCGTCCGGAAAAATCGTGGCGGCCGGTTGCGCGGCGCGGACGGAGAGGTCAAAACCGAGGTCATCTGGCAGAAAGGCCCGAACCGGGGCACGGAAGGTTATGATCTGGATCGATGGTGTGGCGATCGACGAACGGGCGTTGGAGGAGTGCTTCGTCCGCGCCTCGGGACCCGGCGGGCAGAACGTCAACAAGGTGTCGAGCGCGGTGCGTCTGCGCTACGACCTGGCCCGTGCCGAAGGCCTGAGCGAGGGGACGCGCGAGCGGCTGCGGCGGTTGGCCGGCCGGCGACTGACGCGCGATGACGTGCTCGTCCTCGATGCTCAGCGGCACCGCACCCAGGAGCGCAACCGGACCGACGCGCTGGCCCGCCTGGCAGCGATGATCCGCCTCGCCGGACAGGCGCCCCGGCCGCGCCGCGCTACCTGCCCGAGCGCCGCCGCGCGACGCCAACGGATGGAAGCAAAGAGACATCGCGCCGAAACCAAGCGCTTGCGCGCCCAACCGCCACCCGACTAGCCGCCGCCATCACCGCGGTGCCGCGGCAATATTTCCGCCGTCCACGGTCAGCACGGCGCCGGTGGTCTTCGCCGACAGGGCGAGATGGACGAAGGCTTGCGCCACGTCGGCTGCCGTCACCTCCGTGCGCAGCAGATTGCCGGCCATGTACTCTTCCTCGCTGACACCGCGCGCCCGGGCGCGCTGCGCCACCAGCTTGTGGTTGAGCAGGCCGCTGCGGATCCGGTCGGCGTTGACCGCGCAGGAGCGCACGCCATCGCGCCCATAATCGACGGCGTACTGACGCATCAGCGCCAGCGTCGCCGCTTTGGCAATGCCATAGGGGCCGAAGTCCGGGCCGGGGTCGAGCGGTTGCTTGGAGGCATTGAACAGCAGCCACCCTCCCGTCGCCTGCGCTCGGAAGATTCGCACCGCAGCGCGCGCCACCGACTGGTGCGCCCAGAAGTTCAGATCGAAACTGTCGCGCAACACCGCCTCGTCAACCTCGCCAATGCGGCCGGAGAAGGCGCCGCCGGCATTGGAGACGACGATATCGACGCCGCCATAGACCTCGGCGACGCGGTCGAAGGCATGTTCGACGGCTTTCTGATCGGTGACGTCGCAGCCGATGGAGAGCGCGCCGAGCGGCTTCGCCACCGCGGCGGCCGCATGGGTGTCCAGATCGAGCACCGCCACCTCGGCCCCCTCCGCACGGAAGGCGGCCGCCGTCGCCGCACCGATGCCTGAACCGCCGCCGGTAATCAGCGCGATCCGCCGCGCCAGAGGCCGCTCAACCGCCTTGCCGAGCTTCGCCTGTTCGAGAGACCAGTGCTCGATATCGAAAATGTCGGACTCCGGGATGACCTCGTAGGTATCCATGGTCTCGGCGGCGGCGATGACGTCGATGTTCGTCTCGGCCAGATCCGCCGCGATTCTGGCCTCGGCCTTGGAGGCGCCGATGCCGAACAGCCCCAATCCCGGCACCAGGATGACGCGCGGCGCCGGATCCAGCATCGTCTTGCGGCCCTCGTAGCGCGCCTCGTGACGGGAGAAGTAGGCCGTATAGTCGGCATGATAGTCGATGAACGCCTGCTCGGCCGCGGTCGCGAAGCCCTCCAGGTCCTCCGCGTCGGGTGCGGGAACGATCAGCGGCTTCGGCTTGATGCGGATGACGTGGTCGGGGGTGGCGGTGCCCTGTCGGCCGTAACGCGCCAGGTCCTGGCCACCGACAAAGTCCTCGATCTGCGGGCCGGAGCGGAAGTCGAGGATGAAGCGACGGTGGCCCCCGGCACCTTCCGGCAGCGCCGTCAGCCCGCGCAGGATCGGAGCAACCGCGGCGACGGGGGCGATCCGCATCGGCAGCTTCGCCGGATGAAATGACTTTGGCCGGTGCCGACCCAGCCCCTTCGGGAGATGAACGCCGGCGACGCTGACGCGCCGTGCGTCGGCGATGCGCGCTTCCGCCGCCGTCACCACGCCGATCATCCGGTCATAGGCCTGGCGCGCCGTGTCCCCAAACGTGAAAACGCCGTGTTTCAGCAGGATCATGCCCTGGACGTCAGGCCGCTCGCGATACGCGGCGAGCGCCGCCTTCGCCAACGCGAAGCCAGGCATGACGTAGGGGACCAGCGTCATCGTGTCGCCCCAGATCTGCCGGCATAGAAGTTCGCCGTGCGGCTGGTCGGTCAGCGCCAGCACGGCGTTGGCATGCGTATGGTCGATGAAGGTGTGGGGCAGGAACGCGTGCAGCAGGGTCTCGACCGAAGGATTGGGGGAGGCGGGGTCGATCAGGTTGGCGCGCTGCTCCCTCACCATGTCCTCGTCGGACAGGCTGTCGAGATCAACCAGCCGGCGCAGCGGCTCCAGACGCACCGCGGGCAGGCCCGGGGGCTCGATGACTGCCATGTCCCAGCCGGATCCCTTGACGCAGATCACCTCGATCGGGTCGCCGAAGCGATCGCGGACCGTGGTCTTCACCGAGGTGTTGCCGCCGCCATGGATCACCAGCTTCGGCTCTGAGCCCAGCAGCCGGGTGGTGTAGGTGCGCAGCGCCAGGTCCATGCCGGCACCCTGCTTGGTCCAGCGCTCTATCGCCGCTTCCGCATCCTGATCCGACCAGCGATTGTCCATGCGCGGTCCTCCTATCATCGAGAAGAGGCCGGGGCGCGTCGCGCGCTCCTCACGGTATTATAGCAGGAGCGAGGATCGCCGGGCGGCCTCAGCGCGTCTGCTTGGGCTGCAAGGTCGTCACCATCGGGAATTCTGCCGCGATCGTCTCGCGGCGCAGCGGCATGCGGATGAACCGGCTCTCCCGCCACAGCGGAAGCTGGTCACAGAAATTGGCGCTGCCGAGCCAGCCGTCATTGCCGCCAAGCAACGTGAACCAGTTGGCATCCGGATCGGACATGTCGGAGATGTGCCGCGCCATTGAGCCGAAGGTGGCCGCGTGTCGGCCATTGACCAGTCCGTGCGCCATTTTCATCGGCGTCTGCCGCGAGCCGCCGGCCGGCAGGTTAGCGACGATAAAGGCGCCGCGCAGCACCGGCAGCCGGGAAAGCTGATGGCCGAGCCGCAGCCGGTGCATGTCTCCCCAGGTGGGATAGCGGGCGGCATCGCGCTCCGCCGCTTCCGCCGCCGCGCGGAGCAACTGCCCCCGTTTGGCGGGGTCGAGCTCCGCAAGGTCAGGCATCAGATACGTGGTGAGATAACTCCACTGACTGTAGAGGTCTGGCAAATCGGACGGCCGCTTCCCGTCGTAAAGGCGCAGCACCACGTGATGCAAAAACGTCTCGAAAGCGACGGCGCCGCTCGACGCCTCGCAATAATCTCCGTCCCACGCCGCCAGTTTCATCGTCAGCGCCGTCGTGGCATCCAGGGCTGCTTCCAGTTGGCGGGCAAGCGCCAGCGACAGCCCCGCCGCGTCAGGCGCATAGGTGTCCCTTTGCAATCCCGCGAGATCCTCGAACCTCAGCTTCTCCCGTCTGCCCAGCAGGTCGTAGAGACGGAGGATCCGATCTTCCGAACCGAAGGTGAAACCGATCGGCACGTCGGTCCCCGCCGGCCGGTCGTTGGCCGAGGCAATCACCCCCGCTTCCGGATTGAGCCGCATCGGCAGGTCCATGACGCCTGCGAAACCGCGCCAGTGGGTTGCCGGATCCTTGGCGTCCAGCACCAGGTCGTCTTTCGGAAAGGCGGTTCGTACCGGCTGCGTGACCGCCAGGATGTGGCCGATGTCGCCGGAGCGTGTGGCGAACAGCATATTCTGGCCTGAGACGCCGTAGCCGATGAAGGCACGACGGAACTCGTCGGCGTTCCGAGCCCGGGCGCAGTTCATGAAGCTGGTCATTTCATCGTTGGGTTCGTGACCGACCCAGCGCAGCGCGATCGGCCCTCGTCCGCCGCACTTCACCGTCTTCGAATCGGAAATGATCGGGCCGAAGGCGCTGCGACGGATTTTGCGGGTCGTCGAGCGCCAGAACCGCGAACGAATGACCGTCTCCCGCGTTTCGAAAGAATTCTGGTCAAGCCCCGACACGTCGTACAGGTCGCTGGACGCAGCGCGGAGGTTGGTCCCACCCCAGGCCAGATCGGGGTTGCGGCCGAGGCCAAGCATGGGGAGACCGACGATCGAAAGCCCAACCACGTCGAAGGTGGGAGAGCGCAAGCCAACCAGGATCCACAGATTCGGCAGCGACAGGCCGAGGTGCGGATCATTGGCGATCAACGCCGCATTCGTCTCGCTGCGGCCGGGCGAAACAACCACCGAGTTGCTGCCGGAGCGGGGCGTGTTCAGCAGCAGGTCTTCCAGCTCGGCCCCCGGAGCGTCGGGCCGGCTGCTCGACGTCGGGGTTTCTCCTGTCTCCAGGGTCCGATTCCACAATTTCGCAAACCCTGGCCGACCGCGCCGTTCCAGCAGCGGAAAGTAGTTCAGCCAGGTGAAATCGGTACCGGCGAAGCGAGAGCCGACAAGAATGTCGCGGAACGTAAACGTCTCCGGCCGCATCCCCATCAGCCGGAATTCAGGCGGCAGGCGGGGCAGGCGATCCTGGTAGGCGTTCAGGCCATCGACAAAAGCCTGAACCCAGGCGCGCGTCTCTTCGGGCATGCGCCTTTCCCACTCAGCCGCGGCGTGCCCAAAGTCCATGATGCGGATCGCATGATCGAGATCGCGCGCGAGCGGCCCCGCCAGCTCAGAGATGCGGCCATAAAAAAACCGCTTGAACAGGGCGATCTGTCCCAGACGCAGGTGGGCATGGACCATGCCGAAGGCGACGGCGAGATCGTGATCGCTCTCCGCCTCGATGTAAGGCACCTGATGGTCGTTCCAGCGGATGACCACTGGTTTCTCCAACGGCAGGCCTTCGGTCGGAAAGGCGGCCAGGCGCTCTTGCGTGGAGGCGGCATCGGGAACCAATGCGCCCAGCGTTTGCTTTACGGGGGCCGGCAAGACCGGGAGAAGACGGCGGAGCAGGCGAAGCGGAATGCGGGGGTCCATTGATATCTCTTGCGGCAGAACGCCAATCGGCGGGCCAGTTAGACAAGCCGGATTTAACGCTCATCGGTTTGCGCACGGCTGCCGACGTCGCGCGATGATCAGGCGGCACGGAAGGTTGGAGAAAGCATCGTGCGTCTGGTAAGTCATAACTTAACCGCTGGCGACATGTCGCGCATTCGTTCTCTCGTTCTTCGGAGATGGTTGCCCGTCCTCCGAAGAACCGATCCCGGACAGGACATCTCTCCCCCGTGATCAGGCTGGTCCGACTTTTTTTCGCGTTTCGAGGCGCCAATCCCTGGATGGTGGTGGTGTGCCTGCTGTTCGCGAGCATTGCCCAGGGATTCGGCATCGCCAGCCTGGTGCCCCTGATTTCCATGGTTGGTGACGAGAGCAGCCACACAAGCTCGCTGGCCGGCCGCACCGTCGTCGATGTGCTCGCGAGCGTCGGCCTGCCCGCGACTCTGGAGGTGCTGCTGGCGGTCGTCGTGATTGCCGTGGTGGTGAAGGCGGCATTGACCGTCCTGGCCATGGTCTATGTCGCGCGGGCCGTGGCGAATGTCGGGAACAAGCTTCGCGAAGATCTGATCAACGCGCTGCTGAAGGCCCGCTGGAGCTATTTCACCAGCAAACCAACCGGAACACTGGTCAACGGTGTCGGCCTCGAATCGACGATGTCGGGGATCCTCTACCTGATGATCTCCCGCTACATCTCCAATGCCATTCAGACCCTGATCAATGTCGCCGTCGCGTTCGCCGTCTCGTGGCAGCTTGCGTCGATTTCGATCGTCGTCGGCGGCGTCGTGGTGTTGTCGATGCATTCCTTCGTTCGCATGGCGGACAAGGCCGGGCGCCGCAATATCAAACGCTCGCGCGAACTGGTGACGCGGCTGAGCGATGCCATCATCGGCATAAAGCCGCTGAAGGCGATGGCCCGTGAAGACGAATTCGCCAAGCTGTTTCACCGGAAAATCGAGCAGATTCGCACGGCGGTCCGCTGGGAGATGATCAGCAAGAACCTGCTGAACAATCTCCAGGAGCCGCTGCTGATGATCATGATGGCGGCGGGCTTCTACATCCTGATCACCTACGGCCAAATGCCGATTGCGACGGTCGTGGTCATGGGCGTGCTGCTGCAGCGCACGGTGCAAACCCTTGGCCGGGTTCAGGCGCAGTACCAGGAGGCGATCGCCGCCGAAAGTGCCTATCGCTCCGTTCAGTCCATGACCGAGGAAGCCGAGTCGGCGCGCGAGCCCGTTTTCGGCGCAAGAATTCCTTCGCTGGACGTGGGCTGCACCTTCCGGAACGTCAGTTTTTCGTTTGGCGACGTGCGCATCATCAATAATCTCAATCTGCGCATTCCGGCGCGCAAGCTAACGCTGATCGTCGGTGCGTCCGGCACCGGCAAAACCACGCTGACCGACCTGCTGCTGGGGTTCTATAAGCCTGACCGGGGCGAGATCCTGATCGACGGCACCCCTCTCGGCGAGATCGAGCTGCGGGCATGGCGGCGGGTTATCGGCTACGTTCCGCAGGAACTGATCCTCCTGCACGATACCATTCTCGCCAACATCACGCTGGGCGACCCTGACATCGGCGAAGCACGGGCGCTTGAAGCGCTGCACCTTGCCGGGGCCGGCGACTTCATCGCCCGCTTGCCGGACGGTTTGGCGACCGAGGTGGGCGAAAAAGGGGCTCGCTTTTCCGGCGGACAGCGACAAAGGATCGCGTTGGCGCGGGCCATCGTTCATCAGCCGAAGCTGCTGATCCTGGATGAGGTGACCAGTGCGCTCGATTCGGAAACGGAACTGGAGATTTGCGAGAACATCAAGCGCATCTCCCGGTCGATGACGGTGTTGGCCATTTCCCACCGACAGGCTTGGATAGACATTGCCGATGAAGTCATCCTGCTCGAGGGTCAGGATTCCGAGTCCGTTCTGGCCGGCTGAGCGAGCCCGGCCCGGCGCCCTTGTGGTATCGTTCGTGAGCACCGCCCTGATTTCCCTGAATGCTTCCGGCAAGCGCATGGTTTACCGGGCGCCAGTCGGCTATTGGAAGCCCTTTCCGGACATTGGCCTAGCACTCTAGGCATGGACCGCAATTTGAGTTCCAGCATTGGCAACAGGCTGCCCTTGGTCTCGGTGATCGTGACCAACTACAACCACGGCCGCTTTCTGCGCCGACGGATGGAAAGTATCCTGGCGCAGACCTACAATCGCTTCGAAGTCATTTACATCGACGATGGCTCGACCGATGAGAGCGGGGAGGCCATCGAACCCTTCCGCGCCGACCGGCGGTTGCGCTGCTTCGAGAGCGAGCGCAACAGCGGCTCACCGTTCATTCCCCTCAACCGCGGCGTGCGCATGGCCCGTGGCGAACTGATCTGGGTCGCTGAAGCTGACGATTATGCCGATGCCCGCTTCCTTGAGACCCTCGTCGGCGTTGTCATGAAGAATCCTTCGGTCGGCGTTGCCTATTGTCAATCCAACCAGATCGACGAGAACGGCACCTTCCTGTCTACCGTTGATTACTGCAGCTTGACCAAAGATGAGCGGTGGCAATCCGGGTTTGTCAACAGCGGCATCGAAGAATGCAGACGGTATCTGCTGTACCGAAACACCATCCCGAATTTCAGTGCTGTCGTTTTTCGCAAGGACCTGTTCGAGCGAATCGGCTTCGCCGACGAAACAATGCGCCTCAGCGGCGATTGGCTTGTCTGGATCAAGATGTTGATGCTGGGGGACATTGCTTTCGTCGCCGAGCCGTTGAATTACTATCGTCAGCACGCCGCTCACGGCGCGTCCTTGCGTCGGCGCGTCGATATTTTCAGCCACGCAAGCGAACTCTACCGCGTCGCCGACTATTGCCGGAACCATCTCCCCTTTGGCGAGACCGAATGGGACGTGATGCTGACCAGAATCATGAAGTTCTGGCTCAGAAGCTGTCTTGAGAAGCGTCCCGCCGATCGGCGCTTCGGCGACTTCATGCGCCTCTGCAAAGTGGCGCGGGGTGCCGATCCGCGATTTCTTTCGCGCCTGCTGTGGTGCTTGGCGGATCGCGTTTCCTTTGGGTTGACTTTGCGAGCCCGCAGCCGGTTGGGTCTGGGAGCGCTCACCTGTCCGCCGCCCGCTGGGGCTCACCTCCCGCCCGAACGATGCTGACGCCAGCCGGCCTGATGCAGCACGAACGTGTCATTTCGGTCACCGGCCTCGGATATGTCGGCATCCAGGTGGCCTGCGCGTTCGCCAGGCGCGGCTGCCGCGTCGTCGCCTTCGACGTGGACGTTGCGCGCATCTCCGACCTGCGAGACGGCAGAGATCGGACTGGCGAAGCCGACGCAGCGGACCTGGCGCTGCCGTTTCTCCACTTCACGGCGGACTCCCGTGACCTCTCCGCCGCGGACTTTCATATCGTTTGCGTCCCAACGCCGCTTACCGAGTTGCGCAAGCCCGATCTGCGGCCGCTGCTGGCGGCAGCCCGCTCACTGGGGGCCAGCCTGCGGCGCGGCGCGATCGTCGTGTTCGAATCGACCGTATATCCGGGTGCCACCGAGGAGGAGTGCATTCCGGAACTGGAGCGGGCTTCGGGACTGATCTGTGGCGAGGACTTCGATGTGGGCTATTCGCCCGAGCGCATTAATCCCGGCGACCGCCAGCACAGACTCGAGACTGTCGTCAAGGTGATCGCCGCGCGGAACGCCGAGACGCTGGCGATCATTCGCGCCGTCTATGGCAGCGTCATCGACGCCGGGCTGCACGAGGCACCCGATGTCCGGACCGCGGAAGCGGCCAAAGCCATCGAAAACACGCAGCGCGACCTGAACATCGCGCTGATGAACGAACTGGCGATGATCTGCGGCCGTCTCGGCATCGATACGCGGGACGTCCTCGCCGCCGCAGCGACCAAATGGAACTTTCTGCCGTTTTCGCCAGGGCTCGTCGGCGGCCACTGTGTCGGGGTTGATCCCTATTACCTCACCGACCGCGCGGAGAGAGAGGGATATCACCCCGAAGTGATCCTCGCCGGCCGTCGGATCAACCACGGCATGGGTGCGTGGATCGCCCAAGAGACGATCAAGCGCCTGCTGCGGACAAGACCAGCCGGCGCTGGCGCCGGCGACATCGTCGTTCTCGGGGTCACGTTTAAGGAAGACGTGCCGGATTGCCGGAACTCGCGCGTTCCGGAACTTGTTGAAGAACTACAGGCTCTTGGAGCGCGCGTTCAGCTCGCCGATCCGGCCGCTGAGCCCGCCGATGTGCAAGCGACGTACGGATTGCGGCTGATCCCCGCCGCGCAGCTCCGGCCAGGCGGCGCCGTGGTTCTCGCGGTCCCGCATCAGGCCTATCGGGCGGCGGGCTGGCCGCTGATCCGCAGCCTCCTCACCAACGGTGTCGGCTTCGTCACCGATGTTCGCGCCTGTCTCGATCGGGAGGGGGCGCCGCCCGGGATCCATTTGTGGCGGCCGTAGCCGGCAGCTCAGCCGGCCTGGTCCGACAATCCGCCGGGATGGGCACTCGCGCACCAATGCTCGTGCCACGCCTGGAACATCAGCAGCGCCCACAGGATCCGCTCGTGATTGTGCGTCCGGGAAAGGTGCTGCTGCCAAAGCTGAAGAATCACCCGGGACGACAGCAGGCCCCCCTGATCAAGCCGGCGCTCCTCGAACAGCGTTTGCGCCCAATCGCGCAGGGGACCGCGCAGCCATTCGGCGACCGGAAGCCCAAAGCCGGCCTTCGGCCGCTGCCAGAGCGATTCGGGGACGGACCGGCGGAGGAGGTTGCGGAGCACCAGCTTGCCACCGCCGGGACCGAACGTCATTTCTGAAGGAAGGGAGAGCGCGAACGCGACGATGCGCCAATCCAGCAGCGGACAGCGGACTTCGAGCGCCACCGCCATGCTCGCCCGATCCACCTTCACCAGGATGTCGTCGGTCAGATACCCTTCGATGTCGACCTGTTGCATCGCCTTCAAGGGATCCAATCCCTCCGCTTGCCGCTGCCCGTCGGTCAGCACCGTGGGCAAGTCCCTGGCGCCCGGCACCAGCATCTCCGGCCGATCCCAGACACTGCGCTTGGCGGCAAGCATCGCGACGGGCGTAGCACCGCCAATCCGGACCGCTCGATCCGCTATCCCCGCGATCACCTTGCGGGCACGACCCTCTCCCAGAAAACGGGCCGCGTTACCCGAGTCGAAGGCCCGCGCAAGCTGGGCCAACCCTTGGCGCATCCCCGCCGGCAGGCGCCTCGCGCTATCCCATTGTTCAAGACACCGGCGGTAGGCCGTATACCCGGCGAACAACTCATCGCCACCGTCGCCGGTCAGTGCCACCGTCACATGCTCTCGCGCCATGCGAGAAACCATGAAGGTCGGAATCTGTGACGGGTCGGCAAACGGCTCATCAAAGAGCTGCGGGATCCGCGGGACGAGGGCAAGGCAGTCCTGCGGGCTCAGGTAGAGCTCGGTATGGTCGGTGCCCAGATGGCGGGCGATCGCCGCGGCATGCTCCGCCTCGTTGACTTTGGCTTCATGAAATCCAATGCAGAAGGTTTTCGTCGGCCGGTCCGCCAACGCCTGCATCACCGCGACGACCGTCGTCGAATCGATGCCGCCCGAAAGCAGCGCTCCCAGGCTGACATCGGCGACCATCCGCTTGCCAACGGCGTCGTTCAGCAGGATGGCAAGGTGGTCCGTCGCCTCTTCAAGATCGCCGCCGAACGGATGGCGCGCGCCGGATAAGGCTGCTTCCTGTGCCGACCAGTAAGCCTCCGGCTGCGCCTCTGCGGCATCCATGCCGGCGGTGAGGTGCAGGAGACTCGCCGGTGGCAGCTTCCGGACGTTCTTGAAGATGCAATGGGGCGCCGGCAGATAGGCGTAGCGCAAATATGTCGCAAGCGCGTCGCGATCGATCTCGCGCCGGAATTCCGGGTGTGCCACGAGCGCCTTCAGCTCGGAGCCGAACATCCAGGTGCCGCCGAAGCAGCCGTAATAAAGCGGCTTCTTGCCGAGGCGGTCCCGCGCCAGCGTCAGCGTCCGGCGCTCCTGATCCCACAGGGCGATCGCCAGCATGCCGTTGCAGCGTTCGAGCGCCTCGCGCAGGCCCCACTGGCGAACCGCCGCCAGCAGCACCTCGGTGTCCGAATGCCCCCGGAAACCGTGCCCTAAAGCCTCCAGTTCGTCGCGGAGTTCGCCGAAGTTGTAGATCTCTCCGTTGAACGACAGCACGAAACGGCCGTCAGCGCCGAGCATCGGCTGGTGACCGGCCGCCGAGAGATCGACGATCGATAGTCGCCGATGGCCGAGCGCAATCCCGGCGACGGGATCCATCCAAACGCCGGAATCGTCGGGGCCGCGATGCGCAATGGCGTCCGTCATGGCCACGGTGACGGTGCGCAGCGTTTCCGCGCTCGCCGTCGCGTCCGGCAAAAGGAACCCGGCGATGCCGCACATGATGCTGTTTCCTCAGCAGCCCAGGGAATGGGCGGCGTCAGCCTGCCATGACCGCTTCAAAGCGCCGGACCGCCCGGTCCAGCGAAAACTCGCGCGCTCGATCAATCAGGCACCCCCGAGCCGGAGCAGCACTGAGGGTGGTAAGGATCGCCTTGGCCATGGTGTCGGCCTCACCCACCGGGACGAGCGTGCCAAAGCGGCCTCCGTCGAGAATTTCCCTGGGGCCGCTTGGACAGTCGGTGCTGACCACCGGGCAGCCGCAGGCCATTGCCTCGATGAGCGCGTTCGGTAGCCCTTCCCAGATCGACGACAGGACGAACACCGAGGCCCGGCGATAGTAGGCGAACGGATTGTCGACGTGTCCCGGAAAGTCGACATCTGCGTCAATATCAAGGCTCCTGGTCAAGTCGCGCAATTGGCGTTCTCCCTCGCCCTCGCCGAGCACAATCAGCCGTGCCGGCCGCTCGGCGCGCACCTTGGCGAAGGCACGAAGCAGCGTCGGAAAGTCCTTTTGGGGCTTGAATTTTCCGGATCCAAGAATGATGGGTTCGTTCCCCTCGACCAGCCAGGGATGGTCAACGGGGGCTTCGGCCATCGCGACCAACTCCGGCCGGAAGACCGGATTGTAGATCACGGCGATGCGGTCCAGATCGATCCCGGTTATTGCAGCTACATCCTCGGCGACGCCCTGTGAGGGCGTAACGATGGCGTCCGCTCGCCCGAACAGCCGGCTCATCAGGCGGGGCACCGACCGCACCCACGCGGATTCGTTGAAAGCGGCGGCTGACGACATGTGATTGCGAACGCTGACGACAAAGCGTGTCTTGCCGCGATGCAAGGTGGCGACGAGCAGCAGGACGGCGTTCGGATAGTTCAGAAACGACAGGACCGCATGCGGCTGGGACTTGAGATACCGTCGAATGGCGACAAGCGGCGGTGCGTCCTTGAACAGCAGCGCCGCCACAGGCCCCAGACAGGCATCGCCGTGCGTTATGAGAGTCCTAGGGGCCGAAAGAAGGTACGTCAGAAACGTCCGCATCTGCAGCAAGCGGTCGGCAATCCCGTCGTGGGAAGTCTTGCGCAGATCGACCACGCAGACGCTGTTGGCGGCACCGCCCAGTTCGCGCCGAAGCCAATCCCCACTTTCCTCCACGAGAAAATCGACCTGATGACCGCGCGCGGCCAGACCGCGGGCGACGTTAACGGCAACCCGCTCCGCCCCGCGCGCGGACTCGACACTGCGAATGTAAATCGCCAGGCGCATATCCCAGGCCTAACCGCGGCATTGTCAACGGCACCGCAGGCGCGAAGGTGCGCGCCAAGCGCCGCCCCCGTCGCCGACAATGGGATCGGCTAGATTGTGGTCGCCGGCCGACAGGAAAGCCTGACCTCGTAGCACACGCGGTAAAGCGCAGCAAGAAACGACTGGCCCCCTTCGAGGCAGAAGGGGCGGCGCCCGAAGCTGCCCAAGCCGCTGATCAGGCAGAGCGGCGGAGAGCGGTAAGGGCCGGCTCGGTCGCCATCGCCGGGGCGAGAAGTGCCGTGGCCTCAACGAGGGAGCGAACACGGCCAACCGCCCGGTCGAGACAGTCCAGCGCCGGCAGCGGCCGATCCTTGCGCACGTCGTCCCCCAGCCACACCGCCCGCCCGCTATCGACGAGATACCCGTGGATAATGCGGATATCCCGGCTGAGCCGCTCCGGTCCGAAGCGCATCATCTGGCGGTACAAGAACGCCTTGATATGGGCGCCTTCCAGCGGGCGGTTTGCGTCGCGCGCGCGCCGCAGAGCGATGGCCGCTTCCGCGGTTTCCGGCCGCATGGCGTTTTCACCTTCGCCCAGGTCGAAAATATGAACCGACTTGCGGGTGGCGCAGGCCTCCGCGAGCATCGACATGCTGTCCCCGGTCACGATGATGTGCTCCGCAGAACCGAGGAAAGCGAAATAGGGATTGTCCTTGGCGTTCGCCTCCCAGCGGAACAGGAAGTGCGGGACATCCAGATTCTGTTCGAGCACGTCGATTGTCGGTGCCGGCGTCCTTGCGCTCGTGGTGATGAGCAACGAACCGCCAACGCGCCGGGCAAAATCACACGCATCCTTCGCCAGCCTTTCGGCCGCACGCGTGCAGAAACTGTAGGGGCCGGAGCTGCCGCCGACGACGACGGTGATGAACGGACGCGGCAGATGGGCCAGCCGGTCCTGCCAGCGCGCCGCCTCCCGCGCGAGGCGCTCCTTGTTCACCCGATGCAGCGGCGTCTGGTTGTGCAGCACGTTGGGCCGCACCGGCAGGCGGTACTGCGGCGTGGTGATGATCAGATCGAAATGGTGCAAGCGGCTCCAGGGGCGACCGACGTGAACGGTTTTGACGGTCTGCGGCGCCTGCTTCTTGATCCACCGGGCAATCGGCTCGTTGCGCCGGCCAGCGGATATGACCAGGTCCGGCCACGGCGCCTCCAAGGGGCTCGACTGTTCCCGGTCAATCCCGGCGACCGTCGACCGCAGGAGCATGTTGGGCACGATCTCAAACCGTGTATGCACGAAGCGCTTGATCTCGAAAGGCCAGCCGAGCGCTTCCGCCAGTGCGAGGACCTGGGAGTTATCGCCGGCTTTATTGCCGGTCAGCACCCACACCCGAGGCGCAGCGATTACCGATTCCGATGGGACCAATCCGTGCGGCATATTCTTTTCCTTGAGGAGGCGCCCTGGGTCAGAGCGCACCAACACCCTGATTTGATCGCAATCGTGAGAACGATACTCAAATCAATCATTGTTTCCGTTTGTTACGCGCAACAGCTCTGCACCCTCAAAAGCGCAGCGCCACGGCGCGATGCAGGGGAGGCGCCGGGAGTCCTGCGGCTGGCGGATAACGCTGATTTTCCCGCAGCGTGGCGCGGCAGGCACAGGGAGTGGGTCGGCGCCACAGAGGCGCCTGCGATCGGTTCGCAGGAGGCCGGGTGGGGACGCAACGCAGGCCGGAGTCGGTTGCGAAGCGCAGGTGCGCTCGCTATAGCTGATTCACGACGTTAGCAGAAACATTTTTCCGGGACTGTCCGCCATGAATATGGCCTTTCGAACGACTATGCGCCATGTGATCTCGTCCTCGCTGTTCTTCCTGTCGGACGAGCGACGGACGCGGATTGAGCGCTGGCTCCGCGGCCATGAGGACGCCCGCAAGCTGGCGCTGGCGGACTGCGTGATCATTTCCTTCGGCAAGAGCGGGCGCACGTGGCTGCGGGTGATGCTGTCGCGTGTCTATCAGGTGCGCCATGGCCTAGCGCAGCGGCATCTGATCGCTTTCGACAACCTGCACAACCGGATCCCGGCGATTCCGCTGATTTTCTTCACGCATGACAATTATCTGAAGGATTACACCGGGCAGCCGGGCACGAAGCGGCCCTACTACGGCAAGAAAGTGATTCTGATGGTCCGTGATCCGGCCGACGTCGCCGTCTCACAATACCACCAGTGGAAGTTCCGGATGACGGACCGGAAAAAAACGATCAACAACTATCCGCCGGCGGGTGCCGATGTCTCGTTGTATGATTTCGTGATGATGCCATCGTGCGGCTTACCCAAGATTATCGACTTCATGAACGAATGGGCGCGAGAACTCGGCCAAATCCGTAACCTGATGGTGATTCGCTATGAGGACCTTCGCGCCAACCCCAAAGAGATGCTGAAGCGCGTCCTTGAATTTATCGGAACCCCCGCCAGGGAAGAGGAACTGCAGGAGGCGGTGCAGTTCGCGTCTGTGGATAACATGCGGGCGCTGGAGCAGAAACGCGTGTTCTGGCTCAGCGGCCGCCGCATGCTGGCGAAGGACCGCAACAATCCCAATACCTATAAGGTGCGGCGCGCCAAGGTCGGAGGGTATCGCGACGACTTCACCCCGGAACAGCTCGCGGTTATCGATTCGGTCGTAGCTAACCGCCTTCTGCCGGGGTTCGGGTATGGCAACGCAGAGGGCGGTGCCGCTGTCGATCAGCGTGCGGCCGGGTGAGGCTTTGGCCATGGATGCAGCCGAAAGTGCAGGAAGCGAGGTTTCAGACGTGAAGCCCACGGTCTTCATTCACACCAATGAACGGCAGATTGTCGGGGCGCTGGTTGCCGGATATGCCCTAAAGCGCAACTCCCGCAGCCCCGGCGCTTTCGAGACCCGGATCATCGAGACGAAGGACTTTCCGTTTCTGGCCGCCAGGGAAGGTCAGCCGTTCCGCCGGGACGGCATCATCCGCATCTGGCGAAATGACGACCTTCAGTCTTTCACGCCCTTGCGCTTCGCTCCGCCGGAACTGATGGGATATGAGGGCCGGGCCCTGATCATCGACCCCGACATTTTCGCGGTCGGCGACGTCTGGGAACTGCTGTCCCGCGACATGCAGGGCGCGGCGATCATGTGCCGCATGCGCAACGGCCCCAAAGGCAAGTTCGGCTACTACGCATCGAGCGTGATGCTGCTGGATTGCAGCAAGTTGCGGCACTGGCGGTGCGAGGAACAGTTCAACGAGCTGTTTGACTTCAAGCGCGACTACATGGACTGGGTGTCGCTGAAGCTGGAACGGCCCGAAACCATCGCTGCATTCGAAAACGAATGGAACGATTTCGACCGGCTGACGCCCCAAACCAAGATGCTGCATAACACCCGGCGCCTCACGCAGCCGTGGAAGACCGGCCTGCCGATCGATTTCGAGCCCCCTGACGCGTTCAAGCCGATCCCCATGTACGCCTGGTTGATGCGGTTTGGCCGTCTCTTCTTTGGCCCCAACCGCCTCATTGGCCGCTACTGGCGCCATCCTGACCGCAATCAGGAAGGCTTGTTCTTTGGACTGCTGCGTGAGTGCCTTGAGAGGGGAATCGTGTCTGAGACGATGCTGCGCGAAGAGATGCGCCGCAACCACGTCCGCCATGATGCCCTGCAAGTCATCGAGCGGACGCAACCGTTAGCGGCGTGAGGTCGGTCGCCACGCCGCCCGTGTCCAGCAACGATCCGGCTCCGGGAGAGGACGGCGAACGAGGCTTCGTTCTCGCCCACCTGTCTGATCCTCACGTGCCCCATCGGCTTGCTGCAATGCCGACGGCAATGCTGAGCAAGCGCATCTTCGGCTATCTCGGCTGGCATCTGCGGCGGGTTCGGGTTCATCGCCGGGAGGTCCTCGACGCGTTGGCGATTGATCTGGCAAAGCAAGGCGCCGATCATGTTGCCGTCACCGGCGATATCGTCAACATTGCCCTTCCGAGCGAGTTCAAGTGCGCCGCCGAGTGGCTCAGGACCCTGGGTTCTCCCGACGGCTTGACCGTCGTCCCCGGCAACCACGACGCCTACGTCGCCGTGAGCTGGGATCGTTCCTGGGCAGCCTGGCACGATTTCATGACCAGCGATGACCATGCAGGCCCGTCGCCGCGGGATGCCCAATGTCGCTCCGGCACCATCGACCATGGCTTTCCGATCTTCCGGCGCCGTGGTCCGGTCGCTTTGATCGGGATATCGACGGCCGTGCCGACCGTTCCCGGAAGGTCCTCCGGCCGCGTTGGAATGCGGCAGCTCGAGCGCTTGGGGGAATACCTTGAGCGAGCCGGCGGCGCCAATCTGTTCCGGGTCGTGTTGCTGCATCATCCGCCGCGGGCCGAAGAGGCTCCGAAGCACAAGCAACTCACCGATGCCAGAGAATTCCGCAGAGTGATTGCGGCAAGAGGCGCCGAACTCATTCTTCACGGCCACGAGCATCGCTTCCGTTACGTCGAACTCGCAGGACCCCGCGGCATCGTGCCGGTTTTCGGCGTGCCCTCGGCCTCGATGCTGCCGATCGCCGACGGCAGCATCGCCGCTCAATATCATCTGCATGAGATTCGGCGCCACGGCGCCCATTGGTCGATCCGCACGCATATCCGCAGTTTCAGTCCGGAGCACGGGGGATTTACGGAGAGCAATCGTCGCTCCCTGGTGTTGCCGGCAGAGGCCGCCAGCGAAGCACAACCGGGTTCGACATCCGCAACTTCCTTATGCTAAGGGAAGATTAGATATCCGACCTCCCGATTGAGCTTTGGACGATTGCCCGCGCCGCCAGCGGCGCCCAAGCCGCCCGAAGCTGTCAGCCCGGGCCGGGGGCGTTTTGGACACGTCAGGAGCGGCAAGCCGGAGCGTCGGTCTCCCGCAGCGAGGTCCGCAGATCAGCCGATGCGCACCTACGACCTTTACGTCCTTCGGCAAACGATCAAACCGCTGACGCTCGCGCTGGTGGTCGCGCTGCTGGTGCTGCTCATAGAACGCATGCTGCGCCTGCTCGAGTTGTTGCTGGGCGCCCAGGGCCCCCTGAAGCTGGTCCTGGAAGTGATGGCCTATCTGGTGCCACACTACATAGCTCTGGCGCTGCCCATCAGCCTCCTGATCGGCGTCATGCTGGCGTTCAACCGCCTCAGTCGGGATGGCGAGATCGAGGCGCTGCAATGTGCCGGGGTGGACCTGGGGCGGCTCTCCCGCATGGCTGTGGTCGTCGCCTTGGGCGTTGCGATCGTCACAGGTAGTGTCCTCGGATACCTCAAGCCTTACGGGCGGTATGCCTATCAGGCGATGATCTATACGGTGACCAACGCCGTCCTTCAGGCTTTCGTGCAGTCGGGCGTCTTCAACTCGATCGGCGATACGACACTCCTGGTGCACGATTTTGACGCAGAGAATCGAACCTTCTCCCGAATCTTCGTCTTCCAGGACGGCAAGGATCAATCGACCGCGATTACTGCCGGCGAAGGGATGCTGACGCGGGCGGATGAGGGCTTGCCCGTGCTGCGTTTGTTCGATGGCGTCCGGCTCACGGAGAACCGCGAGGCTCCGGAGCATGGTGCGGACGCAAGTCCGGCGGTGGGCGTGCTCCGCTTCGACCAGCTCCGCATGTCCCTCAGCGATGCTCAGGCTCCGATGTTCCGCCCGCGCGGAATTGACGAGCGCGAACTGACGATCACCGAACTCTGGCAAAAGCGGAACACGCCGCCGCCGGGGATCCGCTCGTCGGACGTGATTGCCGAGTTCAATGTCCGCCTCGCTCGGACATTTTCCGTCCCGTTTCTGCCGCTTCTGGGAATTCCGCTGGCCTTGGGGCGCCGCCGCAGCGATCGGTCATGGGGAATCGCCGCCGGTCTGCTGGTGCTGATCCTTTACAATCAGATCCTCGATCTCGGGAAGAATCTGGTCGAAAGCGGCGAAACGGGGCCGCTTATCGGCATATGGCTGCCGTTCTTGGCGTTTGCGGCGGTGAGTTGCTGGCTGCTTTGGCGGGCTTCCGCGCGGGTGCCGCAGACCAGCGGCGGTGTCTTCCCAACCTGGGGCTTGCTCAGCGACGTCGGCGGCGTTGTTACGCGTTTGACGAGGCGGCAATGAGCCCGATCCTGGGCAGATATCTGTCGGTGCGGTTCATTGCGTCGTTCGCGTTCACGCTCGGGGCGTTGATTGCCGTTGCCTTGACTCTGGACCTCATGGAGGAGGCCGACAGGGTGCTGGCGTCCCAGTGGGGGGGCATCCCGGGGCTGCTCTGGTACAGTGCGCTGCGCTTGCCCGACCTCTTCGGCCAGATGCTGCCGATCGCGACGCTGCTGGGCATCGTGATCAGCCTGGGCCAGTTGCTGCGTCACAATGAACTGGTGGCAATTTGGGGCGGCGGTGTCTCTCCCCTGCAAATCATGGTTCAATTGCTGCCGGTCGCCGTGCTGCTCGGGATCGTGGGGTACTTCAATGCGGATTTTGCCGTGCCGGAGTCCCGTGCGTCGCTGCGGGCGTGGGACGTGGGGGAGGCCCGCAAGACCGGGATTCTCGCCGACGATGGCAAGCTCGCCTGGATGGTGAGCGGCACCGATGTGGTGCGCACGCCAAAACGGGCCGGGCCTTCCGGCGAACTCCACAGTATTACGATCTTTCGCCGCGACGCTCAGGGGCGGTTGCTCGAACGGCTCGATGCTTCTCGTGCGGAGCCCCGGAATGGCGGCTGGCAGCTCTACGACGTCCGCCGGGTGGACACCGGTGCCGCCACCACGTCGCAGGTCCCGGAACTGTTCTGGGATGGCGCGATCGACGTGGCGGCGCTGCCGCTGATCGTCAGTGACAACGGGGATTTGACCAGCCGCCAGTTGCTTGGTTTGATTCGCAACGAAGGCTACGGACAGCGTCCGGGTTACCGCTTCGATACCTGGTTGCAATCGCGCGTGGCCGCGAGCTTGACGCCGACCTTGATGGTCTTGCTGGCGGTTTCGCTGGCGCAGCGGTTTCGTCGCACGGGCGTGTTCGCAACTCTGTTCCTGGCCGCCATCGGTGTCGGCTTCCTGTTTTTCGCCCTGGACGGCGTCGCCTTCGCCATGGGCGAAACCGGGCTCCTGCCGCCCTGGTTCGCCGCCTGGGGCCCGAAAGCGGCGCTCGTCGGCCTGGTCGGCTCGATCCTGCTGAGCAACGAGGCGTAAGCCAGCGCGCCCGGCCGGTCCGGTCAATAACGCACACCACGCGGATCACAGGGCGCGCGACTTTCTCGGCATACAACGTTAGCCGTATGGGAACCTGCTTCGCGCCCAGAGCCGGTGCCGGACGGCCCGCATGACCAATGCAAGTGCGTTGCGATGGGCAAAAATGGAGAATAGAATCAACGGTTAGATAGTTAGGTCGAGGCCTTGATCAGCCGAATCGAGCCTCGTTTCATTAGGGGAAAATAGCCCACAAAAATCAACCAAGAAGGGAGCTCAAAATATGATTTGCCCAACAGCGTGTTTCCGCCATGCGGGGCTGGCCGTCGCCCTGGCGGCGAGCCTGACAGCATCGGGCGCACAGGCAGAACATCCCACCAGCTACGCACCCGTCGCCATCACCGAAGACTTCTCCACAATTATGAACCGCATGAAGGCGGCGAAGCCTGACATTGCCAAGCGGCAGCAGCAACTGCTGGAGGAGCGCTACGATCTCAGCGATCGTCCGGCCGCCGGAGTGACCATGTCGCGCGGCAAGCCGCTTCAGGAAGGGGTGCGGGTCAAGCTTCCGGCCGGCACCACCTGGGATGATCTGGCAAAGATGACGCCGGACGCAATCCGCGATAAGGGAGCGTTTCCGAAGGGCTTCCTACCGCTGCCGCACCCCAACCAGGCGGAAGGCGGGATGGTGTTTCCGAAGTTTCATATCGAGGAGATCAAGAAGCAGGAAGGACGGGATCTCACCCGCTTTGATCTCGACTTTGACCTTCCCGATCACCTGATCCCGGAGTTTCCGCCGGCGATCTACCTGACCACCCGCCCGGATCTGGGCGACGTCTCCAAGGGACAGCTCGTCACCATCATGAACTACTTCGAGCTGTTCAACGGCATTCTGAATCCGAAGCAGATCGAAGGCCTGCGGCTGCTGGTGACGCCGTTCCCGCAACAGCAGTTTAACCAGACGGATGACCGGCGGACCGTGCTGGCAAGCCGGGGCGTGACCTGCTTCGACTGCCACGTCAACGGCCACACCAACGCCTCGACGCACCTCGTCGGCGACATTCGCCCGCAGGAGTTCCGCCACCGGATCGACACGCCTCCGCTCCGCGGGGTGAACATCCAGCGGCTGTTCGGCTCGCAGCGGGCCCTGAAGACGGTCGAGGACTTCACCGAGTTCGAGCAACGCGCCGCCTACTTCGATGGCGATCCGGTGATTGCCACCAAGAAGGGCGTGAACATCCTGGAACGCGGCAGCCAGGTCCACTTCATGGCCGAGTTCGAGGAGATTCTCGACTTCCCGCCCGCACCCAAGCTCGACGTCTTCGGCCGTCTGGATCCGGCGAAAGCGACTGATGCCGAGAAGCGGGGCGAAGCAGTGTTCAACGGCAAGGGCCAGTGCGCCACCTGCCACGCTGCGCCCTATTACACCGACAACCTGATGCACAACCTGAAGACCGAGCGGTTCTTCAAGCCGCAGATGGTCAATGGGCGGATGGCCAGCGCCGATGGTCCGATCAAGACCTTCCCGCTGCGTGGCATCAAGGATTCACCGACCTATCTGCACGACGGCCGGTTGCTGACCCTCGACGACACGGTCGAGTTCTTCAACCTCGTTCTCGGCACGCAGTTGACGGCCGATGAGAAGAAGGATCTGGTGGCGTTCATGCGCGCGCTTTAATCCTTCCCGGCACAACGAACCTTTTCGCCCCGGCCTTGAGCCGGGGCGAATCCTATTCGAGGCGCCGAGATATCGAGGCCGATGGAGCGAATGACAGACAGCCCGCCGCGGCCCCCTCGTCCTCATGTTCAGCCGGCCGATCTCTCCTACCTTGAAAGCCTTTTCCGTGCCGAGGTCGGCTGGAGCCTGGCTCCCGTCCTCTCCTGGGTGATCAAGGAAGGCCGGCATATCAAGAGGCCGCCCAAGTTCATCGCCCGTCTCTGCGACAGCCTTGTCGCCGCGGGGGCGCCGCTCTGGCGCCTGGGCCTGGACGTTCGCACCATTCATCCACGGTTTGCCGCCTGGCACCTGACATGGGACCGGAACTCACGCCGGGTTGACGAGAGGATGTTGGGGCATAATTTCCTCGACACCGTGACCTATGGCGGAAGCCCGACGCACCGGATCCACGAAAAGGGTGCGATGGTCCGGTGCCAGCTGGCGTCTCCGGAAAACAAGGTGGATCATCCGTCGCTGCAGTTTCTTGCCGCGCGCGGCGGGACCGATTACGTCGCGTTCCCTTTGGAGTTCTCAACCGGCCAGCTGAACGCGTTGTGTCTGGCGACCGATCGTCCCGGCGGCTTCTCCGATAGCGATATCGCCAAGTTTCAGGTGCTGGTCCAATTTCTGGCGCTGCCCATCGAGACGTTCGTGGAGCATCGCGCCGCGCTTGCGCTGCTCGATACCTATGTCGGTTCGCGGGCGGGCCGCCGGGTCTTGCAGGGATTGATCCGTCGCGGGGAGGGCGACGTCATCGAGGCGGCCATCTGGTTCAGCGACCTGCGCGATTTTTCCGCGCTGACGGAATGCCTGCCCTGGGCCCAGCTTCTCGAAATCCTCAATGCCTATTTCGAATTCGTCGACGCCGCGGTGACCCCGCGCGGAGGAGAAATTCTGCATTTCATCGGCGATGCCATGCTGGTGGTCTTTCCGACTTCTGCGACGGGCGACCGCCATCAAGCCTGTCTCGCTGCGCTGGACGCCGCACGCGACGCGTTCAACGGCATCGCCACGGTCAATCAGCGACGATCGCGCCGAGGGCAGCCGGCGATCCGCTTCGGCGTCGGCCTGCACATGGGCGAGGTCATCTATGGCAACATCGGCGCACCGGAGCGGCTCAACTTCACCGTCATGGGGGCCGCCGTCAATCGCGCGGCCCGTTTGCAAGACATGACCAAAACGCTTGCCCGGCCCGTCCTGATCTCTTCCGACTTCGCCGCTTGCATCGAAGACCCCGTCGAGTCCCTGGGATATCACCTGCTCAAGGGATTGAAGGACCCGCAGGAGATCTTTGCGCCGCGTGGGATATAATTTCGCTGACGTCGGCCTATGTCGTTAAATGCCGGCAAAAAATAACGGCGGCGCCCGGAGGCAGCCGCCGTTGTCGATGCGAGGAAACGGATCGGCCTAGAACCGGTAGCCGGCGCCGAATCCGCCGTTCGGGATGCCCTCGTCCCAGTTGTTGCGGAACTGGAAGTCGTAAGCGGCCTTGGCGTAGCCGAACCACTCACGGGAGAAGTCGAACTTCAGGCCCAGTTCAGGACCGGCGATGAAGCCATCCTGAACGCCGCGCCCATAGGCGCCACCCCCATAAATGCCAATGTACGGCTTCACCGCCCCAGTGGGCGCCTCGTAGCCGATGCCGAGGGTTGAGCGACCGCCCCAACCGTCATTATGGCTGGTATCCAGCGTATTGAAGCCCTGCTGACTGATCGTGATCGGCAGCCAGGGGGTCGCGTAGTAGGAGATGCCGAGGTCAGCGCCGACCAGGCTGGAGCTCTTGTCGTTGCCGGTGTCGACTTCCTTGAGATTGTAGCCGTACCACGGGCCGAGGGTCACCGCCCACTTCAGCGGTGGTGGTGGCGGCGGCGGCGGGGCGGCAACCGGGGCCGGCGCCGGAGGCGCGGGCTTGGCGACGACCGGGACCGGGAACTCAATCGCGACCCGCCGGTTCTGCGGCTCGCGAACGTTGTCCTTGGTCGGGACCAGCAAGTCTTCCTGCCCGCGACCGATGGTGGTGATGCTGCCGACAGGGACGCCGAGACGAACCAGTTCCGCCTTCACCGCTTCAGCACGGCGAATGGACAATCCCATGTTGTACTGCGCCGAGCCGGACGTGTCGGTATTGCCGGTCGCCACAATGCGGGTCGAGCCGGTCTTTTTGAAATCCTCCGCAGCGTTGGCGATGATTTGCCGCGCTTCCGGAGTGAGAGTCGCCTTGTTCCAGTCAAAGAACACAAGAAACTTTTTCATTTCTTGGCTCGCCGCCGGCTGCGAAGGTGCCACCATCGGTTTGGCCGGAGCAGCCATCGGCTTTGCTTGTGCATAAAGCATATCGGTGTTGCCTACTTCTTGGGCAAAACCGGCCGCCGGCATTAGGAGCACGCCGGCCATCGGGATAATATAACGGCGCATGTCTTTCCCTCTGGATCCTTGCAATCTAGCGCCTGCCGTCCGCATGGTTGCAACACGCGTCCTCTTAACGGCGACATCGCTCTCGCTGTTAACTAGTTCTGCCGTCGGAGTAAAACAACTCGCGGTCGCGCAAATTCAGTTGAGGCGCCGCGCGCGTTGCATGAAGGCCACAGGCGTTGCGCTCATAGCCTCTTCCCCCGGCGCTGGTGGCTTGGGTCCCCTCCGGGTCCTGAGGGCTACCCCTTCTGTGTACGGCAAAAACTTAGCCGTTACTTCGAGGCACTCCTGCATCGGGTGGCCGATGCCGGGGGCGCTCGGTGGCACGGATGCTACGCCAGGAGACCGGCTGCGGCCGACGGCTTTCGATGGTCACCCGGGAAAGGCGATGACGCGGGCAGGGCCAGTCCAAGCCGGGGCTGGATGGCTGATCTGCGACGCCGGAAAAGCGATGATCGAGGCATCGCCGCCGCCGGCCGCTGCCCGTTGCGGCCGATCCTCCGCTACCGCAGGAAGTGTCTTGTATTCGGTTGCATAAACCGCCCAGTCATCCGCGCCGTCCGGGAGCGTCCAGGTGAACGCGATCTGAAGGCTTGCCGCGTTGCCGCCCGGCTCACCCGACTGGGCGCGAACAAAGGCGCGGAACCGCTCTTCGATGCTCGCTTCAACGTCTGCCAGGCGCGCGTCCCGCAAGGAGAGCAACAGCTGGGTCAGGTCAGAAAACAGGACGCGTTCCGCAGGGGTGTGGCTCATAGTCATCGCCTCGTCTGAGCGGCTTGAAGTCTACTCAACGGACCGTTCAAAAGCCGTTAACTGCTGTCCGGATCGTCGTTCGGCCGCGTCCCGAAACGATCCCGTCCGCCGTCCTCCGGTTTGCATCGGAATCGCCTGCTCAGAGTATGAAGCAGTTCACAAACGGCGATTCGAAAGGACGTGATTTATGGATACGGCGGGATCGGCGAGGGCGTCTTCAGGCGCCATGGAGGATCGAGCAGATCAGGACCGAGGCAGCCACGCCGGCCGCATCGGCGACGAGCCCGACGACGACCGCGTGGCGCATCCGGCGGATGCCGACGGCGCCGAAGTAAACGGCCAAGACATAAAAGGTCGTCTCCGTGGAGCCCTGGATGGTGCTGACCAGATACCCGGTATAGCTGTCAGGGCCTATCGCGGGATCATTGAGCACCGACGCCAGAAAAGCGAAGGCGCCGGAGCCGGAAAGCGGGCGCAACAGCCCCATGAGCAGGGCTTCCCCCGGCAGCCCGATCCGAGCCGTTGCGGCGCCCAGCGGCCCGATCAACAGATCAAGCGCTCCGCTTGCGCGCAGCATGCCCACCGCGACCAGGATTGCGACGAGATAGGGGATGATGCGGATCGCCACCTGAAATCCCTCGCGCGCGCCATCAACGAAGGCCTCGTAAACGCGCACCCCGTGCGTGGCGCCAAAGAGCAGGAGGCCGACCACCAGGCCCGGAATGATCCAGGGCGCGACGCTCTGCCCCCAGATGACCGTGGCCGGAATCAGCAGCACGACCAGCGTCAGCGCGAGCATCGACGCCCATGCCGGAGAGTCCGCGGCCGGGTCCGCCGCGGCAGCGAGTTCCGCATCTTGATGCGCCTCGGCCTGGGTAATGTCGTCTGGCTGGCGATTGGCAGCAGGAGAAGCGACGGCGGGATTACTCTCCGCTCCGGTGCCGGAGACCGGCCACCAGCGCTGGCAAGCCTTGGCCATGGCGATCGCCACGGCCGTCGAGCAGAGCGTTGCGAACAGGGTTGTCGGGACGATGCCGGCGGGATCGCTGGAGCCGGACGCAGCACGCAGGGCGATCACGCCGGTCGGCAGCAGGGTGACGCTCGATGTATTGATGGCGAGGAACAGCACCATCGGGTTGCTGGCAACCCCCTTGATCGGATTCAGCGCATTCAGGTGCTGCATGGCGCGGATGCCGAAGGGGGTGGCGGCATTGCCGAGCCCGAGGACATTGGAAGCGATATTGAGAATCATCGCGCCCATGGCCGGATGCTGGGGAGGGACCGAGGGGAACAGGCGCACCAGTACAGGCCGCAACAGTCGGGCGACGATGGCCAGAAGTCCGCCCGCTTCCGCCACCTTCATCAGCCCGAGAAACAGCGTCATCACACCGACCAGGCCGATGGCGAGCGTCACCGCCTGGCCGGCGTCCTCCACGATTGCTTTGGCCAGCCGGGCCATCGTGTCGGGGTCGGCGGCGGCGATCCCCAATTGGCGCAAAGCGGCGCAGCCGAAGGCGAGCAGCACAAGGGCAAGGAAGATGCCGTTCATCGCACGTCGCCGTCAACGATCGGAGGGAACCGCAAACGGCGTGTGCCGCCTATTGCGCTTCGCTGAAACCCAGGGTGCGCACCAGCTGGAAAAGGCGCTTGCGGATGATCGGGTCGGGGATCCGGAAGTAGTTGTGCATGAGCTCGAAAGCCTCGCGCGAATTCATCGGATTCACCTCGAACGGCTGTGCCGGTGCATCGGACAGGCCGGCCGCCATGGCGTAGCCGGATGATGGTGACAGCGAGGCGTCCTCAAGCGCAACACCCTCGAAGAAAAAGGCAACATCGACGCCCAGCGCCTTCGCCATCTTGAACAGATTGCTGGCACCGACACGATTGGTGCCGCTTTCATACTTCTGAATCTGCTGGAAGGTCACACCGATTGCCTGACCGAGCTTCGTCTGGCTGATCCGAAGGCCGACGCGCCGTCCCCGGATGCGGTTACCGACATGCCGATCGATGGGATCGGGACCTTCTTCTGCGACGGGCTTCCTCATAAAAAGAGCGTACGTCAAGTTGTACCAACTGTCGAGACTCTCGCAAAGCTTCGACAAAAGACGCCGCACGCCCGGACCTGGTCCCCCCGAACGCTGGTCCGAGCGGGGAGTCCGACCACCCGAACCGCGATCAGCCTGGCTGCGACAGCAAGGTCAGCCGGTCGGCGTTGCCGAACAGGCGGGGAATCTCGATCTTGGGACAGCGATTCATGATCACGGTCAGGCCTGCCGCCTCAGCCCTGCGAGCGGCCGCATCGTCGCGAACTCCCAGCTGCATCCAGATAAACCGGATATCGAGCCGCGGCTTCAACGCGATCGCCTCGTCCACGACACCGCCGGCAGCGGCGCTGTTTCGAAAGACGTCGATAAACTGCACGGGGAATGGAATATCGGCAAGAGAGGCGTAAACCCGCTCGCCGTTGATCGTCCGCCCCACCTCATTCGGATTGACCGGGATCGCCCGCCAGCCGCGCGTCTGCAGGAAAGCCATGACATAGTTTGAGGCGCGCGCCGGATTCGCGGATGCACCGACGACCGCCGCGGTGGTTGTCTCGGCAAAGACGCGTCGAAGCAGCTCGTCGGGATAAACCAGCGCGCCGGTCATCGACCCGTCCATTCGGGCATCGGCTGCTTGGCGAGGAACGAGTCAATGCCGGCCTGCGCGTCGTGCGTTCTCATGTTGCAGGCCATCGTTTCGCTGGCGAGCTCGTATGCGGCCTCAATGCCGACTTCCAGCTGCTTATAGAACAAGCGCTTGCCCAGCGCGACCGCCGCCGGAGACTTTGATGCGACCGAAACCGCCATCTTTGCAACTGCCGCGTCCAGTTCTTCCGCCGCGACGACCCGGTTAACAAGCCCCCACCGTTCCGCCGTCGCCGCGTCCACGAAGTCGCCGGTAACCAGCATCTCCATTGCCTGCTTCCGGGAAAGGTTGCGGCTGAGCGCGACCATAGGCGTTGAGCAGAAAAGACCGAGGTTGACGCCGGAAACGGCGAATCGGGCTTCCCTCGCGGCAACCGCCAAATCACAGGTTGCGACCAGCTGGCAGCCGGCGGCGGTTGCTACACCATGGACTCGTGCGATCACCGGCTGTGGAATGCCAACGATCGCCAGCATGACGTCGGCGCAGAGGCGAAACAGCGACCGGGTCGCTTCGTCGCTGGAATTGGCCCGCATCTCCTTCAGGTCGTGACCGGTGCAGAACGCTTTCCCGGCTCCCGCCAGGATGACGGCCCGAATGCTCCGGTCGTCGCCGATGCTCCGGAATTCGTCATGCAGTTCGGTCAGCAACGCAACGGAGAGGGCGTTGAATTTGTCCGGCCGGTTCAAGGTGAGCGTGGCGACGCCATCGGCATCGTGTCGCGATAACGGCCGCGCCTGCACATTTGACCTCTCTCCCACCGTCGTCTGCATGTCCCGGGTTCTCCTGCTTTGCTTCGCTCCTCTCGCGCGCCGGCGAGTGCGGACCCGCGTCACTCCCTTATGTCTGCCGCCGAAGTCCCCGCGGCAAGGCGAAAGACGGCTGACGATCGGGATTGACCTGGTGGATGGGGTGTCTAGGCTTGAGCGTGCCGGTGGAAGAGGGAGCAAGAAGCGCATGTCGGCACCGAAAATCTCAGTTTCCGAATTCGATGAGATCATTCGCGAAGATCTGCCGTGGGCGCACGAGATCGGGATGCGCACCGATGCCATTACCCATGGTGCGGCGACCTTGCGTCTGCCCTTTCATGCCGGCTCCCTGCGGCCGGGGGGCGTGGTTTCCGGACCGTCGATCATGGCGTTGGCCGACGCCTGTATGTATGCCGTCGTGCTGTCGGCCATAGGCAGCGTCAAGCTGGCTGTCACCACCAGCTTCAACATCAACTTCCTCTATGGAGCGCGGCCGGTGGACCTCCTGGCGGACGGCAGCATGCTGCGCCTGGGGAAGCGGCTGGCGGTGATCGAGGTGCGGCTGCACTCGGAAGGTCATGCCCAACCGGTGGCGTATGCGACGGGAACCTATTCGATCCCGCCGCCGAAGACGAGCTAGGCGCTAAGCGGAGAGATCGCGTCTCATCTGCCCATCGCCGCCGTCAGAGGGAAGTCGCTGACCGCACCGAAGGCACGATCCGCTTCCTGAATCTTCTGCAGCGCTCCGCGCATGTACGGCGAATACAGCTTATCGCGGCCAACGATGTGGGCGGTCAGCCAGTTCTTCAGGAACGCCAGCACCTCGCGCCCGTGCATCGATTCGGGATTCCGGCGATACCGGTCGCGGATATCATGCACCTGGGCGCGCAACGTGTGGTGCGTGCGGACATGAGCATCGATTTCCGGGTACCCGCAGGCTTCCATCAGGGATTCCTCCCGGGCGAAATGGTAGTCGGTGTAGTCCAGAAGTGCGTCGAGAACCTTGGTGACTGTCTCGATCGGTTCGCCCGAGCGGATGGCATCGTCCAACTGGTTGATCAGACTGATCAGCACCTTGTGGTCGGTATCGAGAGAGTTGACGCCAACGCTGAAGTCGGGGGTCCAGTGAATGAGCGGCATCGAACGCGTCCTCTTCCGGATCAGCCGGCGCCCAAGCGTAAGTGGGTCTATTCTCCCCGCTGACCGCACTAGCAAACCACTATTTGCGGCCATAGACAACTGGTGGATGCAACATTTTTAGCGAAAGCCGCGGCGCCTCTGTCAAGGACGGTCAACAAATCATTATGATTTGCTTTCGCAATGCAGTATGGACCTAGCTCACCTCATGTGCATTGTTTTGTCGTGGCGCATGCGCCGCCCGCTTTTGCAGAGGGCGGTCCGGATGACATTGACAGGCAGGGTATGATACGAGCGGGGGATAACGTCGGCAAAGGGTTGCGAGATGCTTCCAGAAATGGTTCATCCGTCCAACTACCTGCAGCGGATGCCGGACGGCACCGTCAAGCAAACAAACCCGTTCACCGGCACCGAAGTCTGGACGGTCCCCGGGCGGGGACACAGACCTCTCGGCAATCACCAGAAGTCCGGCTCGCCCATTGACGCAATTCGTCTGGATGAACACTGCGCCTTTTGCAGCAGGCGACTGCTCGAGACACCGCCGGAAAAGGCGCGGCTGGTGCGGACGGAAGACGGTTGGCAGACGCTGAAGATGCTTACCGTCGAGCGTCTCGCAGAGACCCGGGCGGAATTTCGCCGCGTGCCGAACCTCTTCGAAATCGTCTCGTGGGATTACTGGCAAGAGAACTTTGGCCACGCCCTCGCCGAACCGCTTGCGGCGCGCCAGCGCGCCTATGTCGCCACGGAAGCGGGGCGCCGCCACGTCCTGGATGTGATCGAAACCCGGATGCGCCTGTCGGGCGTCGACCCCGCGCTTCTGGCAGCGATGCCGGTCGAGGACAAACTGGCGGCGGCAAACGCCTTTTTCGGAGGCGGGCACGAACTCATCATTGCCCGGCGGCACTTCATCGACGGTGCCACGCATGACAGCGAACTGGCCGGGTCCGGGTCGCTTACGCCTGAAGAGCACTACCAGTACCTGCGCTTCACCATCCATGCGATGCGCGAGATCTACCTCGAGAATCGCTACGTGCGATTTGTCGCGGTCTTCCAGAATTGGCTTGCCCCAGCCGGCGCTTCGTTCGACCACCTGCACAAGCAACTGGTCGCCCTCGATGCCCGCGGGGTCTACAACGACATGGAAATCCGCCTCGCCCGCGCCAATCCCAACATCTACAACGAAGCGGCCGTTAACTTCGCCGGCTATCGCAATCTGATCTTCGCCGAAAACGACCACGCCGTGGCGTTTGCCGGCTTCGGCCACCGCTTTCCGACGCTGGAGATTTACTCAAAAGGCGAGCGCAGCCAGCCGTGGAACCATACCGCCGAGCAACTTCGAGGCATGTCTGATCTCGTCCATGCCTGCCACGTGGCGATGGGCTCGGCGATCCCCTGCAACGAGGAATGGCATTATAAGCCTCCCGATGCCGACTCGCCGATGCCGTGGCGGATTCTGATCAAGTGGCGCATCTCCAATCCGGCCGGCTTCGAGGGGGGCACCCGCATTTATGTGAACACCATTGATCCGGAGGGATTGCGCGACAAGATGGTGCCGCGTCTCTACGAGTTGCGCAACGAAGGGCGGATCGCGCCGTTGCGGATCGGCGCAGAATGTCACTGCGTGCCCAACTGCCTGAAGTACAACCCCGCGGTGCGGCACGAGGATCGTGAAGACCGGGAATTCCCCCCTCTGTCCGCCGCGGCACGGCCGACGACGCCGTGAGTCAGGCGCGACTCGTTTCCATCTGAAGCAGGCGTTCAACCGTCTGCTCGGCCAGCGTCACCGTTTCGTTGACCGCCAGGCTGGCGTTGACGATATGTGCCGAGTTGACCAGGGTCAGCCCGGGGAGGGACGTCACGGTCGGCGGCAAGTGGTCCGAGTAGTTCAGTGTGCTGACGGCATAGACGTGGCGCGCCCTGGCGATGCGAAGCGCCAGGATCTGGTCGTCGCTGACGTCCGGATACATTCTCCGCAGGCCGGCGAGGAACCGCTGCCCGATTTCGGCGTCGGAGAGGCTCCAGAACGGATCGTCGCCGGTCACATAGCGCGGCAGGTACACGAGCGTCTTGCTGCCCAGATACGTCTGCGGATTTACCAGGGAAGACATCTCGATCACGGCGGTGAACGGGATATCGCGATCGGTGATGTAAGTGAGATAATAGCCGCCGAGCGGCCTCGTCAGAACGACCGACGCGCAGATCACGCCGTTGTAGGTCACCTCCCGCAGCCGGCGTTGCTCGTCTTCGGTAAGTCCCTCGCAAATCGTTGCGGCCAGCGGCGAAGCCGTGGTCACGACGAGCCGCTCGAAGGTGAGCTTCTCTTCGCCGCGGCTGAGTTCGAAGGCGCCATCGGCCGTCCGCACGATCCGCTCCGCCGGCCAGCCGGTCAGGATGCGCACGCCCTCGTTTGCCAGCAGCACCGCGAACTGATCGAGGATCCGCGCGTAGCCGCCCGGAACATAGCCGAACATCTCCGTCTTCATGCCGCCCTGCCGGGCGGCGTAGAAGCGCCGCGCGTATGACCAGATAAACGACGCCGACGCCTTCTTATAGTTTTCACCCAGCTTGGCAGCGAGGAGGGGCCGCCAGATGTTTTCGAACACGCGCCGACCGGAGAGGCGCGTCAGCCAGTCTGCGAGGGGGATGGCTTCCAGGCGCCGGCCGTCCTCGATCCGGGCCATGTAGAGGATCGTCAACCCAAGGCGAAATTTGTCCAACAGGTTGAGCGCCGGAAACCGCAGGTAATCCAGGGCATTGTTCAGTTGATAGAGCCCCTTGCCGGTGAAGAAGCCGGCGCGGGTGACCTTCCAGTCGATTTCGGCATCGAGGCCCAGTTCGTCGAGCACCCGCCGCAGCCGCTGATCCGACAGCATGATCACGTGATAAAAGCGGTCCCACGTAAGGCCGCCGACTTGCCAGGCTGAAGCCAGTCCGCCCAGCTTCGGGGCTGCTTCCAGGACGGTGACGTGATGCCCCGCCTGCGCCAGGCGGTGGGCGATCGTCAACCCGAGCATTCCACCGCCGACAACGCCCCATCGCTTCATCTTGCTATGCTCATGGTCTGTGCTTGGTGTCGGGAACGTCGGGCACGCATCGAGGGTGCCCTGCCTGCGCAATCGGCTCCGCCAATTACCAGGTGCCGGTGTTTGCCATGTCTGCCCACGGTTTGGCTATCGGCAAGGCCTCACCTTTCTGCAGCAGCTCGATCGAAATGCCATCGGGCGAGCGGACGAAAGCCATCCGGCCATCGCGCGGCGGACGATTGACGACGACATTCCCAGCGAGCAACCGTTGGCAGGTTGCGTAGATGTCATCGACGCGAAACGCCAGATGACCGAAATTGCGGCCCCCGTCGTACTTGCCCTCGTCCCAATTCCAGGTGAGTTCCAGCAGCGGCGCGGCATCTTCGCGAGCGCGCTGTTCGTCCGCCGGAGCGGCCAGGAAGACCAGCGTAAATCGCCCCGGCTCATCGTTCATGCGCCTGATTTCCCGGAGCCCGAGCTTGTTGCAATAGAAGTCCAGGCTTTTGTTCAGGTCGCCCACCCGGACCATTGTGTGCAGGTATTGCATGCGCCTCTCCTGTCATCAGCTCCGGCTGGGGCCAGCAGCCCGGCATCAGGAGATGTGGGAATAATCGCCTCGTGGGCAACGCTTAATGCCAAGCGCAAGGCGCCTTGCCAATGCAGGGTCAGGAAAACCGGCTAGAACTTGTAGTCGACCATGACCCCGCCAAAAAACTGGTGGGGGGACGGGTCGTTCTGCTTGTCGGTCTCCCCGGCACCAAGCATGCGCTGGTAACGCGCCTGCGTCTGGATGTTCCAGTTGTCGGTAATCGAGTAGCCGAGACCGAGTCCGACACCGACGTCCTGAAATCCGGGTTCGGCCGTGCTCCCGGAGCGCAGTGCGGCCGACCGGTCCAGACCAAGCCCGCTGACGTTCGAGCCCTCCGGGGCATACGTCGAAAACAGCCGCGTATTGAATTGCCAGGAAGGAGAAAGGGCCGCCGAGTAGTCAAGGCCCGGCTGCACCAGCCATCCGCCCGACGATCCCTTCGGGTCGGTGGCGAACTGCAGGTCCATCCCGACCGTCCCAGCGGGTTGGCCGGTTGCGTCGTCATGGAACAGATAGCCGATAAAGCCGCCCAGCTCGACGGGCTTGCCGTCATCCCGCTTCGCGGCGACCACCGGCTCTTCCGGATGCGATGTGTCCGGACGGTAATCGAAGGTGGGGCCGGCCTGCAGCGTTTTGCTGTCCAGCAGATTGGTGCGCATCTGGATGCCGCGCTGGCCGGTGGCAGGGGAAGGCAGCAACTGGCGTTCCAGCGATCCCGACGATCCTGCCGGGGCTTCAACAGATCCAGTCAGACCTTTCGAAGGCGGGGCAAGCACCGAGGACGCGGACGGTCCCGTGAGGGGGTCAGCCTGGGCTACGGTAGCCACAAAAACAGCAACACTCGCCAATGCACCGGCGCGTCGCGAGAGCTCGAAAAAAGCTGACAAAACCTGCACCACCTGGGTGGACCGATGAACACAACTGAAAGAAAAACTCACGAAGCTGATATACGCCGCTCCCCCGGCGGCGTCTACACCTCCTGCGATAGTTGAAGAGATTCCAAGCGAGGGTTGCGCGAGTGCAACGCTGCGGCGCTCCTGCATTCGGGCTGCTGCCGTAACCGCGGCAAACTGGCGGTTTGCCGGTCAGGTGCTCGGTTCGGCCGCATCATGGGGGTTTTCGATCTGTGCTGGCGTCGCGATGGCGATGCAGCGATAGGTTGCATACCGGATGTCGAGAGGCGCGAACTGTTCCGCGCTCTCCAGGCCGGCGGAACGGCCCGTCCCCTGACAAATCGTCTCCGCGAGTTGATCGACCTCGCTTCGGGAATCCGTGGCGGGGACGTGGCGGACATAGAAGCGATCCTCGCTATAGGTCACCACCCGGGGACCCTGGACGACCTCGGCGCAGCCGCCAAGCATCATCGGCACGAAAGCCAGGAACGGCAGAAGCTGTCGCATAACAGGATGTTAATCCAGCGGCCAGAACTTCGCAAACGCCGCGGCCACTGCAACCGCTTTCCCCGGCACCTACATAACCGTCCTGTATCCGGCGAAGGTGCCGGATGCGGAAGAAAAGAGAGGGACGATGAGCAAGCGCATTCTGATGCTGGTGGGTGACTTTGTCGAAGACTACGAGACCATGGTGCCCTTCCAGGCGCTGCAGATGGTTGGATACACCGTGCACGCCGTCTGTCCCGGCAAGAAGGCAGGAGACAAGGTTCGAACCGCCGTCCACGACTTCGAGGGCGCTCAGACCTACAGCGAGAAGCCCGGCCACAACTTTCCGCTGAACGCCAGCTTCGACGAGGTCAAGGAGGGAACGTATGACGCGCTGCTGATTCCGGGCGGACGGGCGCCCGAGTACCTGCGATTGAACGAGCGCGTCCTGGCCATGGTTCGCCACTTTGCTTACGAGTGCAAGCCGATCGCCGCTGTCTGCCACGGGGCGCAGCTGCTGGCCGCGGCCGGAGTGATCAAAGGTCGCCAGATCTCCGCTTATCCAGCCTGCGCGCCGGAGGTGGAACTGGCTGGCGGTCAGTTCTGCGATATTGCCGTCGATGCTGCGGTGACGGATGGCAATATTGTAACGGCGCCGGCGTGGCCCGCTCATCCGGCGTGGCTCGCGCAGTTTCTGAGAGTGCTGGAGACCGCACGCGATCGCGCTGCCTGATGGGGGAGGGGAGGTGCCGCGCATTTGCGGGCGCCAGACACCTTTTCGACGCTTGCCTGCGGATCTAGGGATTGCCCAGAATCATCGCGCCGGCCGATGTGCCCGACCTGCTTCGGCCGGGGACGACCGTCTATGCGCCGGGAGCGGGCGGTGAATCGCCGGTATTCGCGGCGGCCCTTCAGGCGGCACCGGACGCCTGCCGGCAGGTCCGGTTCGTCGGCGTCTGGCTTCCGGGCATCAACCGTATCGACTACGCGGGTCTGCATCCGGAGGCGCGGGCGACGGCCTTCTTTGTGACCCGTGACATGGCCGCGAGCCACGCCGCCGGCCGCCTCACGTTCCTGCCCATGTCCTACTTCGAGACGTTTCGCTTCCTCCGCGAGCGGATGCGGGTCGACCTTGCGGTCCTCCACACCACGCCGCCCGATGGCGAGGGGCTTGTCTCGCTGGGGGTCGCCAACGACTTCACGCCGGCGGTCGTGGCGCAGGCTGCCACCCGACTGGCCTTCGTCAATCACCACATGCCGCCGACGCGCGGCGCCGGGCGCATCCGATACTCGGACCTGGACTATGTGGTCGAAGCCGATGCTCCGCTGCTGTCGGACGACGATCTCCCCGATCCAGCGTTCGATGCGATCGGCCGGCACATTTTCGGTCTGATCAGGGACGGCGACACGATCGAGGTCGGCATCGGCCGGGTGCAGCGGATCTTCGCAGCACTTGCCGGGAAGCGGGATCTTCGCATCCACAGCGGTGCGATCACCGCGCCTCTGCTCCGCCTCGTGGAAGCCGGCGGCATTGCCCAGGGCGGCGATGCCATCACCACCGGTATCGCTCTCGGCAATGCGGCACTCTATCGCTTCGTCCGCGATGACCCCCGGGTGCGCTTTGCCTCCGTCGGCTGGACGCACGATATCGCGACGCTGCGCGCCATCCCGCGGTTCGTCGCCATAAACTCGGTGATCGAGGTGGACTTGTTCGGTCAGGCCAACGCCGAAACAATCGATGGTAGACAGGTCGGCGCCGTCGGCGGACTGGTCGACTTTATCCGCGGTGCCTTCGCCTCTCCTGGCGGCCGAGCCATCGTTGCGCTGCCGGCGACCGCACGAAGCGGGGCGGTCTCGAAGATCGTCCCGTCCTTTGCCGCCGGAACGCCCATCGGCGTGACGCGCGGTGACATGGATACCGTGGTCACCGAGTACGGTGTTGCGGACCTGCGCGAGAAGTCGATCGACGAGCGGGCCGCGGCTCTGATCGCCGTCGCTGCCCCGCAATCTCGTGACGACCTCAGCCGCGCCTGGTCGCGGCTCCGCGCGCGCCTCTGAGCCTCATCGGGCTCCCAGTCTGCCAGGCTAAATGCCGCTGCCGGATTCGAGAATGCCGGTCAGGTATTCGACCCGGCGGAGCAGCGCGCGCAGCGTCTCATCGACGAAACCTTCGGTGGCCATCCGTCGCAGCGTCTCGATCAGATAGTCGCGGTTCAGGCCGGCAACGCCGCGGGCGGCGACAATGACGTCCGCGGCGCGTTCAACGGGAAGCTCGCCAGCATAATGGGGATGCTCCGGGTCCGAAATGAAGGTGTAGGCGCTGACGGCGCCAGCTTCACCACCCGTCAGCTCGACCGGCAACCAACAGGCGGCGTAGGCATAAGACATGAGCTCGCGCTCATCCAGATAGGCCTTCACGCCGGGCCAATCCGCCGCGGCGACCTTAAACGCCACACCCTCGCACTGGCCTCCCGGCGCCAGGCCGAGGACCAGGCCCGGCCGCTCCGGTGTGCCGCGCCAGTGACGGGACCACACGCAGAACGATCGGTGGAAGCCGCGCAGCACGCCTGGAACCTGGGCCAGGTGGCTGAACTCGGGTCGCCACATCAGCGATCCATAGCCAAACACCCAGCAGCAGCCGTCGTTTTCGCTCAATGCCGCACCGTTCACGCCGCCCTCACGGGATGACATAATCTCCGACGAGAGCCCTGTTGTCACACGGAGGAACGTGGATGAGCGAAGGAAAGGAGCATCGTCATCAACACGAGCATGCGCATCTGCACAGCCACCGGCACGAGCATCTGCACGGCAAACTGACCCACGCCCACGAGCATGTGCACGAGCACAGCCACGCACACATTCATCAACATGCCCATTCCCACACCCACGACGCCGGCGACGGCGACGTTCACAATCACCAACACGAAGATCACGAAAGCAAACCGCACGATCACGCGCACCGCATCAGCGATCTGGAGCCGCATGATCATCGGCACGCGGCAGGGGCCGACGACTAGCGCGTCGGCCCTACGTCCCCCTACGTCCGGAGCCGTTCAGGCAGCCGTCTGACGCCACGCGCGCAGGTACTCGGCGACGCTCCAGGCCTGGGCGACGCACCCGCGATCGGCATAGGGAGGGTCTGCGTCGAAGATCTCGCTGATCGACCCGATGCACCCGGCGTTGAGGTGCGCGTTGAAGCCATCGAGGAAGCGACGGCCTTGCTCCCGGTCCCCCGGGTGCATCTTGACCCAGGCATCGATGAACGGACCGATCAGCCAGGCCCAGACCGTTCCCTGATGGTAGGCGGCATCCCGCGCGTGCAGGTCGCCCCAGTAGCGCGGCTTGTAATCGGGATGGCCGGGGGCAAGGGAGCGCAGCCCGACGGGGGTCAGGAGCTCGCGCTCCACGACGTCGAGGACCGGCTTCCAGCGCTTGGCATCGAGCACCGGGTGACGCAGCGACAGAGCAAAAATCTGGTTTGGACGCAGGGCGTCGTCGTCGCCGTGCTCCCCATCGACGATGTCGTACAGGTAGCCTCCGGCCTCGTACCAGAAGCGGGCGTTGAAGGCCTGATAGGTCTGATCGCCGATTTCCCCGAGGGGCGGCAGATCGGCGTTGTAGCCCTCTTCGCTCGCCCAGCTCGCGAGCAGGCGCAGGGCGTTGTACCACAGCGCATTGATCTCGACCGCCTTGCCGCGCCGGGGTGTCACCACCCAGCCATCGACCTTGGCGTCCATCCACGTCAGCTGATAGCCTTCCGCGCCCTGCCGCAGCAGTCCGTCGGACGGATCGACGCCGATGCCGAACCGCGTGCCGGCAAGGTGATGGCGGACGATATCAACCAGCTTCGGCAACAGCTCGCGCAGCAGCGCGCGATCGCCGGTCGTCTCCAGGTATCGATCCACCGCATGGAAGAACCACAGCGTCGCATCCGCGGTGTTATAAATCCCTTCGCTTTCGTGCTCAGGAAACAGATTGGGAATCAGGCCGTCCCGGATGTGCTGGGCAAAATTGCGCAAGATGCCGCGGGCTTCGGCGTGCCGGCCCGTCACCAGCGTCAGCCCTTCCAGGCTGATCATCGTGTCGCGCCCCCAATCGGTGAACCAGTGATAACCGGCAATGATCGTGCGGTAGGGATCGGTGCCTGACGCGGTCGCCTGCGTCTCCTGGCGGGGCGGCTCGATGACGAAGCTGTCGGCCGCGATCACCAGTTCGTTTGCCGGCGCCTCGCGCAGGCTCGGGTGCGCCGCTTCGAGCAGGGAGCGCCGTCGGGCGACTTCTTTCGCCATGGCCTCGCCCGGGAGAAACGCCGTTGCCGCCTCCCAGCTCTCAGTCGAGGCGGTGAGCACTGTGTCCTGCCCCGCAACCAGAGTGACGTCGAACGACCCCGGCGTCCACAAGCCGCCGCGACAGTCGTAACCGCGCTTGCTCTCCCAGCCGTAGAAGATCTCCTGCCGCGAACCGCCGTCGAGCGTCACCGACGCGCTGTCCCCCCGCAGCATCAGCTTCAGGCTGGGGACGCCGTCTTGCGCCAGAACCTCGTGACGATCCCCCTGGCTGACGATGCGGTAGGGGGTGGCGCTTCCTTCGCTCACCTTGGCGTCGCTCGGTCGAATGTTCAGAAACGGCCGGATGCGCAACGCCAGGCGCTGCGCTCCTGAGATCAGCCGCCAGGCGATCAGCACCGTGTTCTGCCCGTGCGGCATGACCAGCCGGCGCTCGATCACGACGTCCCCCAGGGAGAAGCGCCAGACCGGCAGGCCCATCTCCAGGCGGAACTCCGCGAGCCCGGCATCTTCTCCGGCGGCAGCCTCGCCATCGCTGACCTGGTCCACGCCAAGTTTTGCGGGCTGTCCGCCCGCCAGCGTGACGCTCTCGCCCAGGGCGTTGAGCATCATCGTCCGGCCCAGCGGCACCGGCAGCGCCGCCGTCAGCAGGCCATGGTAGCGCCGCGTGATCAGGCCGGTTACGGTGCCGCAGGCATACCCGCCCAGGCCGTTGGCGACCAGCCATTCGGGCGGAGCGCCGGCATCCCCTCGGACTGCCTCTGAGCGCCAATCGAGAACACGAAGACAATCCGTCATCGACTTCCGCTCCTAAATTGTTGCTAAACCTATGCTCGCCTCAGTCTCCGACTCGGCTTCCTCGATGGGTTGGGCGGCAGGCCGCATCAGCACGCAGGCGTTGCCGGGTAATCGCCAACCTTCGTCGCCGTAAATCGGCGGTGTCCCCGAGCCGCCATAAGCGGGATCCTCGCTGGACCACATCACCTCCCAGGTCTCGCCGCCGCCCGGTGCGAGAAGCGGCTCCGGCGCCGGATCCAGATGCAGATCGGATTCAAGGTTGACCAGCATCAGCCGGTCATTCTCTTCCCCGAAAAAGCGCAGGACGAACGCGCCCGGCCCGAGACAGGCACCATCCACGCCGTGCCGACGCTGCCGGCGGAGGACCGGGTCTTCCCGCCGCAACCGCAGGAGGTCGGTATGCAGGCGCACGGCTTCCACGTTCCGCTCCCGTTCGGCCGGATCGAGCTTGCAGCGCTCGAAGGTCTGCCGATCGGCGGGAGGCGCCATGTTGTCCTGCATCTCCGGTGTGGCGAGACTTCTGAACTGCTGCAGGAAGACTTTTCGACCTTCATAGACCAGGCCTGCTAGTTCCTGGTCGTGGTCAGCAAAGTAAAGAAAGGGCGCAGACGACGCAAATTCCTGCCCCATGAACAGCATGGGTGTTCCTGGTAAAAGCAGGATGTAAGCAGTCATTGCCCGGCACAAGGCCGGCCGGGTCAGTTTGTGTATACGATCGCCGACGCCGGAATTGGCAATCTGGTCGTGATTTTGAATGAAGGTGATAAAGTGCGAAGGCGCAAATTTAAAGGCGAGCGTGCCGCGCCGGTCTTTTTGCCACTTATATCGCTGTCCCTGATAGAGAAAGCCGTACTTGGCGGCTGAGACGAACTCCTGCGGATTGCCGTGGTAGTCGGTATAGTAGGCTTCCTTGCGGCCGGTCAGGGCGACGATCGCCGCATGATGCAGGTCATCGTTCCACATCGCATCGATGCCGAAACCCCCTTCTTCCGGGGAGCGAAGCAGCCGGACGTTCTGCGGTTCGTTTTCCGCGACGATGATGACGCTCCGGTTGCCTGCCGCGGCATGCGCCGCGCTGGTGACCGCTGCGAGGATATGCTCGTGCGTTTCATCAAAATCATAGATGTTCTGCGTGGCATCAAGCCGCAGTCCGTCGAAGTGGAACTCATCGATCCAGTACCTTGCATTAGATACGAAGTACTCACGCACTGGATCGCAGTGATCGCCGTCGAAATTCAGCGGCTTGCCCCAATCTGTCTCATACTTGTCGGTGAAATAATATGCGGAAAACCTCTCGAGAAAATTACCGACGGGCCCAAGATGATTGTAGACAACATCCAGAATCACAGCCAGGCCGTGGCCGTGGGCGGCATCGATAAAAGCGCGCAAGTCGTCCGGACCGCCGTAAAGGCGGGTCGGTGCGAACATGTTGACGCCGTCGTAGCCCCAGCCGAAGGCCCCTGTGAAATCGGCGATTGGCATGATCTCGAGGACAGTGATTCCAACCGCCTTGAGACCTGCGAGCTCGTCGATCGCCGCGCGCCACGTTCCGCCGGGCGTGAAGGTGCCGATATGCATCTCATAAATCACCTGGCCCTCGAGAGAAGCCCCGCGCCAGTCTCCGTCGGTCCAGGGAAAGCGGGGATCGATGACCTGTGACGGCCCCAGCGGGCCTTCCGGCTGGAACCGGGAGGCGGGGTCGGAACACAGAGTTTCGTCATCGTCGATCCGAAACCAGTACAGGGTCCCGGCGCTGGCATCGGGAACTGTGACCGAAAAGTAGCCGTCGCCCTCCTCAGCCAGGGGCGTGGTCGAGAGCCGCTCGATCCCGTCGGCGATCACGACCGCCACCCGCTCATGCCCGGGTGCCCAAACGCGAAAGTGGACACCCCCGCCAATCGCCTCCGCGCCGATGGGATACCGGCGCTCTGCGGTCACCCCCGCTGGCCCGGAGGCCGGCCTGGTTGCATTCACCACATCAACGAAATTACCGCGATCTTGCTCGGACGCCGTCAACACCTGAAGGACCCCTTCGTCAATGGATTGGCTGCTGCTGCTGCCCGTGGAGTGCAAGCGAAACGAGGGCGGAGAGACTCGGTTCCCGGATCAGTGGATGGATGATTGCCGCATGCGGCACCGTCCCGCGCCTGGAAATGGGGCGACGGCCAGTGAGCGCGGCGCGGTCTTGTGCCGAGGCTCAGGTGAAAAGGAAGAAAACGATCGCCAGCGCGATAACGGCCCCGGCAAGGGAAAGCGCCAGGATGTAGCGAACGACGCCCTCGGGTTTTGCTTGCCTGGCCTCGGTCGGGGAACGATCGGCCGTCATAAGAAGCACCTCGTCAAGGTTTAGAGGCTGGAAAACCGCCGCAGCGGCGGCGGCCCAGCGGTGCCTGCCTTCCGGCAGGTTGCGGCTTCGGCAAGATCACCAAAGCCGCCGGAGCATTCGGTCGGAACGAGCGACCCTCGTGCCAGATTCACCAGGCGGCGAGGCCTTCCCTCACTTGTCGCGGTGAACTTGGGGATCCTCTTCCAGAGCTTTCGCTTTGCCCTTCGCCTCAGCTTCCCGGAGTTCCTCCGCCTCGGCGCCGTCGAGCGCCTGGACCGCCTCGCGTGCAAACTCTTCGACGCTTCCGGCTTTTACGAATTTTTGTGTCTGATCGTTGTATTCACGAGCCGCTTCCCGGTTTCCTTCGCCCTGATTTTTGTCGGTCATCGGTGTCATCCTCCATGCAAAGTCCGCTTTGCCCTAAACCGCGTGCGGCCGTCCCGGTTCCGCGGCGACCTGCAGCGACTCACCCGCCGACGATCTCGCCGCCGTTCGGATGGAGAATTTGCCCGGTCATGTAAGAGGAGTCGGCGCAGGCGAGAAACAGGTGGCACGGGGCCACCTCGTTCGGTTCCCCGGGCCGCCCCATCGGTACGTTCTTCCCGAAGGTCCTCACCTTCTCCGCATCGAAACTCGCCGGAATCAAAGGCGTCCAGATCGGCCCAGGTGCAACGCCGTTGACCCGGATGTTTCTGTCCACGAGCGATTGCGCCAACGACCGCGTCAGGGAAACGACGGCGCCCCGCGTGGCGCTGTAGTCCAACAAATGCTTGCTGCCACGATACGCAGTGACCGAGGTGGTGTTGATGATCGCGCTGCCTTCCGGCATGTGGGGAAGTGCCGCCTGGGTCATGTAGAAATAGCCAAAGACGTTGGTGCGAAACGTCCGATCAAGCTGGGCGCTCGGGATCTCGGTGATATCGACGCGCGCGTGTTGTTCGGCGGCGTTGTTTACAAGGACGTCGACGTGACCATAGCGATCGACGACCCGCGCCACCGCGTTCCGGCAGAAGTTCTCGTCGGCGATATCCCCGGCAAGGAGCAGGCAGTCGCGCCCCTCCTCAGCGATGAGCCGGGCGGTGGCGCGGGCATCTTCGTGTTCTTCCAGATAGACAATCGCGACGTTTGCCCCCTCCCGCGCGAACAGGACCGCCACCGCCTCGCCGATTCCGCTGTCGCCGCCGGTAACGATCGCGGTCTTGCCCGCCAGCCGATCGGATCCCCGAAAACGGGGTTTGACCTCCGGCTTCGGATGCATCACGCCTTCAATCCCCGGCTGTCGCTTCTGAACCTGCGGCGGCTTGGTATCGGTGTCTTCCATTTTCATGGGCCTCGATTGGCGTTCGGCAAACTTCTGGTAGAAGACGGAACGGGCGAAGACAGCGCTGGTTCCGGACAGGGAACTTGCTACCGCTCCTTACGTTTGACTTGGCCATCACTGCTCAAATAGGGAAGCACCATGTTACTTAAGGAATTGCTCTCGTCAGAGCCGGTTCTCAGCGTTCATCCGGACGCGAAAGTGGTCGAGATTGCCCGATTGATGCTGAACCAGGACGTCGGCCTCGTCCCCGTGATCGAAGCGGAGCGGCTGGTCGGGGTGGTGACCGACCGCGACATCGTCGTCCGGTGCATTGCTCTGGAGAAGCCGGAGGAATCGGTCTGCGCGGCCGATATCATGTCTATGGAGGTGATCTGCGGCTTCGAAGACCAGTCGTCGGAGGAAGCGCAGAGGCTGATGGATGAATACGGCATCTCCCGGCTGCCCGTCATCAGCCGGGAGCACCAGCTGCTGGGGGTGGTTTCCACCGCCACGCTCGAGGGCGGTTCGGAAGCAAAGCGCAAGCCCTATAAGGTCACGATGTATCGTCACAAGACGGACTCCTATGGCCGGCCTCACAAGGTTCCCCTCAAGACGGTCTACGTGAGTGGGAAAGTCAGCGAAGAGGAGGCAAAGATTTCCGCTGAGCGGTTCGTGAAGGAAGAGCACAAGAGTCCGCTGACCGAGGCGGTCGATGCTGTCGATGCCGAGAAGATGCCGGATAAGGTCGACAGGAGTTAATGCTTCGATCAGGTCTCGGAAGAACCAGGAAAGCGCCGCCAGCCGGCGTCCTGCCGTAAAGGCGAAGGAGTCGGATCAGAGCCGAAGGATGCAGGGGGTGGGACAAGCAATACGTTCGATGCGTCAAGACCTGCCCAACGTCCGTCTTATTATTGGAGCGCTCGTTGTCGGCGTCGTTCTTCCGGTGCTGGCTCTGATGGCAGCGTACGGAGCTTGGAATATCCGCCTTCAGCGCCAGACGGTGGAAGCAAGCTTGCAAAGCACCGCGGCAGCGCTGTCGCTTGCCGTGGACAGGGAACTCAGCGGGGTCAGGTCGCTTCTCCTCACCCTGGCCAATTCGGCCGCTGCCCAGGACGACGATCTGTCGGCATTCTATCACCGGGCGGCGGAGCTGGCGCGTTCACACGACGGCTGGATTGTGCTTACCGACGCGTCCGGTCAGCAGCTGATGAATACCCTTCTGCCATTGGGTCAGCTTTTGCCCAAGACAGCGAGTCCAGAAAGCGTCGCCAAGGTGTTCGAGACAGGCGAAGCCGTTGTTTCGAACCTATTTTTCGGACCAACAGCCGGCCGGCAGGTGATCTCGCTGGTGGTTCCTGTCGTCCGTGATGGAACAATCATATCAACACTGGCCATGACCTTCACACCGGAACGCCTCAGCGAACTGCTCGCGAGCAACAAGTTGCCGGCGGGCTGGGTCAGCAAGATCATCGACCGCAATGGCATTTTTGTCGCCCGATCCAACAATTGGCAGGACTACGTGGGCCAGCCGGCCCCCTCGTGGTTTATCGGGCAAGGCAACGCCAATGCGATCAGCGTCGCGGAAGGCACGGCCCGTGACGGCACTCTGGTGGAGGCGGCTTTTGCGCAGTCAGGCTTGAGCGGTTGGACGACTGTGGTGGTGGAGCCCACCGAACTCCTTCAGGCGCCGGTCGCGCGAGCGACCGCTGTGGTGGCGGCTGGGGGGCTTGCATCGCTGGTGTTTGCGACCGCGGCAGCCTGGTATATCGGCCGCCGGATCACCTTGCCGCTGCAGAGCCTGGCCCGAAATGCGGACGGCATCGTCAGCGGCAGTGTCGCGTATACGGCAGAGGCCTCAATATCGGAGGTGGCGGACGTTCATCGCTCACTCCTGAAGGCGGCGGCCAACCAGCGGGAGAAGGTCGAGGCGCAGATCCTGCTGCGATGGGAGCGCAAAGCCCGTCATGCGGCGGAAGAGGCGCATCAGGAAATCTTGCGCCGGGACAAGAGATTTCGCCGTCTGATCGATGCCAACCTCATCGGCATCGTCGTCGCCACGGAACTCGAGCTGGTTGAGGCAAACGATGCCTTCCTTAAAATAATCGGATTTACGCGCGCCGAACTTGATGAGGTGAAGAAGAGGTGGCGCGAACTCACTCCGGCAGAATTTCAGGCGGTGGATACCGCTGCGAACCAGGAGATCTCGGAAAAGGGTGAGTGCAAACCCTATGAAAAGGCCTTTGTGCATAAGAGCGGTCGGTTGGTCCATGTGTTGATTGGGTGTGCCAAGGTTGAAGCCGCCGATCTTGCCTGGATATGCTACGTCGCCGATCTCACCCGGCAGAAGCAGGCGGAAGCGGACCTGCGCGTCAGTGAGGAGCGCTACCGGGTCCTGACCGAAGCGATCGCGTCGCTCGTTTGGACAACAGCCCCCGACGGCACGGCCATCGACATGCCCCTCTGGCGGGCAGCAACGGGACAGACCATCGAGCAGTCGGCCGGTTGGGGCTGGCTTGATGCAATTCATCCCGAGGATCGCCTGAGAACTCTGGAAGCCTGGCAAACGGCGATCCGGGGTACCGGGACGTACAATACCGAGTACCGGATTCGCGATGCCGAGGGGAACTTCGGTTGGTACAACGCACGCGGCCTCCCGGTTTCGAATGGGGATGGCAGCGTGCGGGAATGGGTGGGCGTGTGCATCGACATCGGCGGCCGAAAGGCAGCGGAGGAACGCCAGGCGCTGCTCATGGCGGAACTGGATCACCGGGTCCGCAACATTCTTGCCTCCATCCAGGCGATGGTGTCGCTCACCGCCCAGGGCTCGCAAACGAAGGAAGAATATGTCAAGCGATTGCACGGACGCATCGCGGCGATGGCGCGCACCCATGGCCTGCTGACCCAGCAGAAATGGAAAGGCGCGAGCCTCCAGCGGCTGATCGAAGACGAGCTTACCCCTTACGGACAACGGCCGGAATCCGTCGTCATCCAGGGGGAACCGCCGAATTTCATCCTCCGGCCGCGCGTCGCCCTCAACCTGTCACTCGTCCTTCACGAACTGGCGACGAACGCGGCGAAATATGGGGCGCTCTCGGTCCCGGCCGGCCAGGTCACGGTCTCGTGGAAGCTCGGGCAGAAAAATGGCGAGTCCTGTCTTTATCTGCAGTGGCGCGAAGAGAATGGCCCGGCTGTCGTCAAGCCGGTGCGCGCTGGCTTTGGTTCGACCCTCGTCAAGAGCGCGCTGGCGGGTGAGCCGAAGGCCAGTGCCTTTCTTGAGTTTGACCCGAAAGGGGTGATCTGCCGGATCGAACTGTCGCTGACGCGGCGGCCGGCCGATGGCGGTTCCTCCGCGTCCCCCGATGGCACCACCCCCGATGGCAGCACCAACGACGGCGATGCTGGGCGCGAGGGTCTCGGCCGCATTCGCATCCTCCTTGCTGAGGATGAGCCGCTGGTCGCCCTCGGACTTGCCGCTGGCTTGATCTCCGCCGGAGTGGACGTGGTCGGACCGGCGGTTTCGCTGGATGAACTCATGACGCTGATCGCCGACAACGTGTTCGACGTCGCGGCACTGGACACAAGCCTCAAGGGTGCTGCGGTTTATCCGGCCGCGGACCGACTGAGAGAGCGCGGTGTGCCCGTAATTTTCATGACGGACGTTCAAAAAGAGCCCGCATTGCCGGAACGATATAGCCAGGTTCCGGTCATGCCTAAGCCGGTGGAAGCCGGTTCTCTGGTCCCAAGAATAAGGGCGTTTTTTCGCCGGGAGGCTCCCGACACGATCTTGTCCAGCGCAATTTCACGCCTCTCCTCCTGACTGGAACGGAAGCCTGCTGGCAACGTTCTCGCAGGGATGCTGTCACGTACAGCGCCACCCAACGGACTTGCAGGGGCGGAGGTGTGGATGTCTCGTGTTATTGGTCGCGCCGCGGTTTGGTTTTTTGCTGCGGTTTTAAGCATTATTTCCGTTGTAGTTGCTGCTGTTATTGCCATCGCTCTGGTTTATGACTGGAATGATTTGCGGGCGCCGATGTCACGGATCGCGAGTACTGCCCTTGGCCGCAAGGTCGTTATTGGCGGCGATCTCGATGTCGATATCGGCTGGACCACCCGGGTGAAAATCGATGATCTCGCGGTCGCCAACGCCACGTGGGCCCGGGAACCGCAAATGGTTCAAATCGCAAGGGTCGATGCCGCCATCGACGTTTGGCAGGCTTTGCAGGGCCACATCCGTCTTCCCTCGGTGGCGCTGGACTCACCCCGGATCTTTCTTGCTCGCAATCAGAAAGGGCAGAACAACTGGACCTTCGGCAGCGGGGGCAGCAGCAAGTCGGACGGCGACAGCGGGGAGCTGCCGATCATCGAGGAGTTCACCACGAAAGATGCCTTGATCCGTATTGAGCAGCCTGACCCCGGCAACGCCGTCGAGGTGGTCCTGGATACGCTCACCTTGCGCCAGGAGCCGCCAAACCAGGACATTCGGCTGAGCGCCGACGGTCAGTACCAGAAGCAGCCGCTCCGGCTTCGCCTCGAAGCCGGCTCGTTCGCCGAGCTGCGCGGCGGCGGGAAGCCCTTTCCCCTTAAGGTCGATCTGAAGGCGGGCAACAACAAGGCCCTGGTGTCGGGAAGCATTGGCGATCCTGCCAAGATGCAGAATCTGGACTTGGCGGTCGATTTCAGCGCCGAGAATGCTGCCGACCTTTATCCCCTGCTGGGACTGGCACTGCCGCCAACCCCGCCGTACCACATCAAGGGCCAGCTGACCCATCAGAAGACCGCCTGGTCCCTCGCTGACTTCGAGGGGACCCTGGGCGGCAGCGACCTGAGGGGCTCGATCGCGGTCGATCTCGGCGGCGCGCGGCCGAAGCTGACGGGAGATCTGCGGTCCAACAAGCTCGATTTCGCCGATCTCTTGCCGTCGGTGGGTGCGCCGCGAAATCCCCAGCCGGACGGAGAGGTGAAAACGTCCGACAGACCTGGCCGTGTTCTTCCCGACAAGAACATCGATCTGTCCCGGCTTCGGGCAATGGACGCGGACGTGACCTTCCGCTCCAGCCAGATTCTCACCACCGCGATTCCGCTTGATCGGTTCGATTCGTCCCTGACGCTCGACGATGGCACGCTGCGGCTGCAACCAGTCAGCTTTGAGATCGGAAAAGGGCGGGTCGATTTGTACATGTCGCTCTACGGCAGCCAGGAGCCGGTCGCCGTCGATATCGATGCCCGCGTAAACCGGATCAATCTCAGAGACCTGCTTAGAAACACGCCGTTCGTCGAGGAGAGCGCCGGCATCTTAGGCGGCCGCGCCAAGATGTCGTCTACCGGCACTTCGGTCGCGGATATCCTCGGCAACGCCAACGGCGAGACGTCGCTGGTCATGTCCGGCGGCAAGATGAGCCTCCTTCTGGTCGAACTGGCCGGCCTCGACATCGCCGAGTCGCTCGGTCTGCTCGTCGAAGGCGACAAGACGACACCTATCCGCTGCCTCGTTGCCGAACTGCCGGTGAAGGATGGGGTGTTTCAGGCGGAGCCGCTCGTTCTGGACACCGGCGACACCGTCATTATCGGATCAGGTGATATCAATATGAAAAACGAGACCCTGGGTCTGACGATGAGGCCCTATGCCAAGGACTTCAGCCCCTTGACGTTGCGTACCCCGATCTCGATCGGCGGAACTTTTGCCAGTCCCGAGCCCTTCCCGGACCCCACCGGAACCGGAAACAGGACGCTCGGCGAGAAGATCCTCAATGCTGTCCTGATGCCTTTCCTCGGCGTGCTCCCGCCCTTCGACACGGAAGTCGGCAAGGACACCCCGTGTACCGACCTCGTCGACCGGGCAAAGCAGGCCGTATCAAAGAATGCCAAGCGCGGTTGAGCCCGCGGACCGGCGGCGCAGCCGCAAGGCCGAATTCTCAGGCCGGGTCTCTCGTTCCCGGCATCTCGGCCAACCCGGCTGCGATCCTCCCTGCCGCCCGTCCGGCACCGCAAGGCCTCACGCGACATCCTTGCTGGGCGCCAGCGGCGGCGGCAGGACGCTCAGGGCCTGGCCGATAAACATCTTCACCGCGTCCGGGTTGAAAGGCTTGGTCATGACGAAGGCCGGCTCGACATTTTCGCCGGTCAGCAGACGCTCCGGGTACCCGGTGATGAAGATGATCGGCACCTGGGTGCTCTTGAGGATGTCCCGGACGGCGACGATGCCGCTGCCGTCACCGCTGAGTTGGATATCCGCGAGAATCAGGGCCGGTTTCGTCGCTGCCGCAAGTTCGATCGCCTGATCCTGTCGGGCTGCGGTCGCACAGACCCTGTGCCCCATCTCCATGACGATCCGTGCCAGATCCATGGCGATCAGCGGCTCATCCTCGATAATCATGATCGGAACGGAGGTTTCCAGGTGGAGGGCCTGTTGTGCCTTCTCCAGAAGCTCCTGCGCTTCCTCGAGGCCGAGACCCACGATCGCCGCGGCATCGGCCAGGGAGAATCCTTCGAGAATGGTCAACAGCAGGATTTGCCGCTCGACCGTTGGCAGTTCTGCGAGCCCATGCTCGATACGCGGCACCGTCCCCGTCTGGTCGACATCCGCTACGGGAGTCCGCGCATTGATCGCTCTCCACCCCTCGTGGAACGCGTTGAACAGTTCGAACTTTGTCGGGTGCGTCGCCGGCCGGTTCGGTTCCGCCAGAATTGTCTCCAGGCATAACCGGACATAGGCGTCGCCGCGCTTTTGCGACCCGGTCAGGGCGCGGGCGTAGCGGCGCAGGTGCGGCAGAAGACTGACAATTTCCTTTGCGTCCAACGAGGTCATGTCGCGCGCCTCATCCGAGGAGATGTTTCTTCGCCGTCGAGCGTCGATCGATTGATTGCGGATCCTAGCACAGAAGGAACGGCGTGCTGAAGGTTCCAATGCAGGAAAGCCGTGCCAATGGGACGTTCTCTTCTCCGTGCAGGGAACCTTCGGTCGCGTCCGCCGTTATGGTCTTCAGTCGAGGCAATTGCCACCGGTTAACGAGCAGATCTCTATCTTTCATGATCCGGGCCATGCATTATCGCCGAGTTTTGCTGAGTAGCGTGCAACCAACGGCAGGCGGGGGTCTGATAATGGCACCGCAGAAGACCAGATATCGGGCGATTCGCCGAACTTCTGGCGAAGAGCGGAAAGAAGGACCATGTCAGCAGGGCGAGGCCGCCAACGATACTGTTGAGGAACCGTTCGATCGCTGGCTGAAGGATAAGCTTCACGTTCTCTACGGACCGGTCGTGAACGAGCCGATCCCCGATGAATGGCTGCGGATCATTGAAGAATTGGGCAAGGGCCATAAACAGTGAGGTGGTCAGGGGACCATTCTCTTGAGAGGAGGAGATAATGGATACCTGTGTGGATGCCCCCTCTACCGAATTCTGCGCGCAACTTACCGCATGCCTCCCCCGGATGCGCTCATTTGCGCGGTTTCTCTGCCGGCGCGAAGACCTGGCCGATGACCTTGTGCAGGACACCGTCGTTCGGGCGCTGACAGCGGCGCACCAGTTTCAGCCAGGCTCGAACTTCAAGGCCTGGATCTTCACGATCATGCACAACCAGAATATCTCGAATTTCCGCCGCAAGAGGCCTCAGATCGCCTCGACCGAAGTGGATAATCCCAACACAGGCCAGATTGCACCGAACCAGATCGATGCATTGATTCTGCGCGATCTCGACAGCGCGATGCGCAAGCTGGCTCCGGCGCAGCGGGAAGCGCTGGTTCTCGTCGTCGTCAACGGATTGTCGTACGAAGACGCAGCGCAGGTCTGCAATTGCGCGATTGGCACGATCAAGAGCAGGGTAGCACGGGCGCGCACCGCGTTGCAGGACATGCTGATGGGACGCGACGGTCAGAGTGCTGCGGAAGATGGGCCGCAGGAGGCAGCGTCGCTCGCCGCAGACCGCCGTCATGATGACCGAACCTCCGACGGGATTCCGCCTTCGGGTGAAGCTCCCGTCGTGGCGATGCGCATGGCGGCGAGGCGGTCGGGCAGCAAGACCCTCTCACCCGGTGCCGCCTTCCCAACCGGATAGTCTGTCGCTCAACCGCACGGAAAGGGCGCGTTGTGCTGATGGGCAGAGCGCGCCTTTCGCTATGCGAGCCTGCTTCCAGTCCGGAATGCCTGCCAGGCGCTTGACGGGCAGGGGGGTGGCCTAACGGTCTGACGTGGGCGCTATCGGCGAGCGCTCGCTGATTGCTTGGCGGTTCTCGTCGAGCACTGGAACCTAGCGGAATCTATGCCCCGTCGTGCCAAGCGGCTGAGAACCATCGCGCGGTGCGACCGGCAATTGCTGTCAGCGCGTGAATGGCTGCAACTTTGCCGACGGGCGGCGACGGCGGGCCCGCGAACCTGTGGTGGAATTGGTGAGCTCAGTATTTTCAGCTGATAAAATCGTCAGTTTAAGAAGATTGTTGCGGGTCGTTCACCATGTGCCGGGGCGACTGCGTGTCCGGTTCGTGGGCGCGGGGGGGCCAGCTTTACACGTGGGATCACTCCGGGATTTCCGGCGGTTCGTGGAAGACATCCCCGGGGTGGAGCGCTTGCGGATCTCGCCGGCGACACTTTCGGCGGTCGTCGAATACGATCAAAGTGCCCTGCCTCCCGGCGAGTGGGATACTCTGATCAACGGCCCGGAACAAGCCGCCCGGCAGGCCTTCGACAGGCTTACGGCGGCTTCCCAAGCAGGATAGGAGAGCAAGACGTGACCGATAAAACGACCGCAAAGGGCGACCACCAGCAGCGAGCTAAACTCGCGCCGGACAGCGCTGGCGCGGCACATGAGAAACTGGATAAAGCCCCGGGGGCGGGCTCCGAACCAGCCGGCGGCGCTCTCGTCTGCCGTCACGGGGGCCAGCGGAGCACGGCATTGCAGCTGGTTGGGGAGGCCCGGCCGATCCTCCCCAGCGTGGGCACCATCGTTCAGGCCGGTGCCTTCGGCGCGGCGCTCGGTGGCATGACCACCGGCGTGATGGAGATGGCGCGCGTCCAACGGGGCGAGATCAGCAGCGACGAGGCGATCCGCAACGTCGTCAAGAGCAGTGCCCAGGGTGCGGCGACAATGGCGGTTGCCGCGGTGGCGGCACAGGTGGTTCGCTCCCATCCGATATTCGGCTTCGTCGCTCTGGCCGCCGCCGGCGTCGGTGCTCTCGCCATTCTCAGCGGCGCCAGCGCTGGACCTGCGCAGGCGCCGCGGACGGCCAACCTGCCAAGCAAGCCGGCGCCGGGCGCGAAAAAAGCCAATCCAGCCTAAGACTGGGCGCAATTCTGGCGCTCGATTTGTTCGAACAAGGAAAACCGGATGTACAATCAGATCACGCCATTCACCCACACCGTCACCAGCGGCAACTTCCTTGCAGGATTTGGAGCCGGGGCGGTGGTGACCCTCCTCGCGACCAATCCCGCTGTGCAACAGGCGCTGTTCAGGGCGGTCGCGAGAACCTCTCACATGATCGCCGCCGGCTTCGCCGAGGCAAAGGAGCGCTTCCACGACGCGCAGGCGGAAATCCAGCACGAGGCCGCGCAGGAGCCGGAAGCTTCGTAAGTCGTAGCGTCCTAAGATCGGACGAACCGATGCGCGTGGTCCATGAGCTGCCGGGCCGGATCCGCTTCCGGTGCGGGAGTTGCTGCGACAGCCGTCTGGGGGCTGAGTTCGCCGAAGCCTTGCCGCACGCGGTGCGGGGAGTGCGCCATGTGCGATCCAGCCCGATGGCGCGCTCCCTGGTCGTTGCATACGACGGATCGGAGGAGACGCGGGCGGCGCTGTTGGGTCTGATCGAGGCGACCCCGGTCGAACTCGTGCCGTACCGGCCGCAACCGAAGCCCACGGCCAAATACCTGCGCGGGACGCTGCTCTCGGCGACTGTCCTGCTGGCGGGGCGGCTGCTGCCGCCCAATGTGCGGCTGGCAGTGACGTGGCTGATCGTGACGCCGACCCTCTTAAAGGGCGTACGGGCGCTGCTCACCAGAGGGCTGTCGGTGGCGGCACTGGATGCGGCGGCGCTCTCCATCGCGCTGCTGCGCGGTGAAGCCGGAACTGCCGCGGCGACCCTGACGCTGCTCAACCTCGGCAACTATCTCGAGGCGACGACGAGCGAGGCTTCGAACGATCTGCTGCGGCGGATGCTGGCACTGCCCCCCGCCCGAGCCTGGCTGGAAACCGCCGACGGCACCCTCGCGGAAGTCGCCGCCGACGATCTGCGCGAAGAGGACATCGTCGTCGTCGGGCCGGGTGACATGATCCCGGTCGATGGACAGGTTGTCAGCGGCGCTGCGACGGTGAACCTGGCGTCAATTACCGGCGAGAGTGTGCCGATCGATCGCGAGGCGGGCGGGCGTGTGGTGGCCGGCGGCGTCGTTCAGCAGGGACGCCTGCGCGTTCGCGCGATCCGGGTCGGTAACGCCACGACGACGGCCCGCATCGCCGAGTTCATCAAATCGGCGCTGAACCGCAAGCCTGTGATCCAATCCGAGGCGGAGCGACTGGCCGAGCATCGCGTTCTGCTCACCCTCGGCTTGGGTGCGGTCACCTTCCTGTTGACGCGGGACCTGAACCGTCTGGCGTCGATCTTTCTTGTGGATTACTCCTGCGCCCTGAAGCTGGGCGCGCCGGTCGCGATCAAGTCGGCGCTCTATCGCGGCGCCAAGTCCGGCATCCTCATCAAGGGCGGCCGAAGCATCGAGGCATTGACCGAGGTGGATACGGTCGTGTTCGACAAGACCGGCACCTTGACGTTCGGCGATCTCAGCGTGACCGACGTCGTGCCTGTCGGCGATCGATGCAGCCCGGACGAACTGCTGGCATTGCTCGCATCGCTAGAGGAGCATACGACGCACCCGGTTGCCGAGGCCATCGTCAAGGAAGCGCATCGCAACGCCGCTTTCCACCACATCCATCACGACGAGGTGGCCTTCATCGTCGCCCATGGCCTGATCAGCGAGACCGACGGCAAGCGGATCGTCGTCGGCAGCCGGCATTTTCTGGACGAGCATGAGCATGTGCCCTTCGCTCCTTTCAGATCCGATGCGGAACGTCTGGAGGCCGAGGGCAAGCTGCTGCTGTACGCGGCGATTGACGGCGAGCCGGCGGGGATCGTCGGCTTGCGTGACCGTCCCCGTCCGGAGGCGACGGCGGCGATGGCGCGGCTGCGCGAGCTCGGGGTCCGAACGCTGGTCCTGCTGACCGGAGACCGGGAAGCCAAGTCACGGGCGCTGGCCGACGATCTCGGTCTCGACATGGTCTTTGCCGACCGTCGTCCGGATGAAAAGGCCATCGTCGTGCGCGACCTTCAGGCCGAAGGCCGGACGGTTGCCTTCATCGGTGACGGGGTCAATGACGCGCCGGCGCTGATCGCCGCCGACGTCGGCATCGCCATGCCGCGCGGCGCCGATCTGACCCGGGCCACGGCCGACGTGGTCCTGCTGCGGGACGACCTGTTTGGCGTCGTGCAGGCCCGGGCGCTGGCCAGCGAGACGATCGGCCTGATCCAGAGCAACTTCCGCTGGGCAGTCGCGCTCAACACCCTGCTGTTCATCGCCGCGGTCACTGGTCGCGCCTCTCCGGTCTTCTCGACCGTCGCCCACAACGGTGTGACTATAGGCACCCTTGTGCGTGCTCTCATCGCTCCGCAGCGCTCGGAATTGCCCCACGGCTCATGAGCGGCGCTGCCCTCCCGCTCCCAAGGAAACGCTCGCCGCAATTGGGTGGTGACATTAAGAATGAATCGCAGTAAAAGGGCTGCGCAGTTTAGGTCCGGTTTGTGGTGATGATCATGACGTGCGATGTCCATCATGTGCCAGGGCGTGTCCGTTTCAAGGTTCCCGGTTTGCGCGATGATGAAGTCTTGATGCGGGACTTGCCCGCGGCCCTCGAAGCTCACAACGGCGTTGACCGGGTCGATGTCCGGCCGGCGTCCAACTCCCTGATCGTGCACTACGATCCCTCCCGCGTCGATTGCCGGGAGCTGGCGCGGTCGGTCAGCCAGGGCCTCGCTGCCAGTGCCGCGCGGCTGGAAGGCAGCTATCCCGGTGCCGATGCCCGAGCCGCCGCGCTGCGCAACGGACGGATGCGGGCCGAGGACATGGTTCTCGGGTCGGTCCGCCATCTCGGCATCGTCTTCGGACGCACGGCCTTCAAGGTTGCCCTTGAGCAAGCGGTGAGGGGCGGTCTGAACTCGCTGATGCGCGTCACATAATGCTTGGGATTGCGCTTGATCCGGACTGATCGCTCGTCCGGCTTCCAGCGGCGGGCCGCGCTTCGCTAAGTCCCCGAGAGTCCCCCGCATGCGGCGGCCCTGCGGGCCTACTGAGACAGGCCTGAGACGTCGGTGCCGTGGGCGAGCTGCACCAGCGGCCGGGCGGCGGTGTCGCGCAGCGTCAGCTGCTCGCCGTCCAGTTGGAAGGATCGGACGCCGGCCAGCGCGATGAAAAATTTCTGCTCCTGATCGAGCAACGCCGGCAGGCAGGCTTTGCGCGTCGAGGCCAGCGGGCCGAACGCCATGGCGTCGCCGTCAATGCTGACCGGGCCGGTAAAGGTATTGCAGCCGCCGGAGCCGCTGGCCCGGCCGTCGCTGGTGAAATGGAGAGTCGGCTGCCCGGCTCCGATGGCTTCGCCGCCGATTTCCCTGGCCAGCCATGTGCCCTCCAGGAGATCCTCCGGCGGCGGATTGACCGGCGCCTGCTCTGCCTTCCGGGGGTATGTCTCACAGGCAGTGAGGACCAACGAGATCAGGCAGAGGACGCCGAGAGGCGCCTTCGCACGGCGGCGGACTTCAGGTCGGCGGGGAGTGTCGGAATTCCAGCGAACCATCATCTGTTCCCACCAAGCGTCAGTCTTGGTTGAACGCAAACCTACGGCCTTGCGATCCCGGGGTCGAGCGGCGATGCGCACGTGCCCGCGCCCCGTCGGCGCCAATCATCTCTCCCCGATCAGCGCCAGCCAGTCGTCCTCGCTCAGCATCCGGACGCCGAGCTGCGCCGCCTTATTCGCTTTCGAGCCCGCGTCAGCGCCGGTGACCACGAAGTCGGTCTTTTTCGAGACCGAGCCGGCGACGTTGGCGCCGAGCGACTCGGCGCGTGCCTTCGCCTCGCCGCGGGTCATCTTCGTCAGCGTGCCGGTGAAGACGATGGTCTTGCCGGCGAGCGCGCCGCTGGCGCGGGCGGCCCCTGCGAATTCCTCCACCGTCGTCTCCGACAGCAGGTCGTCGAGAACGGCCAAGTTGTGCTGCTCAGCGAAGAAGGCGACGAGATCAGCGGCCATCGACGGCCCGATCCCATCGATGGCGTTGAGATCGCGATAGGCCTCGGACGCCGGATCGGCGGCTTCGCGCATGGCTGTGCGCAGCGCGGAGAAGGAGCGGTAGCGACGCGCCAGCAGCTTCGCCGTCGCCTGCCCGATCTGGCGAATGCCCAGCGCATAGATAAAGCGATCGAGCGGCACGCGTCGCCGTGCTTCGATCGCCGCCAGCAGATTGGCGGCCGAGCGTTCGCCCCAGCCTTCGCGAGTCCGGATCGCGTCGATCCGGTCTTTCATCCGGAAGATGTCGCCCGGATTACAGATCAGGCCGTCGGCCCGGAAAGCCTCCAGGTGCCGTTCGCCCAGCCCCTCGACGTCGAAGGCGTCGCGCGAGACAAAGTGCTTCAGGCGTTCCACCGCCTGCGCCGGACAGATCAGACCGCCCGTGCAGCGATTGGCCACGGCACCCGGTTCGCGCAGAACGGCGCTCTCGCATTCCGGGCAGGCGCGCGGAAAGACGAAGGGCACGGCACCCGCCGGCCGCGCGTCCTTCACCACCTCGACGATTTGCGGGATGACGTCGCCCGCCCGCTGCACGATCACCGTGTCGCCCTCGCGCACATCCTTGCGCGCAATCTCGTCCTCGTTGTGCAGGGTCGCCCGGGACACGACGACGCCGCCGACGGTGACCGGCTGAAGCTCCGCCACCGGCGTCAGGGTGCCGGTCCGGCCGACCTGGATGCGAATGGCCTGGAGCCGGGTACGCGCCTGCTCGGCGGGGAACTTGCGGGCGATCGCCCAGCGGGGCGCGCGGCTGACGAAACCCAGCCGTTCCTGCCAGTCCAGCCGGTTTACTTTGAACACGATGCCGTCGATGTCGTAAGCGAGATCGGCGCGACGCTCCCCCAGCTCCCGGCAGAACGCCAACATCCCGGCCTGGTCCCGGCACAGCCGGGCCTCCGGATTGACCGGAAATCCCATCTCCTGCAGTCGATCGAGAAACCCCGAATGCGTCGCGGCGAGGGGTTCGCTGATCTCCCCCCAGGCATAGGCGAAGAAGCGGAGCGGCCGCGTGGCGGTGATCGCCGGGTCCAGCTGGCGCAGCGAGCCGGCGGCGCCGTTGCGCGGATTGGCGAAGATCTTGCCGCCGGCGGCCCGCTGCCGTTCGTTCAGCGCGAAAAAATCGGCTCGGGTCATGTAGATCTCGCCGCGGACCTCGAAGATCTCCGGTGCATTGTCGATCCGCGCCGGAATGTCGGCCAGGGTGCGGAGGTTCGCCGTGACGTTCTCGCCGGTGAACCCATCGCCGCGCGTGGCGCCCACCACGAACTGGCCCTGTTCGTAGCGCAGGGCGATCGAAAGTCCGTCGATCTTCGGCTCGGCCATCATGTCCAGCGGCAGCGCGGGGTCGTCGCGCAGCTCGCGCAGGAACCGGCGGACCCCCTGGACGAACTCGACCAGTTCCGCATCGCTGAACACGTTGCCGAGCGAAAGCATCGGCCGGGCGTGCTCGACCTTGGCGAAGCCGGCCGCGGGGGGAGCACCGACCGTGGCGCCGGGGGAGTCGGCACGGCGCAATTGCGGGAAGCGCGCTTCAAGCGCCTCGTTCCGCCGACGCAAAGCGTCGTAGTCGGCATCGCTGATGGAGGGGGCGTCGTCCTGGTGATAAGCGCGGTCGTGGTGTGCGATTTCAGCGGCGAGGGCTCTCAGTTCGGCGGCGGCCTCGTCGGCGGTGAGCTCGGCGACCGGCCGGTCGCGCAAGCCCGCGGTCACGGTGCGGAATCCGCAAGCAGGCTCGCCGCTGCCGCCCGCGCTTCGTCGGTCACCTGCGCGCCGGCCAGCATGCGGGCGATCTCCTCGGTGCGTCCGGGGGCGTCCAGGATCTCGACCTTTGTCCGCATGCCGATACCCGCCGGGGACTTGGCGATCCGCCAGTGATGGCCGGCGCGCGCCGCCACCTGTGGCGAGTGCGTCACCACCAGCACCTGCACGTCGTCCGCCAGCCGCGCCAGCCGTTCGCCGACCGCCGCAGCCACCGCTCCGCCGACGCCGGAGTCGACCTCGTCGAAGATCAGCGTCGGCACCGGATCGGCGGCCGCCAGGACCACCTTGAGGGCCAGGGTGAACCGCGCCAGCTCGCCGCCGGACGCGATGCGGCCAAGCGGCCCGGGCGGCACGCCTGGGTTGGTCGCGACCTCGAAGGAGATGCGATCGCAGCCGTGCTGTCCGCAGTCTTCCGGCGCCAAGTCCTCGATGCGGGTGACGAAGCGCGCCTTGCCAAGCCGCAGCGGCGCCAGTTCACCGGCGACGGCCTTGTCGAGCTGCCCGGCGACGGCGTTCCGGCGCTCGCTAAGCGCCGCCGCGGCCTGGCGATAGCGGTTCTCGCAGGCGGACTCGTCGCGCCGCAGGTCGGCCAGCACCGCCTCGCTATCTTCCAGGCCGGAGACCCGGCGGGCCAGATCGTCGTGCAGGCCGGCCAGGTCGTCGACCGGGACCCCGTGCTTGCGGGACTGCGCGCGCAGCGCGAACAGCCGCTCCTCGATCCCTTCCAATTGGCGCGGGTCCAGATCGGCGTCGGAGAGTGTTTTCTCCAGCAGGGCGTGCGCTTCCATCCCATCCGACAGGGCCCGATCAAGGGCCGCCATCGCGGCGTCGAGCCGCCCCTCGGCCTTTGCCGCCACCCGTTGCAGGATGCGCAGCGCGGCGCGCAGGGCATCGATGCCGCCGCGCGTCGAGCCGCCGGCGAGCTCTCGCGCGGCCTCGTCGATCGCCTGGCTGAGCTTCTCGGCATTCATCAGCAAGGCCCGGCGCTGCGCCAAGTCGCTCTCTTCACCCTGCCGAGGTGCCAGATGGCCGAGTTCCTCGAGCGCGTGGCGGATGAAGTTCTCGTCGCGGCGGGCCTGCTCCAGATCCGCTTCGGCGCCCGCTCGGGCGTCCGCCGCCGCCCGCCAGGCACGCCAGGAGCCGGCACAGGCCTCCCCTTCCGCCGTCAAACCGCCGTAGGCGTCCAGCAGCGCCCTATGGGACCCGGGATCGAGCAGTCGCTGGTTGTCGAACTGCCCGTGGATCTCCACCAGCATCTCGCCCAGCTTGCGCAGCAGCGAGACGCTGACCGGCTGGTCGTTGACGAACGCGCGCGAACGCCCGTCGGCGGTGACGATCCGGCGCAGCAGCAGCCCGCCCTGGGCATCGGCGTCCAGGCCCTGCTCCCGCAACACGTCGAAAGCGGGGTGGCCGGGCCGGACATCGAAGTGGACGGCGACCGCCGCCTGCTCGCGGCCATGCCTTACCAGCTTGGCGTCCGCGCGCGCGCCAAGACCAAGTCCGAGCGCATCCAGGAGGATTGATTTGCCGGCCCCGGTTTCGCCGGTCAGGGCGCACAGACCGCGGGGAAACTGCAGATCGAGGGCATCGATCAGCACCACATCACGAATGGCGAGACCGGTCAGCATCGCCGTCGCGCCGTCCGTCATCTGCCCACCGTCACCCTTCTGCCGGTTTCGCGTTGCTTACCGGGCGACCGGTAGGCCATCTCCGGGCTTGGCGCTGCCGACCAGAGTGTAGGCGTCGGCGTACCATTCCGTCTGCGGGAAGTTGTATCCCAGCACCGCGGCCGACTTACGCGCTTCGCCGTCGATTCCCAGTGCCGAGTAGGCCTCCGTCAGCCGCAGGAGCGCTTCTGGCGTATGTGTCGTGCTCTGATATTGATCGACCACCGCCTTGAAGCGGTTGATCGCAGCAAGATAATAGCCGCGCTTCAGATAATAGCGACCCACCACCATCTCCTTGCCGGCAAGGTGATCGTTGCACAGGTCGATCTTCAGCCGGGCGTCGCGCGCGTATTCGGTGTCGGGGAAGCGGGCAACCACTTCTTCGAAGACCTTCTTTGCCTGCTCTGTCATCTCCTGGTCACGGTGGATGTCGGAAATCCGCTCGTAATAGCTGAGGCCTTTCAGGTAGTAGGCATAGGCCACATCGGGATTGGCCGGATGCAGCTCGATGAAGCGGTCGGCCGATGCCACGGCTTCGTCGTATTCGTTGGCGCGATAGTGCGAATAGGCGGCCATCAGTTGGGCCTTGGTCGCCCAACTCGAATAGGGGTGCTGCCTTTCCACTTCGTCGAACAGCTTCGCCGCTTTCTTATCGTCGCCCGCATCGAGGTTATCCATCGCCTCGTTATAGAGAACGTCCACCGGCCGTTCGACATAGGCCTCGTCGGTGCTGCTGCAGGCGCTGAGAAAAAGCAGCCCGCCGAACAGCAGCGCGCAGACGCGCGGCAGGAAGCGACCGGGCGAAACAGATGGGCCGGGCGAAGCAGATGGGCAGGACACAAGAGCGCGCGGACGGGTCATCAACGGTAAACCATCAGCCTGAAACGGGAGCGCGACTATAACACGCCCCGCCGCGACCGGCGCAAGCCACCGTAGGCGGGACCCGGGCGACGAACGCTCGCTCGCCGCCTCGGGATCTCGCGCCCCAGGCCAAGCCGAGTCCGGGTCTAGCGCTTCCAGATCGCGTGGTCGATGTCGTCGCCGAGCTCGGGATAGTCGGCGGCATGGAAGACCGGCTCGCTGCCGGCCTTGCGCTGCGCGAAATAGTCCCTGGTCAGCTTGACCACCGTGCCGGACAGCAGCACGATGGCGATCAGGTTGATCGTTGCCATCAGCCCCATCGAGGCGTCCGCGGTGTTGAACACCGTGGCCACGCTCTGCAACGCGCCCCACACCACCATCGCCAGCGCCACCACCCGCAGCACCGTCAACCCGGCGATATGGCCGTGCCCGATATAGATGATGGCGTTCTCGGCGTAGGAGTAGTTGCCGATGATCGAGGTGAAGGCGAAGAAGAAGATGGCGATGGCAACGAAGTACTTGCCGAGAAAGCCGAAGTGCTCCGTCAGCGCGACCTGGGTGAGCTGCATGCCGGTGGTGCCGGAGCCCGGTTCGAGGGCGCCCGACAGAAGGATCATGATGGCGGTGCAGGTGCAGATGACCAGCGTGTCGATGAACACGCCCAGCGCCTGCACAAACCCCTGCGAGGACGGATGGTGCGGATCGGGGGTGGCGCAGGCGGCGATGTTGGGGGCCGAGCCCATGCCCGCCTCGTTGGAGAACAGCCCGCGCTTGACCCCATTCAGCATCGCCGCGGCGACGCCGCCGGTCACGCCGCCCGCGGCCTCCTGCAGCCCGAAGGCGCTGCCGATGATGTGGGCGATCACGCCGGGGACCAGCGTGATGTGGGTGACAACGACATAGAGGGCGAGCAGCAGGTAGCCGATCGCCATGAACGGGACGACGAGCTCGGCCACCGCGGCGATCTTGCGCAGGCCGCCGAAGATGATGATCCCGGCGAGCACCGCCAGCACCAGGCCGGTGACGAGCTTCGGGATGCTGAACGCCCCTTCCATCGCCTCGGCGATGGAGTTCGCCTGCACCGCGTTGAAGACGAGGCCGAACGACAGGATGAGGCACACCGAGAAGATGACCCCCGCCCAAGGCGCCTTCAGTCCCTTGGCGATGTAGAAGGCCGGGCCGCCGCGGTACTGGCCGGTATCGTCGGTCACCTTGTAAAGCTGGGCGAGCGTGCTCTCGGAATAGGCGGTCGCCATGCCGACGAGTGCAACCATCCACATCCAGAAGATGGCGCCGGGGCCGCCGAGATAAAGTGCTACGGCGACACCGGCGAGGTTGCCGGTGCCGACCCGCGAGGCGAGACTGACGGTGAGTGCCTGAAACGGTGAGATGCCGGCGCGATCGACGCCGCGCGAGCCGCGAATCACCCGAAAGAACTCGGGGAAATGGATGAACTGCAGGAAACCGAGGCGCAGGGTGCAATACACACCGACCGCGAGCAGACCGTAGATCAGCACGTACCCCCAGAAGAGGGTGTTGAGGAAATCGATGACCGCGTCCATGACACTCCCCGCGACTGCTTCTCATTGCACGCGCCGGCCAGTGTAAACGCTATGGGCGCGTTCTGTCTCTCACGACCAGCGCCCGTGTCATGCAAGAGCGCTGCCAGGGGTGCAAAAGCTCGATCATGCGGCGCGCGCACCCGTTCGGTTTCCGGCCGCCCCAACCCCGCGTAGAGCTCCCGGTTTCAGCATCAGAGGCGGATCAGGGGGAACATGCCGGCGGTCCAGCCGTTGTGTTGGGCGGGCGGCGAAGCAGCCTCTGGCCTTTTGCCGCCAGCGTCGGCCTTTCCCGGGGTCGGCTTACAGCCAAATCGGAAAGGGACGGCCGGCATGTGTGGTCTTTGCGGTGAAATCACCTTCGATGGTTCGCCGGCATCCATCGAAGCGGTGGGCCGCATGGCGGCTCGTATGCGGCCCCGCGGTCCCGACGCCGGCGGGTTTGCCGGCCAGGGACGAGTTGCGCTCGGTCACCGCCGCCTGAAGATCATCGACCTCAGCGAAAAAGCCCAGCAGCCGATGATCGATCCGGAGCTGGGGCTGTCTGTGGTGTTCAACGGCTGCATCTACAACTACCAGGAGCTCCGCTCCGAGCTGGAAGCGAAGGGCTATCGCTTTTTTTCCCACGGCGATACGGAAGTAATCCTCAAAGCCTATCATGCCTGGGGCATGGCCTTCGTCGAGCGCCTGCTGGGGATGTTCGCCATCGTCCTCGTCGAGCGCGATTCCGGTCGCGTGGTGTTGGCTCGCGATCGGCTGGGTATCAAGCCGCTCTATCTTTCGGCGAGCCCCGACGGCAAGCGCCTTCGCTTTGCCTCATCGTTGCCGGCCCTGCTCGATGCCGGCGACGTGGACACGACGATCGATGATACAGCGCTCCACTTCTATTTGTCGTTTCACGCCGTCGTTCCGCCGCCGCGAACCCTGCTTGCCGGCGTTCAGAAGCTCCCTCCCGCCACCGTGACGACGTTCGACGCGGACGGACGGCGGACGGATCGGACCTACTGGACGCTGAACTTCGTGCCGCATGCGGACGACGTCGGAGTTTCGCCCGAGGACTGGCAGGAGCGGGTTCTGACCATGCTGCGCCTCGCCGTCCGCCGGCGCATGGTGGCCGACGTTCCGGTGGGCGTTCTGCTCTCGGGCGGGCTGGACTCCAGCCTGATTGTCGGCCTCCTGGCGGAGGAGGGGCAGACAGGCCTGCGCACCTTTTCCGTCGGGTTCGAGGAAGTGGCGGGCGAAAAGGGTGACGAATTCCAGTATTCGGACCTGGTCGCGAAACACTTCGGCACCATTCACGAGAAGAACATGGTGCCCTCGGACGAGCTCCTCGCGGCGCTGCCGGCGGTCGTCGCCGCCATGTCCGAGCCGATGGTCAGCTACGACAATGTCGGCTTCTTCCTGCTGTCGCAGGCGGTGGCCAGACACGTCAAGGTGGTGCAGAGCGGACAGGGCGCCGATGAAACCTTCGCCGGCTATCACTGGTACCCACCGATGATGCAGAGCAACGATGCGGTGGGCGACTACGCCGGCGCCTTCTTCGATCGTGACCACGAGGAGTTCGCCCGCGTCGTCGAGGCCGATCACCTCGACGGAGACCACAGTCGGGAGTTCGTTGCCGGGCAATTCGCACAGGCGGGTGCCGACCGGCCGATCGACAAGGCCCTGCGTCTTGATACGACGGTCATGCTCGTGGATGACCCGGTCAAGCGGGTCGACAACATGACGATGGCCTGGGGACTTGAGGCGCGGGTCCCGTTCCTGGACCATGAACTGGTGGAGCTGGCCGCCCGCGTGCCGGCGGAGCTCAAGCTTGCCCAGGACGGCAAGGGCATTCTCAAGGACGTCGGCCGCCGGGTAATTCCCTCGGAGGTGATCGACCGGCCCAAAGGCTACTTCCCGGTGCCGGCGCTGAAGTATATCGAAGGCCCGGTTTTGGACATGGTGCGTGACGTGCTGACGAGCGCTCCCGCGCGGCAACGCGGCCTGTTCAGGCAAGATTACGTGGCGACGCTGCTCGCCAATCCGAAGGATCACATCACGCGGCTGCGCGGCTCCAAGCTCTGGCAGATCGCGCTTCTGGAGATGTGGCTGCAAACCAACGGCATCTAACCGAACCGACCACGAGTGGGGAGTCCGGCAGTGAATACAAAACCTGAATCCATCGACCCACGCCGCGCTGCCGACCCGCCGCACGGCCGATCGGCAGCCGGCGAAGCGCAGCAGGACGTCGCCGTCGATTGCGGCTGGGGCCGGCTCCTCTTCGGCCAGACCTTTGCCGACGCCCGCGATCTGGCTCACGCGCTCGAATCGGAAGAAGAGGGCCGGCGCGACGTGGCGTTTTATGTTGCCGAGCCGCACGTGCTTCTCGCGCGTGCTCCGTTGTCGCTGTTCCTTGATCCATCCCACACCTTCCGCCTTTCTCTCGCCGAGCCCGTTGCCAATCCGTCAACGGATCTCATCCGGCCAGCGCGTGCAGACAATGACGACGAAGCCGCGATCAACCGCATTTATGCCGCCCGCGGCATGGTTCCGCTGCGGGAGGGCTTCCTGAAGGATGTGGCGGACGCCGCCGACGGAGCGGTCACGCTGCTTGTCGCGGTCGATCCGGTGGAACATCACGTCTGCGGTGTCGTCATGGGGATCGACCACGCCCTCGCCTTTAATGATCCGGAGAACGGGTCCAGCCTGTGGGCGCTTGCCGTCGATCCGCAGGCCCATCCGTGCAGCCTCGGACGCGATCTGGCGCTGGCGCTGGCCACGCAGCTGCGAGCGGGCGGCCGCTCGTTCATGGACCTCTCGGTGCTTTGCGACAACCGCGAGGCGATAGCCCTTTACGACAAACTGGGCTTCACTCAGGTATCGGCCTTCTGCGTGAAAAAGAAGAACTCGATCAACGAGAAGCTGTTCGTCGGGGAAAGGCCGGAGGACGAGCTCAACATCTATGCCCGGATCATCATCGACGAGGCGCGCCGGCGCGGGATCGGTGTCGAGGTGGAAGACGCGGCCGCGGGCCTTTTCAAACTCGTTCTCGGGGGGCGGGCGATCGCCTGTCGCGAGTCGCTCAGCGACCTGACCAGTGCCGTCGCCCTGTCCCGGTGCGACGACAAGGCGTTGACCCGGCGCCTGCTCTCGGCCCAGGGCCTGCGCTGCCCGGATCAGATCGTCGTGACCGACGACAACAGCGTGACCGATTTCTTCGGCCGTTACGGGCGGGTGGTCGTCAAGCCGGCAGAAGGAGAGCAGGGGCGCGGCGTGCAGGTCGATCTGCGCTCGCTCTCCGAAGTGCATCGCGCCGTGAGGGAAGCGCGGACGGTGTGCGACACGGTGCTGATGGAGGAATTCGTTGACGGCGATGATCTGCGCATCATCGTCATCGAGGGCAAGGTGGTCGCCGGAGCGATTCGCAAGCCCGCGGCCGTGGTTGGCGACGGTCGGGGGACCATCACCGCTCTGATCGAACGGCAGAGCCGGCGCCGGGCTGCGGCGACCCGCGGCGAGAGCCACATTCCCGTCGATGCCGAGACCGAACGCTGCGTTCGTGCCGGGGGTCATGAAATGGCGGATGTGCTTCCCGCCGGAGAAGTTCTCGCGGTCCGCAAGACGGCCAATCTGCACACCGGCGGCACGATTCACGATGTGACGGTTGCCCTTCACCCGCATATTCGCGAGGCGGCCGAACGGGCGGCGGCGGTGCTCGATATCCCCGTCGTCGGCTTTGACTTTCTGGTTCCGGATGTGAACGGGTCCGAGTATGTGATCATTGAAGCCAACGAGCGGCCGGGCCTCGCCAATCACGAACCGCAGCCGACGGCGGAGCGTTTCGTTGACCTGCTGTTCCCCCAAACCCGGAACGACCGGCGTCCGCAGCGCGAGGCCCTTCCATGACGGCGATCGTGCCACCGGCCATCGATCGGGCGTATCTGTTGGAAACGCTGGCGTCGCTTCTGGAAATCCCGAGCCCGACGGGCATGACCGATGCGGCGGTGATGTTCGTCTGCCGGCAGCTCGAGCAGCTCGGCATCCCGTTCAAGCTCACCCGTCGCGGCGCCATTCGCGCCGATGTGCGCGGGGTTCAGTACAGTCCCGACCGGGCGATCGTCTCCCACCTGGATACGCTGGGGGCGATGGTCAAAGGCATCCTGCCCAACGGTCGCCTCCAGGTGGTGCCGATCGGCACCTGGTCGGCCCGCTTCGCCGAGGGCGCGCGGGGCACCATCTTCACGTCGGACGACGGACGGGTCCGCGGCACGTTCCTGCCGCTGAAGGCCTCGGGCCATGTCTTCCACGAGGAAGTCGATACCCAGCCGATCTCGTGGTCCAATTTGGAGTTCCGCATCGACGAGCGGGTGAGCAACCCGGCGGACATCACGGCCGTGGGCATTCAGATCGGCGATACCATCGCCATCGATCCGCAGCCGGAATTCAACGCCAACGGCTTCATCAATTCCCGCCACCTGGACGACAAGGCGGGCGTTGCCGGGGTTCTTGCCGCAGCCAAGGCGGTGGTCGATGCCGGGATCTCGCTGCCGATGGATTGCCATCTGTTGTTCACGATCTCGGAGGAAGTCGGCGTCGGCGCATCGCATGTGCTGCACGGCGACGTGGCCGAGCTGGTCTCGATCGACAACGGCACCATCGCGCCCGGCCAGAACACCTGCGAGTACGGGGTCACCATCGCCATGCAGGACTCCAGCGGGCCGTTCGACTGGCACCTGACGCGCAGTCTGATTGAGCTCTGCCAGACGCACGATATCCCGTTCAGCCGCGACGTCTTCCGCTGGTACCGCAGCGACGCCGCTGCCGCCGTCGAGGCCGGCAACGACATCCGCACCGCGCTGCTATGCTTCGCGCTCGACTCATCCCATGGTTATGAACGGACGCATGTGGACTCGATCGAAGCCCTCGCGCGTCTGCTGACGCTCTACATGCAGCGCCCGCCCTTGTTCGCCCGCGACGCGGCCCCCATCGGTCCGGCGGGCGACCTGCCGACGGGGTAGGGCGCGACAATGGGCCGAGGGTCACCGCTGCGCCGTCGGCTGCAGGACGGCATTCGGAGACGCCGGTTTCTCGGGGGATACCAGCACGCCATCGGCCAGGCGCAAGGTTCGGGTGGCGATCTTGCGGCGGAAGTGGGCGTCATGGGAGATCACCAGCATCGCCTGCGGCAGGCCGAGAAGGATCTCCACCAGCCGCGCCTCGTTCGTCTCATCCAGGGCATTGGTCGGCTCGTCGAGCAACAGCACCTGCGGCTCCATGGCGAGGACGGCGGCGAGCGTCACCAGCCGCTTCTCTCCGCCCGACAGCTTGTAGGTTATCCGGTCGCGCAGCCGCGCCAGGTCGAGATCACGGAGCACCCGGTCGACGATCGCCAGCGCCTCCTCCCGCGATTTGCCGAGGTTGAGGGGTCCGAAGGCGACGTCCTCGGCGACGGTGGGGCAGAACAACTGATCGTCCGGGTCCTGGAAGACCAGTCCGGCGAGGCAACGGACCTCGTGGAAATCCGCTTCGCAGCGGCGCGTCTTGCCGAAAGCGAGGATGGCGCCGCGCTGCGGCTGGAGCAGGCCGACGATGATGCGCAGCAGCGTGCTTTTGCCGGCGCCGTTCGGTCCGGCGACACAAAGGCGCTCCCCCGCTGCGAGGGCCAGATCGACACCCCGCAGCACCCCCGGATGTTCAGGAAAGGTGAAGTGAACGTCTGAGAGTTCGATCAGCGGAGACACGCGGCTGCTCCCTTCACGGAAAGAGCCGCCCGCCCGGCGAAGCAGTCTGCAGCACAACGAGACCGATCATCGCCGCTCCCATCACCAGGCCGAAGACGGCATCGCTTCGGGAGTAAGCGAGCGTGTCGATCATCGGGAAGTTGCCGGTGAAGCCACGGCACTTCATTGCTTCGAGAATCCTCTCCGAGCGGTCCACCGCCCGCACCAGCATCATGCCGACGAGATATCCCAGGGAGCGATAGGTGTGCCGGCTGTTTCGCGGACGAAATCCGCGCGCTTTCATTGCCGCGCGCAGGCGCTGGTATTCCTGGTGCAGCACGTCGAGGTAACGGATCGTGAACAGGATGAGAGAGACGAGCCGTTGCGGCACGCAGAGACGGCGCAGGGCGTATCCCAGCGTGACCGGCTCCATCGAGCCGACCAGCGACATCAGCGCGAGAATGATGGCGTTCGCCTTCAGGCCGATCTGCGCTGCCTTGATGAGCCCTTCCCAACTGGCGGTAAACCCGAAGAGTGCGAAGATCGGTTGGCCCGAGACCGTGAAGGGAAGGAGTGCCAGCATGACGATGATGAAGCTGTCCATCATGATCATGCGGCGAAGGGTCTGGCCGACGGGCATCTGCGCCATCGTCATCAGGACGAGGGCAACGCCGAGACCGAGACTGAGGACCACCAGGTCATCGAGGGCGACAATCACCAACGCGAAGATCACCGCCGCGATGATCCGCGAACGCGCATCGACACGGTTGATCCGGCTCCGGCGGGGCACGCCTCCAGCTTCGGGAAGCGCGCTGCTGTCCATACCGAGGATCTGCTCCACCGCCTGGGCCTTCCGCAACCGATACCAGCCGCCGACATAAAGCCGATGCTGAGCAGACCGAGATTATAGCCGAGTGCGCCGACGAGCGACCGAATGCCGTTGCCGGTCGCCGGGAGAATTTTGACGGGGTAGCGGGCGAACACCGCTTCGTGGATCTTGACGGTCTTCACGGCGCCTCATGCAGGCGGCCACTGCCTGCTGAACCTCGGCGACAGCTTTTTCAGGCCTATCGTAGGGTGAACTGAGCGTATAGCGAAGTCCACCGTCTTCGGTGCGACCGATTGCGCAAATGGGCGTCGTTGGTGGGCCTCGCGCGCTCAACACTACCCTACGCTCCGCGTCCGGCCCTGTGGGTCGTCGCGGGACACCCGAGCGAAGCGCGTTGACTTGACTTCGCTCCGCACCCCTCCTAATGTCCCGATTTCCACCGGTGGTTACGAGCAGGGCCAGGCTGCGGAGTGCGCGCGCTGGCTCTTTTTCGTTGCCGATGAACGGGCGAACAAAAGGGACGGCGACTCGTGTTCGAGGGTCTGAGCGACCGGCTGAACGGTATCTTCGAGCGCTTGAAAAAGCGCGGCGCGCTGAGCGAGGCGGACGTCGGCGAAGCCTTGCGCGAGGTGCGCATCGCTTTGCTCGAGGCGGACGTTGCCCTGCCGGTGGTGAAGGAGTTCATCGCCCGCGTCCGCGAGCGTGCCGTGGGCCAGGAGGTGCTGCGCAGCGTCACCCCGGCGCAGATGGTCGTCAAGATCGTTCACGACAACCTTGTCGATATGCTCAGCGGCGATGCCGCGGACGAAAAGATGCGCGCGGGCGAGGGCGCCGGGATCAACCTTGCCGGCCCGCCACCGGTGGCGGTGCTGCTGGTTGGCCTCCAGGGCTCGGGCAAGACGACGACCGCCGCCAAGCTCGCCCATCGCCTGCGCAAGCGGGAGAGGAAGCGGGTGCTGCTGGCCTCGCTCGACGTCTACCGCCCGGCGGCGCAGCAGCAGCTTGCCGTGCTCGGCAAGCAGACGGATACCACCGTTCTCGATATCGTCAGCGGCGAGGCGCCGGTGCCGATCGCCGAGCGGGCGATGGACCACGCGCGGCGTCACGGCTTCGACGTGGTGATCCTGGATACCGCCGGGCGCCTGTCCATTGATGAGAAGATGATGGCCGAGGCGGCGGCGGTGAAGGCGGCGACGGCGCCGGTGGAGACGCTGCTCGTCGCCGATGCCCTGACCGGCCAGGACGCCGTGACGCTGGCTCGGTCGTTCAACGAAAAGGTTGGGATCACCGGCATCGTGCTGACCCGCGTCGATGGCGACTCGCGCGGTGGTGCGGCGCTGTCGATGCGGACCGTCACCGGCTGCCCGATCCGCTTGATGGGCGTGGGAGAGAAGACCGACGCCCTCGAAACCTTTCAGCCGGAGCGGATCGCCGGCCGCATCCTCGGCATGGGCGATGTGGTCGGCCTGGTCGAACGGGCGGCAGAGGTCATCGAGAAGGAGGACGCCGAGAAGCTGGCGGCGAAGCTGGCCAGGGGCGAGTTCAGCCTCGAGGATATGGCGGCGCAGTTCCGGCAACTGCGCAAGATCGGCGATCTGAAGGGCCTGCTCGGCCTGTTGCCGGGAATCGGCAAGATCAAGAAGCAGCTCGACGAAGCCAACGTCGATGACAAAATGATCGCCAGACAGGAGGCGATCATCCTGTCGATGACGCTCGCCGAGCGGCGCAACCCGAAGATCCTGAACGCCTCCCGCAGGAGGCGCATCGCCGCCGGTTCGGGGGCGACGGTTCAAGACGTCAACCGTCTCCTGAAGCAGCACCAGCAGATGGCGGCGATGATGAAAAAGGTCGGCAAGCTGGGCAAACGCGGCCTGTTCGGCGGCGGCGGACTGCCGCCAGGAATGTTGCCGCCCGGGTCGCTGCCTCCGGGGATGCTTCCGCCGCGTTGAGGCACGACCGGTGATCTGTGACACAAGGAAGAGGAACGAGTAACAGCATGAGCGTCAGAATTCGCCTGGCCCGCGGCGGCGCCAAGAAGCGCCCCTTCTACCGGATCGTCGTCGCCGACTCGCGCAGCCCGCGCGACGGTCGGTTCATCGAGGTGCTGGGCACGTACAATCCGATGCTGCAGACGGACCATCCGCAGCGAGTGATGCTGAAGCAGGAGCGGATCCAGCACTGGCTGCAGCATGGCGCGACACCGAGCGACCGCGTCGCCAAGTTTTGCGCGCAGGCCGGGCTGATGGAGTCGCGAGCCCGGACCGAGCAGAGCAAGAAGCCGCAGCCGAAGGCAAAGGCGCAGGAACGGCTGAAGGCGGCTGCGGAAGCCGCCGCGAAAGCCTCTGAGCCGGCGGCCGGCTAGGTTTCGCGCGGTTGACGGAGCAGCGATGGTGGCGACCGGCAGTCCGGATCGGGGGCGTGTCTGCGTCGGCGAGGTCGGCGCGGCGCACGCGCTGCGCGGCGAGTTCTGCGTGCGCAGCTTCACCGCCGATCCGCGGGCGATCGCCGGTTACGGTGCGCTGACCACCGATCGCGGTGGACCGCCGCTGCGTCTGTTCGTTGTCGGGGAGAAGAAGGGCGCGCTGATCGTCCGGGCCGAGGGCATCGCCCGGCGCGATCAGGCCGAGGCGTTGCGCGGCTGTCGTCTGTACGTGGAGCGGACGGCTCTCCCACGGCCGGATGACGACGAATACTATTACGCCGATCTGATCGGGCTTCGGGCTCAGTTGGAGGCCGACGACGGGGAACCGCCGGGGTGCGTCTCGGCGGTGCACGATTTTGGCGCGGGGCCAATGCTGGAGATCACCCGCGAGGGTCAGGCGCCGGTGCTGGTTCCCTTCAATAAGGCCGCCGTCCCCCATGTCGACCTGAGCGGCGGCCATCTGGTGATTGCGGCCATTCCCGGCCTGCTGGCGCCGGCGGGCGAGGGGGAGCCATGACAACGCCGGTGCAGGGGCCGCCATGACAACGCCAGGGAAGGGGCCGGTGGAGGGGCCGTGGACGGCGCGGGTCCTGACGATCTTTCCGGAGATGTTTCCTGGCCCACTGGCCGTATCGCTCGCCGGCCAGGCGCTGGCGGCGGGCCGTTGGCGGCTGGAAACCATGGACATGCGGGCATTCGCGCGCGATAAACACGGTTCCGTCGATGATGCGCCGTTCGGCGGCGGGCCTGGCATGGTGATGCGGGCGGACGTCGTCGAGGCGGCCATCGAAGCGGCCATGGATCTGCCGCCGCCGTTGCCTCTCGTTTATCTGACGCCGCGCGGTCGTCGCTTCGAGCAGGACCGCGCGCGGGAACTCGCGGCCGGCCGGGGTCTGATCGCGATCTGCGGGCGATACGAGGGGGTAGACGAGCGGGTCATCGAGCAGTGGCGGCCGGAGGAGATCAGCATCGGCGATTTCGTGCTGTCCGGCGGCGAGCCGGCGGCGATGGCGCTGATCGATGCCTGCGTGCGGCTGTTGCCGGGGGTGCTTGGCGACGAGAGTTCGCTGGTCGAGGAGAGTTTCGAGCGAGGCTTGCTGGAGTACCCGCAATATACCCGCCCGCGCCTGTGGCAGGGCCGGGCCGTCCCCGACGTTCTGCTGTCGGGGCACCACGCGCAGGTTGCCGCCTGGCGACGGGCAGAAGCAGAACGGATCACGCGCGAGCGGCGCCCAGACCTTTGGGCGCAGCATATCGCGGTTGCAACCGCCACCCGCCCGGAGCGCGTGGCGCGGCATGATGTTGAGGAGAGCCATGACGATCATTGAGGAACTGGAGAAAGAGCAGGTCGCCGCGTTGACGGCCGCGGGCTCACCGCCATGGTTCGCGCCGGGCGACACCCTGAAGGTCAGGGTCAAGGTGGTCGAAGGCACGCGGGAACGGGTGCAGGCTTTCGAGGGCGTTTGCATCGCCAGACGCAATCGCGGCTTCAATTCGTCCTTCACCGTCCGCAAAATCTCGTATGGCGAGGGCGTCGAGCGGGTCTTCCCGCTTTATTCGCCGACGATCGCCGATATCGAGGTCGTCCGGCGCGGTGACGTTCGCCGGGCCAAGCTCTACTATCTGCGCTCGCGGCGCGGCAAGAGCGCGCGCATCGCCGAAAAGACCGATGGCTACGTCGCCAAGGTGACGGCGCGGGAGCGCGAGGCAGCCCTGCAGGAAAAGCAGGCGGAGCGGGCGGAACGCGCCGCTGCCAAAGCCAAAGGCGCCTGACCGAACTCAGGGGGCAGACCTTGATCCCGGCCTTGCTGGCCGGCAAGGAGGATAACGTGGCCAAGCCGCGGACGTTGTTCGACAAGATCTGGCAGTCTCATCTGGTCGAAACGCAGGAGGACGGGACCTGCCTGCTCTATATCGACCATCATCTCGTGCACGAGGTGACAAGTCCGCAGGCCTTCGAGGGTCTGCGGATGGCCGGCCGGAGCGTGCGTCGGCCGGCGGCGACGCTGGCCGTTGCCGACCACAATGTGCCGACCACCGACCGCTCGCAGGGCATCGCCGACGAGGAGTCCCGGATCCAGGTGGACACCCTGGCCGCTAATTGCGCCGAGTTCGGCATCGAATACTTCTCGATGGACGACCGGCGCCAGGGCATTGTCCATATCATCGGCCCCGAACAGGGCTTCACCCTTCCCGGAATGACGATCGTCTGCGGCGACTCGCACACCGCGACACACGGGGCGTTCGGGGCGCTCGCCTTCGGGATCGGCACCTCGGAGGTCGAGCACGTGCTGGCGACGCAGACGCTGCTGCAGAAGCCGGCGAAGAACATGCGCGTGAGCATTGAGGGATCGCTGCCCGCGGGTGTCGGCGCCAAGGATCTGATCCTGGCGATCATCGGTGAAATCGGCACCGCCGGCGGCACCGGCCATGTCATCGAGTATGCCGGAGAGGCGATCGCCGGGCTCGGCATGGAAGGGCGGATGACGGTCTGCAACATGACCATCGAGGCCGGTGCGCGCGCAGGGCTGATCGCGCCGGACGAGACGACCTTCGCCTACCTCAAGGGCCGGCCGATGGCGCCGTCGGGCGAAAACTGGGAGCGGGCGGTCGCCTGGTGGCGGACGCTTCCTTCCGACGCGGCGGCCGCTTACGACAAGGAAGTCCGGCTGAAGGCGGCCGGCATTCCGCCGCTGGTGACCTGGGGGACCAGTCCGGAAGACGTCGTGCCGATCACGGGCGCGGTGCCCGATCCGGCGGCGGCGGCGACGGACAGCAAGCGCCGGGCGATGCAGCGGTCGCTGGACTACATGGGACTGTCGCCGGGCATCCGGATGCAGGACGTGCGCGTCGATCGCGTGTTTATCGGGTCCTGCACCAACGGGCGGATCGAGGACCTGCGCGAGGCGGCGGGCGTGGCGCGCGGCCGCCGCGTTGCCGACGGCGTGGGCGCGATGGTGGTGCCGGGTTCCGGCCTGGTCAAGGCGCAGGCGGAGGAAGAGGGCCTCGACCGGATTTTCCGCGAGGCCGGCTTCGAGTGGCGCGAACCGGGGTGCTCGATGTGCCTTGCCATGAACGCCGACCGGCTGGAGCCGGGCGAGCGCTGTGCGTCCACCTCGAACCGAAATTTCGAAGGCCGGCAGGGCCGTGGCGGTCGGACCCACCTGATGAGCCCGGCGATGGCCGTCGCGGCAGCCGTCACCGGCCATCTCGCCGACGTGCGCGACCTGGTGCAGCGCTGACATGCGACAGGTCGCATCCCCGCGTCATTGCGAGCCCGCACTAGCGGGCGCGGCAATCCAGTCGGTCGTGCCTTGGGGCAGCTCTGGATTGCTTCGCTCCGCTCGCAATGACAGCACCCTTTGAGGGACTGAGCCAGCCATGCAACCCTTCACCACGCTGACCGGGATCGCCGCACCGTTGCCGATGATTAATGTCGATACTGACATGATCATCCCCAAGCAGTTCCTGAAGACGATCGCCCGCACCGGCCTCGGCAAGGGCTTGTTCTTCGAGATGCGCTATGACGATGCCGGCGCCGAGATCCCCGGCTTCGTGCTTAACCGCCCGGCCTATCGCAACGCCTCGATCCTGGTCGCCGGCGAGAACTTCGGCTGCGGCAGCTCGCGTGAGCACGCGCCCTGGGCGCTGCTCGACTTCGGCATCCGGTGCGTCATCGCGCCGTCGTTCGCCGACATTTTCTATTCTAACAGCTTCAAGAACGGCATCCTGCTGATCACTCTGCCGCAGGAACAGGTGCATGCGCTGATGGCGCAGGCCGAACGCGGCGCCAACGCACGCTTCATGGTCGATCTTGCCGACCAGGTGATCGAGACGCCGGACGGCGCCCGCATCGGCTTCGAGATCGATCCCTTCCGCAAGCACTGCCTGCTCGGCGGCCTCGACGAGATCGGCCTGACCTTGCAGAAGGCCGACCGCATCGAGAATTTTGAGGCGCGCCACCGGGCCGAGCGGCCATGGCTGTAGGCCGCCGCTCTGCCCGTCCCGATCACACCTGAGACCAGACGCCAGACCGGAGCCGCCATGTCGGACAAGAGAACCATGCTGATCGTTGCCGGCGACGGCATCGGCCCGGAAGTGATGAGCGAGGTGCTGCGCGTCATCGAGTGGCTGGACAAGCGCCTCGGTATCCCCTTCGACGTCAAGCAGGGGCTGGTCGGCGGAGCCTCGATCGACGCCAAGGGCACGCCGCTGAGCGATGAAACGATGGCGCTGGCGCTGGAGGTCGATGCGGTCCTGCTGGGAGCGGTCGGTGGACCGAGATGGGACAGCCTGCCGTTCGAAAAGAAGCCGGAGCGCGGCCTGCTGCGGCTGCGCAAGGACATGGCGCTGTTCGCCAACCTGCGCCCGGCGCCGGTGTTCGACGCGCTGGTCGATGCCTCGCCGCTGAAGCCCGAGATCGTGCGCGGCCTCGACATCGTCATCGTCCGCGAGCTGACCGGCGGCGTCTACTTCGGCGAGCCGCGCGGCATCGAAACCCTGCCGGGCGGCGGCCGGCGCGGGGTGAACACGCAAGTCTACACCACCGACGAGATCCGCCGCATCGCCCGCGTCGGCTTCGAGCTGGCGGCGAAGCGGAGCGGACGGGTGTGCTCGGTGGAGAAGTCCAACGTGATGGAGTCCGGCCTGCTGTGGCGCCAGGAGGTGCAGGCGCTGCACGATGCGGACTTCGCGCACATCGAGCTCAGCCATATGTACGCCGACAACTGCGCGATGCAGCTGATCCGCGATCCCCGGCAATTCGACGTCATCGTCACCGACAATCTGTTCGGCGACATGCTGTCCGACGAGGCGGCGATGCTGACCGGATCGCTCGGCATGCTGCCGTCGGCGTCCCTGGGGGAAGCCGACGCCAAGGGTCGCAGGCGGGCGCTCTACGAGCCGGTGCACGGCTCGGCGCCGGACATCGCCGGGCGCGGCGTCGCCAACCCGCTCGCCAGCCTGCTCAGCTTCGCCATGTGCCTGCGCTGGTCGTTCAACCTGACGGAAGAAGCCGCCCTGATCGAGGCGGCGGTGACCGGCGTGCTCGGCGGCGGCCTGCGCACCGCGGACATCATGCAGCCCGGCAAGGCGCGCGTCTCGACCCGAGTCATGGGCGAATCGGTCGTAAGGGAACTGGACAAGCTCATCAGCTGACCCCGGCCCCCCGCGCCGGAAACCGCCCGTGCCCCACCTGATCCTCCTCTCCGCCTTCTGCCTCATCGCCCTGCTCGCCACCTGCGCGCTGATCGGGTGATACCGGCCAAGGGTGCTGACCGGACGCGGTAGGGCGGGTCTAAAGCGAAAGCGTGACCCGCCGAATGCGTGCGCTTGGTGAAACCCAACCGGAGTTGAGGCGCTATTCCCGACTACCGTCGCCATCGCGTCGAAGGCGGATGCTATTTCTTCACCGTCAACCTACTCGAGCGACGCGGCAACGACCTTCTCGTCCCATGTTGACCGGCTGCGCGAGGCGGTGCGGGTCACCCGCCGCACCAGGCCTTTCGCCATCGACGCCTGGGTCGTGCTTCCCGATCACCTCCACTGCGTCTGGACGCTGCCGCCCGGCGACGA